>OCOJ01004705.1_pt3 | contig 19264 bp, 22 predicted proteins | sample 1539251 | NCBI WGS metagenome assembly OCOJ01 (sample SAMN01911457, study PRJEB22624) | soil metagenome | biome: Soil | place: Malaysia | collected 2012-04-30 | depth RA_metagenome m | reverse complement strand
AAGTCGATCGAGTTCCTCAGGTATGACTGGTGGCGCGCCTAGGTCAGACGAACAATTCCAGAATCCATGATGTGGCGATCAAGGTCCTTAATGTCGGGGACCTCGCGATGATCCTCGACGATGTCTCCGGGAAAGCATAGCCGAACGGCCGAAGGATACAAGGATATAGAACTCCTCAGGGCGGCGCCCACCATGGACCTTATTGGAGAGGATTCTTTCATACTTGTCTACCGAGACCGGAGAAGACGATGGTTGATCAGGCCCAGGGACACCCCCAAGCTGCACACGCACCTCGGAATCCTCGATGTCTCCGCGCTTGTAGGGAAGGAGTATGGCGTGACAGCCACGACGACCCTCGGCGACGAGCTTGTCATACTGAGGCCGACCATCGAAGACATGGTGATGAAGCTGGCTAGAAAGACGCAAGTGATCTATCCGAAGGATCTTGGATTGATCGCGGTCAAGCTTGGCGTCCACGCGGGGTCGAAGGTCGTCGAGACGGGCACGGGGAGCGGGGCCACCACCGCCCTGTTGGCATACCTGGTGCAGCCCACGGGCATGGTCTACACCTACGATCTCAACCCGGAGTTTCAAGACGTTGCCAGAAAGAACATCGAAAGGCTCGGGCTCTCGCGGTTCGTCAACTTCAGGGTCGCCGACGCACGGCTCGGATTCGATGAGCGCGAGATGGATGCCGGGGTCCTGGATGTCGGTGACCCCTGGGATGTCATCGGGAGCATGAGGGCGAGTCTGAAGCCTTCGGCCCCCATGGCTGTCATAACGCCCACCACCAACCAGGCTGAGAAGCTCGTCGCGAAGATGAAGGAGGAGGGGTTCGTTGGGCTCGAGACTGTCGAGTTGCTCTTGAGGCACCTTGAAGCGCGAGTGGGGATGACAAGGCCTTCGAATATCATGGTGGGGCACACAGCGTACCTGACGTTCGGCCGCAGGACCTCGGGCCTACCTCAATCATCGTAACTGTACTAACGCGATATAGGTCCTGGCTAGAAACCACTGGTCGAAGTATCGAAGAGCCCAAGGAGAGAAGCGGCCGAGACCCCTTCCTACCAGAGAGCCTTGGCGATACTCGTTGTCGTTGCTCTCGTTGTAATCCTGGGCCCCCTGATATTCGCTGGAATCTACGTTGCAATACGGTTCAACCGCATCGGGAACCACGGTCCCAAGTCATGGCGTTCTATCAGAACGCAGCCATCTTGCTTGCGACAGCTTCAGCTCTAGTTGTTGCGGTGCTGGCGGCGCTCCTCGAGGTCGGACCACGTGCGGTCATTCCTGCCTTTTTCAGCACTATGCACTCCGACCCGCAACGAATGCCTAGGACTTCACTATGACTGTGCCTTTCATCCACGAGTGGTAGCTGCAGTGATACGTGTAGGTACCGAGAGAGGTGAACGTGAAACTGTAGCTATCGCCGGGATTAAGATTCCCTGAACTGAAACTTCCATCGTTCGCTGTCACCGTATGGGGCACAGAATCGTCATTGGTCCAGACAACTGTGTTGTTGACGCCTATCAGGACCGTGATAGTGGAAGGATTGAACCCAGGCGAGTTTGGATTTCCAGCTGCCCCCTTCATATCTACCTTGACGCTTTGCGTCGCCGTTGAGGAAACTGTTGTGCTCTGGGTGGTTTGTGAGGAGCTCGTGTATGCCGCGTTGGGCAGTACAATCAAGTAGCCGAACATGCCCAGCGCCACATGATAGATGCAAAAGTACTCGAAAATCCCGGCGTATTTTGCAACGAAGGAGCCCGTCCCCGTCACGTTGCCAGGGCTTCCGTAGATCCTTACCCCGGGCGAATTGTTCGTGGCCGGGGTGGTGAAGGGGGTCTCGTTCTTGAGGTAGTCCCGAGTTCCCGGCACGGTCCCATTGATCTGGAAGTCATAGGGGGATTCGAGGGTGAATGTGTGCGCGTCCGTATCATTAGCTATGAACGTAACGGAGACGTTATCACCCTGGTTGACCACTATCGTAGATTCGAAGAACCTGTCCTGCCCTGTGTTCTCGGTGTTGGACCATTCAATCCGTATGTTCCGTGTCTGAGGCGCCTGGTCCACCTCGGGGAGTGACGAAACCTTCGAGCTAAGAAGACTGTTGTTATGACTCAGTTGACTGACCTCGCTCTGAAGTGTCTGTATCTCTGAAGACAGGGAGCTGTTGGACCCGTTCGGGAGGGTGTCGAAATAACCTACGGCAGCCATCGCCAAGATTATGACTAGAGCGACACCGATAGCTTCTGTTGAGCTCATGGCCGCTCTATTTGAGACGCGCGTAACTTTCGTTCTCCTATTCTCTACCTATATGTGTTCTCCTTCAAAAGACATCAGACATGACTGGGGAGCTCGACTCCGTTTCACGGCGGAAGTCGTTCTTCTCATAGAACCCCTTGACCGTGGGAAGCGGTCCCCCTCCTGTACGACAGGGAGCACCCGGCCAGGTGGACGTTGACGAACTCCTCGAGCCAGGCCATTTGCCTCCTCTTTGTGTCGACTTCGACCGGGTCGGACTTCCAGACGGAGACGAGGCCTTCCCTGATGAGCTCGTCCATGGTCAGGACCCCCTTAGATTCACGGAGCCACCTGTGGTGCTGCCCGAGCCTGAAGGCGTTCTGGGCCTTCACCCCGACCTTCGCGAAGGTGGCCATGTACCCGGCAGCTGCCTCGCTCCCGTCGAGGCCCTTCAGGGGCCCTCTTCAGGTCTGGATCCCGTTTTAGTTCCGCTCGAGAGACCATCAGTCCATTAGAGGGAGCTTTTGGCGGCAACATACCCCACCCACGCAACGGTTTTAAGCCCAAGTCCGTCGCGCAGGCGAATCAATGAGCATCAGGGGACGCTACGAAGACGTCTCTACGCTGCTCTACCTTGTCCCAATCGTGGTTCCGATCGTATACGCCATCGTCCTCTGGGTGCAGAACGGTATCTCGCCCGTCCTCCCTTCGTCCGTCTATCTTGCGGTCACAAGAGATCCGATACTCTTCATCGGAGCATCCCTCGCCGTGATGCTGGGCGTCATCATCGAGGTCAACGGAACGGAGCCGGCTGCACGCCGAACGAAGTTGGCCTCCCTTGGGGGCACCCTGCAATCTATCGCGGTAGCCTCGTTAGTCATAGTCCTGATCGGCGCGCTCTACGCAAACGGGTTCACAGACATCACGGGTGCCGCCACGGACTTCATAATCGGAAGGTACGGCATCGTCTTCCCAGCCGCGCTTGTGCTTCTGAGCTATCTCATGACCGCCCAGTTCAAGCTCCCTGGGGTCACCAGGAGGCAAATATTGGCCGCGATCGCGTTGTTTCTAGTCCCAGTCTCGCTCTATGAGGTCGGCAAGAGGCAGACACCCCTCGGGGTCGGCATAGCCTTCGTCCTACTGCTCATCGGTCTCGCGCTCTATCTGGTGCCCGAGAAGAAGCACCCGACTCCGAAAAAGGGATAGTATGCCTGGGCCGGGGGAACTGCCGGTGGCCCCATGGCTGAACCTTCGGTTCTTTCTTTCGTGACGATTGCGGCGACCCTGTTCGTCGCTGAGCTCACGGACAAGGACGCACTGTTGCTCATCGCTGTCTCGACCAAGGTGAGGGCGCGGCTCGCCTTCGGGGCGGGCGCCACGGCCTTCGCAATTACCACCACGATCATAGTGGGCGCAGGGTCTCTGATAGTCGCCGTCGTTCCTGTGGAATGGATTAGGCTCGCTGGCGGGTTCGTGATGATAGGCTACGGCCTCTGGGAGGCGCGTGGTCTGGTCGGAAGGAGGGCGGTGGATCGGGAAGAGTCCCGCATCGCCCGAACTGGGAGCCCCTGGAGAGTGTTCTTTGCGCTCGTTGGCTCCCTCGCACTGTTGGACCTTGCAGGTGACGCCACGGAGGTATTGACCGTGGTCCTCGTCGCCCAGTACAGCGCGCCTCTCTTCGTGTTTTCTGCGGTTCTCCTAGGCTTGGTCTCGGCCGCCGGCGTCGAAACTGTCCTCGGAAACAGGCTGGGCAGGCTTCTCACGCCTAGAAGGCTCCAGATCGGGTCTGCTGTTATATTCATCCTCCTCGGACTGGCCATCATTCTCCTCGGCGCCATCTGGTAAATGGCTCGGCCCGGGGGCACCTTCATTAGGAGCACTTCAAGGAGTCCACGACCCCGATGTCCAAGACCAGCCAGGAAGGGATGACTGCCAAGAAGAACGAGAACTTCGACGAGTGGTACACCCAAGTTATCCTGAAGGCGGAGCTCGCCGACTACAGCCCCGTATCCGGCTGCATGGTCTACAGGCCAGCAGGCTACGCCATCTGGGAGAACATACAGAAGGCCACCGACGCCGAATTCAAAAAGGCAGGAATCACGAACAGCTACTTCCCGATATTCATCCCCGAGAGACTCCTGAAGAAGGAGGCGGAGCACGTCCAGGGTTTCGCCCCGGAAGTGGCCTGGGTGACCCAGGCGGGGAGCTCGGAGCTTGACGAGAGGCTGGCGATTCGCCCGACTTCAGAGACGCTGATGTACGAGGTCGTCTCGAAGTGGATTAGGTCCTGGAGGGACCTGCCTCTCAGACTGAATCAATGGAACAACGTCGTCCGCTGGGAGTTCAGGCACCCGACGCCCTTCCTGCGCTCGAGGGAATTCCTCTGGAACGAAGGGCACACTCTGTTCGCCACCAGGGCGGAGGCAGATGCCGAGAGGGACGAAATAATGGGAATCTACCGGAAGATAACAGAAGAGTCAATGGCGTTGCCGGGATACCTTGGCCGCAAGTCGAAGTCCGAGACTTTCGCTGGCGCCGAAGCAACTTACAGCATAGAGCACCTACTGCCAGACGGGAAGGCAATTCAGGGGCCCGATTGGCACTCTGACGGCCAGAACTTCGCCAAGGCTTTCGAGATCGTGTTCGTCGACCAGAACGGGAACAAGCAGTACGCATGGCAGAACACCTGGGCCATCAGCACAAGGGAGATTGGAGTCATGCTCGCGGTCCATAGCGACGATAGAGGAGCGGTCATCCCTCCGATGCTCTCCGCTATCCAGGTGGTGCTGGTGCCCATCGTGAACGACGAGAGCAAGGAGGTGGTGCTGTCAGAGTCGAGGAAGCTGCTTGGGCGGCTCTCGAAGAAATTCAGGGCGAAGCTTGACGACAGGGACCACCTTACACCCGGGCGGAAGTTTAACGAGTGGGAACTGAAGGGCGTCCCTCTCAGAATAGAGTTCGGGCCCCGAGACATGAAAGACAAGCAAGCAGTCCTGGTCCGCCGGGACACCGGGGGCAAGAGGATGGTGAAGCTCGCCAGCCTGGAGGAGGAGGTGGCAAAAGAGCTGGAAACAATCCAAGCAGGCCTGCTTCAGAGGGCGACAAGGGAGCTTGTCCAGAACACCCGCGACGCCTCGACCTTGCCTGAGCTGAAACGAATTCTCTCCGAGCACGGGGGCATCGTTAGGGTCCCATGGTGCGGAAAGGCGGAGTGTGAGGCGAAGATGAAGGAGGAGACGGGGGGAAAAATCCTCAACTTCCCCATAGATCAGAAGGCGCCCAAGGCGAAGTGCCCGGCCTGCTCCAAGGACGCAGTCCACCTTGCGAACTTCGGCAAGTCGTACTAGAGAAACTGCGAGCGCACGGCGCACTGGCTATCCGACCCTTGTCGTACTGGGGGCCATCAATTGGGACACGACCATATTCGAAAGGAGATTCGCCGAGCCGGGCGAGGAGGTGCCAGTACAAAGGGCCGAAGGCTATCCAGGGGGGAAAGGTGCCAACGTAGCCGTCGCCGCCTCCCGGCTCCTTGGGAAAAGGCATGTCGCGTTCATCGGAGCCATCGGGGACGATCTGGGGGCCCCGCTCAAAGATAGCCTCCGGTCAGAGGGAGTGCTGACTGACGGCCTGGCGACGGCAGCGGGCGCGAAATCCGGCAGGGCAATCGTGGTCGTCAACGAATCGGGCGCGAAGCAGATTCACACTCTTTTCGGGGCGAACGACCTCCTCGCCCCCCACCACATCCGCTCCCGCTTCGCTCGACGCGCCCTTTCGTCCTGCGCCGCCGCGGTCATAATGGACGCACCTCTTCCTGCTGCAGTGGAGGCGGCGAGGGCTTCGAAGAGGGCGGGAGCACGAGTCTTCTACAGCCCTGGCGTCAGAATCGGGAGCGGAGGCCCGCTGCTCCAAGAAGCGATTGAGCTTGCAGACCATCTGGTACTCGACAGCAGCGAGCTCTCCCACCTTGTTTCTGAACAAGACCCCAGGAAAGCGTTGCTCAAGCTCAGGCGTCGCTATCCGCGACTTGTGGTCGCTGTCACCCTCGGCTCCTCCGGGTGCATGGTCGCCTTTGGCCGAAGGGTCCTCTCGGTTTCCCCGTTCGAGCTCGGAGTGCTTGGGCTGCGCCCAGTCAACAGCACCGGCTCCGGCGATGCTTTTCTTGCCGCCTACGCATGTCACTCCTTGTCAGGCGCCTCTCCGGAAAGGGCCGCCATGTGGGGGAACCTTGCAGGTGCCTTGAAGGCGGCCAGCAGCGCCACCCGCGGGAGTCCGACGAGGGACGCCCTGGAGTCGGCGATGATGAGGTTCGAAGAAATCAGAGCACGGCCAGGGGGCTCGCCGTCGAAAAGAGCCTCATGGCGGTCTCGTCCACGCTCATAGGCAAGTCTATCTTCGCCAGGGCTATCATTTGCAGGCAGAGCGACGAAGCCGCGATCCCGAAGCAGGCGCTACGGAGGAAGTCTCTCGTCTTCAGGTACCAGGAGATCGTCGCCCCGCTGAGAATGTCCCCCGCCCCGGTGGTGTCTAGGACTGGGACATTCGGGACCTGGACCTGGTATATCCTCGTCCCGTCAAGCACGTGGCATGATTCGGCTCCCTGCGTGACTATTGCCTTCCTCACCCCAATGGACGAGACCTTCTCCAGTGCCCGCCGCGGGTCAGACTTCCCTGTTAGCATCTCCGCCTCGGTCCTGTCCATCTTTATGGCGTCGACCTTGGAGAGGATACTCTTCTCCCGAAGGGGAGACGTGGACACACGCCCTCCATTGTCGAAGGAGCGGACGAACCCTTGCGGATCTAGAAAAGTGAAGTCGGAGAGGGCCGATATCTCCGTGAGCAAAGAAGGCGAAACTTCGCCTGCAAGCGGGCTGATTAATGACGCGTCGAGTCGCGTGTCGGGCGGAATTTGGGAGTCGCCGAGGTTCTCGCACCTGCTAGTCAGCACCAAGGTCCGGCTCCCTGAGGCGTTACTGATCCTGAAGCGAGTGGTCGGCTTTGTCGTGCTCCTGTCAGACGCCCTGAGCACGATGCCGTTGCGGGCGAGCCAGACTGACTGCTCGTCGGGGAAGTCGTTCCCCACCTTGGTCAGGGGAATAACTTCGTTGCCGAACCTGGAGCAGACGAGTCCCGCATAGGCCGGGGGTCCGCCCACGGAAGTTATCTGGCGCATCGGGAGTTGGATGGTATCGATGGTGATGAACCCCGCTACCATGATCTTCAAACCGCTCGTCGGCCCCTCGGTCGTCTTATGAACACTTTCTCCTGGTTTTCGTCGGACGTGGGAATTGCAAACGCCTCAGTTGGGATTTAAATAGCCAAGGGGCAAAGCGCGGGCGAGAAAATCTTGGATGTTCAGTCTAGAAAGGCGATAAGCACAGGTACAACCGTCGCAATAGTGATCATCATCATCGCGGTAGCCGCAGTTGCGTACTACTTCGTTGCATACGCCCCGTCTTCCTCCTCATCCACCACGTCGTCGACAACTTCGTCCACGACAACCACGACCACGGGTCCGCTCCCCGGCAAGGGCAAGTCGATCGGCGTCGTCTTCGACGTCGGCGGCCTTGGCGACAGGGGATTCAACGACCTAGCAGACGCGGGCATGATGCAGGCCAACAGGACCCTCGGCGTCGACTACAAGTATCAGGTAGCGACCTCAACCACCGAAATCCCATCGCTCTTCGCGTCACTAATCGCTGACCATCTCAGCCTGATCGTGGGGGTCGGGTTCGACGACGACCAGGCCATATCGCAGTACTCATCTCAGTACCCCAACCAGTTGTTCGCACAAGTTGACGGAGACGAATACAACCTCACCAACGTGGTCGCCATCAAGTACCAGGAGCACATCGGCAGCGCCGTAGTTGCCGCACTGTCGGTCGCGATGGAACCCAATCACGCGAAACTCGGCTTCCTGGGTGGCGTGACAACGGGCATCATCTACAAGTTCTGGAATGGATGGAAGTTCGGCGCTACGTGGGCAGACCAGTACTTGTCGAAGGTCCAAGGCACCACTTGGAACAACACACTCGATGAAGTGTACGATTCCACTGGCTTCAGCGGCTTTGTCGACCCGAGCGGAGGCTTCTCCAACGGGCAGGCGATGATTGCCAGGGGTGACAAGGTCATCTTCACAGCGGCCGGAGGGACCGGCATAGGGACCTTCAACGCAATCGGGCAGTACGACAAGCAGCAGGGATGGAACTGGGTTAATTCCACCGCACCCGCCGTATGGGCAATCGGCGTGGATGCGAACCAGGACTACTACGGAACCCAGCAGTACTTCTCAGCGGCTCAACAGAACAAGACAGCTTCGAACCTGACACCACCGTCGTTCATCCTCACCTCGGAAATCAAGAAGGTCGACTACGGAGTCTTCAAGGTGATGAGTTGGGTCGTCGCAGGCAACTACTCGAGCCTCTGGACCAACCCGACTACTTTCGCTCCTTCCTTCTTCAACGGGCAGACTCAGCTCTGCGGGGCTAACGGTGACGCGCCGTGCCACGTAAGGGGTGTGTACCTGCTCGGGTTGAAGCAGGCAGCCGTCGGAGTTACGCCGTTCCAGTACACTTCGCAATTCCTCACGCCAATCGCTAAGCAGGTAATGACGCAGATCACTAAGGGCATCCTCAACGGTTCAATCACCGTTCCAGAAATCTACACCGAAACCGGCATCTAGAGATAGGTGAGTAGAAGCTCACCTACCCCTTCCTTTTGTGAGGCTCCATGACTGAACAGATGCTGAAGATGACGGGAATTAGGAAGACTTTCCCAGGAGTTGTCGCGCTCGATGGCGTGGATTTCTCGGCCGAGCGCGGGGAAGTAATGGGAATTCTAGGCGAGAACGGCGCGGGGAAGAGCACTCTGATGAACGTCCTCTATGGCCTGTACAGCATGGACGCCGGAACCGTCGAAATAGAAGGGCGAAAGGTGCACATGAGGAACTCCAAGGACGCCATAGAGCGCGGCCTGGGGATGGTCCATCAGGCTTTCACCCTGGTTCCCAATCTGACTGTGATGGAGAACATAGTGCTCGGCTCTGAGCCGACGCGCGCAGGGGTAGTCGACAGAAGAGAGTCGAGGAAGGAGGTTGAGGGCCTGATAAAGCAGGTCGGACTCAACGTGAAACTGGACGAGCTGGCCGAAGACCTTCCGACCGGGTTCAAACAGAGGGTGGAGATTCTCAAGGCTCTTTTCAGAGGGGCGAAGGTGTTGATACTTGACGAACCTACCGCAGTGCTAACACCACTCGAGTCGGAGGAATTGTTCAGGTCCATCAGGCGGCTCACCGAGGGGGGATCGACAGTCATCTTCATCACCCACAAACTGAAGGAGGTCATGGCAATCACCAACAGGATTACCATAATGAGACGCGGCAAGGTGGTCGCCACCCTGGACACCAAGAACGCAACCTTCGACATACTTGCCAATGCGATGGTGGGGAGGAACGTCGAAAGGAAGTTCAACTTCAAGCCCTATGAGCCAGGGGATACCCTTCTAGAAGTGAAGGACCTGACGGTCCACACGAAGCACAAGCACAACGCAGTAAACGGGTGCACCTTCAGCGTCAGGGCGGGCGAAATCGTGGGAGTGGCTGGGGTTGAGGGGAACGGCCAGACCGAGCTTGTCGAGACCATCATGGGCTTATCGAAGCCTGCAAGCGGTACCATCCGCATGGGCGGGAAGATAACGAACGAACTCAGCACATCTAAGATTATGAAACTCTCCGTGGGGCACGTCCCTGAAGACAGGGCGTTGAACGGATTGATTCTCGACTTCTCCATCGCCGAGAACACCGTCCTCGGGACAGCCAGCAGCCCTGCCTTCTCGAGCAGAGGCCTGATGGCGCAGCAGAAGGTCAGAGACTTTGCGCGCAAGATTGTCGCGAACTTCAATGTCTCCACATCGGGCATCAAAGTGAAAGCGCGCAACCTGTCAGGAGGGAACCAGCAGAAGGTCATTGTCGGCCGCGAACTTTCGGGGCAGCCGCACCTCCTCATAGCCCACCAGCCTACCCGTGGGCTCGACGTCGCAAGCACAGAATACATCCAGTCCCTGTTGGTGGACGCTCGCAACTCAGGGAGGGGAGTCCTCCTCGTGAGCGCGGACTTCGACGAGATCCTAGATCTGAGCGACAGAATAGTGGTTCTCTACGAGGGGAAAATCATAGGCGAGCTGAAGAGAGGGGCCGGAATAGGGGAGCTCGGGAAACTGCTCGGAGGAATCGCGGCGTCGTGAGCGACGCTGAGGGCGCTGGCCTGATACGAGCCCTCAAGTCAGCGGTGCCGTCTCTCGTCGCTCTGTTTCTTGGCCTGGCAGTTGCTTCCTTACTAATGTGGATACTGGGGTTAAACCCCTTCAACGTCTTTTACACGCTCTTTTCAGGCGCTCTCACCACACAGTTCGGTCAGTCTTCGGTCCTGACATACATGGGCTCGTACACACTCATGGCCCTTGCGTTCATAATCCCGGGGAAGGCGGGTATCTGGAACGTTGGTGCCCAGGGGCAGGCGATCCTCGGGGGAATCACGGTAGCGCTGATAGTCACCTTTCTCCCCCTGCCCCCAATCATCTGGCCATTGGTAGCCATCCTGGCGGCGATAACCGTGGGTGCTCTCTGGTCCTCGATTTGTGGGATGCTCGAAGCCTACAGAAACGCATCTGCCATCGTCACTACGATCATGCTCAACTTCGTCGCCGCCTCGATCGCTTCGTTCCTGCTCCTCTGGGTCATCGGGGCGAAAGTGAAGTATGTGCCCCAGACCAGCTACCTTCTTTTCGGGCCCCAGACGACTATTCCAACGTTCCCCTATTTCAACACCTCAATCATGTTCATCGTCGCAATCCTCGTTGCAATAGGTAGCGCATTCTTCCTAGGCAGGACCACCCTGGGTTACAACATCAGGGCGACGGGCCTTGGCGCGAGACCCGCAGAGTCCAAGGGCATCAACCCCAAGACGATGAAGGTGGTCGCCATGATAATCGGAGGTGCGGTCGCAGGCCTTGCGGGAGCTGGGGACGTAATGAGCGTGGGGCACGGTTGTTACCTCGTCGCATGCTACCAGGACGGATTCGCGGGAGGATGGTTCGGGGGGGAGGGGTTCGCCGGGATTGCGGTGGCACTGGTGGCGGCGAACAATCCCATCGGCTCGGTTTTCTCCGCCGTGTTCTTCTCGATCCTCGCTTCAGGGACCGCCTCTGTCGGCCAAGATGTCTACGTAGTTTGGGCGATGCAGGGGATAATCATACTATTCATGGCTGCCCCGATGCTTAGCCGAGGCATCATAAAGCTCGGAGTGAGAAAGAAATGGACTTAACCACCGTAGTCCTGCTCATAGTCTTCGGGCTCCAGTGGGCCGTCCCCATAGCCACGGCCGCGGACGGCGAACTGGTCACAGAGAAGTCTGGAATATTGAACATAGGCATCTACGGCGTAATGGTGATTTCGGGTTTCGCAGCTGCAGTGGCGAACTATCAGACTGGGCAGTCCCTGGGTCAATCGTCGGCCTACGTCGGTCTGATCGCAGGGATGGCCGCAGGGGTTGGTATGAATTTTCTCTTCGCCTTCCTGGCCACAAAGATTCACGTGGACCAGGTCATAGCGGGGATAGGAATCAACATCTTCGCCGTGGGGATTACCTATGTTCTGCTGCAGCGCTTCTACGTGATCGATGGCACCCCCCTCTCGAATTCGGTGGCTCCGCTTTTCACCATAGGCGGCCTTTCGCAGGGGATAGCGCCCAAGATCAGTCCTCTCTTGGTGGTCATGTTCGTCCTCCCTGCGCTCGTCTACCTGTTCCTGGGGAGGACGAAGCTCGGTCTACACATCAGGGCGGTGGGGGAGAATCCGAAGGCCGCCGAAGCGGCGGGCATTGACGTAGTCAAGACGAGGTTAACGGCCACAGCCATCGGCGGGTCTCTCCTCGGTCTTGGGGGAGCCTACCTGACCGTCGACTTCTTCAACTCCTTCATTCCTGACCCGAGCGGGACCCTTTTCCCTGGTTTCATCGCACTGGCGGCAGTTATCGCCGGGGGGTGGAGCCCCGCCTACGTCCTTGGAGTGAGTATCCTCTTCGGCGGGTGTGTCGGCCTCAGGTTCGTGTTGATTGCGCCGGGTGCGCTGGTCTACCTCACCTACATGCTCCCCTTCGTCATGACCGTCGCGGTTCTAGGAATCGCCTCCAAGAGACTCAGGCCTCCGGCCGCCCTCGGGGTCCCCTACACGAAGGAATAGCGCCCCACCCCCCCGTATATCTTTAAAGGGAGACGGAAAATGGGCCGTAAAGCTTGTCCAAGAAGAGGAAGAGCAGGGGACGCTCCAAGGGAGGAAAGGGAAGAAGCGACATCATCTACTGCAGCAACTGCGGAGCCAGCGTACCCAGGGACAAGGCAAAGAGGGTAACTACCCGCCTGAACTTGGTCGAACCGACGCTAGCGCGAGAGCTCAGGGCTCAAGGAGCATACATAGCGGCACCTACCGTGTCGAGGTTTTACTGTGTCTCGTGTGCTGTTCACTATGGTATTGTCAAGGTCAGAGCTAAGACAGAGAGACGCGGCTGGTAACCGGGTTAGTACTTACACTGCTGTATCGGCTGTGGCGCAGGCGCCTGCGTTGCACTGATGATGGTAACGTTATCTAGGAAGACAGGGTTGATTGGCTGGTCGTTTATGGATTTGCCGTTCTGTGTGGCATCCGCAGGGTATACCTGAACCTTTGAGATGCCGCAGACGACATTCATTCCGCTGATTACTTTGCCGAAGATTGTGTAATATCCATCCAGGAGCTGGTAGGTGGCCGCCTTCTGATTGTCTGTGAGAATGTAGAATTGCGATGTTCCATCGTTTAGCCCTGTGGTTTGATTCCCAGGGCGGGCCATTCCGACGTACCCCGCATAGTTGTGGAGCCACGAACAGATTTCGAGGGGGACCGTGTTGTTGGATCCGCCCGTCCCCCACGTCGAGCGCGTGCTGTTCACTGCGTTCCTGGAGTTCGGGTCCCCCGTCTGGATGACGAACCCTTTGAGAATCCTGTGCCAGACCAGGTTCTGGTAGAACCTGTCCCCATTGGGGAGGACTGTGTTCGCAAGATTGACGAAGTTGGCGACCGTCTTGGGTGCGCAAGCCGGAAAGAGTTCCAGGTAGATGTACCCCTGGCTCGTTCCCAGCTTTGCATAGACCGGGGGCGGGCTGTAGATGTAGGTGCCGTAGACGACGTATCCGACCGCTCCGACGACGAGCACGCCGATGATGGCGGCTATTATCTTCCCCCAGGGGGGTCTATTCTTCTTCCGCCGTCCTGGCTTGTCCACCAATTCGGGTTCTCAGGCTCCCTGTGTTCCGTAGAAATACGCTTCGGTCAATCCGGCGAGCTTGCAGGCGGAGGGGGATGCTGAGCCCCCTGCATCCTCGTGAGCGCCCAGTCAAATGTCTTCGAAAGGCCCTTGGAGAGCGGGGTCTTTGGCTCCCAACGGAGGGTCCTCCTCACGCGGGACAGGTCGGGCATTCTGTTGAGAGCCCCTGACGGTCTGGAAGGGTCCAGCTTCGGTTCAATCTCCTTCCCCGAAAGTGCGATGATCATCTTCGCGAGTTCGATAACCGAGACTTCTTCTGTGCTCCCGATATTGACTGTAAGGTTACCCTTCGCTTCTACGTGACGGAGCAACGCAACGAGCGCGTCCATTACATCGTCAACGTAAACAAAACAGCGCCGCTGGTGGCCATTCCCCCAGACCACGAAATCTTCTCTGGGGTACCTTATTGCCTTCCTCATCAGCGAGGCGATTACCTGGCTCCTGTCGGGCTTGATGTAGATGTTCTTCCCGTAGGCGTGGAAAATCCGCGCGACCCCCACCCGAGCGTCAGACATGTAGGACAGCTCCTTCTCAGCAATGTACTTCGACCACCCGTATCCCCCTTCGGGGTTCACCTTCGCCTCTGCGTCCTCCTCTCTGAACTTGACGTGCGTACCAAGCTGTCTGTCGAANCGTAGATGATGCTTTTGACGCCGTTCTCCGCACAGGCGCGGAAGACGTTGGCGTCTATGGTGACATTCGCCAGCAGCGCCGCGAGCTCCCTCGATTGAGAACCGTGAAGGTATTCCACGCTCCCCACTTCGGCTGCAAAGTGAAACACNGGTTTCCGCTCCCTCCAGCGAGCGCTTCGCGAACCCGTAGTCCTTCAGGTCTCCCTTGATGACCCTCTGCTTCACCCCGGCGTCCCTGAGGTTCTGCACGCTCCCCGCAGACATGTCGTCTATGATGGATATCTCGTGCCCCTCATCGACGAGCCTCTTCGCGATGTGGCTCCCCAGGAACCCCGCCCCTCCGGTGACCGCGACTCTCCCCATGTGTACCTAGGCACCCTTCCGGCTGAGTTCCTTCAGGGTCCACTCGGCGGTCGCGCGGATCGCCTCCTTCGGGGAGGTCCTGGGACTCCACCCAAGTCGCTTTATTCTCTCAACGGAAAGCTGAACGAGGGGGTTGTCCCCCTTCCATCCGCGAGGCCCTCCTGTGTATTTCCTTCTCACATTCTTGAGGCCCATTACGTCGATGACAATGTCCGCCACCTCGTCGACAGACGTCCTCTCCCTCAGACCGAGGTTGAATATGTTGATGGGGGAGGAACTCCTCTCATACCCGAGCATCACTCCGTCGACACAGTCCTTCACCCAGAGGTAGTCCTTGATCTGCTTCCCGTCCCCGAGTATCTCCAGTTCCCTGGGGTTATCCAGCAGTTTGTGCTCGAAATCCCAAATTGCCCCTCTTCTGCACCTCTCTCCAAGTACTGTCCCGAACCTGAAAGCCCAGAACTTCAACGGCCTGAATTGAGTGAAAACAGATGCGAACGCCTCTCCCGCCAGCTTAGAGGCACCGTAGAAAGAGGTCTGGATGCCCGAGTAGTCCTCGGGTGTCGGGGTAACCTCAGCCTCCCCGTAGAGGGCAGAAGTCGAGGCGAAGACGAAGTCGGGAACGCCGTTGTCGGCGGCGCTACGCAGGACGTTCATGGTTCCCATCAGGTTGTAGTCCAGGTCTGCGGTCGGGTCGTCCGCGCTGACCCTCATGAGAGCGNGACCCTCATGAGAGCGTGGGCCGCAAAGTGGAACACAGCGTCACAGTTCTTCGAGACCTTGGCTAGGGTCTTCTGGTGTCGGATGTCGCCCTCCACTACTTCTAGCCGTTTGTCCCCGTGGTGCTGTCGAAGGTTCGAGCGCCGGCCGGTCAGCAGACTGTCAAGGACGACCACATTCCAGTCGTCCGCAAGCAGGCGGTCCACCAGGTGGCTACCGATGAAGCCGAGGCCCCCCGTGACAAGCGCTTTCCTCATCGAATGGGCGGCGCCTGAAACGGTGATTAAAGGTGTCGCATGATTGCGAGGCCTGTGGAGACCCGAGAAGGGTGCATCCTACTTACGGGTACTGCGTCTCTGCCTGGGCGCCACCTTTACCGAGGTGCTCCCCCCGTGCATGGCGAGGAACTCCTGCCACGCCTTGTCGAACTCCTCCCTCGTTTCCTCGGTCCTCTTGTTAAAGGGCATCTGCCTGAGGATCTTCGTGGGAATCGTCACGATGTGTGCGCCGGCCGCGAACGCCGAAGCAACATCCTCGGGGGTCCTGATGCTCCCCACGATGAGCCGCGCCTTCAGATTCGACTCCTTCGCCGTTTCTACATAGTCCCTGATTATCTTGACAGGGTCCTCTCCGGCCTCCTTCGACCTGTTGTAGAAGAGCGAGACGAATGTTGCTCCCGCCTTGGCAGCAAGAATGAGCTGGTTGTAAGTCATCATGAGGGTCATGTTGGTCCTGATCCCCTCCTTCGCGAGCTGGTGCACGACCTTCAGCCCCTTTCCGTCGGCGGTCATGGCCACCTTGACCACCACCCTCTTGTGCCATGAGGCGTACTCGCGCGCTTCAGCGAGCAATTCGGCTTCGGTACTGGTGGTTGTCTCCACACTGACCGGCCCGTCAACCACCCTGCAGATGTCTACCACTCGCCTCTTGAAATCGACACCCCCCTCCGATAGGAAGATCTTCTGGTTCGTGGTCACTCCATCGGCCAGTCCCCATTTCGAAAGCTCTACGCACTCGTCAAGAGATGCGGTGTCTAGGAAAATCTGTGGCATTTTCATATCATCTGCTGGTGCTTTATGGAGAACCTGTCCCCGAGCCCGCATATAAGGACAAGGCTCGCCCTGAGGGAAGGAGTTAATGCACCACCCCTCTGGTATCCGCCTTCGAGAAGGACTTGAAGCGCAACAGAGCGATTTTCGTCGACAGGGACGGCGTGCTAAACGACCTCGTGTACGATAAGAAGGAGGGGCGTTTGTCCAGCCCTGTTTCAGCGCGGGAACTCCGGGTCTTCCCCTTCGTCGCCGAGTCTGTGAAGAAGCTCAGAGAGATGGGTTACCTGGTGATCGTGATCTCGAACCAGCCAGGCGTTGCCAAGCGCCAGTTCACCCGGACCGAGCTTGAGAGGATGAACGCCAAGATCAGAAGGGATCTCGCTTCCAAGGGGACCTCTCTCGACGGCGAGTACTATTGCCTCCACAGCCCGGACGGCCTGGTGAAGGAGCTCAGGATATCCTGCGACTGCAGGAAGCCCAAGCCAGGGCTGTTATTGAGGGCGGCCAGGGAGATGGACATAGACCTCGCCAGATCCTACTTCGTGGGCGACGGACTCATCGACGTGGAGGCGGGCAAGAAGGCGGGGTGCAGGACGATTCTCGTCGGTCACATGACCACCTTCCTTTCGAAGATGATTGAGGAGCGGAAGGCGACGCCCGATTACATGGTTCACACACTGAAGGACGTGCCTGCGCTGCTCTCGAGACTTCAGTCTCAGTAGCGAGTTCCCACGGACTTGTTTGCGGATATCAGCGCGCGGAGCTGTTCGCTCATGAGGTGGGTCAACACCAGGTGCATCCCTTCCACGTGCGGTGTAGACTCTGCAGGTACCACAACACAGGCATCGGCTGCCGTCTTCAGCACTCCCCCGTCAAAACCTGACAGACCGACTACCTTTCCTCCGTTGTCCTTCACGTACTTCACCGCCTTCAGGAGGTTCTGAGACCAGGGCCCGGCCTTGTCGCTCCCTGACCCACCGTGCACGCTTATCGCCACAAGCACGTCTCCCTTCCGGAAGAAATTCCTCAGCTGGTCCACGTACACCTCCCCCCAGCCGTTATCATTCGTGAGGGCACTCATCAGCGGGATGTTGTCCACAAGGGCGAAGGCCCTGAACTTCCTCTGGGCCTCGTCAGAGACCCACTTGTTCAGATCGCAGGCGAAGTGGGTGCTGGTGGAGGCACTCCCCCCGTTCCCTATGACAAATACCTGATTGTCGTTCTTCCAGGCGTCGTAAAGGATGGAAATCGCCCTGTCGATGGCTCCCCTGTCCAGGTCGGAGGCTATCTTCGAAACCTCCGCGAGATACTCGTCTGTGCGGGCCAATTGTACCGGCCGCGTTCTCGCATTCGCCTATTAGGTTTGTGGTTTTTTGAGAGACTTCCCCAGTCGCCCTCCGCTTGGATTCCGGCTACGGGTTATATCCTGGCCAAGTCGGACTGCCATCGGGGCAGATACACCCAGTTGATAGTCTCGAGGACACCGTTCAGGCTATCCCTCGGCGGCGGCGGAACCGACCTGCCGGCCTACTATACGAAATTCGGAGGATTCTTCGTGTCCGGGGCCGTGAACAGGTACATGCACATCATCGTGAACGACAGGTTCGAGCCAGGCATCAGGGTGAGCTATTCTCAGACTGAAATCGTGCAATCCGCAGAAGCGATACGACACCCCATCGTCCGCGAGACCCTGAAGCACCTGGACTTCAGGGACAGAATCGAGATAGTCTCGTTGGCCGACGTCCCAGCCGCCACTGGCCTCGGTTCGTCGGGGAGCTTCTCCGTGGGACTGCTCAACGCCCTCTATGCCCACAAGAAGGTGACCAGGACGCCCAAGGAGGTGGCCGAAGAGGCATGTCATATCGCCATGGTCAGGCTCCGCGAGCCTTCAGGGAAACAGGACGAATATACGGCCAGCCTCGGCGGAATCCGATCCTACGAGGTAGACAGGGAAGGGAGGGTCACCCCTAGAGAGCTGAATATCTCCCCCGAGACTCTGGACGAGCTTGAGCACGGGATAATGATGTTCTACACCGGCATAAAGAGGGACGCCAACGATATCCTTGGGGGGCAGCGCTCCAAGCTGTCGTCCGACGAAGACGGGGCAGTGGAGAAGATGCATGCCATCAAGTCGATCGGGTACGAGAGCATGGAAGCCCTCGAGTCAGGAGACCTCAGACGTTTCGGTGAGCTCCTCGACGAGCACTGGAAGGTGAAGAGGGGGGTCACCGACGCCATGACCACCGAAGGCATCGACCGCTGGTACGCCCTGGCAAGGGAGGGAGGCGCCCTCGGGGGCAAAATCGTAGGCGCGGGAGGAGGAGGGTTCCTCATGCTTTACTGCGAGGAGGGGAGGCAGGCTGTCAGGGCGGCCCTGGCAAAGGAGGGGCTTGTCGAGATGAAGTTCAGGTTCGACTTCGAGGGAAGCAAAGTAATCTACAACATCTGATGTCGGAGGTTTTGGCGCTCATGCAGGCTGTGATACTCGCTGGTGGACTGGGGACGAGACTGCGGCCCTTGACCAGGACGGTCCCGAAGGCCCTTATTCCGGTGAGGGGGAGACCGTTCGTGGATTACCAGCTTGACCTGCTGAAGAAGAGCGGCATAGGTGACTTCGTCTTCTGCCTCGGGCACCTGGGCGAGAAGGTCCGGCGGCACCTCGGGGACGGAAGCGCCTACGGGTGCAACATCCAGTACAGCTTCGACGGCCCCCGTCTCCTCGGTCCCGCAGGGGCTTTGAAGCGCGCCGAGCCGCTCCTGCAGAATCGGTTCTTCGTCACCTACGGAGATGCTTACCTTCGAGCCCCCTATGGCGACATGATGGAGACCCTCGGTTCCTCCGAGAAGCTCGCCGTCATGTCTGTCTACAGGAACCAAAACAAGTTCGGAAGGAGCGACGTCG
>OCOJ01001796.1_pt4 | contig 19274 bp, 17 predicted proteins | sample 1539251 | NCBI WGS metagenome assembly OCOJ01 (sample SAMN01911457, study PRJEB22624) | soil metagenome | biome: Soil | place: Malaysia | collected 2012-04-30 | depth RA_metagenome m | reverse complement strand
GTGGTCGAGAGCGTGAACTTCCGCGAAGGCCAGGACGTGCGCAAGGGCGACCTGCTGTTCACGCTCGACAAGCGGCCCTTTGAAGCCGACCTGCACCAGGCTGAGGCCAGCCTCGAACGCGACGTGGCGCGCTCGCAGAACTCCACGGCACAGGCGCGGCGGTTCGACGAACTGTTTCAAGCGGGCGTGGCTTCCAAGCAGCAATACGAAGACATGCGCACCGCCGCGGCTGCGGATGAGGCCACGGTGCGGTCCGATCGCGCGGCAATTGAAGCGGCCAAGCTGAAGGTCTCGTTCTGCACCATCACCTCGCCGATTGACGGGCGCGTGGGCAGCGTGCTCGTCTATCCCGGAAACGTGGTGAAAGAAAACGACGTGCCCATCATGGTCGTCATCAACCAGATCCAGCCCATCTACGTTTCGTTCAACGTCCCCGAGCAGACACTGCCGGAAGTGAAACGCTTCGCCGCCGGGGGCCGGCTGGGCGTGGAAGCGGAAGTGCCCCAGGAAGCGGGACAAATCGAGCGCGGCCAGCTCACCTTTGTGGACAACGCTGTGGACCGCACGACGGGCACCATCCGGCTGAAGGGCACATTTGAAAATGGACAGCGGCGGCTATGGCCCGGCCAGTTTGTCAACGTGACGCTGCGGCTTTCCGAGGAGCCGGATCGCGTGGTGGTGCCGAACCAGGCGGTGCAGGCCGGGCAGAGCGGACAAATCGTGTACGTCGTGCGGCCGGACAGCACGGTGGAAGCGCGCGGTGTGACCGTGGCGCGCGTGGCCGGCTCGGAAGCCGTGATCGGAAAGGGCCTCGAGCCGGGCGAAACCGTGGTCACCGACGGCCAATTGCGGTTGGTGCCGGGCGCCCGCGTCGAAATCAAGCCTGAACCGGAAACGCAGCACGCCCGCTGAACTGTGATGAGCATCGTCGAACCGTTCGTGCGCCGCCCGGTGATGACCACGCTGGTCAGCCTGGCGTTTGTTGTCTTCGGCGGGCTGGCCTACCAGCAGCTTCCCGTCAGCGACCTGCCCAACGTGGATTTCCCCACCATTCTGGTGACCGCGCGGTTGCCCGGAGCGAGCCCGGACACGATGGCTTCGGCAGTGGCCATGCCGCTCGAGCGACAATTCACCACCATCGCGGGATTGGACAACATGAGTTCGTCCAATTCCATGGGGCTGACGCAGATCACGCTCCAGTTCGTGCTGGAACGCAACATTGACGCCGCCGCACAGGACGTCCAGACGGCCATCGCGCAGACGATGAGCCAGCTCCCGCAAAACATCCCCAGCCCGCCCACCTATTACAAGGTGAATCCGGCAGAGGAACCCATCCTGTATCTCTCCATGGTCAGCCCGACACTGCCGCTTTCTACCGTGGACGAGTTCGGCGAAACGTTTGTCGCCCAGCGCATTTCCATGGTGAACGGAGTGGCCCAGGTGCAAGTGTACGGCGGTCAGAAATACGCTGTGCGCGTGCAGGTGGACCCGAAGGCGCTGGCCTCGCGCGGCATCGGCATCGATGAAGTGTCTTCCGCGGTGCAGAAGGCCAACGTGGATCTGCCTACCGGCGCGCTCTGGGGGGCGCACGAATCGCTCACCGTGCAATCGAATGGGCAGCTCTACACGGCCTCGGAATACAAACCCGTGATCGTGGCCTACCGCGACGGGCGGCCGGTGCGCCTGGAGGAGCTGGGCCGGGTGATTGACAGCGTGGAAAACGACAAGGTGGCGAGCTGGTTCTGCGATGCGAGCGGCCAGCGGCGCTCCATCTCCATGGCCATCATGAAGCAGCCGGGGACGAACACGGTCGAGGTAGTGGACGGAATCAAACGCCTGCTCGACCAAATGCGGCCGCAAATCCCTCCGGCGATCGAAATCAAGTTGATGTCGGACGAATCGCTGAGCATCCGCGAGTCGGTAAACGACGTGAAATTCACGTTGCTGCTCACCGTCTTCCTGGTGGTGCTGGTGATTTTCCTGTTCCTGCGCAACCTTTCCGCCACCGTGATCCCGAGCCTTGCGCTGCCCATGTCCATCGTGGGGACATTCGCGGTGATGTACCTGCTGGGCTACACGGTGGACACGCTTTCGCTGATGGCGCTGACGCTCTCAGTGGGGTTCGTGGTGGACGACGCCATCGTGATGCTGGAAAACATCGTGCGCCACCTGGAAACGGGGAAAGGAAAACTGCAGGCGGCGCTCGAAGGCTCGCGCGAGATCGGCTTCACGATACTTTCCATGACGCTTTCGCTCGCCGCCGTCTTCCTTCCCGTGCTGTTCCTGGGCGGGATCGTGGGGAGGCTGCTGCACGAGTTTGCGGTGACCATCGGCGCGGCCATCCTGGTGTCCGGATTCGTTTCCCTGACGCTGACTCCGATGCTGTGCAGCCGGTTCTTGCGCCCACAGAAGGAGCAGCACCACGGATGGCTCTACCGGCGGACGGAACGGTTTTTCGACGCCATGTACCGGGGCTACGAAGCCACTTTGCAGATGGCGCTGCGTTTTCGACTGGCGACCATGATGCTGTTTTTCGCCATGCTCGCCGGAAGCGCCTACCTGTTCTACGCGATTCCCAAGGGCTTTTTGCCCAGTGAGGATACCGGCGAGATTTATCTTTTTGCGGAGGCGGCGCAGGGAATTTCGTTTGACGCCATGGCCGCGCACCAGAAAGAGCTGGCGGAGGTGATCCGCACGGATCCGGACGTGCGCATCGCCAACTCGAACATCGGGGCCAGCGGCTCCTCGAACACGCTGAACACCGGACGAATGTTCATTGACTTGAAGCCGCGGCGAGAACGGAAAGCGTCCGTGGACGAAAAAATCGAAGAATTCCGGCCCAAGATCGCAAGCATTCCAGGCATCCGCGTGTTCATGCAGAACCTGCCGCGCATCAGCCTGGGCGGCAGAATCACAAAGAGCCTTTACCAGATCACGTTGCAGAGTCCCGACACGCGGGAACTGTACGCGGCGTCGCAGCAGTTCGAGCAACGGTTGCACGGATTGAAGGAATTGCAGGACGTGACTTCCGACCTGCAAATCGCCAACCCGCAGCTCGAGGTGCACGTGGACCGGGACAAAGCCGCGGCTGTGGGCGTCTCCGCTACGCAGGTGGAGGATGCGCTCTATTCAGCGTTCGGCGCGCGGCAAATTTCCACGATTTACGCGCCAAACAACCAGTACCGAGTGATTTTGGAGCTGTTGCCAGAATACCAGCGCGACCCTTCCGCGCTGTCGCTGCTCTACGTGCGGTCAGCGGGCGGGCAACTGGTGCCCATCGATTCGCTGGCGCAAATGAGCCGCGACGTGGGACCGACGACGGTGAACCACTCGGGGCAGTTGCCGTCGGTGACCGTGTCGTTCAACCTGAGCGCGGGGACGGCGCTCAGCCAGGCCGTGGACGCGGTCAATCGCGTGGCGCGCGATACGCTGCCCGCCAGCATCACCACGAGCTTTCAGGGCACGGCGCAGGCCTTCGAGAAATCGTTCCGCGGGCTCTCCGTGCTGCTCATCCTGGCGATTTTGGTGATTTACCTGGTGCTGGGCGTGCTCTATGAGAGCTTCATCCATCCTGTGACGATTCTCTCCGGACTGCCCTCGGCGGCGTTTGGCGCGCTGGTGACGCTGCTGCTGTTCAAAACGGACCTGAACATCTATTCGTTCGTGGGCGTGATCATGCTGGTGGGGATTGTGAAGAAGAACGCCATCATGATGATCGACTTTGCGCTCGAGGCGCAGCGCGAGCAGGGCAAATCGCCGCTGGAAGCCATCTGCCAGGGCTGCCTGATCCGCTTCCGGCCCATCATGATGACCACAATGGCCGCGCTGATGGGAACGCTGCCCATCGCTCTGGGAGTGGGCGCGGGAGCGGAGGCGCGGCGGCCACTGGGTCTCGCCGTAGTGGGCGGACTGGTGGTTTCGCAGTTCGTGACTCTCTACCTGACGCCTGTCTTCTATCTCTATATGGAAAGCTTTCAGCATTGGCTGAAGCCTGCGCCCGCCGCGGCGGGGGAATTCGGCGCGGTCCGGAATCCGGGCGCGGCGGATTAGGGGGATGCCGATGAGGAAATCATTCTCCCCCTCGGAACGACGCAGAAGGTGGCTACCGTTTCGATCGGGTGCCGCTGGAACCGGCGGAGTGGTACCAGGTGATTTTTCCCTCGGCAATGTTGGCGAAAAATTTGCCGCGCTGCTGGTCCTCGAGCACTTCGGTGAACTGCATGATCTTCGCGCCCTTGCGGGCCATCTGCGCCCAGCGGGACGCGGTCTCTGGATTCTGCTCGATGCCGCGAAGGCTGCGGCCCTCGAAGGTGAAATCCACTTCCTTCAGCCGGCGTTTGGGCGTGCGGCGAACGTGGAGGCTTTGCCCGCCGACCTCGATTTGCGAGGCGCCGTCGACCAGCGCCTGCCGCCAGATTTCGAGCAGAATCTCTTCAAGCTTCACGACTTTGCTGCTTTAGCTCGAGCTTCCGCAAATTGGCGGAAACGTTCGCGCATATTCGCGTTGAAGCCGGGAGCGGTCTTCTCGCGCCAGGCCTCGAAGCGCTCTCCCAGTTCGAGAAGATTCTTCAGAACGGTGGGGTTGCCCATTGCTTTGCGCTGCGAGAGGGCGAGCTCCTTCACCTTGTCCCACACGATCCAGACCTCTCCGTTGTTCTCGAAGAAAAATTCCTCGTCGATCAGGCCGCGGTTGACGAGGCCGGCGCACATGTCCCAGTAGCTGACCACCATCCGGTAGCTGGCGTTGTCTTTCGAGCCGGGCGGATATTTCTTGAAGAGCTCGTCCATCGTCTGCGCCGAGAAATCCGTAATGAACCAATCGCGGGCTTCGCGCATGCGGGCATCGCGGCGCAGCTCGTAGAGCCGCAGAAGCAAATTGGCCTGCTCGTGTGTCACCTGTCCCATCGGGTAGTTCCTCCTGTCGGGTTTGGATTCAAGAGCACAGCCCGCGGATACGCGGGCCCAATCATGGGCCCAAGCGCCGAGTACGCGTGTTCACGCGGTGCCCGCCCCCGCGGCCGCGGAACCTGTCTCCCGCTGTTCCTGCTCGGCCGCGGGCTGCGCGGCCTCGTTCACCAGCACGACGCGCTGCTCGGAAGAGAATTCCACGCCGTCGTGCGCGAACCGGGCCACAATGCGGCGGCGAAGTTCCCGCGCCACTTCGTTCTGGCGAAGGGGAACCGTGCGCACCTGCAGGCGCACGGTGGGGCCGGAAGGCGCCAGAATTTCGATGCCCAGCACGCGCGGGCCGTCCACTAGAGCGGGCGACCAGGCAGCGTCGGAGCGGAATTCGGCGGATACACGATCTAACGCGGCGAGGGCGCGCTCGCCGGCCTCGCCGGGCGGAATCTGCACGTCGAGGAAGATCTGGGAAAAGTCGCGGCTGAGATTGGCGACGCGGCGGATCTCGCCGTTGGGGATGTGCACGCGAGCGCCCTGGGCGTCGCGAAGAACGGTCTGGCGCAGGGTCAGCTCTTCGACGCGTCCGGTGTTGTCGCCGATCTGGACGGTTTCGCCGACCACGAACTGATCTTCCAACACGATGAACGCGCCGCTGATCCAGTCCCGCACCAGGTTCTGCGCGCCGAAGCCGATGGCGATGCTGGCCAAGCCGGCCGCTACAGTGAGCGGGGCCACGCTGATGCCCAGTTCGGGCAGCGCGGTCAATACGGCAAAGGCCACGATGAGGACCGTGCCTGTGCTGCTCAGGAGGCCCAGCAAAGTCTTCAATTGCTGTTGCCGCAGGGAGGTGGCGCGCCCTTGAGCAGAAGCGCGGGCAATCACGCGAGCCTCGAACGACTTCAACAAACGAGTGAGCAGAACGGCGAGGAGTAAAATCCACAACAGATGAACGAAGTTGGCGATGCGCCAGTTCTCCCAGTGCGCGGAGAACCACTGAGAAACGTCACCCAATGGATTGGTCTGCCCCATTCGAGGCAAGGAGTATAGCACTGGCCGGTAGCCGAGCCCGACGGCTAGCAGGAGCGAACGTCTTCTGCCGCCTGTGAAAGCTGAGGCACGCTCCTCCTGCGTGGTTATGTTTTGTAGCGTTTGTGTCGGGTGCACAGGCAAGAATGACTGTGCTACTGGGCGCCAAATTGGCCGCGCGGCCAATTTGGGCGTAACCTCGAGGCCTAGCACAAAGCAATCTGGGGTCATGAACACACCTGAATCTCCGACTCCCGTTGATTGCAGCGGCGGCGCCAGTCTCTTCGAGCGTCTCGCGCAGACCGACCACGAGCAGGTGATCGTGGCGCAGAATCGCGAGACGGGACTGCGCGGCTTTCTGGCGATTCACGACACAACAATCGGGCCGGCATTCGGAGGCGTGCGCATCCGGCCCTACGCGAACGATACAGAAGCGCTCGAGGACGCGCTTCGCCTCTCGCGCGCCATGACCTACAAGGCCTCGCTCGCGGGGCTACCGTGCGGCGGGGGAAAGACGGTGCTCATCGAGCATCCCGGACTGAGGCGCGAGGCCGCGTTCGAATCGTTCGGCGCGCTGGTGGAGAGCCTGGGCGGAAGGTACTTCTGCGCGCGCGACGTGGGCATCCAGGATGCCGACCTCACCGCGATGGCTCGCGCAACGCGGTTTGTAGCGCGCGATCCGGCGCCGGGTTTGGGCGATGTTTCGGAACATACAGCCATCGGCGTGTGGCATTCGCTGCGGGCGTGCCTCGAAGCCGCGGAGATCCGCGGCAAAGTGCGCGTGGCGATTCAGGGAGTGGGGAGCGTGGGGGCCAAGCTTGCGCAGATCCTGGCGCGTGCAGGAATGGAACTGCTGGTGGCGGATGCGCTGGAGGAACGCGCGGCGACGGTGGCGCGCGAGACGCACGCGCGCGTGCTTCCGGCCGAGGAGATCGCGTTTTCGGAAGCCGAGGTGTTCGCGCCGTGCGCGCTCGGCGGCGTGCTGAGTGCGCGAACGATTCCGCGGCTGCGTTGCCGCGTCGTCTGCGGATGCGCCAACAACATGCTGGCTACGCAGGAGGATGGTGATGCTCTCTCTGACCGCGGGATACTGTACGCGCCGGACTATCTGGCAAATGCAGGCGGGCTGATCCGGGGCGCGGATTATTTCGTGCTGGGACGACTCGATAGCGGGCCGAGCCTGGCGCGCATTTACGACCGCACGCTGGAAGTGATTGCGACGGCGCGGGCGCAGGGCATTTCCACGGCGCGAGCCGCGGACGGGCTGGCGGCAGCGCGGCTGAAGCCACGAAAGTTATTCCGCGATTTAGCATGGCGCGGCGAATTGCATCCGCCCGTCTTGACGCCCTTTGCCTGACCGCCTAGACTCGAATCAGTCCTCTGCGCGCCTGTAGCTCAGTTGGATAGAGCGCTGGTCTCCGGAACCAGAGGTCGGGCGTTCAAGTCGCCCCAGGCGCGCCACAATAAAACCAAAGAGACGAAACTCGATCCCGAAGGCTCGGGACGAAGTTCGAAGATTGGTAGGAGTGGCAGGGCAGGCACAGCTTAGCCCAGGCACGGCTACTTTTCCAACCCGTCCAGCACCAACGGTAATGCCGGCTATTCGTTCGGGGGAGTTGAGGTGCGAAGGGCCGCGGCGGGGAACGCCGCGGCCCTCCGGCTCCAGATAACGGTCCGTTAGTGGCCCAGGAATTGGACGTGCACGTACACGCCAGTATGTACGTTGTACAGCAGGTACCAGCCGATATGGTCGCTGTCCTCGTAAACCACAAAGTCATTACCGCACTGCCAGCACCAATGCGAGCATTGCGCCCAGTCCCAGGGCGCGACCTCAAAATAGAAGCCGCCGGGGAACCAGAAGCGACGGGCGTCGAGATCCACGCGCACTACGTTGTACCGATAGGAAGGCCCGAAGCGCGCGAAACGGCCGTGCTCGAAGGGGTGATCGAAATGGAAGCGGCGGTCGTCCGGCGCCTCGTGGCCATACCAATGGTCGTTGTTCACGTGCGGTCGGTCACTCGCCCGCCCGTCCTCGAAGCGCTCCGCCTCGCGGGGCGCGTGGCGATCCTCTCGCGCCTGCGGCGCCGATGGGATGTGGCCTCCGTTGGCCCGGGGGGGATCCTTCTCCCGGTGCTTCGACTCCTCGTGCCTGGCCTCTTCGTGTCGCTCCTGCGGCCCAGCAAACGCGGGAGCAGACGCGATCAGCACGAATGCCAGAAGGAAACCCAATTGATGTCTCATCAAAATTGCCTCCGGTGCTTCTCTGCGCGTCATTCACGGGTCTTCCACGACGCACCCTTTCCTGAATCAAGCTGACTGAAAACGGGCAACTGGGCATCCAAGTGTACCGCTTCCATGTGCCTGAATTCCTGCATCTTGCCAAGCTGGTGGTTTTCAGCCAGGAAAAAATTACAGCTCTCGATACTTTTCGCCGTGCCGGGCCCAGCGGCGCGGCGAGCGTCACGCACCATGTGGAAGGCTGGCATCGTGTACACTCTCCCGGCGGAAGATGCTCACTGCACTCACGCGCGCGGTCAGCCCGGCAATCGCAAATTGCGAACTGAGTTTTATCGCGCGCGAGCCCATTGACCTGTCGCTCGCGCGGGAGCAGCACCGCGCCTACGAGCAGGCGCTTGCGAGTCTGGGCGCGCGCGTCATTTCCCTTCCCGCCGAGCCGGACCTGCCCGACTCCATGTTCGTGGAGGACCCGGCCATCGTGCTGGACGAACTGGCAGTCATCTTGCCTTTGGGAACCGAGACGCGCCGACGTGAGGCGGCCTCGCTGGCACGCGCTCTGGCTCCTTACCGGATGCTGGCGCGGGTCGAGCTGCCCGGGACGCTCGAAGGGGGCGACGTGGTGCGCATCGGGCGTAAGCTGTTTGTAGGCCTTTCGCGGCGGACCAATGCCGAAGGCATGCGGCAACTCTCCGCTATCCTCCGCCCGCTGGGCTACGAAGTCATTCCGGCCGAGGTGCGGGGCTGCCTGCACCTGAAATCCGGGGTCACCTATCTCGGGCGCAACACGCTGCTGGCCAATCGCGCCCGGTTCGACACGGCCCCATTTACAGGTTACCAGTGGATTGACGTGGCGCCCGAGGAGCCGCGCGGCGCCAACGCTTTGGCCATCGGCGACGCCGTCATCTATCCCGTGTCCTTTCCCCGCACGCGCGATCGGATTGAACAGCGCGGCTTCCGTGTTGTCCCGCTGGATATTTCGGAATTGCAGAAGGCGGAGTCAGGGCTCACGTGTTCCTCGCTGATCTTTGAAGGATAGGAAAAGGCCCACGGTCGAGAATCCCGAGAGTTGAGGATCGGGACCGACCGTGGCTACCCGTTCCGCATTGCAAAACGCCGGCCCTTGCAGTAGAAGGTTTTCCTCCAAATCGCAATTCGCAGGAGGATATCGATGCTCCGCCGCCATTTTGCCGCTGTCGCCTGTCTGGTTTTCTGCAGTGCCGGGATGGCGCGGGCGCAGTCCCGTGCCGAGGCCGGACCGCTGACTGTGATTCGCGCGGGCATGCTGATTGACGGGACGAGCGATGCGCCGACTCACAACAAACTCATCTTCATCCGCGGGGAGCGCATCGAGAGGGTGGCTGACAGCGGGACGGCGATTCCCGCAGGCGCAAAGGTGATTGATCTTTCGTCCGCTACCGTGTTCCCCGGCCTGATTGATTCGCACACGCACATCTTTCTGTGGGGCGAGGACCCCGCCAAAGGAGGCTACGACGCGAACATCCTGAACGCCGGAATCGCGCAGCGTGCGGCCCGCGCCACGGCCGCCGTCCGGAGGGCGCTGGAACAGGGATTCACCACGCTGCGGGATCTGGAGACGGAGGGAGCGGGCTATGGCGACGTGGAGATCAAAGCGGCGATTGCGGAGGGCGCGATTCCCGGGCCGAGATTGTTTGTGGTGACGCGAGCCATCTCCGCCACCGGCGGCTACATGCTGGAAGGCTACGCGCCGGAACTGGACATGCCGAAGGCCGCGCAGTTAATCGACGGACCTGTTGCAGCGCGGAAAGCCGCGCGCGAACAGCTCGACCACGGGGCAGACTGGATCAAAGTGTACATGACGCACCGCTCGTGGGTGGACCGCGCGGGAAACCTGGCGTCGCAGCCGACGCTCACAGTGGAGGAGCTGCGCGCCATCGTGGACGAGACCCACGGCTGGGGCAAGAAGGTGGCCTGCCACGCCTACAACGGCATCGGCCTCGAGCGCGCGCTCGACGGAGGCTGCGACTCCATCGAGCACGGGCTGGAGCTGACTGACGCGAACGTCGCGCAGATGCTGAAACAGGGCACCTGGTACTGCCCGACGATTGCTGCGTATTACGAGCATCCGGCGCCTGCGGATACGCCCGAGGGGAAACGGGACCGGAAACGCGTGGAGGTGCACGAGCCGAGTTTCAAGAAGGCGCTGGCCGCGGGCGTGAAAATCGTTTACGGGACAGACATGGGCGGGATCGACTGGGGCAAACCGGAGACGATTGATTTCGATTACATGGTGCGTTTTGGGATGTCGCCGATGGCGGCGATCCAGTCGGCCACATCACGGGCAGCGGAGATGCTGGATATGAAAGGCGAGCTGGGCGTGGTGGCGGCGGGGGCGTACGCGGACGTGATTGCCGTGCCGGGCGACCCGCTGAGAAACATCGCAGAGCTGAAAAACGTGCGGTTTGTTATGCACAACGGAGCGATATTCAAAGACGAAAAGTAGGGCGCGGCCCTTCGTTTGCCCTGCCTGCGAGGCTCCGGAAATATGCGTCCCGGTGATGGGTGCCGCGGGCTTGCGAGTGCGAGCGTCTTCTACCATGACCGGACAGCTTCAACGCCGCGACGCCTCATCGGCCGCACTGCGCTTTGTGCTGCTAGTGGGCGTGATGAGTTTTTTCGCCGACTTCGTGTATGAAGGCGCGCGGTCAATCCTGGGGCCGTACCTTGCGTTGCTGGGGGCGAGCGGCGCGGCTGTCGGAACGGTAGCGGGGCTGGGAGAACTGGCCGGCTACGGATTGCGCATCGTTTCCGGGCGGCTGGCGGATCGCACGAGGCTTTACTGGCCAATCACGATTCTGGGTTACGTGGTGCAGATGACGGCCGTTCCCGCACTGGCGCTGGCGGGAAGCTGGCCCGCAGCTGCCGCGCTGCTGGTATTGGAACGCGCCGGGCGAGCCACGCGCAACCCGCCGCTGAAGGTCATGCTGTCGAATGCCGGCCCCCAGATGGGCGGCTATGGCTGGGCCTTCGGCCTGCACGAAGCGCTGGACCAAATGGGCGCGCTCTGCGGACCTCTGCTGATGGCGTTCCTGCTGCTGCGGCACAGTGGGGCGGCAGGATTGGGCGGATATCGCGTAGCGTTTGCTGCGCTGCTCGTGCCCGCGCTCGCTACGCTGGCGCTGCTGACTGTGGCGCGCGTGCTGTATCCCCGGCCGGAGGAAATGGAGGCGCATCCGGCGGCCGTCCACGCTGGGGGACTGCCGCGCGCGTTCTGGATCTATCTGGGGGGCGCGGCTCTGGTAGGAGCAGGCTTCGCAGACTTCGCGCTGGTGGCTTATCACTTCCAGAAGGCTTCGACCGTGTCCGCCGTGTGGGTTCCTATTCTCTACGCGGTGGCGATGGGAGTGGGAGGCGCGAGTTCGCTCGTATTCGGGCGGCTGTTCGACCGGCACGGGCTGCGCGTGCTGATTCCGCTCACGGTTCTCTCCGCCGCGTTCGCTCCGCTGGTATTTTTCGGCGGATTCTGGACGGCATTCGCGGGCGCTGTCGTGTGGGGCGCAGGAATGGGCGTGCACGAGTCTATCGTGCCCGCGGCCGTGGCGCCGATGGTGCCGGTGGAGCGCCGCGCCTCTGCCTACGGCCTATTTAGCGCGGGATACGGGCTGGCATGGTTCCTAGGCAGCGCGATCATCGGCTTCCTCTACGACCATTCACTCGCGCTCACGGTCGGTGCGTGCATCGTTCTCGAACTCGCGGCAATTCCCTTCTTTGCCGTGGCGGCCGGGCGGCTGGGAGCGAGCACTGCGCACGACACGAAAGCGTCAAAGGGCGAGTGAATTTTGCTTGACACGATTCCGGGGGTCTGCTACAGATGAAGTCGCCGCTTTCGCAGCGGCGTTTATCCAGAGTGGCCGAGGGAACAGGCCCTAAGACGCCACAGCAACCTGGCCCGTGAGCNCAAGGTGCTACTTCCTGCCCAGTACGGGAGAGATAAAATCCTAAGCTGATCCCCCCAGCGGGTTCAGCGTAAGAATCTCGCTCCCAAACTGAATGTCGGATCGGCGCGCGGTGCGCCTGCGCCACAGCTCATTCTTTTTGTGGCGAAAGGGCGCGCCACAGCCGGTCGGCCGCAGCGTCTTCCACCGGGAGACGGCTGCCGGAGTGCATGTCCATTGATGGAGGCGCGAGATGTCTGGCAACGATGGGTGTTGTGATTCGGACGCAGTGGTCGTATTCAAATTTGGCGGCTCGGTGCTCACTGGCGCGGGGGCGTATCGCCGGGCAGCGGGGTTTATTCGCAACCGGCTGAGCGCGGCGCCGGGCGAACGCATCGTTGCAGTCGTCTCCGCGCGGGAAGGCGTGACCGACGCGCTCGAAGCCGAAGCGCGCGGCATCGTTCGCTCTCCCAGTGCCCGCTCGCTCGATCTGCTGTGGTCCACCGGAGAAATCCACTCGGTGGCCCTGCTCACCCTGCATCTGGAAGCCCTGGGGATTTCCGCGGCACCTCTGAACGTGGCTGAAACCGGGCTGCGCCTCAATGCGAGGGGTGAGAGGCGATTTGCGCTGGAGTCCGGACGGCTGTGTGCCGCGCTGGCGGACCATCATGTGGTCGTGGTGCCGGGCTTTTTGGGCACAAACGAGGCGGAAAGCATCGTGACGCTGGGCCGCGGCGGATCCGATCTAACGGCGGTCCTTCTGGCTGCGGGGCTGGGCGCCGCGCGCTGCGAGCTGGTGAAAGACGTTCCCGGCTATTTTTCCGCTGACCCGCACCGCCAGGCTGCCGCGCGGCATTTGCCCGCCCTCAGCTTTGCGGAAGCGCTCGAGTTGGCCGACCGCGGCTGCGATTTGGTGCAGCGGCAGGCCATCGAAGCGGCAGCATGCTCCGGGCTCCCGCTGGTGGTGCGCAGCCTGGATGAATCCGCACCGGTCAGCCTGGTTTCCGCGGGCGTGCAGGCCGTGGCTGCGTCCAGTCCGGCAGCGTCGTACGTTCCGGCCGCAGCGGTAGCGCAGTCCGCAGCCTCCGCCACGTGAACGGAGCGGGCCACGAGGGAATTACTTTTGGGATCGCATCGAGAAAAAGGAGAATCACAATGAAGTTCGCAACAAAGACGATTCACGCAGCCCAGCCTTCCGAACCGGAGACCGGCGCACTCATCGCCCCTATTTTCCAGACCTCTACGTACGAACAGGAGGCGCCCGGCTGCGACAAAGGTTACAACTACTCGCGCACGAACAATCCGACGCGCGCGCGGCTCGAGCACGTGCTGGCCGAGCTGGAAGGCGTGGAGCACGCCGCCCTGTTCGCGTCCGGGCTGGCCGCGGAGAACGCGGTTCTTCAGGCCTACCTGCGGCCGGGCGACGAGATCATTCTTCCGCAGGACGTGTACGGGGGCACCTACCGCATCCTGAATCGCGTCTTCCAGCCCATCGGCGTAGTGATCCGGCAGTTCGACCTCAGCGACTCCGCGGCGCTGGAATCGGCACTGAACGCGCGCACGCGAATCGTGTGGCTGGAATCGCCCACCAATCCCAGGCTGCTCGTGTATGACATCGCGGCCATCGCCGCGCGGGCGCACGCGCACGGCGCCCTCGTGGTGGTGGACAACACCTTTGCCACGCCCTATTTCCAGCAGCCGTTCACGCTGGGCGCGGATCTGGTGGTGCACAGCGTGACGAAATACCTGGCAGGCCACTCCGACATTATCCAGGGCGCCGTATTGGCCCGCGATGCGGCCGTCTTCGAGCCCGTTAAATTCCTCCAGAACGCCACCGGGGCCGTGCCCGGCCCGTTTGACTGCTGGCTCACGCTGCGAGGACTGAAGACCATGGAGCTGCGCATGATCCGCCACGCGGAAAACGCTGCAGCCATCGCCAATGCGCTGGATGCCCATCCCCTGGTGCGCCGCGTCTATTTCCCAGGCCTGCCCTCGCATCCCGGCCACGAAATCGCGCGGCGGCAAATGACCGGATTCGGCGGCATGGTATCCTTTGAACTCGATGGAACGGTGGAGGAGGTTTCTTCGTTTGTCTCCTCGCGGCGCTATTTCACGCTGGGTGAAAGTCTGGGAGGCGTGAAAGCGCTCATCTGCCATCCGGCTACCATGACCCATGCCTCGATTCCGGCGGAAGCACGCGCGGAACTCGGCCTTTCCGACTCGCTTATCCGGCTCTCGCCCGGCTGCGAAAATTCGGACGACCTCGTGGAAGATCTGCTCGAAGGCCTGGCGCAGCTCGAAGCGGCGCGCGGGCGGACGAAAGCAGTGGCGGCCCATGCCGGTTAGCCCCACACACCAGCCGGACGCCGGCGGGCGCCGCAAGATCGAAGTCGGTCTGCTGGGCGCTACTGGAGCCGTGGGCCAGCACTTCGTGCGGCTGCTCAGCGCGCATCCGTGGTTCCGGCTGACCTGGCTGGCGGCCAGCGAGCGCTCGGCAGGCAAAAGCTACGGCGAACTGCCCTGGCGATCAGCCACGCCGCTGCCGGGCGATATCGCCGCCCTTCCCGTCCACACGCTGCGGGCAGGGAGCGGCCCAGAACTGATCTTTTCCGCGCTCGATTCCGCCGTCGCGGGGGAATGCGAAGCGGAATTCGCGGCCCATGGACATTGCGTGGTGAGCAACGCACGCAGCCACCGCATGGACCCGTGCGTTCCGCTGCTGATCCCGGAAGTGAATCCGGACCATCTCGGACTGCTGCCGCGGCAGCGCGAGGTGAAAGGCTGGCGGGGGGCACTGGTCACGAATCCGAACTGCGCGTCGGTGGGTCTGGCCATGGCGCTGGCGGCGCTGCGTCCCTTTTCTCCCCGCCGGGCAACGGTCACCACGCTGCAAGCCCTTTCCGGCGCCGGATATCCCGGCGTGGCGTCGCTGGACGCTACGGCTAACGTGATTCCGTACATCAACGGCGAGGAGGAGAAGATAGAGACGGAAACGCAGAAAATACTGGGCACCTTGGAAGCCGGAGGCGTCCGGCCATATCCGATGGCCATCAGCGCGCAAACCACGCGGGTTCCCGTGCTCGACGGCCACACGGAAGTGGTGTCGGTGGAACTCGGCGAACCGGCGTCGCGCGAGGAACTTCTGGCCGCCTTCGCAAAATTCTCCGGCGAGCCGCAGGCGCTGGGACTTCCCAGCGCCCCAGCCCATCCCATTGTGGTGCACGAGCGCCCTGACCGGCCGCAGCCGCGCGTGGATGTGGAATCGCACGGCGGAATGGCCTTGCATGTGGGCCGAGTGCGTCCCTGTCCCGTGCTGGGCTGGAAATTCATCGTGCTGAGCCACAACATGGTGCGGGGCGCAGCGGGCGCTGCGCTGCTCAACGCGGAACTCCTCGTCGCGCGCCGCTTGCTCGATTCCCTGAGCCGAGTCGATGTCGCCGCAACGGCCCGCGGCTAGGCTCACATTGAGCCTGCCTCCAAAATTTCGATTGCTCCCCACAGCTTGAAGTGCTAGCACTTGCGGCTAAAGGGAGCGCTTCCATGAAGGCTTTCACCTCCCGGCTGATTCTCCTCCCGGTAGTTACGGCGGCGATGGTTCTAGCGGCCTGCAAAGGCGGCGGAGAACAGGCCAACACGTTCAAGATTGGAGTGGTCACGTCGCTCACGGGAGCGGCGGCAGCGTTCGGCCAGGCGCACAAAAACGGCTACACCGTGGCGCTTGACGAGCTGAACGCCAAAGGCGGCTTACAGGGAAAAAAAATTGAGCTGGTCTATTACGACGACCAGAGCAAACCGGACCAGGCCGTCCAGGGCGTGACGAAACTGGTGGATCGGGACCACGTGCCGATCATCCTCGGCGCCTATTCGAGCGAGAACACGCGCGCGATTGTGCCCGCCGTGACGCAGAAGCAGGTGCCGCTGATCATGCCCACGGCCACGGCCGACAACGTGATGGAAACCGGATCTCCCTGGGTGTTCCGGGTGTGCGTGGGCTCCGGGGCGTACGCGCACGCTACCGTGGAGTTTCTGAAAAACAACGGTGATCCGAAAACACTCGCCATCATTTACGAAAACACGAATTTCGGGCAGTCGAACGACAAATCGATGCACGAGGAGGTGGAAAAAGCGGGGCTGAAGCTGGTGGATGAAGAGGCGTACCAGGCCAGCTCGCCGGACTACAAAGCTCTGCTCCAACGCGTGAAGGCCAAAAACCCTGAGGTGGTCTATTTTGCGTCGTATCTGCTCGACGCTACGACGCTAATGCGGCAGGCCGCCGAGGTGGGTCTGAATCCGCACTATTACACGTCGGCGGGCACCGGATTCGCCGCGGCGGAGTTTCCCACAGACAAGGGCGCGGGCGCGTACGCCGAGTACACGTTCAGCGTCTCCCAATGGCTGCCCACGGCGAAATGGAAGGGATCGAAGGAGTTCGACGATGCGTTCACCAGACTCACCGGGGCGCATCCTGCGTACCACGCCATGGAAGCGTATGCGGCGCTGCTGACCGCGGCGGCGGCTATAAGCAGGGCTGGCGTCGCGCAGCCTGCAGCGATTCGCGACGCCATCCGGGCCGTGGACCTTCCCGAAACGCCGTTCGGGCCAATCAAATTTGACGACCATGGCCAGAACGCGCATCCTCTGCTCATCACCCAGGTCCTGAACGGACAATACAAGGTTGTCTGGCCGAAGGAGGCCGCGGAAGCCGCGCCGGTGATCCCCGCTCCGCAGTGGAGCAAACGCCCGGGGTTGTAAGGTGCAGGCGGAAAAAACCGTCGGCGAGAGCGAAGGCTGGCCGGTGCGCCACCGTGGAGGTTTGGCGCTCGGAGGCACGTTTCTGACCGATGAAAGGTGACCGGTGGATTTCTTCGCATCGCTGCAAGCCGCAGTGAACGGACTCCTCACCGGCGCGCTCTACGCGCTGGTGGGCATGGGCATGGCGCTGATATTCGGCGTGATGCGCATCGTGAATTTTGCGCATGGCGCCTTCATGATGCTGGGCATGTACGCGGCCTACGTGCTGTTCGTCCACGCGCACCTGATTCCCTACTTCAGTTTTCCGGTGGTGGCCCTGCTGATGTATGCGCTGGGGCACGTGATTTACATGGGGCTGCTGCGGCCCATCCACGGCCAGTCGGACTTCATGCAAATCCTGCTGACGCTGGGCATCGGGCTGGGCATCACGGACGGGATCCAGCTCGTTTTCGGCGCGGACTATCATCAGATCAACTTTCCGCTGCTGTCGCTGAACTTCCATTTGGGCAGCCACATCACGGTAAATGCGCCGTGGGTGGTGTCGTTCGGAATTGCGGTGGTGGCGGGTGCCGGCCTGTACTTTTTCGTGATGCACACCATGATGGGGCGGGCGGCGCGGGCCATCGCGCAGAATCGCGAGGCCGCGCCGCTGATGGGCATCCATCTTCACCGCGTGCAGGCGTTCTGGTTCGGGTTAGGCGTGTCCGCGGCGGCGGTGGCGGGCAGTCTGCTGCTGCCGGTCTTCTATCTCTACCCGGGCGTGGGCGACCAGTTCACGCTGAAGGCCTTCGTGATGGTGGTGCTGGGCGGGATGGAGTCCATCGTGGGCGCGGCCATGGCGGGCCTGGTGCTCGGCGTGGTGGAAAGCCTGACCAGCCTCTACTGGGGCAATGAGTGGGCCCTGGCCGTGGACTTCGTCATCTTTCTGCTGGTGCTCTCGCTGCGTCCCAGCGGAATTTTCGGGAGGCAGCGAGCATGAAGCGGGTCCAACTGCTGCTGGCTGTTACAGGCTTCGCCCTTTCGCTTCTCCTGCCGCTGGCGGTGCGCAGCGACTACCAGTTGCAGGTGCTCTTTCGCATCTATCTGTTCGCGGCGCTGGGATTGGCGTGGAATCTGGTGGGCGGCTATGCGGGACAGCTCTCGCTGGGGCACGCGGCGTATTTCGGAGCGGGGGCGTACGGGCTGGCGCTGTTCACGCGCGTGGGAGTGCCGGTGTGGGCTGCCTTCGCGTTGCTGGTGGGACTGGCCATGCTGTTCGCGCTGCTCATCGGAGGAGTCTCCTTCCGTCTGCGCGGTCCCTATTTTGCCTTGGCTACCATCGCCTTTGCCGAGGTGCTGCACGCCGCCGCAAAAAATCTGCCTGGCGTGACCGGCGGCGACGTGGGCGTGCAGGTGCCCCCGCTGTTCCATGATCACGTGAACCGTTCGTTTTACCTGTGCGCCGTGCTCCTCACCGCCGCTGCGACCGCGGCCACCGTGATGATCTCCCGCTCGCGGTTCGGCTACTACCTAATGGCTATTCGCGAGGACCAGGATACGGCGCTCTCCGTCGGAGTGAACACGGCGCGGACAAAGCTCTACGCGCTGCTGCTGAGCGCCGCGATCACGGCGCTGGCCGGGGCGCTCTACGGCAGTCTGTTCCTGTTCATCGTTCCCGATCAGGTGCTCTCGATCGACATTTCGAATGAAATTGCCATCGTGGCCATGCTGGGGGGCGCGGGAACGCTGGCCGGGCCGATGGTAGGAGCCGTGGTGCTGGAATCAGCGTCGGAGATTTTCAAATCGGTGTTTCAGGAGGCGCATCTGCTGATTTACGGCCTGCTGCTGATTGTGGTGGTGCTGTTCTTGCCTGAGGGAATCGTGGGGGGCGTGGAGAACATCCTGCTGCGCAGAAAGCGTTAAGCGGCCAGCGGACGCCTGGGACGCACAAGCGAGGAACTGATTGATGGCGCTGCTCGAGATCGAACACGTGACGAAGCGGTTCGGCGGCTTGGTGGCCACCAACGACGTCACCTTTTCCCTCCGCGAAAACGAGATTGGGTTCATCGTGGGGCCAAATGGAGCGGGCAAGACCACGCTGTTCAACCTGATCAGCGGCTTCCTCCATCCCGACGCGGGAACCATCCGCTTCCAGGGACGCGACATCAGCCGCATTGCGCCTAATGAGGCGGCGGAGCTCGGAATCGGCCGCACGTTCCAGGTGGCGAAGCCCCTGCGCAAGCTTACGGTGCTCGAAAACGTGATGCTCGGCGCCTTCCTGCGCACCAGCAGCAGGACAAAGGCGGCTGAGGAGGCGCGCGGCGTCCTGAAATACCTGCAAATGGAAAAGACCGCAGAGGTGACCGCGAGCGGGCTGCCGCTAGCGATGCTCAAACGGCTGGAGATTGCGCGGGCCCTGGCCACCAAGCCGCGTCTGATCCTGCTCGATGAGGTTATGGCGGG
>OCOJ01067612.1_pt3 | contig 19325 bp, 14 predicted proteins | sample 1539251 | NCBI WGS metagenome assembly OCOJ01 (sample SAMN01911457, study PRJEB22624) | soil metagenome | biome: Soil | place: Malaysia | collected 2012-04-30 | depth RA_metagenome m | reverse complement strand
CAGCGAACACAAGCACGGAAACGTAAGGCGTCTTGAACCGCGGATGTACGGCAGCAAACACGCGAGGGAAGTCACCCTGCTCCGCCAGGGCAAACGTAACGCGAGGCATGGCCAGGATCTTCGCACTCAAGTATCCGTAAAACGAGATCAGCGCCCCGATGGCAACCAGACCGGCGCCCAAATTCCCGATTGCCAACCGCGCCACATCGGCCAATGGACGCTCGCTGTGTGCAGCGTCGGGCAGAATTCCGACCACGACGCACTGAATCGTTGCGTAGATGACGGTGCATGCCACGAGCGCGGCGAAAAGAGCAAACGGAGCATCACGGCGCGGGTTGCGGGCTTCGCTCATGGGCGCAAGCGCGGTCTCAAATCCGCCGTAGGCAAATACAAGAAGCAAGATCGCGTTCAGCCACGCGCCCGCGCTATAAGGGACGGAACTCCCGTTGGAAATGCTGGGATGGCGAGTGAGCATGAATACCATGCCCAGCACAATGACCGCAAGCAGCGGTACAAGCTTTGCCGCAGTGAACAGGTTGCTTACCAGCGCGCCCTCCCGCACGCCGAGCAGGTTAATGAGAGCCAGAACACCAACGAGTGCCGTGAGGATCAGAGCGCGTGCCAGCGGATCGCGGGCATGCGGCCAGAACTCGGCAAGGTAGATCACGAACAGGTTTGCGTTGGCGGCGGGCGCGGCGACCTGGCCCAGCCAGAGCAGCCATGCCGTCTGAATGCCCATCATGCGGCCGAAAGCGGCGCGCGCATAGAGATATGGGCCGCCCGCCTCCTGGAAGCGTGAGGCCAGTTCCGCATAGCAGCCCATAACCACGCCTGCGGCGGCGCCGGCGAAGAGAACCGCCAGCGGACTAGCCCTTCCGACGAAGCCGGCCACCACGGAAGGCAGTCCGAAGATTCCGCTGCCGATCACCGAATTCACCGCGAGAGCGGCCAGGCTCCAGCGGCCAATGGCGCGAACCAGTTGCCTGCCCGGCGTGACGGCCTGGGTCATTTCGGTCACCGCGCGTTTGTATCACAAAGTGCGGATACAGCGGCAAGTCTGGTGATTCGGGCGGATAGTAACTGCGCGAAAAGCCGTATCCAGCAAGGCCTTTGGCCGGTCAGCAGAACGCTCTGTCTTCCTATACCAAAGTAATGAAAGGAATTACCAAAGCTGCATGTACATGGGACATCTGTTCGCTGCGCTTAGCCGATGAGATGTTGGAGGACAGAAAACTCATGGCCAAAGAAAACTGCATGGACGATCTTCATCTCCGCATCGCGCGCGTAACCGAAGATTTGCGCACCATTCAGCGCGACCTCAACTGCGCCGCCATGCAGGCGCCGAGTGATCCGGAGCTCATGGAGGCGCTCAACTCCATGGCCGAAACCGAGCCGATCGAAACTCTGCGCTCGGCACTCGATCAGATGCGACACTTCCTGTGGTTCTACTCGCAGGTGGTTAACAACGAACCGGAATTGGGAGACAAGCTGCGGCAGGCGGCCCCGCCGAAAACCGCCACAGATGAAACTCCCAAGCGGCAGGCTTCTTTCTTCGAAAAGCTCTCGCGCGCCGACGAGGCTATGCTGCTGCACTACCTGGCGGAAGCAAAGCAGCGCAAGCCGAATTAAGGCTGCGATCTTCCCAGACTTCCCTTTTGCAGAAGGACCCGATTCGCAGCCGGCGTGCTTGGACGTGGGCCCCGGTTTCAGTTGGTGCGACCCTGGATGACGGTTCTTCTCACTTCTCCGTCGGGGCTCAGGGCGACAAAGTTGGCTTCGGCCCCGACGGCCAATTCTCCATGACCCGCGAGTCCCGCTGCCCGCGCGGGATTCAGCGTGGCGGCGCGCACTGCGTCTTGCAGGCTCCAGTGCGCAAATTCGGTCACATTACGCACGGCGCGGTCCAGCGTGAGCACGCTTCCCGCGAGGCTACCATTTGACGTGCACTTGCCATCCTTGACGTCGACCTGAATTGGCCCGAGCTGATAGCGCCCGTCGGGCATGCCGGTGGCTGAAATCGCGTCGGTAATCAACACTGCGCGCTCGATTCCTTTAGCTTGCAGAAAAAGTCGCACGACGGCTGGAGCAACATGAATGCCGTCGGCGATGATGTCGGCGCTGACGCGGTCGTCGGTGAGAACCTCACCTAGGATGCCGGGATCGCGATGATCGAGCGGCCGCATAGCGTTGAAGGTGTGGGTGGCGTGGCGAGCTCCGGCGTCAACCGCAGCTTGCGCGATGGGCATTTCGGCGTCGGAGTGTCCGATGCTGACACATACGTTGCGCCGTGCCGCTTCGGCGATCACCTCCAGCGCGCCGGGAATCTCCGGAGCGATCGTCATCATGCGAACATGACCGCGCGCCGCTTGCCAAAGCTGCTCGAAGATTGCGAGGGTAGGTGCGACCAAATATTCGGGCGGATGGACTCCACGCCGCTTATGGCTGAGAAACGGACCCTCCAGATGAATGCCGAGCGGCCTAGCCTCAGGGGCATCGCCATTGGTGGTGGAACCCGCTTCGATGGCGTTGGCCAAACGTTCCAGCGCGGAGCAGGTCTGGTCGAGCGATGCCGCGACCGTGGTGGGGAAGTATCCCGCCACGCCGTGCGTTGCCAGAAACTTGCCCAGACGGGGCAACTCTTCTTGAGGCGTCCGCATAACGTCGATGCCAGCTCCGCCGTGAATATGGATGTCGACAAAGCCGGGCGCCAGCAGCGCATCGCCGAAATCCAACACGGAGGCCTTGGCGGGGAGCTCTTGCTTCGAACGCGAAGAAAGCTCGATGATCCGCCCGTCTTCGACAAACAACAGCGGGTTAAGGATTTCCTCGAGCGGCGTGCACAGACGACGGGCGGTAAACACGGTTCTCATGGGACGCGTTTGTTGCGAGACCTATGATAATCGCAGCCAGGGCGTCATCGATTGCTCTCTTCCGGCTTCCAGAAGAAGGACCTGAGCAGCAGCACAAGTGCGACCACCATCAGCATGACGAGGGCAATATTCTCTCCCCCTGAATTTGGGCAGAACCTGTCCACCGCAAAGCCTCTACGAGGCACTCAGTGAACGTCGCAGCAATCTTATCGTGAAAAATCGGCAATATCAGGACGGGGAAGGCCCATACGGGCACAATAATGAACATAACCACCCCCAGCAACGTCCTCGGACGAATCCTGTCCACACAACGACCAGGCCGACGAGAATGTTGGCCCACGAAGAGAATCCTATGGCCTGCAAGAAAACATCCTTCCTATCGGCGGTGTCCCTGAGGTCAATCGGGAGCTCGAAAGAGCAGGGCGAAGGCGGAAAGCAGACTCGAAACGAAAACCAGATCACGCCGGCAGGTCGTGTTTGCCTTATGAACGGCATTACACGGAACGTGTTTAGGTGATACCGGACAACACCCACCGCCGATATTACCCAAAACGCCTGGAGAATAATGAGGCTTGTACTTCGCGGTTTGCACGTCGTAGGGAGATCACTTTTGAGACCTACACGTGCTTAGATCTGGATTGGATTCGCCGAAACCAGTTCGCGCTGACGCTACGACACCCCTGCCTCAAGCAACGTTATCGCGATGTTATAATTGCAACAAGATCGCCGTTACTGCTTGCGCGGCGCTTTCTGTTTCTTCGCGCCCAGCACCGTCGGGGAGTGGCTCAGCCNTGGTAGAGCACCTGGTTCGGGACCAGGGGGTCGGAGGTTCAAATCCTCTCTCCCCGACCATTCTTGATTCTTGGCCCGCTCAGAAATCAGATCGTACGGCTTTCTGTAGATCGACCAGAGAGAATCCCTTCCCTCTCTCGGCTCTGTAATGATATGATGCTGGCCTGTTCCCCCCTTGGGCAGAGACTTCTGCCCAGAACTCTTTCCCACGCGGAACCTGTGGGAAGACGGCCCTAGAATTCAAATCCATTGGCTGCGCGCTACGTGCGGTGTCTTTGCGGCTCGCATCGGGGCGGCGCCGTATCGTCCCTGGAGGTTCTGAAATGCGCATCGATCACAAGAAGGTTCTCACCGCCGTATTAGCGTGCCTCGGAGCTCTTGTCTCGGCGACATACGCACACGCCAGCAACTTCACCATTGGGGGCACGGTGTCGGGGTTGACGACCGGCAAATCCGTGACCCTGCTCGATAACGGCACCGATGCGCTCACGGTGACGGCCAACGGGAAATTCACTTTTAAAACGGCGTTGGCCACCGGAGCCACTTACAACGTCACCGTGGGGACGCAGCCCAGCGGCGAAACCTGCACGGTAACCGCTGGCTCAGGCACAGTGGGCACCACCAATGTCACGACGGTCAAGGTCACGTGCAAAGTTCCGACCTTCACCATCGGCGGCACACTCTCCGGCCTGATCACCGGCCGTTCCATCACGCTGCTTGACAACGGCGCGAGCGCTCTGAAGGTGACAAAGAACGGTGCGTTCACCTTCAAAACAGCATTGCCGAGCGGCGCGAGCTACAACGTCACCATCAGTGTCCAGCCGGCGGGCGAGACCTGCTCGGTGACGGGCGGTTCGGGGAAGGTAGGCACATCCAATGTCACCACGGTCAAAGTCTCGTGCACACCGAACAACTACACCATTGGTGGCACAGTCTCGGGATTGACCACCGGCAAATCTGTGACCTTGCTCGACAACGGCACCGATTCGCTCACGGTGACGGCGAACGGCGTCTTCACCTTTGCGAAATCCGTGGCCAGCGGCTCTGCCTACAAGGTCACAGTTAAAGTCCAGCCCCCCGGTGAGACCTGTACGGTGACGGGTGGTTCGGGCACGGTGGTCTCGTCCAATGTCACTACGGTCGTTGTTTCCTGCAAACCCAAGACCTTCACGATCGGCGGCACGGTCTCGGGGTTAAACAGCGGTGCGTCGGTGACTCTGCTCGATAATGGCACTGATTCGCTCACCGTGACGGCCAACGGGAAATTCACCTTCAAGACAGCATTGGCCAGCGGCGCGGCTTATAACGTCACCATCAGTGTCCAACCTACAGGCGGGACCTGCACGGTAAGCAATGGTTCGGGCACCGTGGGATCGTCCAATGTGACCAACGTGACAGTTTCCTGCGCGGCGTCCTCGACCTTCAGCATCGGCGGCACGGTTTCAGGGTTAAACAGCGGCACGTCGGTGACGCTCCTCGATAACGGCACCGATGCACTCACGGTGACGGCCAACGGCACATTCACTTTTAGTACGAAATTGGCCAGCGGCGCGGCCTATAACGTCACCGTCGGTACGCAGCCCACCGGCGAAACTTGCACGGTGAGCAATGGTTCCGGCACTGTGGGCTCGTCCAATGTGACCAACGTGGCAGTTTCCTGCGCGGCGTCCTCGACCTTCAGCATCGGCGGCACGGTCTCGGGGTTAAACAGCGGCACCTCGGTGACCCTGCTCGACAACGGCACCGATTCGCTCACGGTGACAGCCAACGGCACGTTCACGTTTAAGACCAAATTGGCGAGCGGCGCGGCGTATGACGTGACGGTCGGTACGCAGCCCACCGGTGAAACTTGCACAGTAGCTAATGGTTCCGGCACCGTGGGCTCGTCCAATGTGACCAACGTAGCAGTCTCGTGCTCTGCAGGCTCGGGCGGCGGCGGCGCGTATTGGATCCCTTACTCGGCAACGCCAATTCCCAATCAAACACCGGCGGGAAAACAGGGGCTTTTCCTGATCCCTTCGGACAAGCTGAGCTCAGCGCCCACTCCAACTTTCATAACCACCGACGTGACCCAGCTTCTCGGGATCGGAACCAAAATAACCGAGAGCGGCGGCGTGCTGACCTACTCACCTCAGGTCATGATGTATGCCGATACGAATTCAAGCGGAACGACCAATATCTTTGGGCTGACCCTGGCTGGCACATCGACGGTCCCGACGCCGAACCAGATCAGCAACCTTGCAGTGCCTTCCGGCCAGCAGATTTGTCAAGGCGCTGCCGCGTCGCTGACTGACGTCACGAATCCGACCACTCTGTTTTTGGTCATCGAGGTCGGCACCTCGGCGCAGTGCAGCTCGGGTGGAGGCACCTACGAGGTCGTCCACTACACGGACTCGTCGACGACGGCGCCCGTGGTAGTGAATATCAACACAACCATCATCAGTTCGGTGTACCAGAACGGCAAATTGGTGGGGCTGCTGCTTTTCGAGTCGACCACGAGTTCCTTTAATCTCTATGCCGACGACACCTTCAAGTCGCCGACCCAGTTGATCACGAGCTTGTCCGGCGTCAACTATGTTGCCGGCGTCCTGGATGCAGCCACCTTGAGCACCACGGGATTCTTCTTCTCGGTGACAAGCACCACGTCGGTGAATGCCCTGTACCGCATCGACGGTTCCACGCTCACGGCCACGCAAATCCAAAACCTCGCGAGTGCGAATATTGGCTCCTCCGCTCAGGACGACAACAACCTGTACTATCTTGTCCTGACTCCCGGCACAAGCAGCAGCTTGACCGCTACGATTAACCAGGTCGCACTGACAGGCGGAACTCCCAAGCTGCTCTATACTTCCCCATCCTTCGTTACTGGAACTACACAGGTTGCGGGCTATCAACTGATTGGGAGCAACGACTCAGTCGTTGCTTTCGAGTTCTATTCCATCCCGTTTACCAACGGCGTGGAGGACCCGACCAAGGCCACGGCAACGCTCTACAGCGTGCCCGTTGGAACGACAACGACCACGCCCACCACGCTCGCCAACTACACGGCGGGCAACGAGCTTCCTGAGGTCTTCGTGGCTGCGCCAACTGGCAGCGGCTATCCCGGCAATGTCCTGTTCGCCACCGTGCAGAACTCAACCGGAACGCCTCCGCTGGTGAACGTGTCCTATTCCGCCCAGTCGATACCGCTCAACGGCGGTAAAGCTCCAGCACCGATTGCAAATTCGGTGTATGCACCGCTTGCGATCATTTCGAACCATCTCACCGACAACGTATGGCAGGTCACTGGCATTACGGATACGAATGGAGGCTATGGTGGCGGGACAGCCAATCTGGTGAATGTGAGCAATCTGACGGATACACCGTTCACTACGACCGGCGGCGGAAACTATGTGTTCCCGGCTGGATTTGTGGGGAGTCTGTTTGCGATCTCAAGCAATAACATCGCTCTCGGCTTCTGGGAGAATACCCCGGCTGTCGAGCGGGGTACTGCGACCCTGCAAGAGAACGGCGCGGCGGCCGACTTGGGCAAGAGCTTCCTGCTTCCGATCAGCCTGACCAATACCGAGGTCCTGCCGTACTAGAAAGGCGGTATCGAAAGAAGAAGAAGGGAAATGACTCGGGCAATGAGCCAAGCAGGGCCTGCCTGGCCGCCTTGTGGTTCTTCGTGCGTGGGTTCACGTACCCAAGTTCCTTCAACGCCGGGTGCAAGTGGCGACGAAGGACGTTGGTCAGCGACAGCGGCTTCCCAGTGCTAGTTTGGAACAGAAATCCACTGGGACGCGTACCGATGAACTCCTTCAGTAGCTTGGCCGGATGAAGATCAACCTGCCGCTATATTTAATATCGCAAATGATGATACTGACCAAATTGATGAGGCGGCGCGTCAATCGCGCTCGGCCTTCGGGATTGGTCTGTCCATAGCCCTCTAAGTTCAGATTCAAATTCTCGAAGGCTCCGACAAAAGTCGGGGCCTTTTGATTTTTGCGGATGGCGGACTCGGAATCGAAGGATCATCGCCGATCAGAACGACGATGTGCTTGAGGTTGTCCAAACCCGGCGGCATGGGCTATGCCCTCTCCTGCAAAGTTTGATTCAGGCCTGCGTGTGGTTCAAAGCCAGAGGATGGTGGTTCTTCCACGTCTTTTTTCGCGGATCGGGCAGTGAGCGTGGCCGCTAGCTAAGAGCCCCAAGTACGAAACGAGCACGCCCCAGTGCTTCACCCGAATCCGGGTCAGGGCTGCGAGGCTGCACCCGGTCTGAGCTCTGCACCGCGAGGCGAGCCGTGTGGGCGGTGAGCGGTGCCGCCGCCCCCCGTTTCCCCCGGGTTCCCACTCGAGGCGCCGCCAACACTATCTCCTCCGGTGCCAAGCGATATCCAATCGTTGGAATCCGGAGTACATGAATCGTCCTTGCAATACGCGAAGATTGTCACCGGGTGCAGCTCCCAGATGGAGTAACGCCAGCAATGGCTTTTCTGTGCTGCCGTGCTGGCAAGAGCGCAGTTGTCGGCAGGCTTGTTATGTTCGCTGTCAGACAACAGTTGTCCGACCACCTTCACCTTGTGCCCCAGCGCCGGCTTGAGATTAGCGAGGGTCCAGTCGCTGCTGTGAAACTCTGCCCGGTAATGAGGAGTCATCTCGACGATGACGCTGTGCTGCTGAAGCTGCTTGGGCGGCTTGGACGGAGCGTTTTGGTTGGCTTGGCTGGCTAAGCTTTGGTCGAAACCGACTCCGATGTGGAAATCGACATTACCTCCTTCCTTGTCAGGGCCGGTTAGCTCACAGTTACTGCTCTCTGCTCCCGTTGCCTGAAAGTAGTAAAGGTAGCCGATGATCCCGTATTGGCTTCCTTCGCCGAGGCGCGCGAGGTCTTCTTTGAGGTCGGCGTGGTTGTTGCCCTGGCCCAGGTTTTCTGGAGTGTTGCTGTTGAGATTGTCAAACGCCGGCTGGTCTAGGAAGTTAACTCCGCCGAGCGGCGCCGAGGGTGTCAGATTTTTCAGGTAATTGAGATAGGCATCATATCCAGCCGCTTGGCTGCAGCCGGTCGGATAGTTATCGTGACATTCCCGAAAATCGGCAATGTTCTCTTCGCAGGCAACCGCAGTCACGTTGTCCGGCACCTCCATTTTTGTCAACTCTGCGCCGGCGCCCGGCTTATTCGCCGGCAGCTGACCCATGGCCAAGGCAAGGGCCAGCGGAGCAAACGGGGCCACGTGCCGGCGAAAGGTCTTACTCGTCTGAGACTTGCTTGTGGGCATGCTTCCCTCCTTCGCAATTGGCAACGTCATTCGGCGTCAGCGCTTACCTCGCTGGCGCGATGTGGCCCTTTCACTTGTTCTCAGTCGGATTGCCGTTTTTCCCGCCAAACTGGATTCCCTTGCTAACCCCATACGTGGTCGCGCTCACGCCCAGCAGCGTGAGGACATTCGCAGGCACGCTCGGAATCTCGCACTTGCAAGCGACGACAATTACAAAGCTCAACCCGATTACAAACGTAAAGATCAGCAGCTGGAACCGCGATGTGCTGGCCCCGCCAGATTCTTCTTCGAGCAGTTCGCTGATATTGATCAGTCCACTGGCGAGGGCCGCCAGCACTACTACTCCGAAAAGGAAGACCAGCAGCAGCGAACCAAAAGTAAACGCAGCCTTTAGAACGTCTGTACTGCTTTTGAAGTGGGGATCGCTGTGAAGCCAAATCCCGACCAAAATGGAAGCAACGATCGCGAAAATCAATAACCCAAAGAACCAGGTCCGGAACGTTTTCTTGTCTTCCTCGCTAATTGCCATGGCGTTCTCCTTATTTGAATAGATCTTTCAAGCGGCCGGCGAGCAGGGTGCGCGCTTTTCCCGCCAAATACAGGGCATGGCTGCCGCCAAGCGTGGCGACCATCGTTGTGGGCACCTGCGGAAACTCCCGTGGGTTCTGGATTACTTGCAAGAGATAGTAGGCGGCGACGGCCAGCGTCACGACAAGCAACTGCGTGCGCCCCGCGCTCACGTCAGAGCTGAAACCGGTCGGGCTGTCCGCGTCGGGGATGTCGCTATCCAACAGGTAGCTCAGACTGATGCCGCCCGTCAGCAGCTTCCACAACACAATGCCAAAGAAACCGCCGAACAGAACGACCGCCTCCCAGCGGGCAAGGTTCATGAGGGAGCGCACTCTCGCCTCCGAGACACTTCAGCAGGATTGTGTGCAAACAGGGCCCGAGGGGAAGTCGCGCGCTATCTAGCCACAATTTGGTTAGGTCCGCAATTTTTATTGATTCTTGTTACGAAAGCCGGACAAGGTTCACTGGCACCCTGCCTGTTGGCGTCCGATGGACGCGCAGATCACGCGCCTGATCGATCCCTTACTTTGCGATCAGCAACAGCAGCCCCCTTCCACACAAGCCATACACAGATCCATGTCCGCCAAGCACGTCCTCGGCGCCGGGCGCGCGTACCTGGTTCGGACCTTCGGCCCAGCTGCAGGTGTCAGCCACGCGATACCATTTCGTACCGTTCCCTGGTGACGGCAGAGTGAAGCTCACATCACCACTCCAGCCGTTGTAGGCAACATAAATGGAGGAATAACTGTCGGCTAACGCGTTCCCGTCAAACTGATAGGCAATGGCGTGGTTCGTGGGGTTGTTGAAGTAGTTCGCGTCTGGGGTCGTACCGGCGGGCGTCCACCAACTCAACTGTGAGCGGGAATAAAAATTGAGCGGGCGCAGCGCAGCGTGAGCCTTGCGGAAGGCAATCATGCCTCGCACAAAGGCGTTGAAGTTGCTCTGGTCGCTGTTCCAGGTGTAACTGAGCCAGTTAGCGACCGAATCGACGTCATAAGCATTGTTGTTGCAGCGGAGGGTACGCAGATATTCGTCGCCGCCCATCATCAGCGGTGTTCCGGCGCTCAGCATCAGCAGGGCGAAACCGACGCGGGCCGCAGCGCGCTGATCGGCAGCGGCACCGCCTTGATCCCAGCTGTAGTTTGTGGTGCTGCCGCCGTCTGAGGGGCCATATGGCCAAGGTTGGTTGTTGTTCGGGCCATTGCAGCTATACAGGTCGTTGAGCGTGAAGCCGTCGTGGACGACCAAGAAATTGGTTGAGTTCCACGGTTTACGATTTCCGAACAAGTCGGAGGAACCGGCAACGCGCGTTGCCAGCTGCCCTGTGGTGATGGCAGCCACGCTAAGATCATTTTGTGCCTGGCGAATTGTGTCGCGGTAGCTGCCATTCCATTCCGACCAGCCGGCCGGAAATCCACCCAGCTGATAGGAATTTCCGCCGATCGCCCAAGGCTCGGCATAAAGATCCACACCGCTGCCGCCCGTGGCTGGACGCACCGGCAGATCGCGCAAAATACGGTTGATGGCCGTGTTGCTGTCGGTGCTGCTGAAATTGAAGCAACCCACGGTGCAGGTGTTGCCCAGCACGGAAGCGAGATCGAAGCGGAAGCCGTCCACACCCATGGTGTCGCGCCAGTAGGCGAGCGAATCGATGATGAGATTTTGCGCTACCGGGTTATAGGCGTTGTAGTTGCCGCCGGTGCCCGTGTTGTCGTAGGTGTACTGCATGTCTGAGGTCAATTCGTAATAGGTGGCGTTGTCGAGCCCGCGCCAGGAGAAAATCGAATATGTGGTTGGATCATTCGCCTTCCAAGCTCCGCCTTCGGCGGTGTGGTTGTACACCACATCGATGTACACTTTGATCCCCAGGTCGTGGAAAGCCTTCACCATGGCCTGAAACTCGCTGGTCGGCCCGCCGGCAGCCTTGTTCGACGCGTAGCGGCGATCCGGTGCGAAATAGTTCAGCGTCATGTATCCCCAATAGTTCTGTCCCGCAGTCGAATTCGGAGTGTTGTCGTTGGCGTCGTTCTGGGTTTCCTGCACGGGCAGAAATTCCACCGCAGTCACGCCGAGGTTCGCAAGGTACGGCGCTTTCAGCGCAGCACCGGCATAGGTGCCGCGCACCGCGAGCGGAATGCTGCTGTCGTTCTCGGTCAGGCCACGCACGTTGACTTCATAAATGATGTCGTCTTTTTGCGCGCCGGGGGGTTTTGTTCCAGTGCTCTGGCTGGCGGGCAGCCACAAGATGCTCTTCGGGGCTACATTCCCGCTGTCGAGATTGCGATAGCTTGCGCCCGACGCGTACACAGTCGCGTCGGTCCAGTGGGCGTTGAGCGGATCATGACTGATCTCGCGGGCGTAAGGATCGATCAGCAGCTTGTTGGGATTGAAGCGGTTCCCGTGGGCGTCCACATCGGAAATGAAACCAGCGCCGGAGCCTTTCGTCCAACTGCTGGAAAAAGGCCAGTTCGGTCCCCAGGCGCGATAACCGTAATACACCGGCCCCTTGATGCCGGCTGACTGCAGCGTCGCCACCGGTATCGAGCCGGAAAAAATGTGCGTGCTGTTGTCCGCTTTGAGCGTGGAGCGCAGCACCTCGGGTGAACCTATCGGAGAGGCATAGAGATCCACTTCCATGCGCGTGGCGCTCGAGGAGTATACGCGGAAGCTCACGTTGCTTTGGGTTGCGTCGTAACTCGCTCCCAGTTCGTTTGCATTGATTGCTGGTGGAGTAGCACCTGCCAGCCGCCGAGGCAGTGAATCGCCGCCTGGGACGACAGAATCTAGAGCGAACCGCACTGAGTTGAGCCCCACCGTTCCAGTCCTTGAATTGCGGCTTGTACCGGCCACCAAAGCCAAGGTGGCGACCACGATTAGAGTGACCGACACGGCGAGAAAGCGTGCAGCGGCGCGGAAAATGGGGCCGTGATCCCTGAAATGGTGAGTCATGGTGGACCTCCCTAGCATTGCGCAGTTCGGGGGCCTTAGTCGGTGGCCACGATGGTTTCGGTCAAAACGGTTGTGACTGGCCTTGTCAAGATTCGGGTCGAGTTGATTTAGGTCAACTTGATCCAAAGCAATCCGCGGAAAAAACCCCACCTACGGGGATACGCTCAGAACCACTTGTCCCTGGGCAGAAAGTTTGAAGACAGCCATGGCCGCATGGTCGGCAACCCATACTGCGTGTTGCGCATCTAGCGTTACACCGCGCGGTTCCCGCAGTTGCGAGGCCGAGGAAAAAGTGACTGCCTTGGGTACGGCGGAATTCGTGGCGACCTGCCATATGCACCGGCGTGCGGCATCCGCGACGTAAAGCCGCTGTTGATTGGAGTCGTAGGCGAGCGCGGCCGGTTCGCCAATTCCCGACACCAACAGATGGGACCTCCGGCGGGCGAGATCCACGACAGAGACCGTCCCCGTCCCAACGTCAGCAGCGAATAGCCGTTGCCCCGCAGCATCCACTGCCAGCGGTCCAAGCCGGTTGACTCCCGGGACCTCCACAACAAAAGACGGACTTGACGAACTCTCACTCATGGACGAGATTTCTCCCGTAACGGCGTCGCCCAGGTAGACGATCTGATGGACCGAGTCGACGGCAATCCCGGCAAAGACCGCCCGCGCGTTCCAAGTCTTCACCTGCTCGCCAGAGGCAGAATACCTGGCGAGCACTCCTTGCCGCTCCACGGCGCCGTACAAAGTGACAAATATTGAGTCGGTGTCGCCCACGCGGCCGGCAGCCATGTCAGCCGGAGAAAAGTATCCCAATGTATCTTTGAGTACGGTTACTCTCCCACTGCTGGGATCAATCAGGGAAAGCCTGCCGCGTCCACCGAGCACGGCCAGTGCCCCAGAAGGCAAGGTAGCAATCGCGACCGCGCCCTGGGCCTTTGAGGAGGGCATTTGCGACGCCATTTGAGCCTGCAACGGGGCGACGCATCCGAGACTGGCAGCGGCGACCAAACCGAGCGCGAGTTGTTTGACTGAGCCTGTCATTGCCTGTTAAACAACTTCAAGAAATCATCGGCATTTCTAAATCCAACTAAACCCACCAGTGCGCCGATGGCAGCAACAGGAAGCAGTTGGTACGGGTCTAGCTCAAATCCGAACAAGCGAAATTCGCTTCCCCCATAGACCAGAACGATTCCCAGAACTTCGGCGATGGCCGAGGCCAGCAGCGCGACTGCAAAGGCTCGATACCATTTCATGCCGGGGGCATTTGCTTTCTTGACGAGTTGTGCCAGCAGACTGCCGACAATCGCTCCGACCAACACCGACAGAATCAAGCTCCAAAAGGAGGGCTGAAACCGGATCGGCACCGCAATTTCCAGGAACTGCGGAATTCCGCCGGGGGTGTCGTAGTGGACGTACACCGTCAGCGTTTCGTGAGGCTTGTCGGGAGCGAGCGGGAAGATGGATGCTCCCAGCGCATGCCACGGATTGGGATGCAAGCTGAGCACGACCGCCCGATCCAGAGCCTGGCCCGCACCGAGGAGGCTGGACCCTGTAAGAGGCAGTTGCAATGCAGCTTGCTGATCTCCCTGCCAATCAGACTGGTGCGAAGGAGACACTTTCATGCTCGGATACAAGCCGATGGGCAGGTCCGCAAGCTGATTGCTGAGTGTGAGGTAGGCCGATGTCTCGCCGCTGAGGCTGACCGGGGTCAACTGCATTCCGGACGAGCCCTGCAGGATCGGTTTGGCATAAACAAAGTTGTAGAGCGGAATCCGAACGCTCCCGTCTTCCAACTGCGCTCCCTCGCCGACCTGGAAGCTGACGTCACTCATCCTGTCGGAGAAGGTGCCCGACGGAAGTACTTGCACCCGAAAGGCGCAACTCTGCGCGCCTCCATTATTGGAGCTGACATAGAAAGGGTATATGAAATAGCCATAACTGCCATGCGTTGTATTTCCCAGGTCGAACGTAATCGTGTAGCTGGTCGTTCCAGTCTGCGGAAGTTGCTGGGCGGCGCCGGGGGGTGCTGGCGCCTGCTCGCAGGCGCCAGTCCGGAATTCTACCTTCCCGTCGGGCAGGTTTACGTCAGGAATCTTCAGTGTGACGCTGGCCTGGACGGGATAGCTGCACAAACACGACAACGCAGACAGGCAGCCCTGCAGACAACGTCTTTTCCATGAAGCGGACATTCTTGGTAGGTGACTCAAAGGAAGAAGGTGCATTTTGAAGCAATTGAGCTGGGGTGACGGGAAAAAAAGAAATTGTTACAAAAGACGGAATTCCTGGCTGCGGTGTTGCTGGGGGGCTTTGCCTCGCATTGGAACAGGAGTGCGCCAGTTAGCCCGCGACGACCGACCTTGTAGCCATCGCTTCGGCGCCGGTGGACATGGCCGGACACCCAGAACAAGTGTGAGTCCTTCACTTGGGTCGAAGTTGCGGAACTTTACCTCTCCTGATGGTTCGCAGGTGCAAGCGGGGCGTGTATGCTAGGGGGAAACCTCCCAGGCACGACTGGCAAGGGAGGTGTGGGCCGTCTATGGCTTCCAGAAGTTCTCTTCATTTTGCTCTGATCGCGGGGTCTGTCGCGATTGGAATCGTCTGCGCGGCGGAACTGGTTTCTGCTGGATCGGCGCAAAACGCCCCGGAAGCGCGCTCTCCGGTTCAACAGGGCGGCATGAGCACTGGGGTAGCGCACGCACCGGTCAAAGATGCCCTCTCTCGCCCGATCACCGCGGGTGGTTTTGTCGACGGTGCGCCTGTCATCTTCATCGACATCACCCATGCCGCAGGGCTGGACAAGTTTCACCATAAGTCAGGCACGCCGGAGAAAAACACAATCCTGGAAGCGCCGGGCTCTGGGGTTGCTTTGCTGGACTATGACAATGATGGCTGGCTCGATATCTATCTTCTAAACGGGTCGACATTTCCGGCTTTGCAGGGGAAGGAAGCTTCGCCACGCGCGATGCTCCTGCATAACAATCACGACGGAACCTTCACGGACGTGACCGACAAAGCGGGTGTGGCGAACGAACGCTGGGGATTTGGTGTTGCCGTCGGTGACTACGACAACGACGGCTGGCCCGATATTTATGTGTCGAACTTTGGCAAGAACCGCCTCTACCACAACAATCACGACGGAACGTTCACCGATGTGGCAGAGAAAGCTGGTGTGGCTCTGGGCGGATGGTCAACCGGCGCCACCTGGGGCGACTACGACCATGATGGGTTGCTCGACCTCTTCGTGCCCGGCTATGTGAAGTTCGATCCCGACCATCCGCCGATCGCAGGCAAAGGCGGCATTCCGCCGGGTTACTGTGAGTTTCGCGGAATCGATGTGATGTGCGGGCCGCGGGGCCTGCCGGGCGAAGGCGATCACCTGTTTCATAACAACGGTGACGGCACTTTCACCGACGTCAGTGTAAAAGCCGGCGTCTCCGATCCCAGAGGATACTATGGCTTGTCGTCGGTGTTTGTGGATGTCGACGACGATGGTTGGGTCGACCTGGTGGTCGCCAACGATTCCGTGCCACGGTACCTTTATCGCAACAAGCACGATGGCACGTTCGAAGACATCAGCTATTTGTCTGGCTTTGCGCTGAACGATGAAGGGCGCGAGCAGGCTTCGATGGGAATCGCAGTGGGCGATTACAACCGCGACGGCAAAGTCGATTTCTTCGTCACCAACTTCTCCGATGACTACGACACGCTCTACCGCAATGAGGGAGACGCCAGTTTCAGCGACGTCAGTTACGCCGCGGGGATCGCCAATGACGTGATTCCTTTCCTAGGCTGGGGAACGGGTTTCCTGGACTATGACAATAGCGGGTTGCTCGGCATCTTCGTAGCCAATGGTCACGTCTATCCGGGCGTCGACCAACAAGACTGGGGCACGACCTGGGCGCAGCGACCGCTTCTGTTCCGCAACGTGAACGGGTCGAAGTTCGAGGAAGTGCCTGCGGCCACAGGCAGCGGGCTGGCAGATGTGATCTCCGCGCGCGGGGCTGCGTTTGGCGATCTGTTCAATGACGGACACATTGACGTGGTTCTCAACGTGATCGATTCGACACCTGTGCTGCTACGCAATGTGGTCAAGAATTCGAATCATTGGCTCACGCTGAAGCTGGTGGGAGGGCCAAAGAGTCCGCGCGATGCCATCGGAGCCAAGGTGTTTGTTACGGCGGGCGGGGTTCGGCAGCGTGGCGACGTCTTCAGCGGCGGAAGTTATGCGTCCAGTTCCGATCAGCGACTGCACTTCGGGCTGGGTACTGCCGCCAGGGTTGACAAAGTGGAGATCGATTGGCCCAGCGGGGCCAAAGAGGAGGTTCGGATCCCGTTCGTGGACCGAATCTTTACCGTGGTCGAAGGCAAGGGGATCGTCACGCCCTGAAGCATGGCGGATCTCCCTGAGTGGGTTTTGCTGAGGTCCTACAGGACGCAAGGGCAACCGCCGGCAAGTTCCGATTCTGCGCCAAGACGGTCACTATGTACCGGTCGCACACCCGCATTTTCGTCTTCATCCCTCTGATCGTTGCCGGGATATTCTCGGGCTGGATATTCTGGCTCCCTGGCGTCACAGCGCAATCCAGGGACGACTTCGAGCGTGGCGTGACTGAATTTCGCGCCGGGAACTATTCCTCGGCGGCAACGAGGTTTGCGCGGGCGGAAGCGGCCGCTCCGGGTTCGACCGACGCCCTTCTTTACGAAGCAAAATGCTTCGTTCACCTTCAGGACTTTGCCGGGGCGGAAAAAGCACTTCGCACCTACCTCGTCTCCCATCGTGACTCCGCGGACGCACTGTACATGCTGGGTTTCGTCTTGCACCGGCAAAACCGCCCAGCCGAATCGCTGCAGACTTATACGCGGGCTGCTGCAATCATCCAGCCGAGGGCAGACGATCTGAAAATTGTTGGCCTCGACTATGTCCTGCTTGACGATTACCCGGACGCGATCAAATGGCTGGAGAAAGCCGTCGAACTCGATCCCAAGAACAAAGACGCCTGGTATTACCTCGGCCGGGCCTACTACACCAGGTCGCGCCTGATCGACGCGCGGAAAGCTTTCGTCACCGTTCTCGACCTCGATCCGCACGACGCTCGAGCGGAGGACAATCTGGGCTTGATCTTTGAATCGTCGGCTCAACCAGCGGCCGCGATCGAGGCTTACCGAAATGCCATCGCATGGCAGGCGCAGAGTCCACATCCGAGCGAGCAGCCCTACGTGAATCTCGGTAGTCTGCTGCTGGAGCAAGGCCACACGGAAGAAGCCATCCCTCAGCTGGAGAAATCGGTGACGCTGGCTCCCAACAGCGGGTTCTGCCGGCTCAAGCTGGGTACGGCTTACCTGCGTGCAAGACAACTGCAGAAAGCACAAGAGGAATTGGAGAGGGCAACCTCGCTAGAGCCGGAAAACGCCCCCGCACACTACCAACTCGGAAAGGTGTACAAAGAGGTTCATGCCTTGGATCGTGCCAAGGCTGAGTTCGATCGCGCCGCGGAATTGCAAAGTCGCGCGGCGGCTCCGGGGCCTCCATCCTCAAACCACTGATGATCGGTGCAATCGCCTATTGTGGATCCTGCGCGGTGGGAGCCGCATCTGGGCCGTTCGGGTGATCGGCCTGATAGCGCTCGAGTGCCTGTTGCGACTTCCTGGCCGCCTCATCTTTGAGTTGCTGATATGTGGCCATCGCACTTCTAGCCTCGTCCATGCGGTGTAAGCGGCGATAAACCGTACCGAGCTGGTACCAGGCTTGCTCGACGACCGCGGGATCCGTGTCGGTCTTCACCGAACGTTCGAAGTGGTTCGCGGCCGTGGAGTAGTTGCCCAGCAGCATCTCTGCCCGCCCCAGGTTGTAATCCAAATGCACGAGGTTGGGCTTTTCACGTTGCGCTGCCTCAATGAGTTCTTTGCCCTTTGCACCATCGCCCTTCTCGACCTCGATCGCACCTAGCTTGTACTTCGCCAGAACGTTGTGGGGATCAATTTCCAGTTCCTTCTGGAACGCCACTTCGGCGTCGGCGATCTTGTTTACGGCGCGGTACTCTGATCCAAGTTCCTCGTGGAGCCCCGGCTGCGTAGGAGCAAGCTTGATGGCGGCCTCATACTCGATGATGGCATCCGTGTGGCGCTCGGCCTCGGAGCTTGCTTGTGCCATCACCCGATGCACCAGCCACGAGTGCGAATCTAGTTTGAACATCTGGGCGTAGCTGTTTTTGGAAACCAGCAGATGGGCGCGCCCCCGGTGATAGAGAATGTCCTGATCATCCGGTTTGAGCTTGGCGGCCTTGTCCAGCGCATCGACCGCGTCCTCGGGACGGTCCTGTGCCAGCCGAACGACCCCAAGCCACATCCAGGCCGCTGCATCTTTGGGATAATTCTCCGTCTCTTTGCCGACCGCTGCGGCGGCCGCGCTGAGTTGATTCAGCCGGAACTCGGAAATCCCCAAAAACAAGTTTCCTCCGTGCAACCGGGGCTTAAGCGCCAGCGCTTTTTGAAAGCAGACAACAGCGTCATCGAACCTGCCTTGCTCCTCCCGTACCAGCCCGAGGTTGAAATGCGCTTCGGCGAAGTCGGGTGCCTGTTTGACTACCTCTGAGAACAGGGGGGCAGCCTCGTCGAGCTTGCCTTCGCGCATGGCTTGTGTGGCCCGGTTAAATTCTGCGGCGGCCTCTGGACTCTGCGCCCGGAGGGGGAGATGCGAGCAGAAGAGGATTGCCAGCAGGAATGCACGAAGAAATCCCCGGCGGCGTGAGAAGCAGCCAATCTCTGGTACTTCGCGGCGGGGGGAAGGATTCCTGATCATGTACAAAATCAGATTCTACATCTCGTGGAACGGCTGTTGGGACGAAGAAAAATCCTCCTGCCACGGGAGTGGCGGGGGGGGT
>OCOJ01008196.1_pt2 | contig 19350 bp, 14 predicted proteins | sample 1539251 | NCBI WGS metagenome assembly OCOJ01 (sample SAMN01911457, study PRJEB22624) | soil metagenome | biome: Soil | place: Malaysia | collected 2012-04-30 | depth RA_metagenome m | reverse complement strand
TCCCGGCGCTTTGGCCAGGGTGCGACTGATCTGGATCGCTATTTGGCCCTCGACGGCTACAAGGCCGTGCAGAAAGCGCTCGCCATGGAGCCCGATGCCATTATCAATGAGGTTAAGAATTCCGCGTTGCGCGGGCGAGGCGGCGCAGGTTTTTCCGCGGGCATGAAGTGGTCGTTTGTTCCCAAGCAGTCGCCCAAGCCGAAGTACGTGTTGTGCAATGGAGACGAGAGCGAGCCCGGAACCTGCAAGGACCGGCTGATCTTCGAACACGATCCGCATTCGGTGATCGAGGGGGTGGTGATCGCTGGACTCGCCGTGGGCGCGCGCAGCGGCTACATTTACATTCGCGGCGAATATCGATATCTGTCGATCATCATGCAGAAGGCGATTCGCGATGCGTATGCCAGAGGGTTTCTCGGCAAGAACATTTTCGGCAGCGGCCGCGATTTTGACGTGTACTGGCATGGCGGCGCCGGGGCTTATGAGGTCGGCGAAGAGTCGGCGCTCATGGAATCGCTCGAGGGCAAGCGCGGCATTCCGCGGATTCGGCCTCCTTTTCCGGCGGTGGTGGGTCTGTGGGGCGGGCCGACGGTCATTAATAATGCGGAGACGCTGGCCAGCGTGCCGCACATCATTCTTGGTGGCGCAGAATGGTACGCCAAACTGGGCACGCCGAAAAACGGGGGTACGCGCCTGTTCTGCCTGAGTGGCAATGTGGCGCAGCCGGGCGTTTATGAGCTGCCGATGGGCTATAACTTGAAGCAAATGATCTACAACGTCGGCGGAGGCATCCCCAACGGGCGCAAGCTGAAAGCCGTGGTTCCGGGCGGGTCTTCCACGCCGTGCCTGACCGCGAATGAAATTGACATCAACATGGATTTCGATTCGGTCGCGAAGGCAGGGTCCATGCTTGGGTCGGGCGGCGTGGTCGTGCTCGACGATGCGCAGTGCATCGTGAAGTTCGCGCTGCGTACGATGAAGTTCTACCGCCATGAGAGTTGTGGGTGGTGCATCCCGTGCCGTGAAGGCACCGATTGGCTGGAAAAAACGCTGACCCGTTTTCATGCCGGCGGTGGACTGAAGAGGGACATCGACAACATGCAGTACCTGGCGGAAAACATGCTCGGCCGGACGTTTTGTCCGCTGGGCGACGCGGCGGCGATGCCGACCATCGCGTTCGTGAAGAAGTTCCGCAAAGAATTTGAAGATCACCTGGAAGGCAGGCCGTGCCCGCATGAAAAAGAGGGCACGGTAGAAGAGCTTCCGGTGCTAACACGATAGATTTTGTAATTTAGTAATCGGGTAATTTTGTAATTTGTGATCCGATGCCGTCGCAGTCAGAAGATTTGCGGAATCGCACTAAGGCGTTCGCTGTCCGGGTTGTGAAATTGTGCCGTTCGCTACCGTACAGATCGGACACACAGGTCTTAGGGAAGCAGTTGCTTCGCTGCGGGACGGCGGTGGCAGCAAATTACCGGGCTGCGTGCCGCTCACGATCAAGGGCGGAGTGGGTCGCAAAGATTGGCATCGTTGTTGAAGAAGCGGACGAAATCAGTTTTCTGGTTGGAAATGATGGCGGTTTGCGAAATTGTCGCGATGCAGAAGCTGGAAACTCTCCTGGCGGAAGCACACGAACTAAGCGCGCTGTTTACCGCTTCGCAGCGGGCGGCACGGGCAAATCGCTAACCCGCTAAATTACAAATTTGCTCGATTACAAGATCACAAGTTTCCATGGCTGACGTGAATCTCACTGTCGACGGCAAGAAGCTCACCGTTCCCGCGGGGACGCTGCTCATCGAGGCCTGCAAGAGCGTGGGCATCGAGGTGCCTTCGTTCTGCTACTACCCGAATCTTTCGCTGCAGGGCGCTTGCCGCATGTGCCTGGTGAAGATCGAAAAGATGCCTAAGCTGCAGACGGCCTGCACGACGGTGGTCGGCGAGGGCATGGTAGTGACCACGGAGAGTGATGAGATTCGGCAAGCGCGCAAGTCGATGGTGGAACTGCTGCTGGGGAATCATCCTCTGGATTGTCCGGTGTGCGACGCAGGCGGTGAGTGCGAGCTGCAAGATATGACATTCGCCTATGGCGCCGCCGAGTCGAAGTTCATGGAAGCCAAGAACCACCGGGAAGAGCAGCAGTGGTCGCCGGTGGTTTACTTCGACCGACCGCGCTGCATCCTCTGCTATCGCTGCGTGCGCATCTGCGGCGAGGGCATGGACGTTTGGGCCTTGGGCGTGCAGAACCGCGGCGTGAGTTCGATCATCGCTCCGAACAAAGAAGATCACCTCGAGTGCGAAGAGTGCGGTATGTGCATCGACATCTGCCCGGTCGGCGCGCTCACTTCCGGGGCCTACCGCTACAAGACGCGGCCGTGGGAGATGAAGCATGTGGGCACGGTGTGCGCGCACTGCGGCGACGGGTGCAAGACGACGCTGGGAGTGCGCCGAGCCGACACCGGGATGGAAATCGTCCGCGGCGACAATCGCGACAAGAGTGGAATGAACGGTGATTTTCTATGTGTCAAGGGCCGCTATGCCTTCGATTTTGCGAGTCACGAAGAGCGGCTGACGCAACCCCTTGTCCGCAAGAATGGCAGGCTGACCCCGGCCACGTGGGAAGAGGCATTCGAGGTTGTGGGCAGGAAGTTCAAAGAGATTCGCGACAACGACGGGGGACATGCGATTGGCGTCATCGGTTCGACGCGCATCGCGAACGAGGAAGCCTACCTGCTGTCGAAGTTTGCCCGCGTTGTGTTGAAGACGAATAACGTTGACCATCATCGTACCGCGGACTTCCCTGCCCAGGCCGCGGCATTGCGCGGGAAGGCGGACGCGACGGCCAGTATGGCCGATGTTTTTAGCGCGCCGGCCGTTCTGCTGATCGGTAATGATCCGACCGAACAGCATCCGTTGCTCGCCTGGCAGATTCGCAACAATGTGCGGCTGCACCGGGCCAAGCTTTATATCGTGAATTCGCGGCCAATCAAACTGCGGCGGCAGGCCACGAGCTTTTTGCAAATCCCGCCGGGAAGCGAAGGCAAGGTCGCGGCATTTTTGGCCGGCGACGATGGTGCACTGGAGGCGATTGCGACGGCCGGCAGCGCAAGCCAACCGCTTGCGTCGGACGGGCGAGGGCGCCCGTCCCCACACGAGCAGTGGCGGTCGCTGCGCGACAAGCTGCGTTGCGAGCAAGGTCTCGTCATTGTCTTTGGGTCTGAGATCCGCGGAAACGATCTCGCGACTTTAGTGAATTTCGGCGTGGGCATTGCGGGTGCGAAGTTCATCTGCCTCGCGGACTATTCCAACTCTCGTGGCGCCGCCGACATGGGCCTGTATCCTGATTTGCTTCCCGGCTATCACCCGGTCGCCGGGAACAGCAAGTTCCATCAAGAATGGGGAGACATTCCGCAAGCCGCAGGCCTCGACATTTCCGCCATGGTCGAAGCTGCAAAAGGGGGCAAGCTGAAGTCGCTTTACGTGGTCGGATCGAATCCCGTAGGACGGCTGGAGATTGATCCGTTTGCACTTTCGCAAAGTTTCGTCGTGGTGCAAGACATGTTCCTGACCGAAACGGCGGTCATGGCGGACGTGGTGCTGCCTGCGGCGAATGCCTATGAGAAATCCGGCACGATGACGAATACCTGCGGCGACCTGCAGTTAGTCAAGAAGGCGGGCGAGGTCACGGGCACGAAGTCCGATTTCGAAATGATTGTTCGCATTGCGGATGCGATGGGATTTGATGTTCGGAAGTTGGTCCCCTTCGGGCGCGGAGTCGAGGCCGACATGGGACAGTCGCGCGGCGCACAGTCGGGCGAGGCCGACCGCCATGCGGTCTGGCTGGAAGCGCACGGGCTGGAACCTCGATTGAGCCCATTTGACCCGATTGCGATTCTCGATGAGATTCAACGGCTGGTTCCGGGATACGACGTCTCGCGCCTGAATCTGTTGGCCGGGAACAGCGGACACACATCGCTCACGAACAGCGGCCCTGGCGCCATACACAAGCCGGAATCGATTGCGTCGGCTAACGATGATCTGTTTAGCTCCGGGTCTTTGGGGCGATATTCCCGCGTGTTGCAGTCGGTGGTGGAGAGTCACGAGATCAAGCCTGCCGAAGTTGCAGCAGACTGATCTCGCAGAACCAGAGAAGCAGCATGCCATTGTCAGTTCCCATCTTTATTGTTGTGTCGGTGATCAAGTCGGTGATCACGCTGGTGGTGCTGCTGACCGCGGTCGCGTACACGGTGTGGCTGGAACGCAAAGTGGTAGGGCACATCCAGAACCGCTGGGGACCCACGCGAGTCGGCCCCTTCGGCCTGCTGCAGCCCGCCGCGGACGGTCTCAAGTTCCTGTTCAAAGAAGATCTGACTCCGCCGCATGTCTACAAGCCCTTGTACATTGCAGCTCCACTGATTGCGGTGATGTTTGCGCTAACTTCCATTGCGCTCATCCCGATCGGCAATTGGGTTTTGATTGGGGACCGGGCCATTCCGTTGGAGATCACCGACGTGAATGTCGGCCTGCTTCTGATTCTCGGAGTCACGTCCATGGGCGTGTACGGCGTGGCGCTCGCGGGATGGTCGTCCAATAATAAGTACTCGCTGCTTGGCGGACTGCGCGCCAGCGCGCAAATGGTGAGCTACGAAATCGCGCTGGGACTGTCGCTGGTCGGCGTGCTGATCATGGCAGGCAGCTTCAGCCTGCGCGAGATCGTGGACGCACAGGCCGGCCGCTTCTGGGGATTCATTCCGCGCTGGAACGTCTTTCACGGTCAGTTTGTCGGCTTCTTTATTTATTTGATCGCGGCGTATGCGGAAACGAATCGCATCCCGTTTGACTTGCCCGAGGCCGAGACCGAGCTGGTGGCTGGCTATCACACCGAGTACAGCGCCATGAAGTTCGCCATGTTCTTCATGGCGGAATACGCCAACATGATCACGGTGGCGTGCCTGGCCACACTGTTATTTTTCGGCGGATGGCATGGGCCGATTTTCGGTCCGAAGATTTTGCAGGACATTCTGCCGGTGTTCTGGTTTGCGGCCAAGGTGTTTGTGTTCCTCTTTGTCTATATCTGGGTGCGCGGCACGCTGCCGCGCTTCCGTTACGATCAACTCATGGCCTTTGGCTGGAAGTTTCTGCTGCCGCTGGCGATCCTGAATCTGATCGCAACGGCGATTGTGGTGGCATGGTAGAGCAGTGGTTAGTGGTTAGCCGTCAGTGGCAGTGTGTAGCGGCGAAGGTTAAGAGTACTGGCTACTGACCACTGGCCACTAACCACTCCGAGTGTGATCTCAATGATCAGTGTGCACTTAATTCTGTTTCTGGCCTTCGGGGCGGTTTGCGTGGCGGGGGCGGTCAACCTGCTGGCGCAGAGGCACCCGATCAACAGTGCGCTTTCGTTGATCGTGGTGATGGCCGCTGTCGCCGGCGAGTACCTGCTTCTCGGCGCGGAGTTCGTCGCTGCCGTACAGGTGATCGTCTATGCCGGAGCCATCATGGTTCTGTTCGTCTTCGTCATCATGCTGTTGAACGCGGGAGAAGAAGAGCGCACCAAAGGGAGTCGCGTCGCGATCGTATTCGGAGTGCCCGGGATGCTGCTGGGAAGCCTGCTGGTGGCGTGGGTGCTGCTCCGATATTCGGGCACGCAGCCGGTTGCGGCGGGTGCGTTGCCTGGAGATCCCAAGACGATCGGCGATCTGCTCTTCCACGACTTCTTACTGCCGTTTGAGATCACCTCGGTTCTGATCCTCATCGCGATCATGGGAGCGGTCGTGCTGGCCAGCAAGCCAAGCGGAAAGAAGGTGGAGTAATGGTTCCGCTGCCGTACTACCTGGTGCTCGGCGGAATTCTGTTTGCTTGCGGCGTTCTCGGCTTTCTCATCAAGCGCAACATCATCACCATTTTCATGTCGATTGAGCTGATGCTCAATGGCGTGAACCTCACGTTTGTCGCGTTCGCAGCGCACTGGCATGCGCTGGCGGGTCAAGTCTTCGTTTTCTTTGTGATGGTGGTCGCTGCGGCGGAAGCGGCGGTCGGACTCGCGATCATCATCGCCATCTACCGCACGCGCGAGACTTTGAACGTGGATCGAGTGAACCTGCTCAAGCTATGAACCAGACCCTCAATCTGTGGCTGATTCCGGTGCTGCCGCTGGCGGGCGCGGCGATCAACGGCTTATTCGGGAGGAAGTCTTCACGAACGGCGGTGAGCACGGTCGCACTCGTGTTCTGCGGAGCGGCGTTTGCCTGGGCGTTGTGGGTCGCATCGCGGTTTTCCTCCCTTGCGGTGGTTCCGCACGAGGAGATCCTCGCTCATTGGATACGCTCCGGAAGCTTCAACGCCGACTTCGCATTTTATCTGGATCAATTGTCGCTGGTTATGCTGCTGGTCGTGACCGGTGTGGGGTTCCTGATTCACATCTATTCCGTCGGCTACATGTGGGACGACCCTGGCTACTACCGCTTCTTCAGCTTCCTGAACCTGTTCATGTTCTTCATGCTGACGCTGGTGCTGGCCAACAACTTCCTGCTGATGTTCATCGGCTGGGAGGGCGTAGGCCTGTCGTCGTATCTGCTGATCGGATACTGGTTCACGAAAGATTCCGCGGCCTCGGCTGGGAAAAAAGCGTTCATCGTCAACCGCATCGGCGACTTCGGATTTTTGATTGGGCTGTTTTTGCTGATTCAACACTTCGGGTCGTTGAATTTCTCGCTAGTCTTCGACTCGGTCGCAAAACTGACCCCTGGAGCCGGAACTGAGACGCTGCTCACGACGATTGGAATTTTGCTGATGGTCGGCGCCTGCGGCAAGTCAGCGCAGATCCCGCTTTATGTCTGGCTTCCCGATGCGATGGAGGGTCCCACTCCAGTCTCAGCGCTGATTCACGCGGCTACGATGGTGACCGCTGGCGTCTATATGGTCGCGCGGTCGCACGTCATTTTTGAGCGTGCACCCTTGGCTCTGACCGTCGTCGCAATCATTGGAACGCTGACCGCATTCTTCGCTGCGACGATCGGAATCGCGCAGACGGATATTAAGAAGGTCCTTGCCTACTCCACCGTCTCGCAACTCGGCTACATGTTTATGGCCTGCGGCGTTGGCGCGTTCTCCGCCGGAATTTTTCATCTCATGACGCACGCTTTCTTCAAAGGCTTGCTCTTTCTGGCGGCGGGGTCGGTGATTCATGCTGTCGGTGGCGAGCAGGACATGCGCAAGATGGGCGGGCTCAGACCCTATATTCCAGCGACGTTCGCGACCATGGGGATTGCCACGCTCGCGATCGCCGGGATCCCGCCGCTGGCGGGCTTCTGGAGCAAAGACGAAATTTTGTGGAAGGCCTATCAGACGAGTTGGATTTATTGGCTGATCGGCGTGGTCACAGCTTTTGTCACTTCGTTCTACATGTTCCGGCTGATGTACATGACTTTTTCGGGCGACTATCGCGGGGCGCAAGTCGATGCGCATGGTCACGCCAGCCCCGGGCATGATGCACACGGGCATGGCGAGCCTCATGAGAGTCCGATGGTCATGCTGGTTCCGCTCATGATTCTCGCCTTGCTATCGCTGATCGGGGGATTTGTGGGTATCGGCAACCACTTCGAGCATTTCCTTGCTCCGGTGTTCGGCAGACCCGAGATCGCCGCAGCTGCAGGTGAAACGGCAGGCCGAGGCCTCGAACTCGGGCTCATGGGCGTTTCGGTCGCGGTGGCGTTTCTGGGGTGGTGGCTCGCTTACCTGTTGTACAGCAAGCGCCCTGAGTTGCCGCAGAAGATCGCAGACTCTCTCGGCCGATTCTACGAAGCGGTTGTGAACAAATACTACGTCGACGAACTGTACGCGACGGTCTTCGTCAAGCCCCTGGTCGACGGCTCGACGCGAATCCTGTGGCAAGGCGTCGATCGCAAGGTCATTGACGACACGGTGAACGACGGCGCCGACGGCGCGCGGCATGTTTCCGACGAGGTGCGCCACATGCAGTCCGGCAATCTGCGTTCGTATGCGGGATGGATTGCCGCCGGATCGGCCGTTGTAATTGCCTACATGATCTGGATGGGAGTGCGATGAATACCGATAGTCTCAGTCCCATCATTTTGACGCTGGTAACATTCGTGCCGCTGGCGGGCGCATTACTGCTGATCCTGCTGCCACGCCGCGATCGCGACATCCGAATCTTCTCGCTCGTCGTTTCATTGCTGACGTTTGTTCTTTCGCTGCATCTTCCCGTCTACTTCCATCGCGAGCGTACACCCTTCCACTACGAGATCGATAGACAGTGGATTGCGAGCCCCAACATCCACTACCACATGGCGATCGACGGTATCTCGCTGTGGCTGGTGGTGCTGACCACCTTCCTCGCGCCACTTTGTGTGCTGATTTCCTGGAAGTCGGTGCACGAGCGTGTGAAGGAATTTTTCATCCTGCTGCTGATTCTGGAAACGGGGCTGATCGGTGTCTTCACCTCGCTGGATCTGTTCCTCTTTTATTTCTTCTGGGAAGCTACGCTGATTCCCATGGCGCTGCTGATCGGGATGTTCGGCCACGAGCGCCGCATCTACGCGGCGGTGAAGTTCTTCCTCTACACGATGATCGCTTCCGTGTTTATGCTGGCGGCGATTCTGTGGCTTTATGCGCACACGCACAACCCGGCTTCTTTTGACTTCGTCGAGATTCAAAGGCAAATCCGCGCCGGACAGGTCCCTGGCTTCCCGGCCGCCGCCCAGTGGTTGTTCCTTGGCTTTTTCATTGCATTCGCTGTAAAAGTGCCGCTGTTCCCATTCCACACCTGGTTGCCGGATGCGCACGTAGAAGCTCCGACGGCAGGATCTGTCCTGCTGGCTGCGGTGTTGCTCAAGATGGGTACCTACGGCATGCTGCGCTTCAACCTCGGCCTATTCCCGGAGCAATCGCGGCACAACGCTCCCTGGATCATCGTGCTGGCGATCATCGGCATTATCTATGGCGCGCTGGTTGCCATGGTCCAGCCCAACATGAAGAAGCTGATCGCGTATTCCTCGGTCAGCCACCTAGGCTTCGTCGTGCTCGGAATTTTTAGCTTCACGCAGAACGGATTGAACGGAGCCATGTTCGTGATGCTGGCTCACGGCATCTCGACCGGCGCGCTTTTCATGCTGGCGGGCATTCTGCACGAACGCCGTCACACCTACGAAATCAGCGAATTCGGCGGGCTGGCATCACCCATGCCCATTTATGCCGCATCGTACCTGTTTGTTGTGCTCGCATCTGCCGGCTTGCCCCTGCTCAACGGTTTCATCGGCGAGTTTCTCGTGCTGAGCGGCGCATTTCAAGCGAGAGCTCTTTACGGAGTCCTGGCTGCAACCGGCGTGATCTGGAGCGCTTGTTATCTGCTGTGGATGTATCAACGCGTTTTCTTCGGCAAGGTCACGCTCCCGGTCAACAATTCGCTGTCTGATCTCTTGGGGTTCGAAAAAGCTGCCGTGTGGCCCTGCGCCGTGGCGGCGCTGGTCATGGGCGTGGCCCCGATTCTCTGGCTGCGCGCGATTGACCCTGCGGTCCACACAGCTCTGACGCCGTTCGTCGAGATGGCCAGCAAGGTGGTGGGGCCATGATCGCTATCATGCCGGGCGTTTTTCTGCAAACGATCCCGCCCGCCATTGACTACATCCGGATTTTGCCTGAGCTGGTGTTGTCGGCGTTCGGTATCGTCATCATGTTGCTCGATCCTTTGCTGGACGAGGAAAAAAGCGAGAACACTCTCGGGTTGATTGCGCTGACCGGCTCGCTCGCCGGGCTGGCATCGACCTGGTACATGTCGAAGTTCGAGGGCTCGGCTTTCTCAAACATGGTTCGCGTCGACGGGTTCAGCGTGTTCTTCCACGTTCTGGTGATCGCCGTCGCCGTTGTCGTGATCTTGACCTCGTTCGAATACATGGCCGTGCAGCGCATTCGCGCAGGCGAGTACTACGGACTCATTCTTTTCGGCGTCGTCGGCATGGGATTGATGTCCTCTGCGGTTGAACTGGTTCTGATTTTCATCGCCCTCGAGATTTCTTCGATCTCGTCCTACATTCTCGCCGGTTTTCGCCGGCATGAGGCTTCCAGCAGCGAATCCTCGCTGAAGTACTTTTTGCTCGGGTCGTTTGCCACCGCGTTTTTTCTGTACGGCGTGGCGCTGATGTTCGGCGCCACCGGTTCTACGAATATCGACGTAATCGGCGAGAAATTGCAAGCCGGGCCGGTTGCATTGCTGGCTTACGTGGCGGTCGCGCTTATGTTCGTGGGCTTGGGATTCAAAGTGGCGGCAGCACCGTTTCACATCTGGACCCCAGACGTGTATGAAGGTGCGCCCGCTCCGATTGTCGGCTTCATGTCGACCGCGCCCAAAGCGGCGGCATTTGCGGTCTTGCTGCGAGTCGTGTTCGTCATCCACACCTCCGGAATCAATTGGCTCGTCTGGGTGGCAGCAGCACTGTCGATGACGCTGGGGAATGTGGGAGCGCTGGTGCAGACGAACGTTAAGCGGCTGCTGGCGTATTCTTCTATCGCACACGCGGGCTACCTGCTGGTGGCTTTTGCCGCTGATCCGGGACCCGGCACTTCCGCAGCGATGTTTTACACCGCGGCCTACGCGGCCATGAACGTGGGAGCATTCGCCGTCGTCAGCCACTTCGCCAACGCCGGAGAGCGCTACGTTACGCTCGAAGACTATGAAGGTCTGGGCCGCAGCTCTCCGCTGCTGGCGGCGACGCTTACGATCTTTCTGCTGTCGCTCATCGGCATCCCGATCACGGGCGGATTCTTCGCCAAGTTCTACGTTTTCAGCGCGGCATTGAGGGCGAATCTGATCTGGCTGACGCTGATCGGCGTCGTCAACAGCGCGGTGGGGGCTTACTACTACCTGCGCGTTATCGTCGTGATGTACATGCGCGAACCACGCGGACAAGTCCCGGTTACGCCCATCCCGGCTGGCTTGGGTCTTGCCTTGACCGTAAGCGTGGTCGCGACGGTTTATCTGGGTGTGCTTCCCAACCGGGTCCTGCAATATGCGCAGGACTCCGCTCAAGTCCTGGTGCAGCGGCCCCGACCCGCAGGCGCCACAGAATTGGTTCGCGGCCCCGGACGATTTTGACCTTGCTAGTCGCTTTTCTGTGGAAATCGCTGAAAACCTGCATTTGACAAGGAGCTTGGGCCGCGTGCATTATTGGGACACAAACGTAGCGATTGCCAGATCAGACGGCGGGCCTGGAGGAGAAAAAATGACCAAGTGGATGCGCAGGCTGTGGTCAGAAGATAAAGGACAGGACATCGCCGAATATGCCGTCATGCTGGCGGTGATTCTGGTCCTGGTGGTGGGAACGATTCGGCTGATTGGGTCGAACGCGAACAACGTGTTCTCCAACGCCGCGAGCGCGATTCAATAGTTGTGACAGAACAGGTTCTCCTTAATAATAAGGCGATGAAGCGATTTACTTTCAGCACTGCAACCTTCCGTTACTACTGGTATTCCAGAATAGCGGCTGCGGCGGCTGGAAGGAGATCAAGTCACTGGTGATCACCTAAGTTCAGTCAGGTTTTTCAGCCGCAAGCCGCGATTCCGGATCGCGGCTTTAGTTTTTTGGCGAAACAAACGAAAACAGGAGACTCCATCCCATGATTGTGAACATGTCGGAGAAAGCCACCGAGGAAGAGATCAACCACATTATTGAGCGTGTCCGCGAAGCTGGCTACCAGCCGCATGTCACGCGGGGCACGGAGCGAACCATTGTGGCCGCGGTAGGCAGCGGACGGCGGCACGAAATCGAGGCTCTGCAAGTTGCGCCGGGCGTGGACAACGTGGTCGCCATCGCCCAACCCTTCAAGCTGGTCAGCCGGCAGGTGAAGCCCGATCGATCCATCGTGCGAGTGAATGGCGTCGCTATCGGCGGGCCCGAGGTAGTGGTGATCGCCGGCCCCTGCTCGGTCGAGTCGCGGCAGCAACTCCTCGACACAGCCCATGCCGTGAGGCGGGCAGGAGCCAGCATGCTTCGAGGAGGCGCCTACAAGCCCCGGACCTCTCCCTATGATTTTCAAGGCCTGGGCCTGGAGGCGCTCAAGATTCTGCGTGAAGCTCATGAACAAACCGGCCTGCCGGTGGTCACCGAGGTGATGAGCACAGAAGACATCGACATCATCTGTGAATATGCCGACATGCTGCAGATCGGCGCGCGCAACATGCAGAACTTCGCCCTTCTGCGCCGTCTGTCGACGGTGCGCAAGCCAGTTCTGCTGAAGCGCGGCCCGTCTGCGACGGTGAAAGAGTGGCTACTCGCGGCGGAATATCTGCTTTCTGGCGGCAACCATCAGGTGGTGCTGTGTGAACGCGGCATCAAGACCTTTGAGACGGAAATGCGCAACACGATGGACCTAGCGGCCGTAGCCCTGGCTCGCGATCTGTCTCATCTTCCGGTCATCGCCGATCCTTCACATGGCACCGGCAAACAAAGTCTGATCGCCGCGGTTTCGCGCGCTGCTGTAGCTGTCGGCGCGGACGGACTGATCATCGAGGTTCATCCGTGTCCGGAGCGGGCACTCTCAGACGGGCCGCAATCGCTCGACTTCGCCGGGTTCGCCCGGGTGATGCGGGCACTGGAGGAACCGTTGCGCCGGGCACTGGTGCCGGTGGGCACGACGACGCCCGCGCAGGCGTGAGTCAAACTATTAAGCGGCTCGGCTCACCGCCGAAGAGCGTCGTAACTGAGACGTTGTATGTGGAATTCTCGCCTCGTACCGCGGTGATTCGGCCTTGGGGTCTGCAACTCTTCACTGCAATCCAGACTGCGTAAGTTTGATGGCGCAGAACTGTCCGCTGGGGCAAGCTGGCGCAGCGCCGGAAGCAGCGGCCGCTTGTGTACCGAAGTAGATGCTGGCAGCTTGGTCCTCGGTGCTGACGTTATCCACCGTGAACGCGCTGGTCCCACCCCACTCATTGGTCGCGGTGGCATTGGGGGTCGCGGTATTTGACGAGATCCTGGTATTGACGTTCCACTCCGTCACCAGATTTGCCCCATTGGTCGCGCCGGCAATGCCTGTCCCTACGAAAAGCCGGTCGGTTGTGCCGTCAAAGAAATCTACCAAGGGAGAACAAATGCCGTTTGGATTGGCTGCCCCGTTGACGTTGATGTTCTTGTTGTTGGACACGGCCGGCGTACTGTTCATGGCTCCCGTCCCCGATTGGAACGATAAGGCGTAGAGACTCGGTTTCCGGGGCGCGCCCGTCTGCGTCCCGCAAGCGTACAAAGTGCCAGCCCCGGTGGTCGGTCCACTGGTGAAGTAGGCGTTGTCGAAATCACCATCGAGAATGAAGGTTGCGGCGTTATTCCCTGCCGGGCCGATCGCGGCGCTAACGTGAGAAGTAAGAGCCGTATTCATCTGAACCGCAATCGAATTCGTATTCGTCGAATCCGCTGAGGAGAATACGTATACGAACCCATTCGTGGAATCTACGATCGGCGAGAGGATAATGGGCGATGCGTTGCTCGCATTCGTGCTGGCAAGGGGAAGCGAGCGGACGAGAGTGAAACCCGTCGCTCCCGGAGTGTAGGCATAGACTGAGAATCCATCGGATACGAAAACTTCGTTGCTAACCTGGTCATAAACAGCCGACGTTAATCTTGCACCAGCATTGACCGTAACGCAGTACTGTACAGCCGGAGTCCCATGGAAGACTCCGGTAACTCGGTACAGGATGCCGTTGTCGGCGCCGAGGTAGGCTGCATCGCTGCTGTAGTCGACGTAGGGGGACGCATCGCTGTCGGTCGCGCTCNGTCCCGCATCCCGCCACTCCACTGTTGGTATAGTTCAAACGAACCAAAGAGGTGCCCGCAGCGAGCACGACCGGACTGGTCGCACTTGTACCCTGCCCGGCGGACGGGGTCAGAACATCGAAGGAGGCAGGGTTGGAGTTTTCGATGAATGCAACTTTTGTTCCATCAAGCGAAAGCGTGGGGGAAAGAACCGATGCAGATGTGCCTGCGGCATACGCCCACATGACCGTCGGCTGCGTCAGTTCGCCGGGGGGAAAAGGGAGCGTTTGATTTGCAGTTGGGCAGGAAGATGAGGTGGTCCCAGTGTAGAGATTATTGAATGCGATGATGTTCGCTTGACCCGCACCCGGAGTGGCCTCGATCGTATACACAACGAAATCATTGGTGCAGCTGGGAGTCGCGTTGGTGTTGAAGCTGTACTTGGCGGGAGTTTCTCCCAGAGGCATTCCTCCGTTTGGTCCGAGCGGCATCGCCCAGTCCACCCGTATATGTCGCTTCGGGGCCTTCACCGGCCGCGGTTCTGTCGGTCTCCGCGCGAACATCCAGGAACTACGTTGCGCCCAGTTGATCCAGCTGCGCGGATCGCGAGCCGCTTTGGCCGCGACCTCGGGAGAAGCCCCATTGGTGAAAATAATACGGCGGCTGCTCCAGTCAATGGGCAGGCCGATGTGGCCCTCGTGCGCATCCTGTCCCACCAGGGGCGAGGCTTGGACGACCATCAGCCAAACCACGATGATGACGGCCTGCCTCCACGCCTCGGATCTTGCACGGATTGCCAACCATTGTTTCATCGCGTTCCTACCTTGCGACACGGTGCTGGATCCCCATGTCTCCGCACTGGAGCGGTATTAGGACTTCCTAATATTCTCTCGTAGGTCTTCGGCCCTCAAACCCTTACGTTCGTAATCCAACCCTGATGACCGCCGTCAGCGCACAACTACCGCGCCTCTGCGCAGGCTCCCCAACGTGGGCTGGATTTGAATCCGCGGCCCCATAGCTGCCGCCGATATGCGGCGCACATCTTCGCCGTCGGGATGCCGGTTCTTTGAAGAGATTCCTGACAGTCCGCGCCGGAGGGCCCGAACATATCGCCCTCCATGTACGCCAGCGGCCGGGTGAACAAGAATGCAGGCTCGAATTCCGAACTCGTTTACTGCAGCCCGGCCTGCGTTAGCTTAACCGCGCAGAATGCGGCGCTGGTTCCGCAAACAGTGGTTGACGTCGCCAGCGTGCCGAAGTAGATGTTCGACGCCTGGCCGGCGGTGGAATCGTTGTCCACGATCATGGCGCTTGTCCCGCCGACAGCATCGGTGGTGTTGGTCGCCACACTGGTAGGCGCGACGCCTTGCCCAACGAGAAGCGAGCTCGGCAAAAGGAAGGTATACACTGCGCTGGGATTTTCATTTACTCCTACGAACAGATAGTCTGGTCCACCCGTAGCGGTTGCGCCGCTGACCCCGCAGCTGCCAGTAGTCGCGGTGGGTATCGTAGCGTTGAACGTAAACTGCGTTGCGCTCGCTGTCGCAACGGTCTGCAGTCCGCCATTGATGGCACTGACGTCGGCGGCGCTGCAATTGGCGTTGGAAGTTACGCCCGAGAGGGTGACCAGGTCGTTGGCGGCGAGTGTGTTGGCTGCCTTAACCGTAACTACAGTTGTGGTTGCCGTAACCCCCGTCACGGTGAATACCTGGCTGTTGAAGAACTCGGTGAGCGGGGACATGGGCGAAGCGTTAGTACCCAATTGAGGCTTATCGTTGTTTTGCGGCGTGGTCTGCAGGGTGGAACTGACGAACTGCAATTCTTTGAGCTGTTGGCCGCCGGTGCCGGAGGTGGCGCCGATTATCTCCCCGTTATTCGCCGCGGTGGCACTACTGATGCCCAAATCAAAGTAGCGTTCGTCCGGGATAGGAGCGTAGTTTGGAAAACCCGCGGTCGTGCAGCTTTGGTTGGCGCCGGTGTCAAGGCCCGCGTACACGGCTGCGGCCAGGGTGTTGCTGGTGAAGGTGAATTGGATAAGGCCGGTGTTGCCGGCTGTTCCCGTGATGGCCTCGCCGGTAGTGTTGGGGTTGCATGCGGTTACGACGTATCCGACGCCGTTCGTCGAGTCAATGATGGCACCGTCTCGAATGCCGCCATTGATGGCGCCCAGGTTGGTGGTCCCGTTTACGCCGAGAGCAAGCGCCGGGGCCGCAGTAGCTCCGGCCGGCGTCAATGCGTAGAGGTTGGAGCTGCTATCGCCGACAAAAATATTGCCGGTATCACCTACATCGACCACCGGAGACGAGAGGTAGTTGGACCCGGGAATGATTGTTGCGCCGGTCGTTGTGCACCCAGCGCCAGTAGTCGCGCGGGGAATCGCGGCGTTAAATTCAAACTGCGTTCCGCTTAACCCCGTAGCAATAACGATCTGTGTTCCATTAATGGCAGCGGCGTCAGCTGCGGTGCAGTGGTTGCCGTTGGCGGTCACGCCCGCAATGCTGACCAACTCTCCGATACTCAGCGAGTTGGTCACGGTGACGGTCACGGTGGTCGTGGTTGCCGTCACCTGAGTCGGGCTCAGTGAGGCAGGGCTGGCGCTTAGCTGCAGGGGAAAATTCCCTCCCGCATACGCCGGCGTCCCTTTGAACGTGGGGGTGATCGCATACAGGAAGCCATTGTTATCGCCGACGTAAGTCGTGTCGTTGACATAGTCGGTGAACGGGGATGAGAAGCTATCCGCTGCGCCTGCCACCGCGGTGGTAGCGTTGGCGGCAACCAAACCCAAAGGAAGCATGAAATCCGTGGCGGTGCTTCCCGAAGTGCTTCCGGGGATCACCGGGTCGGTGGCGCAAGTTGGCAACGCGGCCCCGCCGTTGTTGCTGGCGCAGCTGGCGCTGGTTCCGTACTCCGTGCTGCCCGTGCCGAACGTTAGCACGTGCAGGATTGCGCCGATGTTCGGGTCATTCTCCACATAGGAGATTTCTGTGCCACCGAGCGAGAGGCCGGGCGAGGTGGCGACTGGTCCGACGCCGGAAGCGTAGGAAAAGATGAATTCCGGATTCGAGTGATTACATAGCGACGTCCCAGACCCGCTGTACAGATTATTGAAGGCGACGATGTTGGCTTGGGAGCCATTCGTTCCTGCGGTCACCGTGCCCCAGCTGAAATTGGTCAGCGTGTTTGCAACGGTCAGCATGACGCCGGTTCCTGGCGTGAGAGCGTATACAGTAACCGTATTTCCCGACGCAACCGCCACGACACGCTCGCGAGCGGTATTACTGAGATTACGATTGATCGCCGCAGCCAGATTGGCCGCATTCGTAGCAATCGTGCTCGACACTTCGAAGTTCAGCCCCGTGTTCGAGGTGGCCGATGAGGTCAACGTGAGAGTGACCCCGGTTCCGCCGCTCGGAGTTATGGTGATGGCCGTAGTGTTGCCAGCCGCCGGTTCGGCAGCAAAGGTGCCAATGACATTGGCGCGCGTGTTTCCGGTCGGAGCGTTGATGGGGAATACTGCGAAATCGGAACTGCAGCTCGGCGGAGCATTCACGTTGAAGGAGAACTTGGCGGGCGACATTCCTTGAGCCACGCCGCCAGCGCCCAGCGAAATGGCCCAATCCTTTCTCACTGTGCCCCTTGACTGCCTTCGCGCTGTCGACCGTTTGCGCACCAGACCTGAATCTGGCGGCGCATTCCCATGCAGGAGCCACTCTGCATACGCTCGTGGTTCGTTCCACATTCTCGCCGCCTGCTCGGGCGTGAAGCCCGCGGTGAAGACAACATGCTTTGAGCTCCAATCTCTCGGTACGGGAACGGAACCATCTGGCCTCGCGAAGCCCTGTCCGAAGGCCGATGCCGTGCAGCTGGCCGCAAGCAACAGCGCGGCACACCTTGCGAAAGAAGCCACATTCCACCTCCGCAGGTTCCTAAACCATTTCATCAGAGCGCTTCCCTCTCTGGCCTGGATTGCCGATTTGAGATCATCCTGAATCTTTGCTGACATTTTGGGAACATGGGAGCTTTGCCCAGTCAACCGGAATTCCTTTAGGTTGGTAACGTGCCGGCCCGTTGTCGTCATCATGCATCCAGATTTGCGAACTGTGGCGAGCTGGCGAGGGGTTGAATTTGAATGAACGCATCAGCTGACCCGGTCCGACGCCGTGCCAGCATGTTTGCGGAGGGAATGCCGGTTCTCTGAAATGACTTCTCGCAATCTGCGGTGGAGGGCCCCAACATGCTGCCCTCCATGTACGCCAGCCCCGGACAGCGCGTGCACGTTCCCACGTGCGCGCAGGAGGAACAAGTGGTCAGGTCTTTGGCGCGAATGGAGCGAACCTGTTTCAGCTGCGCCGAGTTACGCCAAATCTCGAGGAACGTTTGCCGGCGCACGTTGCCGCTGGGGAACGGAAATTGTACGCAAGGAAAAACGTCGCCATACGGGGAGATGTAGCACGAAGTGTGCCCGGCACTGCAGGGGTAGCCTTCCATCACGTCCTCACCGGGCGGGGGTGGAGGAGCGCAGAATTCCGCCACGTCGCCAACCAGGCTGGGGTCGTGAAACAGCTGATTCAGTGTCGGACCTTGCACGTTCAGGTGAAGAATCGAGCGATCTCCGTCGATCTTGGGCGTGATTGTGGGATCGACCGTATATCCAACACCCAAATCCTGCGCCAGCGCAATCACACCGGCATAGTCGGCCAAGTTCGCAGACATCAGAACGTTGGCGACCGTTACTTTCAGGCCCTGAGCGCGAAGGAAGCGGATCGCTTCCAAGGTGCGCTTCAGGGATCCGGGCGCCTTTGTAATCGCGTCGTGTACTTCGGGACGGTGCGAGTACACGCTGATCTGCACCTGTTCCACACCGAGTCTGCGGATGCGCGCTGCCTCTGCCTCGCGAATCATCACTCCGTTGGTCTTGAGTTTGACGTTGAACAACAGCCCGCGGGCGAACTCCAGAATGTCGAAGAAATCGCGGCGCATCAGAACTTCGCCGCCGCTGAGCGTGAGAAAGAAAACTCCCGCGTCCGAAAGCTGAGTGAGCACGTCTTTGATTTCGCCGGTCGACATCTCGCCGTGATCGTCGTGGTCGAGGTAGCAGTGCACGCAACGCTCGTTGCAGCGGTAGGTGAGATCCAGGTGCACGCTGAGCGGAACGCCCAGCTCAAACGCCTTCCCATTCATTTCCGCGAGCAAGCTCATCGCGCCTCCGCCGGCTGCGTCGAGGAATGAAAAGGTTCGTCCGAGACCAGCAGAATGCCGTGACCGGCAAGCTCGGCCACGAAGTGTTCGGCGTCCGGCTCGGCCGTCTCGGCGCTTACGTCGAACTCTACGCAAATCTTCCTGGCGACAATTTCGGAAAGCGTCGTCTGCCCATCGGCAGCCTGCCAGATGGCCGTCGCGACGGGGTCGAGAGTGAAGAATGTCGAGTCCTTCACCGACATGATCATCATCTCTCCGCCGAGCATGCGCGCCGCAATCGCTGAGCTCCGCATGATGTACTTCTCCGCCATCAGCCGATCTCCCCACTCGCCTGCGGACCCCAGCTTTGCCGGCAAGCATGCAGACGCAGGCAAATGCTGCGGAAGCGGTC
>OCOJ01035889.1_pt3 | contig 19351 bp, 18 predicted proteins | sample 1539251 | NCBI WGS metagenome assembly OCOJ01 (sample SAMN01911457, study PRJEB22624) | soil metagenome | biome: Soil | place: Malaysia | collected 2012-04-30 | depth RA_metagenome m | reverse complement strand
GGTCACTTGACCACCGACGGCCTTGTCACCTGCCTGCGTGAGGCAATCCTCCTAGGCGGTAAGAACACAACTTGGTTCGAAGGCAAGAAGCTCGATTTTTCGTCTGATGAAGCTCACATCCCAAGGCACGCGCCAACGGTATCTGTGTAAGAGACATGGTATGCCGATGATTTGGGAGGACTAGCGCCTGGAGCTTCACCCTCACTAGGCGGGAACCTCAATTCCTGTTATCGACGCAAGATCTCTATGCGTCGTCTTAGTTCGTCGATGTCATCGCGCTTCGGGTTTCGCCGAATTGCCTCCTCGTACCAATGAGCCGCGTCGTTGTAGTAGGCGAGGCGGGAGTAGCAAACTGCTACGTTGTAAGCCGCTGCGTCGTCCTTCGGATCAAGTTGGGCCGCCTTCTCAAAACTCTGCCTAGCGAGCTCCCAATTCTCACTCTCGAAATACGCACTGCCAAGAGCAAAGTGCATGGACGAGTACTTGCCATCTGAAAGCCTTATCGCCTCCCGAGCGGCAGTTATTGCTTCAGTCGGACGGTGCAGGTTATTCAGTACGTCGGCTTCCACTGCAAAAGCCCATGCATTGGTCGGATCGAGGCTTGTCGCTTCTTTGGCATGGCTGAGCGCTTCAGTGTAGACTCCACGCCCGTTCAGGTTCGATGCTATAGATTGGTGGGCCCACGCAAGCCGAGTCTCAGAGTCCTTCGTGCCCGTGAGAGCATCAACGCACTTTCGATTGGCGGAAAGAGAGGAGTCGGTTTCGGAGGCGAGATCATACGCGAAACCGGCATCGCACCAATCACGCTTGATCGTAGCCGCAGCATTGGAGTAAGCATCACCTGCGGCTTTGTATTCTTCTGCGATGTACAGTCGTTTGGCCTGGTCATCCCAATCGTAACCCGTTAGCTGACCATTGTTTTGCAGCTCGGCAAACCAACGCTTCTCCTCTGCCAAGTGATTCAGTCCGTCCTCGCACAACAACATGTCGCGGACCGCTTGGAAGTAAAGGGTGGAGTCCGAATTGCGGGTCATGTTCATGACACTCCCGAGGGCCGACTCCGACTCGGTGTACTGTCCTTCGTCCTCTAGGATGTCGCCAAGCCTGTAGAACATTTCCGCCGTGGGAACTTTGGCTACCTTGACAGCTGAACGTGCAGCCTTTTCGGCTTGTTTCATGAGTTCGCGGCGTTCATCTCCCTGTTCCAGCCAGATATACTTCGCGGCGAGGACATTCGCGAGTAGAAGATAAGAGTCGGGCGAAGGTTTGACTTCTGTCGCTCGCTTGGCGGCTGAAAGCGCAATCTCCGTGCTGATTCCCTCAGCAGCCGTGGCGACCTTCAGCAGCGCCTCTGGGTTATTCCCCGCTGCATCCGCTCCCCTATTTAGAAGAGCCTCAAGTTCCATCTGCTGTTTCTGATAGTTGGAATCTGGATCGGCGGAAAACTGCTGCTCTGACTGCTGGAGCCTCACCGTTGCTACCTGGTCGAGAATCGAGTCCAAGTCCGGGGCTTTTCCTGGTCCCAGCAGCATAAGCTGCCGCAACAGCTCGGCTGGCACGGCAAAGTTCAGATTCTGGCCATCTTGTAGCATCCCAACGGCGACCCCTACGACCTCTCCGTTCCGGTTGAAGATGGGCCCGCCCGAAGACCCGTGTGAGATGGGGGTGGATACCTGGAGCAGCTTTCTAGTGCCGATCTCACGGCTTGCCGAGACTACTCCCTGGCTGATAGTGCGCTCTAATCCCTCTGGGTTTGTGATTGCAAATATCAGGTCGCCCGGGGCTGGTTTCGCGCTGGCCAGCACCAGAGGCTTTGCGGTCATCTCCACTTCCACCGACAGAATGGCGAGATCGTTGGTAGAGTCGACCTTCTCAACACTCGTGGGAATTCGTACAGCCCCAAGCTCTATGAAGACCTTGCCAGCATTTGCAACATGTGCGTTGGTGACAATCTTTGAGCGACCGACAAGAAATCCCGATCCTTGCGCTACATATTGCCCGTCAGACGATCGCACGTACAGCAAAAGCACGCTCGATGCATTTTCGGAATAAATTCGCCGCCCTATGTCTGATTCTTGCGCAGAGGCCAAATGAAGGGTGCACCCAACGAGCGCTGTCAGAAGTAGCAGTCGCTTCATGTCCTGCCAATCCTGTCCGGAGGAGCGGTGTAAAGTTAGCACCACCTGTATCCCCCGGTCAACGCGACGCGCTAGCGAATAGCGGAGACTAGTTGCCCGACCCCTGCGTACCAGAGGCGGGATGACTTAAGCCTGCGAACACCCCTAGCACTAGGACCCCGATGCCGACTGCCCAACCCAGAACTGCTTTCCATCCGCTTTTCGATTTCTGGTCGGAGCCAGGGTCGGGTTGCTTTCCAACTCGGGTGCCCAAGGTAGCCGCCATATCGAACGGTGTTTTCGAAACACCGGGCCATCCCGACCGCGCATCCAAGCGCTGCATTCTCCGGCTTCTGTTTCGCTGCTCGCGATGCTCGCGTTCCCACTGGCGTTTATGTTCTGGGTCCTTGTACGGCATAAAATATCTAACCTTTCCTTTCCGGGTCGTGCACTCTCCCTATGCGGGTCCTGCAACATCTTCGTGCGCCGTGCGTCTCGCCGTGCGCGGGTCGGGATATTCGCTGTAGACGATTCGCTCAGGGTGTATCAGCCCGATTGACCTTCGGTCTAGGCTGTACGTTTCCTTCACGGTGCCGTTGATCTGCACGACCCGGCTCTGTTGGGCGTTGCAGCCACCCGACCCGACTGGGTTTGTGCTTTCTCTACCTTGTATTCGTTAATTGCAGACAAGATCTTCCTGTAAGACTGAATTCGCACCCTGGAGGTGAGCGCTTTTTCGATGGTGTGCTGTCCAATTCCTCGCCGTCTCAACTCACGCTGCAACTTAGTTTTCCGAATCTCGCGTTTCAAAGAATCGGGAAGCACGACCTTCCGGCTCTTCCCGTACTCGGTCACCCTGAAAACAGCTTCGTCAATATCTGTGACCACACTGAGCTCGTCGCCCTGTGCCCACATTGACGATGTTTCTTTATCGATATAGCGGATTCTGCCCGCTGTGATGTGTGCTCGCTGCAGTAGACCGCGAGTTTCTGCCGTGCAGGGCGTGCCATCCGGGCTTAGGCTCTTTGCCTCGGGGTGCCGGACATATTCCTGGATCATGTGCCCGTACGTTAAGGGATGAAAACTGGGGTGGTCGAGCCTATAACGTCGGTACCTGCCGTGCCGGTCCCGGTTGTGAACATCAATGCCTTCGAGCTTGCTCCACTGACCCTGCCTGCTCGAAAAGGGCACGATCACCATCGGTTTGTTGTCTGGCTTGTTCTCAAAGTCAACGTCGAACGAGAGCATAGGAGAGGTCATCACCATGAACATGAAATTGTGGGGGCGCACGCCATCCCACATTCCCAGCATCTTGAGCACGTTCCACGTGGATACCGAGAAGCGCATCATTTGCGGGAGGGACGCCCACGCGGGTCGGGTCTGCTTCAAACCAACAAAGCCGCGCACGATGTAGTCCCACATCTCGTAGACCCAGAAGGGAGCATCTTTCTTCCAGCCCTTTGGATTGTCCTTTGGCGGGTACAAGAAACCAATGCCGTGGGCCTTGGGGTTGATGATTTTGATGTCGAGCTTGCCATTCTGATCAAAGATTTTTTCGAATAGGGCATACCGCTTGGCTGCGATGCCCATACCCCACAACTGCCGACGGACTTTCTTCTTCGTCCTACAATTGCATCCGCGTACTTCACAAACTCCGACTTCGTCATGCTCGCTCTTGAGTTCATGCGAACACTTGCACACGTCATTCTCATCCGTAAGATTGAGCAGGTCGGGCACTTCGGCGGGGTCGTACGGATTGAGTGCATGAAATTTTGCGGTAATTTGTTTGACCTCATCCCAGGTCAGAATGCGTTTGCCGGGCGCACCCGGAATATCAAGCGTGCCGCCCTCTTTCGATGCCACAATCGCCAAACTGTCGGTATCGCAGTACAGATATGTGCCCCCGGCCCGCGTCACTTCCACCTCCAGCATCGCGAGTAGAAGCCTTCCGGCGGATGTGATAAGAGTTGCGAGGTAGGGCGCGAACCATTTTCCCCGGCGCTCGATCACGGCTGAGGTGTCAGGAAAGCCTTCGTCGCCAGAGAACACCATCACATTTTGCGGTTGCTTGAAGTGCTCTGGAATCAGCTCCACGAAAAACCCATAGATCGAATTGGCGAGAATCTTCAGCCAATAGTAGAGGTCGGCATCATCCTTGTTGCGCTTGCGTTCTTCGATGATTTTTGTGAAGAGATCGACGGAATCATCGTTCGGATCGATCAGAACTCTGCCGCGTAGTCTTACGGCTCGCATTCCACGCTGCTTTCCGGTCGAGACAATTCTGAATGCCTGCTGAATGTCCGGGATCTTGCCGGGGTGCTCGATCACGGCTGCTACGAGGTCGGGACCTGCCATGTAGACGGGTTCTGGCTGAATCGGATTGGCGTGCAAATAGTTGTTGCCGATATTCTGCGTCACGCCATCGTAGACAGTTCGGACGGGTAGAATGTCTCCATCGGGTATTAGACGCGCCACAAAGTTGAGGTCGCGCCATGTTTCGCGCTCAAAGCATTTGTCGTGCGTGATGCTCGCCAGGAACTGCTTTACGTTTATCGTGTCATCCACGAAATCTATACGTGCAGCAGTGAGCAGCCTGAATAGCCCGAGATTTGCACAGCACGACGGATACTCAGACGTGAAGTCGACGGGGACCACCGGGACAACTTCATGGCGTATGCGGCATTCGGAACGTCCCCCGTAGTAGCTCTGCATCCAAGGTCCTAGCTTTCTGTTGGACACCTTGAACTTGACCTCAGGCCGGACGATCCCCATCGCTTTGAGGTAAGCTTTGGCGAAACTTGCGGGTGAAAAGGCATCCCAAGGCTTCAGATCAAGATCGGGGTGCCTGTCGAATTCCTGCTTGCAGGCATTCAGCAATACGATCGTGCAGCGAACGTCCTGGCGGCAATGCTCAATTTCATCCGGCGTGACTTCGCCAGTCGGCTCGTGATCATCTTTTTGGGGTAGGTTCTGCCCCTTGAACGGACCACTTTCATTGTCACAGGCTGTTCTGAGCGAGTGCGATTTGTTGTAGAGCGCCCAGAGCAGGGTACGAAGATCTAAGAAATGAATCCTCCGATCAGGATACTTCCACTGCCGCGCTGGTACTTTGTTCTTCAATTTCTTCGGACAGGGTAGCCACATCTTGATGATCGCTTTTTTGCTGTCAATGGGGGTATCGAGGATGCGCGGACAATTGCAGTTCTCTTTCCCGTTAGCGTACTTTTCCATGATGAGCGACCATTCGCCCTTGTTGCCTTCTTTCCAATCCAGCGCGATTCGCGTGAGATCGTAGCCAAGATTGAAGCCGACGACCATCGCGCTCTTTTGCTTCAGTGCTGGCCAGAACACTTTCTTCATGAACTGCGAACGTGAGTAGAGCGGAAATCGGGGAGGGAATGACGGCACATCAGAGACTGCTGTCTCCAAGTACACCCTGAGAGCCTTCAGGTCTTTGGCGGGCAGATCGTCGGCATAGAAGATTCCCTCTTCGACGGTCTCATAGCTGTGGCCGACCAGCTTGGAGCGCCGCCATACGCCAAAGGTCAGGGACTGATCGACCGTGATTCGGCTTTCGGTGTCGAAGGCAATGATCGTGTTCGGCCACTTAGGTTCGTCAGCCGCCAGGTTGGGCTCGTCAGCATCCTTGGTCTGCTTCCTTTTCTTGCGCTCCTTCACTACAGGTACGGCAAGAGCTCGAAGAAAAAGATCATGGGCTTCGTCTGTCACGGATGCCTCGGGTTAGTACGCGAAAAGTAACGACGCAAGCACTTTTGGCAGTCGGGGCGGCTGTGTTGAAAGTGCGTCGGCTCGGAAATGGCCTGAATCAGGCCAGGGCCTGGGCTATAGAGGATCTTCCCGCATAAAGTTTTGACATAGCTATCGTCTAGACGTTCGGCCAGGATGTGCTGCACTCCGCCAGGTGTTGTCATGTTCGTTTCCTTTCTTGATCAATTGGGACAATTTCGTCGATAAACCACAGAAAGATGTACGCTGCTTGGCGTGCTCGTCTCGCTCGCTCTGCAAGATCACTCGTGCATTGTGGGTTGATCTTTGCGCGGGCGATAAGAATAGAAACGGCCTCATGATGGGGACGACATAGTGTGATCGTCGAAAAACGAGCGTGCCTGCGTCCGCCAAGGTGGTGCTCCTGTAGATCGAACTTCGATCCGCAGATGAAGCAACATCGGCGAGAACACCTCGCGCAGCGGAAGGAACTCGTCACGCTGCACCGCCGGAGTACGGAATGACCTGCTCACTGCCAAAATGTTCGGGGAGGTTATCTTGCTCGCCCAGAAGACGGATAATGCGAGTGTCCGTCAGCAGTTCGTGACCTTGGATTTTTACGCCCTTCCACTTGTCGAGTGCTGAACCATCACCTCCAAGAAAGCTGAAAACATCGTTGCGGAATCGCGCCCACTCACTCGCGGCTTTGGAACCCCTGACCTTGACGACAATGGGTCCGTCCGGACCGGGGACTTCCATGCGGCGCACGTAACGATCAGCGACCGCGCGGACTCTGCCGTTCGCGTCCTTCGTGAAGGCCTTTGGTGTGTACTTCCAAAGGTCGCGTATAGTGACGCCGTTATCCCTCGCCGCGCGGGACGCGCTAAGGTCGCGGTCGCGCATCATGTCAGCATGCGCGGCAAGCACGTCGGCACGTATCTTTAGCTGCTCTGTGGAAAGCGAGGATGGGCGTGGTGCGCGATGCTTGCCCCTTTGAGTAGATCGCGCTACACTTGACTTGATCGCTTTGGTTTTTCTGGCCCTAGGTTGCCCTGCACGGCGAGCCTGGGGCCTTCGCTTTGAAGGCATGGCTCATCTTCCGTTGCAAAAGTTCTCCTGAGTAGGTTCTGCAGGCCTAACGTGACCAGTCCCGTGATCGCTCCTGACAAAAGCTTCCAGCGCCATAACCGGAATGATTCTCCGGCGACCCACCTTCCGGCTGGGAAGCTCACGGCGCAGAACCAGCGTTGCCACAGTGCGAGCAGATAGTCCTAGCCTTCGGGCAGCCTCTACAATCCCGACGGCCAATACTGTTTCATCTGGTTGCATGTTAGTGCACTCCTTGGGTGTCATTCGCTGCTAAGACAATCGATAGCAGCTTGAGATTTACCCGTCAAACGTGAGATACTTTCTTGGACGAGTTATTATTTTGGAGTGCTATTGGGATTGCGAGGGCCCAAATCCGTAAACCTAGGGATGCTCAAAGCTCACGCGGTGCAATGGACGTACATTCTCTTTGGACTACGCGATGGTCATCCTGATCTTCTAGAAATGATGAGGTGGGGGCCATGGCATGGGAAAACGAAACAAGTACGGGGCGGAACCGCCAAGAAGGTATTGTTGGTGCGAATCATTCCGAGTGAGGGAGGTCGTGAGACTGCATTACGTGTGTTCCAAGCGGTCAACGTGCTCGCTACCCGAACGATCGATGATATGAATCCGCAGTTCGAGAACCCGATTTGCCAGACGATCGAGATGGATCTGAATCTGCCTCCCAAATGGCGATTTGGCCTGAGTGAATATGAACGGGCGATTCTCTTTTTCCCAGGTCTCCCCGCTCAACCACAGCTTTGGCGACAACTGAAGAGACCAGAGTCGATCAAACAGCTGCAACACACTGGCGAGGGCATCCACGCATGGTTAAGTGCGTCAGTTCCAGGTATACAGGGCACGCCCCAATACCGTGAAGCGCTATGTGGTCACCCGGCAGAATTGTTCCAGGCCCGTCGGCTGTGGAACTTTCCCCGGACGGATCGCCCGTCCAGCGATGACAAGAGAATCGCATTTTTCGCAGAAAGCCTTGCGGGATTGATGCTGGGAATAGCTCCTGCGACCGCGACAAAAAAGCTTGCGCGGTGGACTCCACCGAGACTTTGGCTCCCTGATTTTGGAAAGGACAAATGGCGTATCGATAGACAATCAACAACTTAAACAGCGGGCCCGCCGACTGTTGCGAGCAGTCGACAGACCCTAACTGCACAGGAGGTATACGCTCCCATGTCAGCTTCGAGCACCCTAGCGCAACACAACTTATCCTGCAAATCCCCCATTAGTAAAAGCGGTGTCCTCACCCTTACAGGCTTTGGGATCAAGGTGCGGATGCAGTCCGGCCATCTCGAAATCGAAGATGGAGTTGGCCCAGAGCGACGCAAGTTCAGGTTCGCCCGCGTAGCCCACGGGCTAAAGCGGCTTGTGCCTGTCAGTTCCGATGGGTTCATTACGCTTGAAGCTCTGCAGTGGCTCAGCGCGCAAGACGTGGTGTTTTCGATGCTTGAGCGCAATGGCAAACTGCTCTGCGTGACCGGCCCTGTGCGCCCCTCGGATGCGCGGCTGAGACGCGCCCAAGCTCTCGCAGCGCAGTCGGCAGTGGGCATCGAGATTGCGCGGGAAATCATTGACAGAAAGCTGGCTGGTCAAGAGCAGGTTGCACGTCAAAAACTGCTGGCTGACGACACCGCCGATGTCATCGCCCAATACAGGGCAGCACTGCCCAATGCTGAGACTCTGGACAGAATCCGTCTCATCGAAGCACGTGCCGCCGCGGTCTACTGGTCTCTATGGCGCGATCTTCCAGTCGCCTTTCCGAAGAAAGAGGAGCCGCGAATACCAGATCACTGGCGCAGCTTCGGTCCTCGGTTTTCGCCTTTGACCGACTCTCCCAGGGTTGCGGTGAATCCAGCAAACGCAATGCTGAATTTCCTGTATTCGCTCTTGGCCTGCGAATCTCGCCTCGCCGCAGCCGCCCTGGGCCTCGATCCGGGTTTAGGTGTACTCCACCTCGATACTGCCGCCCGCGATAGTCTCGCCTACGATCTGATGGAGCCCGTCCGGGCCACTGTTGATGCATTCTTGCTAGATTGGATCACCCGCGATTTGATCAAGCGGGAATGGTTCACAGAACGGCCCGACGGAAATTGTCGCCTGACCGCATCACTCGCTGCGCGTTTATCCGAGACTGCCCCGATGTGGGGCCGCGCTGTTGCGCCAGTGGCGGAATGGCTAGCGCAAGAACTGTGGCGGTCACCTCGGAAGGGTCCGGGAAGTCAAACTTTACCGACACGGCTTACCCAGAACCGCAAGCGGGAGGCTCAAGGGGGTCCGGCTCTATCCACCATAATGCGACCGCCTCACAGAGAGAGAGTCTGTCACACTTGCGGGAATACGATTAAAGGCGAGCACACGCATTGTGGCGACTGCAGAATTAACGAAGCAGCCAGGCGCATGCCAGACGTTGCTAGGATCGGACGCATGACGGCACATGGCTCTAAAGCCCAAAGAAAAAGAAGCAGTACCCAACGTCGAAACGGCATTTTGCGGTACTCGTGGAATCCGTCAGGCCAGCCATCCTGGTTAACAGAGCAGTTCTATTCGGAGAAGATTCAGCCACGGCTCGCAGAAATGTCGGGCACCGCTATTGCAAGAGCGATTGGAGTGACATGCGCCTACGGAAGCCGCGTTCGCCAAGGGAAGCGCCCGCATCCGAGACACTGGGAGGCGTTGGCACGATTGGTGACAGTATCGCCTCAATCGTGAACTCTCGAAACCTTTGCCACGCGGAGCACCGTTACGGAACACCTTGTCGCTTAGGCATGCGCTTTTGCAAATCAATGATGTCGTTCTGAAGCCGCTCGGTGGTGGATTTTACATCGTCGATCTTCTGGGACAGCTGCTGAGACTGAGCTTCTAATCTGGTTGTGTCTCGCGCAGTTCCAATGACTGTGCCCTCCAGTCTGACTTGGAGTCCAATTAAACTTAACGCTAAACCGAAGAAAGCGATGATCGTTCCTATCCCGATGTATCGCCAAGTCCGTACTTCCTTCTGCATTCGCACCAAGGAACTCACGATGTCGTAATCGGGAAGATGCTGCAGGGGCTTATATTCGCGTTGCTTAAAAAGTAAGAACTTCTCCCCTTCAACGATGACTTCGTCCAACTTTTCGCGTTCTCTCGTGAGTGGTTTGATTTCCGCTAGTGACTTCCCAGCACAAAAATTGGTTGTGCGTTCGAAATCGATTGTTGCAAATTCGTCTCCCATTCGTATTCTGATAGGGGTTTTTGTAAGGTTGTAAAGCGGACAAGAAAGATACCCGTTGTAACCCGGCTCCACCTGAGGCCCTGTGCCTAGGAGAATACCCTTATAGACCCATTTGACTCTGAGATTGAAACGGGCTGCGATGTAGAAAGGCAGATCCAACTTTTCAGCTGTAGTGACGTACACTATGGAGTTCGGCTTCATTTCGAAGGATGGTTTTTCTTTCGTAAGGCGACCTACTCGCCCGGAACTATCGACGTACTCGGGACCGACCGTCAGCGTGTAGGCGGCGGGACGGAGGCGACTTTCACTATAGTTTGTCTCAATCAGAAGTCCCTCTTTGCAGAATTTGTCGATTTCGTTGGACAGCAGCATCCCTTTGCGGTCATTTGTCCGATCTGGATCCTGATATTTCCATGCTTCCTTTCTTGAAGGTGCACTTTCCTCAGCAGGAACTGGAACTTCGCTCGGAGATTCAGGGAGAGAATTCGAGTTCATCGGTTCAACCTCCATCTTTACGCCGAAACCAAAGGTGCAGCATCAGGCACATGACCGGTAATGGAAACAGATGTCCGAAAGATGTGTCTAAGTGATGGTCCGGTTCCTACATAAAATTCATCGCACAAAGCAGCTTTAGCTAGTTGCTCCAGCATGAACTTCGATTTTCTCGACAGATCGCCTAAAGCTTCCGCAGTTCTGTCTTCGTATGCTAAGTAGTCAAGGCAATTGATCGCTATCTTAGTGGGTCTGTTAACCTGTAGTGCCCGTTTCGCCAGATCCCAGTCAAAGCGTGCGACTCGACGTAGTTTCTTGCTAACTGTAGTCATTTCGTGAATGGGATGAGGACAGCCACTCTCCTGTTGAATGGCTTCCCACGTAATTTCATCTTTCAGTGGTCCGGCTTGTTCACCAGCTACGCGAATTGGAAATGTCCGGAACACTAGCACCAGTTCGGTAACCAGGATTGGACTTAACCCAATTTCGCTGAGAAACCCCGCAGCAGTCGTATCCCGCGACGTTGCCTTCGGATAGCTATCGGAATGATAAAGAGATAACCCAAATCCCTGAGTCCCCTCGACCAAAACGCTCTTCCCTTGATCTAGGGCTGAGTTGGTCTCCTCGCTGACGTTCGTAATCATTTGTTGCAGCCACCAAACGTCTTTGCTCGCGATCTCAGCGGTCCTTACTTCGGCACCGCGCAGCGCACGACGCGCTACAGCCGAACCGACGCCGCAGAGGGTAGAACTCAGGCGCTCACGCAACTGCAGACCGCGCTCACGTTCCTTATCGCTCTCCTCAATAATCATCGCGTTGCGATCCACGCCTACTCGGTTGGGATCGATCTTGAGAGTATCAAGCTCGTATTTCAATACTTCCAGATCCACAAGAGCCCCAGCGGGAATAAGCAATCGGGTACGCGATCTGATAAAGCCAGTCGGCAGCTGTCGGAGAAGTACGACTTGGCCTGCACCGTCGACGAATGAATGGCCGGAATTCGGTCCGCCACACCTAACGCAAATGTCAATCTGCTCTTGCTGTGTTACGAACGCAGAGACCTTGCCCTTACCTTCACCACCGTACTGTCCCCCTACCACGACCCAAAGGCTCACCGTTATTCTCCTTGATGCATCTTTTCCAGCAGCTGGTCCACCTTGGAGTAAAGATTGTGCAGGGACCCGTTGTTGTTTATCAATCCGAATGCGTTGCTCCGAAGAGTCTCAATCTGCTCTTCGACCCGATGGGAGTCCGCACGACGAAATTCCTCAAGGTCAGGGAATCGCGCCTTCAGTCGCTCCCACCGGATTTCCTGTGGACAGTCGATGTAGAGTAGATAAAAACGCGGAGCGAATGTCTTCGTCAAGCTGTCGAAGTCTATCGGATGCCGCAGTCCGTCAACCGCACAGTCCGATTTTGGAGGAATCTGTGCAATCAGGCGCGCGTTGAGGTCTGCCTGCATGCCGCCCCCCATCACTTCCCAGCCTACCGCTTGCAGATGTTTCTTTCTATCAGGATCTTTGGCCTTCCACTCGGAAAGCACTTGGCTGTATCGAACATAGAAGAATCGATGCGCCTCGCTGAGGTGTTTCGCCACTGAAGTTTTGCCTGCACCGATACGTCCCGTTACGCCGACTACCAGTCGCTTATCCGGCGTCTCTTGGGAGTTGTGGACAAGCATTTCCCGCGCATTCTAAACCATCAAGCCCTGAGGCAGCGAGAATATCCGTGAGCTTCTGGTAGTTGATCCGCAGCGACTTCGGGACGATCAGATAATCTTCTGCCGCATTGCCTAAGCCTATGTATTCATCGGCCATGTAGAAAAGTCCCACGAGCGCCGAGGTGATCGCGTCCACTTCATCATGCGTCACCTTCGAGTGTATGTATTTGCCTTCGATGCCAGCCCGCGCTAGCCCCCACTTCAACTCTTCAAGGCTGGAACCTTTTCTTGGTATTCCGAGCAAATCCTGTGCGGCACCGGGGTAGCTTTCAATAACGTCGATTCCAGCTGCGCGAAGCCGCTGCGCCAATCGCATTCCACGCAACGTCAGACACTTCATGGTGGGCAGAAGGCACCAAAAGACGGAGATTCCCATGCGCTTCAGCGCAAGTTCACATTTGCGGTAAATCGGCAATCCGCATGGCTTGTCCGGATCTTTCCATCCCTCCGGCAGCGAAAGAGGAGAGTCTATGGAGACAAGATCGGGAGCAACAGCGACTGTTTCCTGAAACAGCTCTTCATCCGTGATCAAGCTTTTTGTCGTCGCGACCCGTCCATCCATCAGAGCCCACCCAGTTGCGCGTTTCTCACTGCCCGTGAGGTCAATTCCCACTATCGTGGTTGGCTTGTCCAGGTGGCGGCACTTTTCAAGCAGTTCAAGCGCTAGACCGCCGGGATTTGTGGCAGGTGCCATCTGACCGGCTCTTCTGCGGGCACGAGGCAAATCCGCTACTCCGTTGAACAACGGCTTCGATGCCGACCTGCGGAACTCAACGGTCCTTGTGGCCAATCGGTCATAGGCAATCTCCATGATTGCCTTCAAGTGCACGACATCTTCTGTGTTGTACTGAATTAACTGGCTCAGGGCCGATTTGTCTCCGCGAATGTATTTTGCCCACAAGACGGTCGCGTCATAGCCGGTCATCTCCTCGATCTCGGAAGGCCGCCCGATGCCAAGCTGCGTTTCTATGTCTTTCAACCCTCCTTTCATGCCCAGCTTGCGAGTGACCCAGCGAAGGTCAATGTGGATTGGCGGTAAAACGAGATCGGGGAATGCAAGCTTTAGGAATCGAAGATCAAACCCTGAGCCATTGAACGTGACGACGATGGAATACTTCTGTAAATGTTCGGGGAATTCTTGCAGATTGTCGCCATCAACGAAGAGCTGGTACTTGCGCCCGTTGTACAGGCCGACCATCGTTACCGTATCGAAGACGGTGGACAGACCGGTCGTTTCGATGTCGAGGTAAACGCAACTGTCAGAAAACTCGGGGAACAGTCTCCACGTCTCGCCAAGAGCCGACAGGCGCTCAAAGAACGCTGCGTCTTTTTGCTTTATCGCTTCCCGTGATCGCGGGATGTAGTCATCGAGTTTGCGTTGAAGACGAGCACCTACTCGCCCAAATCTCTTTTCAAACCGGTCAGCATCGTCCCAGCTATGGATGCCATTTGCCCAGAGCTCACGCTCGGTCTGCCGCCCGACGCCCGGGATGTGAATGAACGTTTGCTCCAGCATAACCACCCCGCAACTGCCAAAGTTTTTCGGCTGGATTTGATCTTGGGTTAATTATACCTAATAAATATATGCCGCAACAGTACACTTTAGGAATGGTGATTTTTCGTCCTCCCTAGGCTATTACTGCGACCAGCGGTACACTAAATATGCGTTCTCGACGGCAAGTCTTGCCATCCACGCACATCTAAACTTGGGCTGATTATACCTTGCCGAGAGGCGACTACAATATCGACGGCCTTCCATATCGTATCTGGGTTAGCACGATAGAGAAGCAGTACCGCATTCGCTTGAACAAAGACGTTCAGGATGTAATTCCATGGCTCAAAAAGGACCCCGGTCCAATTGATTGTATTGGCACGCCTGGACCCGCTGGGGGTCTCCAGATAGAGCCCCTTATATTACATGAGACTCTACGCAGCGAGTTTATGACGGCTCTTGGTGGTGCACGACCGACCTCGTCAGAGTCTGCAGATCAGTGGATCGAGGCCGCGCGTTTCTTAGCTTCCAGCTGGCGCATAGTCGCTAGTATTGAGAGCAGTCGAGTAAGCATGACGCTGCCTGAGCCGACCAGGCGCCTTTTACGGCTCCCGGGAATCGGCGGAACTGTTGTCGTGTTCGGGTTTGGTGAAATACTTGAGGTCTGGGATGCGGTCGTTTGGCTCGAACACGTGCGTCGATTAGCGAAAGCTAGGATTTCATTGATGCCCGAAGCGATCGAGGAGATTGAACGTCGGTAATTCGAATCCCCCGACCCCTCGCACGCACGCTCGCACGCCCTCGCGCCCGCGCCCCCGCCCCCCGCTCCCCGCCTCGTCGCTCCACGCTCCGCGCGGCTGCCACGCACGCCCTCGCCTCGCTCTCTGCAGAATTATTACCAAATAGTTACGTGGAGCCGTTTTTCCCGGAGCCACATACTACCCGGCAAAAGACGGCGCGTAAGCGGGGAGGACTTACCGGGGCAGGGCCTCGAGCCAGTTGGTAACCAGGGTCAGCGGTGAGTGCATGGCCTCGGGCTTGACTGTGGTCACAATGAAGCGCTGGCCGTCAGGGAAGACGTCGTATGATCCTCCCGTGCCCGCTGCGGTGAAGAGGACAAGAGAGCGCCTGCCCGGCAGCGGCTTGACTGCGCCTACGGCGAACGAACCGCCGGCAGTGCTGACCTCGGCCGCCATCAAGACGCCATCGGGGGCGCTGTAGAAAAGCTCCCGGCCATCTTGTCGCCAGTGCGGGCCGGAACCTCCGCCGGAGGAAACCTGCCACTTTCCTTTGGCGTCGGGAAAAGAGGTGACATAAACCTCGAGCCGACTGGCCTCCTGGGAGGTATAGGCCAGCCAGCGACCGTCGGGAGAGAACTCCGGTTGAACGGTCACATAAGGAACGTCCAGCAGGGCGAAGGGTTTGCGATCCCCAAACAGTGGCAGGACAAAAGCTTGTGGAATGCCGGAACCGCGTTCCTCGAAGGCAAGGTAGCGGCCATCGGGAGACCAGGACCTGGGACGCTGATCGGTCGTGGACTGGAACAAAAGTTTCTCCTCAGCCGCTCCTGTCGTAGGTTTCACATAAATGTTGAGAGTATTGACGCGGTTGGAAGCAAAGGCAATCTGGGAACCATCGGGCGACCACGTCGCGCTGCCATTGATACCCGGGGCAAAAGTGAAGCGCGTTCTGACGTTGGTGCGCAGATCATAAATCCAGAGGGTGGTATCCCCACTCACCAGATCGTTCTCTTGCACCGCGGCCTTTTGTCCGTCGGGGGAGAGCCGGACGCCCGTATAGTTGCCCGAAGGGCCCGGAACCGAAAGCACTTTGCCGGAGCGGTCGGTGATGGCCAGTTGCGTGTCGCCGCCGCTGCCGACATTTTGATAAATCAGCTGGCCGGTCTGCGAGACATCGAAACTGTCGCGAAGGACATTGCCCTGGGTGAACACGTCACCGGCGATGGGAACCGGTTCTCCGACCAGAGTCAGGCTGCGCGTGTCGAAACGCTGGGCCATTAAGGTGGACTTGCGCACGAACAAGACGTAACCGGGCGCGGCGTAGCGCGCGCCCCCGCGAGTCTCCAGAAGCAACCTGGGGGGAGAGGCGTCCAGCGAACCCACGAACACGGCGGAAGTCTTTTCGTTGGCAAGACTTCGACCCAGATAGAGAAAGTGCTGACCATCCGGAAGAAATTCGGGCCAGCGATGCGTGGTTTCCCCGCGGGAGGCATCGAGGCGAGTGACCTGCACCGGAATGCCCCCGTTGGCGGAGACACGAAACAGGGGAGTGCCAATGTTGGGCGAGAAGACGATCGTGCCCTGAGCGTTCCAGGCGCCGCCGCGGCCTATAGGAGCATCGCAAATTTCCTGCACGGGTCCCCCTGCTGCGGGGATTCTTTTCATTCTTGCAGCGGCAAAGAAGCCGATCGCTTGTCCGTCCGGCGACCAGAAGGGGGAACTGGCATTCTCGGTGCCCGCCAAAGCCTGGGCCGCGAGCGTGTTGAGGGGACGCACCCAGAGGTTGGTCATGCCTTCGACGGACTGCGCCACAAAGGCGAGCCGTGTGCCGTCGGGAGAAAGCGCAAAACCGCTGGAGGCGACTCCGTTGAGAAATGAATTGTTTTCCGGAGGCAGAATGCTGGTGCGAAACGCCGGTGCTTCATGCGCCGGGCGGCGGAAATAGGCAAGGCCGAAGATGATTGTCGCCAGTGCAAACAGAACGGCCGCGGCGGTTAGGGCTCGTTCACGGGTTCTCTGTGCAGCGGCAGGCCGTGCGGAGATGGCGGCCTGCGATCCGGCCTCCGCAATCCATCGCAGCTGACTTGCCAGATCGCCAGCGCTTTGCCAGCGCTCCTCGGGATCTTTGGCCAGGCATTTCTTGACGGCGTGGTCGAGGTCGGGCGGACTCATAGGCTGGAAAGAGTTGATAGGCGCGGGTTGCCGCTCGAGCACTGCGGCCAGGACGCTGGCGGTCGTCTTGCCTTCGAATGCGCGCTTGCCCGTTACCATTTCGTAGAGGACGGCACCGAGCGCAAAGATGTCGCTGCGTGGATCGGCTTCGTTCCCCTCCACTTGCTCCGGCGACATGTACTGGAATGTCCCGACGACGGTCCCCTCGGCGGTGAGCGGAGAACTGTCCAGAGTGCGTGTGAGTCCGGAAGAGGGCGGGACGGCGGGACCGGCGGGCTTGGCTAATCCAAAGTCCATCAGCTTGGCGCCGCTCTTGGTGAGCATGATGTTGCCCGGCTTTAGGTCACGATGAACCACTCCGCTGCGGTGCGCCTTGTGGAGTGCTTCTGCGACTTCCGCGCCGGTCTTGAGTGCCTGATCGAGCGGCAGGGCGCCTTTGCGAAGACGGTCAGCCATCGTCTCGCCTTCCAGGTACTCCATGACCAAGNTAGCTGGTGCCGTCGTGCTGGCCGATGTCATAGAGGTGGCAGATGTTGGGATGACTCAGCGAGGAAATGGCGCGCGCTTCGCGATCAAAGCGCTGCCTGGCTTCCGCATTGGCAGAAAGATGAGCGGGCAGGATCTTGATGGCGACGGTGCGCTCAAGGCGGGTGTCGCGAGCGCGATAGACTTCGCCCATACCGCCTGCGCCGACGGGAGCAACGATCTCGTAGGGGCCGAGATGGGTGCCGGCGGTCAGCATTGTGGTCCTTGCTGCGCTCAGGATTTTGCCTAGCGACTCGCCCTCGCCCTCGTCACCTGTGCCAGCAGGAGCAACCATCTCCTAGGGGCCGAGTTGCATTCCAGTGGCGAGGGACATATTTCAGCGAGATTATAGTCCAGCCACACCAGCACTTGAAGATGTAGCTGTGCGCCAGCGTTTCTGCGTCGTGCCAGGTTTTCCCCTGCGACTCACAACTTTTCTTTCTTTTACACAACATTTAAAAAGCAGAACTGAGACTCTTGCCTTCACAGCTCCGACCACATCGTGTTACTTCTAAGTTCGCTCTATGACCGAGCCGAGGCTGAAGTGGGTTCCTTTACCGATGGACGGATCGATCGGGCCGCCCCGAGGCCTGAAAGATTTCCAGGTGGGCTGGTTCTGGAACCTTTTCTGGGCTGCCCTCACCAATGCAGAACTTCCCGGTTATCTTCCTGTTGTTGCTACACCCGACAATCTCTGGACCTTCGCTGGAGCGCATCGCCGCGCACACTGGGACGCCAAATGTGCCCTGGTTATGGCTGCCTTCGAGCTCCGAGATGTGGCAGGACAGAAGAGGTGGTGTCTACCGGTTTTAGCAAGCATCATTGGGGAGCAGAAGAAGAAGCTAAGGAATCACAAAAAGGGAGCAGATTTCACAAATGAACACAGCATTCCACAAGGAGGCGGGAGTCTTTCTCTCTCTCCTTCTCAGTTTGGTTTTGATTTTGATGTTATTGAGCCTGAACTAACTCAAAAGCAGCGGAAGGTATCTCTTTCGCGCGCGTGGGTTGCACCAAGCGATGGTTACTCCCAGTCGGATTTTGACGCCCGAGATATTCGCAGGATGGCGGAGGCATACGCTCAGCTGAGCAAGCGGAATGCTGAGGGCGCCACTCTTGGCTCAAGCATGAGCGCACGACAGATGTTTGAGTACGCATGTGAAGTCGCGGGCATCTCGATCAGTCGTGGGTTAGAGTTGGAGGAGCAGCGTAGGAAATGGCCGGAAAGAGTACCGGATTGGGCAAAACAAGCGTGATGGTGAAGGAGGCGCTCGCAGGCTAGTTTAATGTCAGCTGCACCTAGCACGCGGCAGTTACCAGCGCGGTACTTGACAGAAGAGCGGGATCGAGTTCTGAATAGTTCTTCGCGGAGAAATTCCAGCCGAAGATTTCCACACAACAAAAAAATTTGTGCTAGTATGCCGGACTGTCCCTGCTTTTCAAGAAAATCTTTTCGTTTTGGTACGGCGCACCGTGGGACGGGCGCTTTCCGCAATTGGACAGGAGTTCCATCAGCCGCTTCGCAGAAGGCATTTGAGAAAGGCGCGCGCACACCAGCCGGCGAAGCGCCGCAGTGAGCATTCATAATATGTCAGTTCCGAGCACAAGCCTTTCCCCGAATCCGTGGGCGCGAATTCTGGATGCGCTGGAAAAAAAGATCAACCGGCATTCCTACGACACCTGGCTCAAGCCGACACGCTACAGTCACGCCAGTGGCGGAGTGTTGTTCGTGCGGGTACCAACGGTTGAGTATCGCGTTCATGGTGACAAGTACGCCGACCTGATTCAGGAAGCGATCGACAATCTGGGCCTGGGATTTGACGACGTGAAGTTCGTGACCCCCGAAGACGATCCGGCGGCAACCAAGGTGCGGCATGACGGCGGGCTTACGGCGCAAGCTCCTGCGGCGACGGCGGCGCCCGCGCAGGCGCGTTTCGACTGGGATGGCGCGGCGCAGCTGAATCCGCGCTATACGTTTGACGCGTTCGTGATCGGCTCGGGAAATCAGTTTGCGCATGCGGCGTGCCAGGCGGTGGCGGAGCGTCCGTCGAAGGC
>OCOJ01036211.1_pt7 | contig 19372 bp, 17 predicted proteins | sample 1539251 | NCBI WGS metagenome assembly OCOJ01 (sample SAMN01911457, study PRJEB22624) | soil metagenome | biome: Soil | place: Malaysia | collected 2012-04-30 | depth RA_metagenome m | reverse complement strand
GCCTGAACCCGCCGCCACGCCATAACGACCACCAGCAGCATTGCCATGTACACGACTGCGCGACTCGACCAGCGCCGCACAGCCACCGTGACCAGAAGGGAAAGAATCATGCTCAGGCACAGCAGCCATCGCCAGGGAAACTGCATGAACTGCAGCTTCGGCAGAGTTCTCCACAGCAGACCGCTCCCCGAAAACATCAGCACGCTGCACGCAATCGCCCAGCCGAGCAAGGAACGCCAGACTGTACGCTGAAACTCCCACCACCGTTTTGCCGCCCAGGCGGCCGCGAGCGTCACAGCAATTTCTGCCACCGCAACGAACGACACGATCCGATTGAACGCATCGTGGTCGGCATCTGTGGTGTGAATGAATAGGAAATTGTCTTGCGGCCTGGAGCCTGCAGAAACGGCCTCACCAATCGTGACCCACCGTTGTTCGTAAATTGCGGGCAACAGATAGAATGCCGCGAGACTGGCTCCCAAGGCCACAGCTGCCGCCCCTACGAGCACGAGTCTCGTCGGACTCTGCTGCAATGCCATGAAGACAATCAACAGAGCTAGAGAGTAGTGAATCATCACCGCCGCCGGGGCGTTGGTCAGCCACGCCGCGGCCAGCACAAGCGCAAGCGGAACGATCGCTCGCCAGGCTCCGTCCACAGCCTTCAGCACGACGAGGAAAAGCAGAGGCATCAAACAACTGGCCAGCAACTCCGCAAATGCACTGCGCCAATAGACGACTACCAGGTGGTAAGGATTGGCGGCATAGAGAACGGCAGCAAAAATCGCGTCGCGGCGGCTCAGCCACTTGCGCGCCAGCAAGAACATCGACACCCCGGCCGCTGATAGCACGATCCAGATGTAAATCGTGGCCACAACCGTCCACGGTAAAAGCGCGCTGAGCGCTGCGCCCAGTGTCCAGGAGGCCGGGGGATAGAAAACAAACCGCGGCTCGCCGTACGCAAAATGTGCCAATCCCGCCCAGCGGGGATACAGAACGCCCTGTTTCCACTGCGTCAGGACTTCAAGCCAGGAGTAAAGATGAAACTCAACATCATGCCCCGATGGGGTACCGTAGAAGAAAAACGGGATCTCCACCGCGAAAGCCACGGTACCGATGGCGACCAGGGGCCACCACAGCAGATCGGCCTCGGGCTTGGCAGACGGCACAGTGGATGTGGGCGCAGGCTCTCTCCGAGTGGTTGCCAGAGTTGCTTCCTTCTCCGAACAGGCTAGAACTGAAGCGGGCAATGCCGCCAACGTGACAGTCTATATTTAATCGAGATTTAATATGGCTGAAATCAGCGCGCAATGCGGATGGCCTACTGTATTCGCATTGGGGTGGAACAGACCACGAAGATTTGGAGGGCCCGCGCCAGAGACGGGGCCGGGTCCTTCGATTCTTCGGACAATGTTCGCCGCCGAAGCCTCTCGCTCTCGCACTGTTGTTGCTATCCCGACTGCCCTGCCTCGTTTCTTTCCCAGCAAGTTCTGCCGTCGACCCTGCCACGAGAGGCTTTTGGGCCGGGCTGGAGAGTCTCGTTGCGTGAGGGGGTGCGCAACTGCGAGGATCTGGGAAGTACCTAGGAGGTGATGGCTTCAGGATTTCGCTGCCGGTGGAGTTCACCCAGGAATTCGTCCTGCTGCAGCGTGGCTCCGCGGCGCAGGAGCTCCAGCAGGGGATCCTCCCATTCCTGCGGAGCTTCGGGTGACGCCTGGCCAGAAACGAACTGACTTGCGTCGGCCACCAAGGCGCGTGGCGACACGAAAAGTTGGGGAGCACTGCTCGGACAACTGCGCAGGAAGTTGATCACGTTCTCGACCTGAGCCCGCTGCTCTTGCGTGCGGGAAGGGAACTCCACCCCCATGCCGTGACCGGGATGAGTGACTCGCACCATGCCTTCGGTGTGTACTTCCATTTCCCCGGTTTTCAAGCAAAGGTCAACCATAGAGCGCTCGGGAAAGGGTGAGTCTGTCTCGACGTAGCAACCACCCAAACTGAGATCTGTCAGCTTGCAATGCGGCACGGCTTCATCGGGATCTTCGCTGACCGCCATGGCAGCGGATCGCAGCCAGTTCTTCAGCTCGGCGGTCGTCGGCTCCGGGACATCCACAAAACGGACCCCTGTCTGCCCATTGGGATTTGCCCAGGCAACCTGCCCATGAGCCACAACTTCGAGCGAGGCATCAGGCAGACGGAAACTGAAGCTTAACAGTGCCCCGGGGAATTGCGGTTCCGCGGTAAGCACATCCATCCCCGTTTCGCTGAGGTCGAGAAGGATGCCATCGACTTTGCGCGTATCCGGAAGAGTGATCTCAACGGGCGCCTGTACGGGTACGCGGAACGCACGACGGCGCTCGTGACTCAGCAAAGCGGTTGCCGGACGGAGTCCGGCTTTGACGGTTTGATCAGAAAGGGGCTTGTAGAGCACGAAGTGCGCACCACCGCTGAGGATTTCGCGCACTTTGGAAGCATCAGCTACCACCGCGACCGTGAGCGGCGCCTGGCCCGAGCCAACCAGGCGGGCCTTTCGCAGGACCTCATCAGCAGTTTTCGGATCGTCGAAATCCAGCAGCAGGGCATCGAACTTCTGCTGCTCGATGCGCGCGATCGCGGTCTCCGGGTCGCTGTAGCGATCGACAGCAATGTCGATCGTGGGCAGTACCCGGCACAGGACATCCGCCGCCGAATCGTCGCTCGAGACCAGTAGTGACTGAAGGGGCATAAATCGATTTCGTCGTTAACTCAGACGTAATTTACGGCCAACGAGGCGCGCTGGGCCGCGCGGGCTTGGATGCCGCGGCGGCACTGGAATTGGCCCCGGCCTTGGCTGCCATGGCGTCAGACGGTTCAGACGCCTCATCGACTTCGGCCAGCACTGAGTTGTCCTCGTCCTCGTTCTCCGCCAGCAAGGGCGCTACCTCACGCAACTTCTCCGCCGCCTGCTGCAGCATCTCAATCTGCTTGCCAAGTTGGGCGTATTTTGCCTGCTTCTGCCGCAGGACTTCGTGAATGTCCTTCATACCACCCCCTGCTGGCAAATTTAAGGATGCCCGAGTGGCACCGTCAACGGTAATCCCCTGGGTGCGATTACGGGAGTAATCTCGGCTATCCGCGTGACGAAAAAGGAAAAGCCCCGCCGAAGACGGGGCCAAGTATCGAGGAAGTTTGGAATCGAAATCAGGCTTTCAACCGCCGGCGTACCAGTCCGGCCAGGCCGAGCAAACCGGTCCCCATCAGGCCAAGTGTACCGGGCTCGGGCACCGTCGTGAGCACTCCGGTACCTACAAGATTCCCTATAATCGACCCGCTGAAACCGCCTTTTATCGGAATAAAGGTCCCGATTGTAATAGAGCCATGCACCACGGTCCCATTAAACAAGGTGCCTGATATATCCGCCTCCAACTTGTAGCTGAATGCGGTGTGGCTGGCATTGGGGATGGCGACCCAGCGGATGTCGGTCAGAGTGCCGCTAAAAATCGGTACTCCGGCGCCAGGAAGCAGGCTTGAAGATCCGTTACTCGTGATCACAAAAGTGCCATCGCCGAACGTAGCACCTGTCACCAGGTTACCGGAGGTCATTGCTCCGGTCGTAAGAGAAACCGTGCCGAGATCCCCGGTCACCATACTCAAGCCGTTTAGCCCGAGCACGGCGACTAGTTCAGAACCGCTGAGGCTAAGGCCACCGCTGCCGCCAGAGAGAGTCCCGCCGACATTGAGAGTGAAAACCGTGGCGCTGCCATTGGCAAACGCTGAAATCGGAAGGACCAGCGCGAGGAAAGCCAACAAAACGATCCGCTTCATAGTTCCTCCTGAACCTGGGTTACCCGTTTATCTGTTCGAATCTTTGAGGAGTTTGCTCCTCTGGTAGGCGTACCACGGAGTACGCCGGTGACTTCATAAGCACCTTATTGACCAAAATCGTCGCACGCCTAACAGACTGATTCCAGACTGCTTGCTAGCATCTACATTCGCTGTGTCGGTGGCCTGACTGCAAAGAGCTGCACACTAAATACACGTGGTTGCGTTTCCCTGATCCTTATTCGCCCCTGCATCCGAACCAAGAAGACTTTCATTCGGTTGTGAGGGAAAAAGAGGCCTCCTCACTACCACGTCCGCTAAAACATGGTCTGGCCGGCTCGTGCCCTGCGATGGCACAGAGGTGCAGTTCCTATTAATGGCACCTGCAAGTACGCTTGCGGTGAGCAGTTCCGGGGGAGGGCTGTTCAGGCGTTCCGCGACTCGCAGAGCGTCTCGCGGCGCTTCTTAGTTGTGGGCGTCAATCCATCCGCCAGTCACATCCATTCCAGATCACGTCAGCGACGGCAGCTTGTCCGCAGCTCCGACCAGAAAAATCGTGCCCACCGCGATGCTGTACACCGACGTGATCAGGGTCAACGCGCGCAAGGCGTAGGGACTCGCAACTGTGGCTGAGAACAAACCAGCCGCCGACGCGCACATCAGCGTGTTCATCAACAAAAGACCGACGATAAACATCATCAGGCCCAGCAATCCCACTGCCGTCCCTCCCAGATTCGCCGCCATGAGGAATAGGAGAATCTGTGTGGGCGTCTCCGCTCCCAGACCGTGGATCACACCCACCACAAACGTCGAGCGAGTTCCATAGCCGTCTTTGAAGACTTGCGGAGGCTCAACCCTGGTACCGCCGAAGATTTGGCCCAGCCGCCAGTACACCCACAGCAGACCATTGAGCAGCAGAGTGATCCGGGTGCGCGGCCGGACGTGGCTATGCCCCGATTCACGAAAAAACGTTCCCAGCACATACACTCCTAGGACCAGCAAGGTGATGCCCACCAGGCGCTCCGCCCAGCGGTCGCTGGCGGCGGGCAGCGTCAGGCGAAAACCCACAACTGCCCCGCCGAGCACGGCGACCGTGGCGGCGTGGCCGCTCACGTAGAGCAGTCCGTAACGCATCGCGTCCCGGGTTCGGGACTGGACGCTGGTAATGTCAGAGATTGCGGCGATGTGGTCGTAGTCTAGCCCGTGGCGAAACCCGAGCATGGCCGCCGACGCCAGAGCCAGCCGCAAATTGAGGGAATCGACCATGGGGAACCCGTCCTGCACGCGAGCACTGCTGGTTTCGCTGCCGCTAACGCAGACCGTTCCGTAGGCTAACACATGGTGAATGCTCAGACGAGGACGTACGCGATGGTCATTACTTGGAACGAAAGTCAGCGAAAGGCAAATCTGACGTGCGTAGTCCCAAGACGGGTTACTGCGTACTCCGAGTCCGCGTCGGTTTGGAGCCGATCAGATCGCGCAACCTCCGCGAGAGGCTCGCGGCCAGCGAACGGTAGAAGCGCGAAGCCAGGTGGGGAAAGAGTTCGAACAGCGACTGCAGGGTGGGCCGGTCGAGGAAATAGGCTTCGACAGGTTCCTGGGCAACCACGTCAGCACTTGCCGGCAGCTCGTCCAGGAAGGACATCTCCCCTCAAACCTCTCCCGTCCCGATGGCTGGAAACCGGGTTTGCCCAGGAAGCAAAACCTTAGCGCTCCCCTTCAGCAGGAAGTAGACGCCGTCGGTGGGCCGCCCGCCGTGGACGATGGTCTCCCCTCGCTTGAAGCCGACGCGGGCCGCTTTGTCGGCGATCAATGTCCAGTCATTGGGGGTCAGATACAACAACCCGTTCTTGGCGGCGGAGAGAACGGACACATCCTGCTGAATTACGTTCGTCATGGCGCGTTAGCTCGCGGGTCGAGAGTGAGCCGCTCCCGGCCCAGTATCACTGCAGCAGGGGCTAGGCTCAGGTTATCAGAAAACGACGCCGGGGAATGGCGGTCGGCACTTGGATGTACCAAGGAAGAGAAGGGAGAGCGCGGGCAACGGTGTACAGGAAACTGGCGCGCCCTGCGAGATGCGAACTTGCGCCGGTGAGCAGGCCCATTCGACAACTTCGCTCCGCTCAGTTTCTCAGGGCAGGCTAACCCCGAGCGCAGCGGGAGCCTGCTGGCGAAAGCCCGAACGGAGTGAAGGATCAGCAGCGAGCGTTGAGAGTAGCCAGCCGAAATCCCGAGCGAAGTCGAGGGATCTCCTATCTCTCACCGAACGTGAGCCCAGCGAGAGCGTTGTGCCCAATCGTGACCTCGAGGCACAACATGTCTCGAATCACGTTGACGAGTGGGGATATGGCCGCCAGCACCGCCGAATGCATCATTCCTCCGAGCGTCGAACGATCGGCCGCTTCAGCCGCCAGGAAAACTACGTCCTCGGCAACCGGGAGACCTAATTGCCTCGCCAGCGCCAAGGTCTCGCACAGTCCAACATAGTGGGGCGAGCCCCCCGGAACTGCTTTCAGTTCGCAATCGCGAAACCTGTAGATGGTCCCCGGCGGGGACGTGCCGGTCACTAGGGTATCAACCACGATGAGACGCCGGACGTCTAAGACATAATCAAGCAAGTGGAAGCCGCTCTCCGGAGTGCTGATGACTTCGACATCCTGGGGTGCGAATTGCCGGATCTGCTCCGCGGCCAGGAAGCCCAGCGAATCATCCGCCAACAGTTCGTTGCCGAGACACAGGACGCGCACTTTGATCTCGCTGTTCTCGGCGGTCGCGGGTCCCTTTGAACCGGAGTTCGCAGGGCTACTCACGATGCACACTCCCGTTGAAGTCGCGTCGCAATGTAGCTATTGTCCGACCGTTCTGGTCGCGCACCCGGATCAACAGCGGCATACTTCCCGGCAAGGAATGGGTCGCGCAACCGTGACAGGGATCGTAAGCACGAAACGCCATTTCCACCTTGTTGAGAACGGCTTCCGGAACATCTGTGCGGGAAATCAGGCCCTTAGCGGCCTTCTCCACGCTCATGGCAATGCGTGCTGCGTTGCCTTGGGTAGCCACGATCAGATTCGCTTTCTGAATGATTCCGCGATCGTCGGTCCAGTAATGATGGATCAGCGTGCCGCGGGGCGCTTCCACGACCCCGATTCCTTCCGTCGGCTTCTCCGTGGGTAGCGTGCGAACGTTGGAATCGGTGATCTGGGGATCGTCAGCCAACTGTTTCATTAGTTCGGCCGCGTAGAGCAGCTCCACGACGCGTGCCCAGTGGTTGGCGAGGGTGTGGTGCACTGGCTTACCTCCGAGGACAGAGAAAAATTCGGCGTAGGCCTGTTGCGCCAGTGGGGTAGCCATTCCCTCAGCCACGTTCAGCCGCGCAAGCGGGGCTACGCTGTAGATTCCGCTTGCCGAGCCTTCGGTGAACCCCTTCCAGCCCACCGGCTTCAAGTAGCAAAACTTGACGTAGCTCCAGGGCTCGACGTGCTCGGCGATATTGTCCAGATATTCGCGGGGCTGAAACTTTTTCCACTCGCCTCCTTCTGGAGTCACCACGCGAATCGAGCCGTCATAGAAATTCACGCGATTGCTGTCGTCCACCATGCCCATGTAGTAGGTGCGGTGCGTGTAGGTGTCAGAGAGAATCAATCTCACGTAGTCCGAGTTCTTGAGCACCACGTCGTTGAAGAGCTGCAAGGTGAACTGGGCAAAGTCCACCGCTTCGGTGGCGACTTCCCGGAATTGTTTCTGCATGTCTGCGGTCACGTGTTTGGCGACGCCGCCGGGTAACCCAAGCACCGGATGGATTACCTTGCCGCCGACCAAGGTGATCGTTTCTCGCAGGCGTCGGCGCATCGCGATGACTCTCTTGCCGACCTCCACGCCGACTTTCGCGATCACGCCCAGGACGTTGCGTTCCGACGCTGGAGCCTCGGGACCGACCACGAAATCGGGACCTCCCAGGAAGTAGAAGTGCAGAGCATGGTCCTCAACGATGAAAGCGCTGTAGACGAGTTCGCGAATCTTCTTCGCTGCAGGCGGTGGGACCACATGGTAGAGGTCGTCGAGGGCCTTGGTCGCGGCCATGTGATGCGCTGTGGGACAGACACCGCAGATGCGGGACATGATCTGCGGCATGTCTTCGGCAGGACGTCCTTGTACGAACTTCTCGAACCCGCGCAGTTCAGGAACCTGGAAGTAGGCGCGCTCGACCTGGCCGGCCTCGTCAAGGAAAACGTCGATCTTGCCATGACCCTCCAGACGCGTGATGGGATCAATAGTGATGCGGCGACGCACATAGTCGGCGTTGGCCTTAGCCTCGCCTTCCTGCCAGGCGTTCTGCAGCGTGCCTTCTTTCCCCTCGGGCATGATTCACCTCACCGGGGCGGTGTCTTCATTCGTCGAGTTATTCGGCTTCTTCCGCCGCAGCAACGATGAAGGCAAGCTGTAGCGGTAGAAGCTTCCAACGGGATCGGGAATGGTGGCCAGCGCGTGGTCAATTTCCGCCTCTTCTTTGCTTTCCACGAGCGATGCAAGCGAGGAAAGAATCTTCGCTCCCTGATCTCTCACCCGGCTGGTGGGACCACAGCACCCGGTGCAGGGCATGTTGCCCTGAACGCAGGGGGCTTCGCAGCCGCCGCGTGTGGCCGGCCCCATGCAGAGCAGGCCCTGTGCCAGCAGGCACTTCTCCTCGTCGATGATCACTTCCTGCGGACGCTTGAACTGGCTGAGGGACAAGGTTTCCGGCTTGCTGTCCCGGCGCGGGCACTCTTCGCACAGCGCGTGGTCGGGAGCAAGCACGGTTCCCCTCGGCGGCAGTTCTCCGCTGAGCAATGTCTGCAACGCACTGCGCAAGATCCGGGCGGTCGGAGGGCAGCCGGGAACGAAATAGTCGACGTCCACGGCTTGACTCAGTGTGCGAACGGTTTGGTAGAAGCCGGGTAGGCCCACCGCGTGACCGTTGTCCTTGTAGTAAAGGCGCGGCAATACGCCGTCCTCGTTCACGGTGCTGGGCGACTCGCAACAGACGCTGTGCAAGATGCTCTCACGCTCGAAGAGATTGGCGAGGCCGGGGATTCCGCCGAGGTGGGAACATGATCCGAAAGCAAGCAGCAGTTTCGACTTGCAGCGCAGCAAATGCGCCATCTCTTCCTGCTCGGTAGTGCGGATCGCTCCATTGATGAAGCTTGCCAGGATTGTGCCATCGGGCATCGCTTCGACGTCCTTGCGCTTGAAGTCGAGTGCCACAGGCCAGAAGACGATCTCGACCGCATCGACGACGTCGAGAAGGGCCTCGGCGAGATCAACGACAGTCTCTTCGCATCCACCGCAGGACGCGCACCAGTAGAAGGCGACCTTCGGTTTCTCTGCCATCACACCGCTACCTCCTCGGCGAAAACCTCTTTGGCTAGCCTGAGCTGAAGCGGTCCGAGGGCACGCACGCGCTCCACCATGTCGTTCATCACCCAGCGGAACCGCTCGGCTTCGGATGCGGAAATCCACTCCAGTCGAAGGCGGTCTTCCTCGATGCCCATTTGCCCGAGCATGCGTTTCAACAAACGATAGCGGCGGAGCGCTTTGTAATTGCCCTCTTGGTAATGACAATCCCCGGGATGACAGCCGCCGATCAGCACTCCATCGGCGCCGTGGGCAAAAGCGTCGAGCACAAACTGCGGATCCACCCGGCCGGAGCACATGACGCGCACCACACGCACATTGGGGGCGTACTTCATGCGCGAAGTCCCAGCCAGATCGGCCGCCAGATACGTGCACCAGTTGCAGAAGAAAGCCACGATTCGCGGTTCGAAAGGCGGCCGCTCCGTCTCGGGCGCGGCAGCTAACGACGAGTTGAGGCTTGCGTCAGGCATAAGCCAGTAACCCTTCGACTTCCTCGAAGATCTCTTCATCCTCGAACAGGTTCTGCGCGATCGATCCCGATGGGCAGGAGGCGACACAGGTCCCACAGCCCTTGCACAGCACTTCGTTGATCGTGGCCTTCTTTTTCTCCTCAACGAACGAAATGGCTTGATAAGGACAGAGTGGGATGCAGGTCTTACAACCGGAACAGACTTCTTCCAGAACCTGGGCGGTGTAAGGTTCCTGCTCGACATAGCCGATGTCGATCAGGGCCAGGGCTTCGGCGGCGGCAGCACCGGCCTGCGCGACCGTGTCGGGAATGTCCTTGGGGCCCTGGCAGCAACCTGCGAGGAAAATGCCGTCGGTGAAGGTGCTCACCGGAGCCAGCTTGGGATGACGCTCCAGGAAAAACCCTTCACTCGAACAACTGAGGTGGAAGCGTCGGCGCACTTCCTGCGCGTCGGGTTGCGGCTCGAGGCCAGTAGAGAGCACGACCATGTCTACAGGAATTCTGCGCACTGTGCTCATCAGCGTGTCTTCGGCGACAATCGTCAGCCGGCCGTCGCTTGCAGAATCGGGATAGATGTCTGCGACGCGTCCGCGAATGAAGATCGTTCCTTCCTCCGCAACGCGGTTGTAAAACTCCTCGAAACCCTTGCCGGGCGTGCGCATGTCGATATAGAAGTTGAAGACCTCGGCGTCAGTCTTTTCTTTGATCAGGTGGGCCAATTTCAACGAGTACATGCAGCAGACTCGGGAACAATAGCGATTGGTGTTCTCATCGCGGCTGCCGACGCAGTGAACAATGCCCACCGTCTTGGGCTTGCGGCCGTCGCGCATCACGATCTCTCCGCTGGTGGGTCCAGCGGCATTAACGAGCCGCTCGACTTCCAGCGCCGTATACACATTCGGATAGGCTCCGTACCCGTAGTACGGAACGCGCCTGGCATCGAATGTGAAGAAGCCGGTGGCCAGGATGATCGTGCCAACATCGATGGTTTCAATCTTCTCCTGTTGCTGGAGATCGATGGCCTTGCGGTCACCGCATATCTCTACGCAGGTCTTCTTGCACTTGCCGGACTTGAACTCGATGCAACTCTCGGGATCGATTACCACCACCTGCGGAACCGCTTGCGGAAACGGAATGTAGATGGGCTTGCGTTTGCCCAGGTACATGTTGAATTCGTCGGGCACCTTGGCTTGCTTGTAGACGCAGGCATCAATGCACTCCATGCAGCCCACGCAAGCATCCTCCAGCACGTAGCGCGGCCTGCGCTTGACCGTGACCTTGTAGTTGCCGACATATCCGTCCACCTGCGTGACTTCGGAAAGCGTCCACAGTGTGATGTTGGGATGCGACTTTACAGCCGTCATCTTAGGCGTAAGAATGCAAGCGGCGCAGTCGAGCGTGGGGAAAGTCTTGTCAAACATCGCCATGTGACCGCCGATGGTGGCGTCGCGCTCGACGAGATAGACGTGCTTGCCGGCGTTGGCCAGCGTGAGCGCCGCGTGAATGCCGGCGATTCCGCCTCCCACGATCAAAACGTTGGGATTGATGCTGACCCGTTTACGTTCCAAGGGCCGGTGCAGGCGAACGCGCCGCACGGCAGCTCGGATGAGATCCTTTGCCTTCTCCGTCGCTGCTTGCTTGTTCGTGTGCACCCACGAGGCATGCTCGCGCAGGTTCACCATGTGGAAGTAATAAGGGTTCAGTCCACCTTCGGCGGTGACGTTACGGAATGTCTTCTCGTGCAGGCAGGGCGAGCAGGCGGCCACGACGACGCGTGTCAAATTCAGCTCGCGAATGTCACGCTTGATCAGCTCCTGTCCCGGCGTGGAGCACGCGTATTTGTAGTTGCGCGCGATCGCGACTCCCGGCAGAGTGGCGGCGTAATCGGTCAGCGCGTTCACATCCACCGTGCCGGCGATGTTCGTGCCACAATGACAGACATAAACTCCGATTCTCGCCACGGAGGCCGTGTTGGTTGGTTCCTCCATAGGAGGCGCTCCTGTTTCTAAGCGGCAAACGCTTCTTCCACCAACTCGCTGAGCTCCTTAACGGCCAACTTGCCTTCCAGACCCGTTGTCTTTAATGCATCCGTGAACATGACGTAGTCCTTGGGGCAGGTGACGACCAGGTATTGAACTCCGTCCAGACTGGCTGCTTCGCGCACGCGGTTCTCGCTGGGACGCGAATGCGCCTCTCCGATTTCCTCCATCCAAACGCGGCCGCCACCTCCGCCGCAGCAAAAGCTCCGCCGACGGGAGTGGGGCATTTCGATCAACTCCAGTCCCAAAGTATTGAGCACTGCGCGCGGCTGATCGTAGACCCCGTTGTAGCGGCCGAGGTAGCAGGGATCGTGGTAGGTGACCCGGTACGGCAATCGGCGCGCTGCGTGCAGTTGCCCATGCTCGAATAAAGTTGCCAGCAATTCCGTGTAGTGGGAGATGCGGTGCCGGCCGTGATTCAGATCGGGATACTCGTTTCTCAGTGTGTTGTAGACATGCGGATCCGTGGTGAAAAGGTTATTGAAACGCGCCTGCTGCAACGCTTCCGTGTTTTTTTGGCGCAACAGTTCGAACAGGCCCTCTTCGCCCACGCGCCGCACGTCGTTGCCCGAGTTGCGCTCAGCCTCGTAGAGGATTCCGTAATCCACACTGGCGGCGCGCAAAGTGCGCGCCAGGGAACGGGTGATGCCCTGCAGCGCGGGGTGATAGCAGGCGTACTCGCCCAGGTACCACAGCCATTGCACGGGTTCCTTGCGTGCGTCTTTGGGTTTGAAATCCAGGCCTTGCGTCCACACCGCACGTTTGCGCTCGGACTGCCCGAAGGAATTACCGTAGCGCGCCAGGTTGGTGAAGGCTTCCTGCAGACGCGGCTGGACATTGCCTTCAGAAACCAGCCTGCGCCGCATCTCAATCACCAAGGGAATATGTTCATTGAACACCGGACAGACTTCCATGCAGGAGGCGCAAGTGGTGCAGGCCCAGATGTCTTCTGGCCGAACTACATCCCCCAGAAACTTCTTGCCGTTGTCGGCCCCCGGGCTTCCGCTCGCGAGCACAAGCTCTTTCACTCGATGGATGAATTGCTTCGGCGATAGCGGCTCGCCACAAGTAAAGCTCGGACAGGCACGGTCGCAGCGCCCACATTCGGCGCATGCCAGCCCGCTGAAGAGTTCGCGCCAGGTGAACTCTTCCAGACGAGAAGCGCCTTCCGATGCCGGCGGCATCTTGCTCGGTTCGAGCGAAGCAAAAAACACGCCGAAGGGCGAAGCCAGCAAGTGCAGGTGCTTGGAAAAGGGCAGGTAAGCGAGAAACCCGAGGACGGTGATCATGTGAATCCACCAGGTCCAGAGGAAAGGGGTTAACGCCTGTGACCGGGTCACTCCCAGCGAGGCGAAGATCGCAGCAACGAGATGGCCCACCGGTTGCCAGGATCCTGTGCCCGCAGTCGCCAAGGCCCGAAATCCCGCACTGCTGAGAGAGGACAGCAGCACGATAGCGATAAGCCCAAGAATGATCGCTGCATCCCAGGATCGTTCCAGGCTGACTGGAGGGAAGATGTAACGTCGCACCGCGGCTACTACCAGAGCGATCAACCCCAGCACGCCCAACGCCTGCACGCAGAATGCAACCCAACGCACCTCGTCCGGATAAGGGATCGCCAGGGCTGGAATCAGGCCGCGCAGCAGGTTCCAGAAAAACGTAGTGGCATAGGCGACAAATGCCCAGAAGATAATCAGGTGGGCGGCGCCGATCAGAGGTTCGTCGAGCAGGCGGCGCTGGCCCAGAACGTTGGTGACGACCAGTCCGATCCGCTCTCCGATGCGGTCCCAACGCTTCTCCGGGCGCGCCTGCGCGAGAACACGAATGTGGCGCAGCATTCGGCCGCCAAAGACAGAAAAAGAAATTAGTGTGAGCACCCACAGATGGAAATACCCCGACACCCCGAGGTACGGATGGGTCACTGGATCAGGCAGCACGGCTCATTACCTCTTTCTTTCTGCTGCGCACGGCGTCAGTGAGCGCGGGGAGCACGTCGATCGCGTCGGCAGTGACACCGTAATGCGCCACGCTGAAAATGGGCGCTTGCGGATCGCTGTTGATCGCGATGATGAGTTCGCTGTTCTTCATGCCCTCCACGTGCTCTGGCGCTCCGCTGATGCCGGCGGCAACATAGAGCTTCGGCTTCACGACTGCGCCCGACTTGCCTACTTGCCGGGAGAGCGGCAGCCACCCTTGGTCAATGACGGGACGTGATCCGCACACAGCACCACCCAGCGCGCCCGCCAATTCCTCAGCCAGACCAACGTTGTCGCGATTTTGGATGCCTCTTCCTACCGACACCAGCACGTCCTGCTTGCCGATGTCGATGTCGCCTGCTTCCGGTTCAAGGTAGCGCTTGAGCCGAACGGCAGAGGCTGCTGGGAAATCGACAGCAAACTCCTCGACCAGTGGCGCTGATTCGGCCCGCCCGTGATCGGCAGGGCGAGCCCCCGGCAAGATGCCCAGAATTGCGGGCGATTGCGCCGGATTGACGACGGCCTCCATCTTGCCACCGTAAAGAACCGAGCGGACCTGCAGCTTGCCATCCGCAAGCCGCACGTCTTTGCAGGCGTTTATGTAGGCCACCTCAAGTTCAGCCGCCACCAGGGAACCGATTTCCCAACTCACGTTGGTCAGCGGAATCAGGACAGCTTGCGGATTCTTCGCCCGGATAGCGGACGCCAGGGCCTGCGCAAAGCTCTCCGGCACGGGAGTCGCCAGTGCTTCATGGTCGACGTATAGAACGGAGTTCGCCGCACCCAAGCCTTTCGCCAGATCCTTTACTTCGTGGCCGAGAAGCACCGCCTGAAGATCGGCCCCGAGGTTAGTTGCGACTTCCTTGCCCAGCGCGAGGAGCTCGTAGGTGGCATCAGAGACCTTGCCCCTCCAGTGTTCAGCGAGTACCCAAACATCTCCTGCCATAACTCCCCCTTTCTAGACCAGACCGCGTGTCGCCAGGATTTCGCAGAGCTGACGGGCCACATCTTCCGGAGAACCCTGCAGCATTTGGGCGTGTTCTGTGACCTCGGGCTTGAGCATCTCTTCCACCGGCACCAAGCCGACGCTGCCGTCGGCCGCAGTGGGAACAGGCACAGACGGGATGACCTGCGATTTCATCGCGGCCCGTATCTTGGTCACGGGCACATAGCGTGGAGGTTTCTCCGCCGCCTGAATTCCCAGCACGGCGGGCAGTTTGATCTCGTATTCGCCACGAACCCCTCCTGGGAATTCCCGCGTTACGGTTGCAACTGCGGAGGTCGTATCCACACTGACCTGAGTGACAATGCCAAGTTGTGGTAAGTGCAGAAAGTGGGAGACCAAGGGGGCGGTCATCCCGTCGAGGTCATCAATCGCCTGCGCTCCAGTCAGGATGAGGTCAGCAGGCAATAACCCTGGAACCGTGGAGAGTGCCTGCGCCAGGCGATATGCGCCGCTTAGTGCGCTGGGCGGACTTTCACCGTCCGTAATCTTCAGCACCTGGTCCGCGCCTTTGGCAAGAGCAGTGAACAGAGCATCGTCGACCTCAGGAGCATCCAGTGCAACGACGGTAACGGTTCCCGAATATTTCTCTTTGAGGAGCAACGCCTCCTCCAGCGCATGATTATCGAGTTCGCTCGAGATCATGCGAAGAAACTCGGTATCGAGTGTCTGGCCGTCGGCAGCCACTTCGAGTTCCTCGACCACGTCGGGCACCATTTTCAACAGCACGACGATCTTCATGGTTCATACCTCCATGGCCTCCGCTAACAATTCGACAATGTCGCGGACGATCATCTTGTTTTCGTATCCCAGGACTTTCAGGGCGTCTTCGAAACGCGAGATCTCGTAGGGGCAGGCAACTGCCAGAATGTCGGCACCAGTGGCCACCGCTTCCTTGACGCGCCGCTCGGACAGCCGCTCATATCCCTTTGTTTTGTAGTATGTGTCCAGCCACATGCCGCCGCCGCCACCGCCGCAGCAGAGGGTGTTGACGCGGTTGTGAGTCATCTCTACCAGCTTCGTTCCAGGGATCGCCTGCAACAGTAAACGCGGCTCGTCGTAGACGCTGCTGTGGCGGCCCAGGCAGCAGGAATCATGGTAAGTGACGCGGCAGTTGGCCTTGCGCTTCAACAACGGTTTCAGATCGGAAAGCCGCTGCGCGAGAAACGGGACAGTGTGGGTTATAACGTAGTCAAAGCCCAGAGCCGTGTAGCGATAACGGAACGCGTCGTAGGCGTGAGGGCAGGAGGTGACGATGCGCTTGAATTTGTACTTGCTCAGCACGAGCATGTTGTATTCCATCAGGGTGCTGTACAGGCCGCGCTCCCAAGAGAGACGGCCGCACTCCCCGGCGCATTTCTCCTCGTTCCCCAGAATGGCGAAGTCCATTCCCAGCGCGCTGAAGATTTTCGCGGTAGCACGGGCGCATTGTTGTCCACGCGGATAGTAGGAGAAGTAGCACTCCACAAACCAAAGAACATCGGCGGCCCGGGGATCTTCGGAGAGAACGCGGATGGGCACCCCGGCGGTCTTGACCCAGGCGGCACGCTTGCGCGGCGACTCTCCCATGGGGTTGCCATAGCGCAGCTTGTTTTCCAGGGCTTTCTGCAACTCTGCCGGCATCTCGGGCAAATGTTGCAACACCTGCTCCTTCACCAATGGCAGAAGCACGCCGGTGAGATCAATTCCACGCGGGCACTTGGCCGTGCAGGCGTAACAAGCCACACAATTGAGCAGGCTGTCGCTGGTGAAGACCCTCTCCAACTCACCGGCCCGCAGCATGCCGATGATGCGACGTGGCGGGTACTGCATCCGTTCGCCGTAAGGGCACGTGCCGGCGCAGGTTCCGCACTGGATGCAGGTCCACAGCCGCCTGCCTTCAGGAAACTGAGTGAGGTTGTCTAACCCAATATCACAAGGAGGTGGAGGACTGAATACGCCATGGTTCGCTGTCACCATTGGCACACCTTCGCAAGCATCCGCCGGCTTGTGCGGATGAAGAGCGCGACTTGATTAAGCCACTCGCGAGCTTCCTGTAATCGGGGCACGCCCTCCCGGGCGCGCCGGTGCCTGAACCTGTTTCAAAAAACTGGCAAGAGTGATTTCTTGCAAATGAGGTGGACGGGCCGAAACCGTGCAGAATGCAGTTCTGCCTCTGCTTTCTTGCACGATTACTCCCCGCGGGAATAATCGCGTCGAGTGGTGCAGCCGCAGTAACGAACCGCGCCATGCTGAACTCCACTCCGCCTTGATTCTCTTGATCGCGCGCCACCGGCGCAGTGACGGGCATCACATGAGAGGGCTTCACCGTCTCCAAGCACCGCCAAACTGTGTCGACGTAACGAGGCGTGATTTTCGTCACAGAGATGTAATCTTCACTAATTCAGTTCGTGGTCAGGGTCTGTACAGGATCTCATCTGGCTTCTGCAGATCCTCGCTCGCGAGTCGGATGTAACGTGCACTTGGTCCCGAGCATTAGGTCGCTGTTTTCGCGCCGCTGTTTCTCGGAATAGGACTGTAAAAGAGAGATAAAGCCCTCAGTGCCCGGAACCTTCGAAGCGATACCGTTCAGAATACGTCTCAGGCGGCTGTTGCCTCTCGTCGCTAGCAACCAGCGCCTCTACGTGATCGAGAGGATTGTCGATGCTCATGATGTGCACTTTCGAGAACACGCACACCTCGCACAAAACCACCTGGCACCGCCGGACGCTGCCCGTAACCTATTGAAATCTGGCGCGCCCTGAGAGATTCGAACTTGAGCCGTCTAGCAGGCGTGAGCGTAGCGGGAGCCTGCTGGCGAAATCCTGAACGCCTGAATGGAGTGAAGGATCGCGACGAGCGGGATTCGCCAGCCGAAATCCTGACCCTGAACGCCGCACGGCGGAAGGGGAAGGATCTCCAGCAAGTATGGAATCTGCCTCGAAGGATGGCGCNGCCCTGAGAGATTCGAACTCCCGACCTTCTGGTTCGTAGCCAGACGCTCTATCCAACTGAGCTAAGGGCGCGGACGATTGGCAGTGGAAAATTACTTTCTGATTATAGCGGACTTTGCACGCTGCGGGGAGGCCGTGTCGTTCTTAGGTGCTCCAGATTGCAAAACCAAACGGTCGGCAATTAAACAGTCTGAGACGCACCCCGTCTCCGGTTCGCATCGAACAGGGAACAGCGCAGAGTTTAGTCCCAGCCCGGGCGAAGTCATCCATTTACCGTGCACCTTGGGGAGATCCCTCGGCCTGATGGCAAGAGCGCAGGCCTTCGGGATGACGCCTTCGTAGACTTGTCAAAATTCAAATTGCAAGACCACCCGTGATTCTCCGTTCAAGCAACGACATCCACAGGGTCGTGGCCCTTGTCTTGCCCTTCCTCGCCGAAGTAATTCTTTCCCGGCGGAGAGCAATTCCTACCGATCGATCCCATCCCACGGTTCGTGTTTTGAATGACTTGCGCACGGCACCGTAGATGCTCTAGCCAGCGGCAGACGAAGTGGCGCGCAACGGGGCGCTCCGGAGAATAACTTCGGCCAGAGGTTTTCTTGGGCGCCCCTTGCTTTTTCCTGATTCTCTGAAACCTGGTTCTCAGAAACAAGACGGGCGGCCCTTCAGCCGGTTTCTCACGCCAGAGTCAGCGGGTCGCCCACCGCGATGCCGGCTTGCCGCAGCAACCGCGCGACGGAATCCGATTTCAGACGCGAGGCATCAAACTCCACCCGCACGGTGTGTTCCTTTTCGTTGAACTGCACCCGCCGCACTCCGTAAACCTCGCGCATGTTGCCGATGGCTCGCAGCTCCGTTTCGCCCGCAATCCCGCTGTAGGGAAAAACGATTTCCAGATAGGTCATCCAATCCGTCCCTTCAGTATGATGAACGAGAACGCCGGGGTTACATCATCCGGACGATTCCCCGATGAATCCAATATAGAGCATCGGCAATCAAGGAGTGCAACCCAGTTTCCTCATGCAGCGACAGCCCCAGGCAGCGCTTGCGAGGGACCCAGTCTGTGGGATGAGTGTCGATCCCGCCACAGCGAAGCACGCCTATGAACACGCAGGCAAGAATTTCTATTTCTGCTCCGCGCACTGCCTGGAAAAGTTTAGAGCTGATCCGGCGAGATACTTGAACACGCCGGCGCCTTCGAACCTCGTAATGCTGGGGACGCAATCGCCTGCGCCCAAGCCGACCGAGCACGCGCAGGCGCAACCGTTCGGGCCCGAGCACGTGCACAAGTCTTCCGTCCCGGCACAAGGAAACGCTCCTGCTTATGTCTGCCCGATGTGTCCCGAAGTTCGGGAAAGCAAGCCCGGCCCGTGCCCGTCATGCGGTATGGCATTGGAACCGGAAATTCCCGTCGCGGCGACGCGCATCGAATACACGTGCCCCATGCACCCAGAGGTCGTCCGCCCTGAGCCTGGGTCGTGCCCCATCTGCGGCATGGCTCTCGAACCGCGGGCGGTCACCGCAGTCGCGGAAGAGAGTCCTGAACTGCGCGACATGACGCGCCGCTTCTGGGTGAGCGTGGTCCTAACTGCTCCATTGCTGGCAATCGCGATGGGCAGCATGCTGTGGCCGCGGCTCTTCATGGGCGGCCTTGATATCGTGAGCGGTGACCGGTACGTGGTAAAGCCCTGGGGCTCGATCCTGCCCTGGCTGGAGCTTGTGCTGGCCACGCCCGTCGTGCTTTGGTGTGGGTGGCCGTTCTT
>OCOJ01009990.1_pt2 | contig 19441 bp, 32 predicted proteins | sample 1539251 | NCBI WGS metagenome assembly OCOJ01 (sample SAMN01911457, study PRJEB22624) | soil metagenome | biome: Soil | place: Malaysia | collected 2012-04-30 | depth RA_metagenome m | reverse complement strand
AAGCGCTCGCACATTCGCTAAATGACGCCCCCGGATACTCCGCACAACCATGCTCCCCACGGCATCGTCGCCGCGCAGCAGATTTCCGATTCCAATCACCAGCACTTCCGACTTGGCTTGCAATGCCGCTTCCCGCACTTTCCCGCCCGGATTCTTGTGCACCCTACTCGCGCTGGATTTCCAGCTTCAGAAAGTGAGTGGCGCAGGAGATACAGGGATCATAGTTGCGAATTGCCTGTTCGCACTGGTTCTGCAATGTCTGTCTTGGCGCGTCAATGTTGGCAAGCACGAACTGCCGCAAATCAGCCTCGATGGTTTTCTGGTTTTGCGAAGTCGGGGGCACGATTTTTGCATCGAGGACCAGGCCGCGGTCATCGAGGCGATAGCGATGATAGAGGATGCCGCGGGGCGCCTCCGTGCAACCGTGGCCGGCACCGACGCGGGGCTCCAATGCAACGGCTGGTTGGTCCGGAATTTCTAGATTGTCGAGAATGCGCAACGCCTCGTCGCAGGCATAGACCAGCTCAACGCTGCGCACAATGATGCTCTGGAACGGATTGCGGCACACGGAGCCGAGACCGGAGGCACGCGCGGTTTCTTGGGCCAGAGGAGAAAGCCTCTCAAAATTCAAATTATAACGCGCCAAAGGGCCAACAAAATAAGGACCGCGCTCCCTCAGTGTTGAATGCAACGCGTTGGAATGGGGGACATGCTCTTCCGCAAAATGCTGTTCGTATTCGCGGATAGGGATGTCGAGACCTTTGTTGGACACCAATCGGCCTTCATTGAAGGGGTATTCATCGGGATGGCGCAGGGCGACAAATTCATAATCGCGTTCGAACCCTGGAAACGGAAATCCCGAAACCCAATGGACCGTTTCGATGGCCGCGTCGCGCGCCCACTTCAAATTTTCGATTATCGGGGCGAATTCCTGCTTGCGCGGCATCTTGTAAAATCCGCCCACCCGGACATTGATGGGATGAATTTCCCGGCCTCCCAGCAGATTGACAATCTCATTGCCTATTTTCTTGATCCGCAGGCCTCGTTCGACTACTGCCGGATGATCCTTGGCGATGCTGAGGGCATCTTCGTAGCCGAGAAAGTCCGGAGCGTGGAGCATGTAAATGTGCAACGCGTGGCTTTCGATCCACTCTCCGCAGTAGAGAAGCCGGCGCAGTTCGCGGAGCGGGCCTTGGACTTTCACTCCAAAAACATCCTCGATGGCATGGCAGGCGCTCATCTGGTAGGCCACCGGACAAATCCCGCAGATGCGCGCGGTAATGTCNGGGAACTTCCGAAAATTTCCGCCCGCGTAAGAATGCTTCAAAAAAACGCGGCGGTTCAAATATTTCAAGCCTCACATCGGTGAGCCGCCGGCCCTGTATCTTTATGACGAGCGAGCCTTCACCCTCCACGCGCGCCAAGTAGTCCACCTTGATGGTTTTACCTTTCATGAGCTTCACTCGCTTTGCGGAAAGGATCGGCGTAGGCGTTGAACCCGCGATAAACGTGGATCAGATCCTGTTCGGCGACACCCAAACCACGCCACCACCCGCTGAGTGACTTCGTGTTGGGAGTTTCCTTTGGCCCGAAACACCCATAACAACCGCGCGCGTAAGCGGGACAAATGGCGCCGCAACCGGCTTGCGTCACAGGGCCAAGGCAAGGTGTTCCCTGCGCAACCATCACACAGATAGTTCCTTGCCTCTTGCAATCCATGCAGACGCTGTGCGGAGGAGTGTTCGGCTTTCGTTTGTTCAGAAACGCGGAGAGGACTTCCACCAACTGCATCTTGTTGATAGGGCAACCGCGCAATTCAAAGTCCACATAGACGTGATCGCCGATCGGCGTGGATTTGTTCAGCGTCTCAATGTAATCGGGGCGCGCGTAAACGATGGAAGTGANACTCCTTCACGTCTTTGAAATTCCGCAACGCTTGAATGCCACCTGCGGTGGCGCATGCGCCGATGGTAACCAGGAACTTCGACGCGCGGCGAATGCTGTGGATGCGCTCTTCGTCATGCGGCGTCGTGATGGAACCTTCCACGAGCGACAAGTCGTAGGGGCCCTTCACGACCGCGCGTGACGCTTCCACGAAATTGGCAATCTCGACCGCGCCCGCGACAGCGAGTAACTCGTCTTCGCAATCGAGCAAACTTAACTGGCAGCCATCGCAAGACGCGAATTTCCAGACAGCAAGTTTGGGTTTCCGCCGGGCAGGCATGTCAAATCTCCGCCTTGTTGAAGATGGACTCAATGCGATCAAACCGGAAAACCGGGCCGTCTTTACAGATGAAGGCCGGCCCGTACTGGCAATGCCCGCAGAATCCGATCGCGCATTTCATGTTGCGCTCCATCGAGAGATAGATACGGTCCGAAGTCAATCCACGCCGCTGGAATTCCATTACCGCGAATCGCATCATCACTTCAGGACCGCAAGCCAGCGCCACAGTGTTGGTCGGGTCAAACGGAGCTCTTCCGATCATGGTGGTTACAACGCCGACGTTTCCGCGCCATTCGCGGGTGCCGCGGTCGACGGTAACCTGAATCTCCAGGTCAAACTTGCTGCGCCAGCGCTCCAATTCGCGCCGGTAAAGGATGTCTTCCGGCGTGCGCGCGCCATACAGCAGAACGATTTTGCGAAACTTCTCGCGATGAGCCATCAAATGATAAAGCGCGGGACGCAATGGCGCGAGGCCGATACCGCCGGTGACGATGACGACGTCGCGCCCTTCTGCTTCCTCTACAGGCCAATGACTGCCAAAAGGGCCCCGCACGCCGAGGATGTCCCCCTTTTTGAGCTGCCCCATACCCTTGGTGACCCATCCCACGACGCGCGTAGTGTGTTGTAACGTTCGTGTGTTTTGCGGGTCGCTGCTGATGGAGATGGGAACTTCTCCCGCCCCAAACACATAAATCATGTTGAATTGGCCAGGCAAGAAGGAGAAGCTCCCCTCCGGCTGTGCCGAGGCCAGCTCGAGCGTAAACGTATCTACTGTCTCGCGACGCAGCTTTTCAATGCTGTACGGCACCGGGACCATGGGGTCCGTTCCGGTGCGGGTGAGCGCCGAGTTTTCAAGCAGGGGTGCCATATAGATCCAAGAGTTGCAGTCTCGTTGATTCCAGCCGATCCGTAACTACGTGTAGGAAGCGCTTGAGAATTTCATACCCGAGGTCATGATCTTCCTCGCATTTGCCGCGCAGACATTTCCCATCGAATGCCAGCGCCCTGGTGGGCTGCAGCGTGCGCGCGCCAAATCGCCACTGGTACGGCGGCACAAGCCAGGACCAGCCCAGCGCCTCACCTTCGCCGACGGTCTGCAGCGTCGTAAAACCACGGTGCGGGATCAGCAGTTCCACGGCGACTAATCCTTCGCGGACGAAATAGAATTGGTCTGCCGGGTCCCCCTCGTGAAAAATGATCTCGCCTTCCTGGAAGCGAACGTTTTTGGCGCATCCGGCGATGAGCCGGATATATCGTGGATCCAATCCCTTGAAGAAAGGATGCTCACCTACAATTCCTTCAAGCGTCTGTATCATGCCGCCGCTCCTTTCCGGATTTCCCGGCATCGCCTGGCGCACTACTCTGGCGAATTGCCCGGACCTCCTCCGTGATATCAATTCCGACTGGGCACCAGGTGATGCAGCGGCCGCAACCCANCGCACCCGGAGGTTCCAAACTGGTCGATCCAGGTTGCCAGCTTGTGTGTCATCCATTGCCGGTAGCGGGATTTGGCGGTCGCGCGCACGCTGCCGCCGTGAATATAAGAAAAATCCGCGGTGAAACAGGAATCCCATTTCCGCCAGCGCTCCGCGTGATCACCGGTCAGGTCCGTCACGTCTTCCACTGTCGAGCAGAAGCAGGTGGGACAAACCATAGTGCAGTTGCCACAAGTCAGGCAGCGACCCGCAACCTCATCCCATCTGGCATGTTCATAGTTCGCATAGAGCAGCTCTTTGATACCCACGGTATCCAGGCTTCGGCCCATCTGCCGCGAAGTGTTCTCGTGAATGTTTTCGGCCTTCTGGGATTGGCTTTCGCTTGCGGGCGTTTGTGGCAGCGTGCTCAAAATCTGGCGACCCAGCGCGGTCCCGACTTCGACGACAAAATAGTGCTCCCCACCTTCCAAGATTTCCGTCAGCGCCAAGTCGAACCCTTGGGTTGCCTTCGGACCCGTATTCATCGAGGCGCAGAAGCAAGTATTTCCAGCCTGGCCACAATTGACGGCCACCACGCAGATGCCATCTCTGCGGGCCTGATAGTGGGAGTCAACGGCAGTCCCGGCAAGAAAGACTTTGTCCTGAATGGCGATGGCGTGAAGTTCACAGGCGCGAACGCCAAAAAAGGCCACCTTGCGAGGTGCAGGCTTATCCTCTTCGATTTGAAAGCCCTTGCCGTTGCGCGAGGCTTTCCACAACCGGACTGCGGGAGGATGAAGGTAGCGCTTCCAGGAATGCGGTCCGACGACGTAGCCGAAGAATGCCCGATCTTCGCGTTTGGTGAGGCGGTACTTGCCTCCCTCCTGCTCGTCGGTCCAGCCAATCGGCAAATCGGACGCAGAGCTTAGTTCATCGTAGACAATGGCCCCATCGCGCACAGTCGGCCCGAGGACTTGGTATCCCCGGCCACGCAAAGTCTCGATTAACCCTTGGAGATGTTCGGCCTTGAGGACAACTTGCTCCCGCATAACGCCCTCAATCGTACTGCTCTCAATCGCTACCGTCACGGCCAAATCCCATTTCGTAACTGCTTCCGCGCCAGTTTCGTGATTCGCCAACCAGCTGCGCCTTTCAGCCATCCATACTGGATCAAGCGTGCCACGTTTCGAGCCTAGGGTAGAAGTAGCTTCCGTCACAAGAAGCCGTGACGTACGTCACTGCCCCTTGTGCAGCTAAGGCGTACAGCTATGGCAACGGGGGGCGAGTTGGAGGAAGAGCTTGCTAACCGGGCACGGATTGCATTTGCAAGACCGTCCATTTGCACCTGGTGAGTTCTCTTCCCCGCATTCGGCCCGGCCCTCGGATTCGCACCCCCGTTTGCGCAACCCACGCCCTGCGGGCTCAGGGATGCGCATGGCCCCATGAGCCAGAAGGGACTGTTTTATGACCTACCTCCTTCTCATCCTGGTGGTTGCCATCGCCGTTGCGGTGGTATTTGAAGTGATACGCGCGCTGCAAACTTATCTGAAGTTCCGAGGCAAGAGAATTGTGTCGTGCCCGGAGACGCATGAACCCGCAGGCGTGCGTGTCGCCGCTGGAAAGGCTGCCGCTCAGGCATTAATTGGCGCTCCGCATATTCGACTCAGTGAGTGCACACGCTGGCCGGAAAAGGAAGCCTGCGGCCAGGAGTGCTTGGCGCAGATCAACGAAACGCCACATGCGTGTCTAGTCTCGACTATCGTCAACCAGTGGTACGTGGGAAAGTCCTGCATCTACTGCAAGAAACCTTTCGGAGAAATTCATTGGCACGACCATCCGCCTGCACTTGTCGACCAGGAGCGCAAGACCGTCCAGTGGAATGAGGTTCCGGTCGAGAATCTGCAGAAGGTCATGGCCACGCATTGGCCGGTCTGCTGGAATTGCCACATCGCGGAAACGTTTCGGCGTCAGCATCCGGAGCTGGTAGTGAATCGTCCGGCTCACTAGGCCGGCCAAAAAGAGCCTTGCGAAGTCAGCGCACTGCTGNCCTGCGCTCATTCCGGTGCTCCCTTTTTGGCCATCATGGCCGCGAGGAGCCATTTTCTCAGCACCATCAGGTAATAGGGTTTGGTCTCGCGAAACATGAGTCCCATGCCATGGTTGGGATGCGAATAGATGACGCTGGCCTGTCCCTCAAAGAATTCCGTTTCCGTGAAGACCTTCACTCCTAGTGCCGTGCCCACAGCATAGGGCTGTGCCATTTCCACAAAGCATCCGTTGAGGCTAAGTTCTTTAACCTTCTCAGTTCTCTTGTCGGGAGAAGTTCCTTCGCGCATCTCGATGGACGCAAGAAACGGATAGCGGGGAGTCTTGCGGCGCTCTTGTTCCATGGGCCTCCTGGGCTGAGGAACCGTGACGATTCTACTCCCTCTCGTCTCCTTCGATTCAGAAATCTGGTCCGGGCACTTGGCAGTGGCAGTTTTAGGAGCTTTCCTGTCACAATAGCGAGAGAATTTCTGTTTCGCAAGTGCTATTCCTCACGCGCACACGACCTTCTCACTCGCGGAGACACCCATGCTTACATCCAGCCGATTGATCGGCTTTCTTTTCACCAAGGACTACGACAAAGCCCGCGCTTTCTTTGAAGGCAAGCTGGGGTTCCAATTTGTGAGCTTGGATCAGTTTGCGTTGGTTCTGCAAGCCGGAGACAACATGCTCCGCATTTCTAAGATCCCCGGCTTTGTTCCTGCTCAAGGCACCGTTCTCGGCTGGGAGGTTCAGAATATCGAGGCGGCCGTCGCTTGGCTCAGCGAGCGGGGCGTCACTCTGGAAAAATACCCATTTGTTCAAGACCGAGAGCGCGGGATTTGGACCGCGCCTTCCGGGGACAAAGTCGCGTGGTTCAAAGATCCCGATGGCAACGTCTTAAGCGTCTCGCAGCATGTGAAATCTCCCGGGCGCTGAGTTGCCAAAGTCTTCTTTTGTATGTCATCAACAGAGAACATCTGCGGCAGCGAAATCCTGCAAGACTTGGAGTCGCAACGATGAAATCATTACTGCTTGGCACCATCTTGGGTGGCATCACGGCTTTCCTTTGGAGCACGGTCTCCTGGACTCTTCTGCAGTGGCACGAAAAGCCCCTGAGGCATTTTCAAAACGAAGACGAAGTCGCGGCGGTCATCGGCTCTCATACAACAGAATCCGGGATCTACCTTCTACCGAGCGCCCCTTCACAAAAAGGAATGAGCGAGGATCAGAAAAAGGCCGCGCAAGCTGCCCTCATGGAGAAAATGCAAAAGGGACCCATTATGTTCGCAGCCATTCGCCGGGGCGGCTTCGGTTCCTACATGAACGGACTGCTGATTCAGTTCGCCTGCTTGGTGGCCGCGTCCTTCTTGCTCACCTGGCTTCTTTTGCAGACGCGCGGCCTTTCCTATGGCCGGCGCGTTCTTTTTCTTGGTGTCGTGGGACTCGCCTCCGGCGTCATCGTCAATCTGCCTGATTGGAATTGGTGGGGCTTTTCGGGTGCTTATACTGCCGTGAGTCTTGTTGACTTCACTCTTATGTGGCTCTTTGCGGGCCTGGTCATCGCCAAGGTTGCCAACCCCCAAGCTTAGGAGCGGCGCAGATTCTTTGCGCGCAGTTTGTAGACCGAAGCCGCTATAAATGAATCACTCGAATCCTTCGGGGAGGAATATTGGAACAACGCGACGCGCTTGACCTGAGCCGGTCCGGGCTGAGGGTTCTGCCTGCGGATCTCTTTTCACGCGTCGAGCTCCGTTCCTTGAACGCCTATCAAAATGAACTGACCGATGTTCCTCCAGAGATTGGCCGCCTCACAAATCTCCGAGTACTCATCCTCGCTAACAATCGCTTGACGGCCCTCCCTGAGGAATTCGGATCTTTGGAAAACCTCGAAACGCTCGATCTTGGGCACAATCAACTCATCGAGCTGCCGCATTCTTTTGCCAATCTCTCCCGGCTCTCCGGCTACCTCTACCTGCACGACAACCGCCTCCAGAATCTTGACGAATCCATTTTCGAGCGCTTCACACGCCTGCGTTACCTCAACCTCAGCGACAATCCTCTGCGTCGTCTCCCGGAATCGCTCGGCGCACTTTCCGCTCTCGAGGAACTCCGCCTTGAAAACACTGGCCTGGAAAGCTTGCCCAATTCCATCGCGCGGCTCACGCGTCTCGATGAACTGGCTTTGCGCGGCAATCGCCTCAGCTCTCTGCCTGCTGGCCTCACGGCTTTGCAGGAATTGACTCGCGTGGACCTCCGCGGCAACCGATTCAAATCCATTCCGGATTGCGTGTTGGCTCTTCGGAATCTGCGAAAGCTAGACCTCCGATGGAACCCACTTCGCACATTGCCCGACGGCCTCGATGAACTGGAGGCGCGGAAATGCCGAGTGCTGATTTAGANGCTGATTTAGAAATGCTGTTTTGCTTTTTTGGGATTGAGGATAAACGGGATCGGGCCGAATTGCTTAGTCGCCGCAAGCGTATTCAGTACACGCGCCAAATGGAATTGCGGTCTCGCGCTTCCGCGGCTCCAACCGCACGGGAATCTGCCGAGGATTCTTGGCGCAGGCGGACCGAGGCCGTTCTTTTCGAAACTGCGGGGCATAATTCAATTTTTCTCGCAGACGCCGGTGAGCCCGAAACAGCCGCAACCTCACGGCCATCGCTGAAATTCCCAGTTGTTCAGCCGCTTCCTGGGTCGAATACTGCAGCACATCGCGTAGCAAACACGCCCGGCGCAAATCCGGAGAGAGTTGGGCGATGGCATCGGCCATGAGCTTTCGCACTTCTTGCCGCGCAAAGCGCTCCTCGGGATTGTCTCCGAGGGCCACGAAGTTACTGCCCAATGTTTCCTCGTTTGTTCCACTGGGCTCTTCCATGGAGAGCACCTTGCCGTCGCGGCGCTTGCGGATCACGTCAATCGCGGCATTGGACGCGATGCGCGAAACCCAAGCGTGCAAATCGTCCCGCGTCTCTTCCTTGGCTCCGGCAAACTGGTCGAGCCGCGAAATCGCCTTAAGAAAGGCTTCCTGTCGAGCGTCCTCGGCATCAGCAGGATTCCCCGTGAGACGGAGCGCCCCCAGATACATGCCAGTCGAGTACGGCAGAATCAATCGCGCCAGCGACTCACGGTCGCCATTCCGCGCGTCTTTAAGCAGCGCCGAGCGCGTCACGCCATCCATGTATAGCGAAGTGCTGCACATGATGGCCAGGAAACGGCAGGATGGTCGCCACGGAATGGCGGCAATTAACTCTGTGAAAAGAAAACACTAAGCAGATAAGGTCTCGGATCCTGCGGGTTAAAAGGTGACCGCTTTTGGGACGCGACATGGCGATTCCGGTCACCCAGCCGGCCTAGATGCAGACCCCGAACGAGATTCCGCGTCATTAGCCGCTAAACCCTATAGACACCGGGGCTTACGAGGAAATCCGGATTCTTAACCTTACTTTGCGGCGCAAAGTAGCTTACGGGTGCTTTTTTTGCCAGCTTCGGGACTTGGCTTAGGTTTTTCACTTCTTGATGAGAATTCCGGGCCAGGCAAAGGACGGAGGTGCAACGGATTAATCGACAGGCTGGAGCTTATCGCCCTGCATCTCCCATTCGATGCGCACCAGAAGATCGAAATGCATCCCCTCGTTCTTGAGCCAAGCTTCCAGGTCTTCTCGGGAAGCGGCACGGAATTCCACAAACATTTTGCCTTCAAGCATGTTGACGAGAATACGCTCCGCGTGAGCCAGTCCGCCAGCCTTCATCCGCTGCGCCAAGGCTTCGGCGCCTTGCCGGGTCAGGCAAGCCAGAGTGTGCTGTGTGAGGTAGCGTGGCATCGGAACTCCTCGAACGAAATAAAAACTAAGTATTTCACAGAATTTTGCTCTTCGGCATCAGAACCGATGGGAGGGTAGTGGGCTAAATGTGTGTTGCTGACTGGTGGGGCGCTTGCTTTCCGTCCAAATCCAACTCCATCACGGCCGCCTCACCACCGAAGTTAAGAAGAAGGAGCAATGAGCCGGACCAAATACTCACCGATAATGCCGAGCCAGCCAATTTCTAAGTTCGTCTCGCACCGAGCAAACAGCCATGCATTTCATCACTCCAAGGCCTATTTCAACTTCGTCCGGCACAGCCGACTCCGTAGGCCAATAGCGGTTTCGGTCAAAAAACTCTTGTATTTGCTCAGGTGTCATGCAGCACTCGTCTCTCTGAGAGATTTCAAGAGCGGGCAACTCCCGCAGCTTGAGCCAATATTTCGTGAACCTCGACGAACTACTGTTCGTCGGCGGTAGAGGCAACTTTGAGGACGGCGAGGAAGGCTTCCTGCGGGATGCGTCACGAGTTCGCGCCCGCATTCGTAAGCAAAATCGCGGTGCAGGATCAGCGCCAGCGCGTCCAGAACGTGTCGTTGAGCTGGTCGAGATATTTTTGCCTTGCGGGCCCTGGCACAGGATGCGCACCAACACCTGCAACACGGAATTAGCCCACTACCCGATGGGAAGGCACTCTTGCTTCATCGTCGTTCGCACGTTGGCGCAGTTGGCGAAAGAGCTGGGGAACGTTAGCTCTTTTTCCTGCGATGGGGATGGACCTGTCCGAACTGGCAGGTTGGCGGTGAGGCACATCTTTTGCGCGGGCCGACTTCACTTGGCGGTCAAGCCCTACACTGAAGATAGCTGCGGAGGGATGAGCCTCAAGCCGGAAATGTGACGTAGTTCTTTCCGGGTGTCCCTGCCTTGGGTCAAACACGGGGTTTAAGAGATGAGACGCGCGCTATTATTGCTGGCCATCTTTCTTTTGGCTCTGCTTGCGGTTCGCGGTGTTTCGGCCGGACCGCAAAAGAAGCCTTCCGCCACGCTGAGCGGAGTGGCGTTGNGAGTGGCGTTGGGACCGGATGATAAACCCGTGCCACACGCGAGCATCACCTACCAATCTTCAAGCGGCAATGAAGCGCACGTGGTGCACGCGGATTCTCATGGGCGATTCAGCATTCCCAAGCTCAAGGGCGACAATTACGACGTCCGCGCCACGGGAAGGGGAGTGTTTTCAGAGTGGGAGAAGAACGTCAATGTCCGGCCGGGGCAGGAGAAGACGCTGACGCTGCACCTCATCTACGCGAAGGAAATTCCAAAGGCCTACGTTAAGAACAAACCGAAACAATAATCCGCAAAATCCCGAGCCGGGCCACGCGTAGCGAAAGCGAGCGATGGATTTTCTATTGATAGAGAAGTTGGGCGAGTTCGCGGAGCTCTGAAGCCGAGAGGTCGGAGACCACGCAATATTCCATGCCCTGATGACGCCAGTGAAACCACTGGTAGCCTTGCCGCAAGCCGGGCGGATGAATCGGCGTGTCCGGCTCACGGGTAGGCAAAACAAAGACATTGATAATGTGCTTTCGGTGACCGTACACGAGCGCAGCTACATTCTGACCCGCGAGCACATCGAGGCGCGCACCGAGCAAGGGAAATCCCTCATCGGAGAAGTCCTTCACTGGCGGAACGAACGCTAGCTTGCCGTCAAACCACGGTTTCACGGTGTGCTGGTCCGAAGAGGTAACGTCTGTTAGGTGCCCGGGCTGAAGGGAACGGACATGCGCGTCGATCATCTCTGCCGCAGTGAAGGGAGCGGAAGACGCGCTGTTCTGGAAGCGCGGCCAGGCATACCAGGAAACACTCGCCACAATCAGAATCGATGCTGCGACTGCCAGCCAGCGCCAGGCCGGGATGCGAGTTGCTGCGGGAGCCGTGGCTGCATCCAAACCGGCAAGAATTTTCTTACGCAGGGAAACAGGCGCACGGTCGTACAGCACGCCACGCTGGAGAGCTGAGCGCAACGCTTCCGCAGCGGCAAGCGAGTTTTCGCATTCCCGGCAGCTTTCCAGATGGCGCTCGAATTCAGCGGCCCGAGTGGCATCAAGTTCGCCATCCAGATAGCCGTGAAGAACGGTGCGCGTGTAATCACAGCTCACGGGAAGCCTCCTGCGGCGAGGAGTGTGTGAGCGCGCGCTGGAGCCTTTGCCGGGCGCGTGCCAGGGCAGACATCACCGTGCCAATGGGAATGGCGGTGATGATGGCGATCTCTTTGTACGAGCATCCTTCCAGCTCGCGAAGAACGAGGACCTCGCGGAAGCGCGGCGGGAGTGTTTCCAGGGCACGCGCCAGGCGCTCGCGATTGTCTCCAGCAATGGCCAGGGCTTCGGGCGAAGGACTGGCCTGCAAATGCAGTTCTTCGTCAAATTCGGTCATGAGTTCCACAGGGCGATTCTTCTCCAGCCACGTATAGCAAGTATTGCGTACTATTTGCAAAAGCCAGGCGCGCGCATCACCCCCGTGAAACCCGCGGAAGAAGCGATAGGCGCGCAGGACGGCCTCCTGCGCGACGTCTTCAGAATCCGCGCGGCTTCTCAGGAGCCAACGCGATAGATTGTAGGCGGCATCGAGGTGCGGCAGAACAAGCTGCTCGAAGCGCGCCCGCTCCTCCACATCCAACACGTCCGAGCCTCTTGCCTGGTCAGAGCCACTCATGGGCAGGAACCGTCTGCGGGGCTATTTTATTCCCAAAAACCCCCTTGGGTGTGACGAACTGACAACAAGCTTGGTAAGCACCGAACGCGGGAATAACTTCCCCCTCAGGGCGGTCTGCACAAACGAAACACGTCCCATATGCGGCGCGGGCTCCCTGGACTCTCTCACCCGCGCCGCCCTCCAGAAAAGAGGAAACGGGTGACGTTCCATTGTAACGGACATTGGTGTCTCTAAAGTCGAGGAGGAACGATGAAGGCAGGGCCCAAGGACGAAATCTTGCACGATCACAACCACGACGGCATTGATCGCCGCAGCTTCCTGAAGTGCATGGCGTGGGCGGGAACGGGAGCTCTTTGTGTGGTTCAAGGAGGCGTACTGAAGTCTTACAGCCTCAGCTGCATGTCCGCGATCAGCGCAGCAGAGATTGCAGGGCAGTTGAGCTTCGTGCAGATCAGCGACAGCCACATGGGATTCAATAAGCCTGCGAATCCAGACGTGGCAGGAACCCTGAAGGCCGCAGTGGAAAAGATCAATGCCTTGTCAGCCGTGCCGGAGTTCCTGCTGCACACCGGAGACATCAGCCACTTGTCAAAGCCGGAAGAGTTCGACGCCGTCGACCAGATTTTGAAGGACGCGAAACCAAAGGACGTATTCTACGTGCCTGGAGAGCACGATGTGCTGAACGACGACGGCAAGCAGTTTTTCGAGCGCTATGGAAAAGGAAGCAAAGGCGCGGGCTGGTACAGTTTTGACAAGAAAGGCGTGCATTTTATCGGTCTCGTGAACGTGCTGAATCTGAAGGCCGGCGGACTAGGGACGCTCGGCCACGAGCAGCTCGAGTGGCTGAAAGATGATGTGAAGCACTTAAAGAAGAGCACGCCAATTGTGGTGTTCGCGCATATTCCTCTCTGGTCTGTGTACCCAGAATGGGGCTGGGGAACCGAAGACAGCGCGCAGGCGCTCGCCTACCTGAAAAAGTTTGGTTCCGTGACTGTTTTGAATGGACACATTCACCAAACTATGCAAAAGGTCGAAGGAACCGTAACGTTCCATACTGCCGCATCCACAGCGTTTCCGCAGCCACTGCCAGGAAAGGCCGATTCGCCTGGGCCGATGAAAGTGCCTGCCGAGCAATTGAAAAGCGTACTGGGAATAACAGATGTGAATTACGTGCAAGGCAAGCAGGCGCTGGCGGTCGTGGATTCCTCGCTCGCGTGAAATCCACAAGGCACGGGAAAAATCCGAGCAATTTTAAGACAAAAGGAAAGGAAGAAAATCCATGTGGAGAAATGTGTCAATTTGGGGAATTGCGGTTGCGGTTTCGCTGGGAATTATCTCATTGCGGGCGGAGCCCCGAGATCCGGGGGCACGCGTGGCGGACAACTCTCAATCGGCGGAAGTGAAGATCGATAATTTCNAGATTTGGACCCGCGGAGCTTAAGGTCGCAGCAGGAACGACCGTGACATGGACCAATCGTGACGATATCCCCCACACGGTCGTGAGTACGGATGGCGTGTTCAAATCCAAAGTGCTCGATACAGACGATAAGTTCTCCTATTCGTTCGGCAAGGCCGGGACGTATCCGTATTTTTGTTCACTGCATCCGAAGATGACCGGCAAGGTCATTGTGCAGTAAGCGGCGAACGATATTTCACCTATTCGATCTGAAAGCAGCCCTCATGGCGAAGCACGCGCAATCATCACAGTCCAAGTCGGAGCGAACCCTAGTACTATTTCGGTTGCCTAGACTGCGGGGTCCACTTTGCTTGGTTGTATCTCATTGACAACAGGTACTTTATATTGAGAGCGGAGCCTTACGCCATCTTGGAATAGGCGTCCTGTACTACAACCCGGGTACCCTGTCCAGTGGCTCGCGCGAACCATTGAGAGAGTCGGAGCGCGTCTTTAGAGTCTGAAGAACGGGTTGGGGGCCGCGCGGGGACAGCGGCCCCGCGAGGGGTCGTGTGCGAGCTACCCAACCCGCCACTTTCCTCATCAGCTTTCCCTGACAACATAGCCAGATGGATGGCGGAAATTCCTGCGCCTTTTGGTTTTGCGCTTCTGGGCACTGCTCTTGCATCCTTGGGATGAGGTCCCGCCGAGGAGGCCCGGTAAAGTGCTCGGAATGAGCGGCATGAGCAAATCGAGACTCAGTGCAGGAGGAAGATTTCTCCGACAGGTGAAGTCCTTGAATGTCGGGCTTCACAGCGTGCCACTCCTCTTGCTTGCCGTTTTCCCTTTTCTACTGACAGGAACATGGGCTAAGCCTTCTGCTGCAGCACCTGGACCCTCAAGACTGAAAACGGAGACCCGAGAAGCATTTGATCATTACGTGAAGCTGACGGACGCCCGGAACGAAGATGAACTGAGACGTGGCACGGCCCTGCTCTGGATTGATGGACTGCCCGCAGCGAAGCGCGCAGAGGCCTATGCGGCGCTGAAACGCGGCGAAGTGAAAATGGAGAAGCTGGAAACTCAAGACAGCGGTGCCTCCATCGGATGTCCCGGCGGGATGATTCACCATTGGGCCGGGGTTGTGTTCATTCCTGGAGCAACTGTCGCGGATGTCTTGTCTGTGGTTGAGGACTACGACCAAAATGCCGTGTACTATTCGCCCGATGTGGAACGATCGAAACTTGAAGCGAGAAATGGCGATCATTTCCGAGTCTATCTGCGTTTTCGGCGCCACAAAGTGATCACAGCAGTTCTGAACACGGAGCACGAGGTGGATTATTTCCACGATGCTCCGGGGAAGGCCCACAGCCGAAGCTCAGCAGTACGCATCGCAGAAGTGGAGAATGCTGGTAAGAGCGATGAGCGTGAGAAAACGCCAGGAGATGACAGCGGCTACCTCTGGCGAATGGAGACCTGGTGGCGTTTCCAGGAAGGCGATGGCGGTACCTACGTGCAAAGCGAAGTGGTTTCGCTCACGCGAGACATTCCTGTCGGACTCGGTTGGCTGATCGAACCTTTTGTCACTGCAATTCCGCGCGAGACATTAACGTTCACTCTGGAAGCCACTCGCAGGGCTGTGCAAGAACGCAAATCCACGCCCAGATAGACGGCCTCAGAGAATGACGGAGCTTCTGCTCGGAGGAGTTGAAAACCCTCCCACTATGACGTATGCAGCCTCCGCTCTTTGAGCTTGTCTTGAAGCAACTGCCAGATAGCATCGGCGTTGCGATCCCAACCCCATTGCGAAGCGGCGATGGCAGCGGCTTGCCCGATGCGTCGTTGCAGCTCAGGGTCATGGAAAACGCGCGCGAGCAGCTCGGCGAGTTCCCGGTAGTCTTTGGGATCGCGGAGAACGAATCCCTCGACGCCGTCCTTAATTAGTCCAGAAACACCGGCGAGAGGAGACGTGATGACAGGCAAACCGCAGGCCATTGCCTCGGCTACTGGCAGTCCAAACGAATCTTCAAGGCTCGGACTGACATACAAATCCGCCGCGGCATATAAATCGAGAACATTTGCAAGCGGTGGTTCGAACCGGCACCTTTCTTGGATGTCAAGGCACTTTGCGCTCTCAAGGAACGGTTCGGTGGAATCATCTCCAGCAACAAGGATTCGGAAAGGTAGTTCCGCACGAGCGGCCACGGCATCGAGAAGAATGGGNAAGTCCCTTGACGCGCCAATCGTTGCCGATGAGCAGCAATACGAAATCGGTTTCCTGGAACTTGCGGCGCTGTCGAGCTTCTCTACGATTGCCAAGACGGTTTGCAGGTGAAAATCGCGCCGCATCCACGCCATTGGGGATGATCGTTACGTTCTTTCGAGAAAAACATATTTCGAGCAGATTTCCTGTCCGTGGAGAAACAGCCGCCAAGGAAATACTGGGGTCCGAATAGAGCCTGCCCTCAAGGGTGGCCAACAATGCATAATAAGCGCGGCGATGAGCACGTTGGAGAAATCCAGAATTTCGGGAGCCGCCGGTTTCTTCGCGGGAAAGCTGCAAAAGCCGGTGAAACAACGCATGGACGATGATTACGTCGGCATCGAGGCAGTTGATTCCAGGGGATAGGACAAGATCGTAGCGAACTCCATGAACGATTCTGTCCCATCTGCGGAAGAAAAAATTTAGAAAAATCCAGGCGAGAAACCGTAGAAGCTGCGGACCTGGAATCGAGGGGATCTTGTGCCAAACAATTTCTTGAGAATGCAGGCCTTCCACGCGTCCCCTGCGAAAAGCGATATCCTCGACGCGCTGGGCATAGAGGTGGATTTCGCAGCCTTNCCTGTTGCGCGAGACGCTCCAGCACTTCGGCCAGGGCGCGCTCCGTACCGTGGCGCCGATCGACAAAGGGTGAAACGACAGCCAGCCGCAACTCAGCTCGTCCTGGGCTGGCGCATCGGCAACGACTGCTGTATTGCCCCAAACTGCGCTGACATCGCAAGGGTGGGCAAGCGGAACAGCACACCGAGCAGAAGCCAGAAGTAGGCGTTCATGACGAAATCTTCGTAGGGCTGCATCCCATTAAAAGTGATAGGAAGAAGCAAAAGGCCCGCGTACCAGAAAATCACAAAGGCTAGCGGAAACCACGGGGAACCCCTTAGCTTCTTCACGACTCGCCATGCCGGCAACAAAATTGCAAAGCTCATCACAAACCAGAGAATAAGCCCACCAATCCCCATTTCAACTACCAGCGTTCCAAATCCGCTTTCCACACCGACCACAGGCGGCTTCACGTGGAAAATGGACGCCACGTATTGTGTGCCCAGAGAAGCGGTGCCAATGCCGTAGCCATAGGGCCAGCGGTCATAGGTAAAGGCGGCGAGCAAATTTTGGACCGGGTAATCCCAGGTGCGGTGCTGAAGCTCGCTAGCCGTGCTGGTCGGGGAGAGGGTTTCGTTGTAAAACGCGACGCGCGAGAGCAACGCTTCAGGGAAGATAAAGAACAGTAAAATCATTGCCAGAGCAATTCCCGCGAATGCCCGCTGTACCGTGCGAAGGACCCTCATCACCTCGCGTTGCCGCCAAGGTGCCCCCCAAAAGAACGCAACACTGCCGGCGATCGCCGAGCCTGCTCCCCAAAGTAGGATGCCGCGGGAAGAGCAAAGAACGAGGCCCGCGGCTGTAATACAAAGAACAAAAAAGGCAAACGACCTACCGCGTTTATATCGCAGGAGCAGGTAACCGCCAAATCCAAAGACCAGGAGCCAGGTAATTAGCAGAAAATTCCCAAATCTGCCGGTACTCACAAAAACGGAAGTAGGGCGGTACAGGACTGCACCAGAGATCGGCGCAACTCGGTAGAGTGTGCTCAGCTCGCGGATCTCTTCAACAGGATTCGACGGATTGAGGAACGTATGCCCGATAATGGCCTGCGCAATCCCCAAAGAGGTGATGATCGTTGCCAAGCTCAAATTGACAAAATAGAAGCGGCGCAAATCGGCTTCGTTATTCAGCAGCGCGTAACCAACAAACACCAGGGGAATATAGTAGAAAAACAGCTTGAACCCCATTAGACCGTAAATAATGGATGTCGAGGCCGGATTAAAAATCTGCAGGATGCCGAACCACACAAGGATGAGAACCGGGACGAGAAACCTTGGCCGAAAAGTCGGAACCGCCTTGCGGCGAAAGGCGATGAAGAAGGAAAGATAAACAACCAGCACAAGGAAATCCTTGGCGAAAAAGATGGCCATATTGTTGCCGAGAAATTTCCTTGCAAAATCCTCGAACAGAAGCCAGGTCAAGAAGAAATAGACGCCATTGCGCCAGTTATTGAGTATGGCCACGACAAACGCGCTGCCAATAAACACTAGGCTGACGTAGACCAGGCCAGTCATGTCGCCGGTGATAACGTACCCTGCAGCTTTATAGGCCGCAAATGCGAACAAAACGAGAAATCCAAGAGCTGCCAACGGATTTCGCCGAAGGTCTGCCGGAAGCACCGGAGAAAAAGTTCTCACGGCAGCCTCACCCGACTCAAAATGGCCGATTCTTCATTCAAGGCATTCTCACACTGCCGGTTGTCTGGAAGCGGCAACACGCACGGGACCGGGCGTTGCTAAAATGTGGCTGGTCAACTCCCACCGTTCAATCCAATTAACCTCGTAGCCGTAACTGCGGAGCAATTCTGGAACGGGATGGGCCGACGCATCGCCATCAAAGTGATGCAGCTCGACCAAGAGTTTTGGGCCGAACCACTCGATCGTGTTTCTTGCACCGAGAAGGACGTCGTATTCCGCTCCCTCCACATCCATTTTGATGACGTCCGGACGCACACCCGCGGAGCTGCAGAATGAGTCCAGAGTCACGGCGGCAACCGAAAAGTGCCGGCTCCCCCGATCCTGGACCACAGAACCTCCCCCCGCATTTGGCGAATCTTCCGGCACGGCGATGGATACTTCTTTTTCGCAGGAATAGACCGCATTTGAAAAAGTCTGAATCCAGCTTATCTGGTTGAGCTGGATGTTTTTACGAAGCAACTCGAGATTTTCAGGAACTGGTTCAAATGAAAAAACTCTTCCCGCGGGGCCAACGCATTTTGCAAAATAAAGCGAGTAGTATCCAATGTGCGCGCCAACATCGATGACAGTCATGCCTTCCTTCACGATGTCGGCGACCACGCCTATCAATTTGGGCTCCCAAGTGCCATAGACAAAGCTCCGGTAGATGTTCCAGTCGATGCACATTCGGTAACCTTCCAGCGGTCCATGGCAGGTAAATACGTGTGATTTAGGAGGGGCCAAACGATTCAGGAGATTATGTGCCAGGGTGGCTAGACGAGAAGGATGGTCCGGAGGGCCAATGATCGCGCTGCGCAGAGAGGGTGGCACCCAGGCAAGCACGCGGGGAATGACGTTTTCGAGCATTTTACTCATGCTAACACAGACACCCCGCGATGATTGTGGAGAATCGCAGAAGATACTTCTTGCGAAGAAGAGCGAAAGAGACCGGACAGACGTGCATGACCACGCTTATCGTTTGCATCCTAAGGTTTAAGAAAATATCAGTGCCGGGCCTCTGTGCACACTTCGCGATACAAGCTTGCGTGTGCCTCAATCATACCGCCAAAGGAAAAGGAGCGGAGCACGCGTTGGCGGGCCTGCTCCCCGAGACTCCTAGCGGATTCAGGATCGTCAAGCAGGCGTGACAGGGCTCGCGCAAGGTCCTCGGCGTCACCAGTGCGGAAGATTAAGCCAGCGTTGCCGAGTACTTCGGTGAAAGCGCCAAGGTCTGAAGCGATTACGGGCAAACCACGAGCCATATTTTCAGCAAGAGCCAAGCCAAAAACTTCTCCTCCTAGAGACG
>OCOJ01033991.1_pt7 | contig 19446 bp, 17 predicted proteins | sample 1539251 | NCBI WGS metagenome assembly OCOJ01 (sample SAMN01911457, study PRJEB22624) | soil metagenome | biome: Soil | place: Malaysia | collected 2012-04-30 | depth RA_metagenome m | reverse complement strand
AAGCCACAACCGCCTGGTGAATTCCGGCTTGCACTACGAACAGCCCATCACCAGCGCGGCGCAGCAGCGAACGGCGGCGGAAGTGGAAACCATGCTCAAGGAGTACCGCGAGGCCGAGCAGAAGCACCTGGGCTACTCGACATTGCACGATTCCGACGTGCTCAAGGCCTTGGTGTTTCTGTTGCGGCTGGCATACGGGCGGACGTCGGGACGTCCAAAATCGCGCGCGTTCGTGGAGTTTCTGTTTGCCCAGTTTCCGAAAAAGCAGTCGGCCGTGGTCACGCCGCAGGAAGCCGCCAGCCGCATCATCGTGCCGTAACCATCGCAACCGCCGTGGTGTGGTCAGAAGCTGCAGATAATCCTCGCCGGATTGCGCCGTGCCCTCCCCTCCCGGGAAACTGAAGCAGCCACGTGAAGAATGAAACAAAACCGCCGGGCTGGCAGTTTCTCCAGACCGGCGGCGGTCTTGCTAGGGACTCAGGACCCGCGACTCAGAACTAGGTCTGAATGATTCGCGGCGTGATGAAGAAGATCAACTCCTGGTTGGAGGTTTGAACTTGCGTGTGCTTGAACAGGTTGCCGAGGTACGGAATGTTGCCCAGCNAACGGCACCTGGTTGATGTTGATCGAGTTCTGCGTCTGGATCACGCCGCCAATCACCACCGTACCACCATCAGTGACCAGGACCTGCGTCGTGGCCTGCTGCGTGATCAGTTCCGGGTTACCCTGCACTTCCTGGCCGAAGTTCGGGGTGGTGTTCTCCACGTCGACGTTCAGGAAGATGGTGTTTTCCGAGGTGATCTGCGGTGTCACCGTTAGCCGCAGGAAGGCGTCGACGTAGGTCACGGTCGGCGGACCACCTAACTGCGCCTGGGTCACGATNAGGCACGCGCACACCCTGCTTCACCAGGGCCTGAATGTTGTTCTGGGTCACGACGCGAGGCCGCGACAGGACTTTCAGCAAGCCGCGCGATTCGGCCATCGAGAGGACGGCGTCGATCCGCACTGTGTTGCTGGCGTTGATGAACGTCAAACCGCTCGTCGGAGAGGTGACGCCCAGGTTCGAGAACAGCGGAATCGACGTCCCGCCCGAGGTGCCGCCACCGGTGCCGGGCACGGTAATGTAGCCCGGCGTCAGGCCGCTCACCGTAGTCGGGGAACTGCCTGCGGCTGCGTTGCCGCCAATCGCGCTGGTGCCGTTGCCCCAGCCAAATCCAAACTGGGTGCCGATGTCGCGGGCAAACTGCCGGGTCGCAGCCACCACGCGTGCCTCGATTTCGACTTCCTGCGTCTTGCGGTCCAGCTGGGTCAGCAGGCGGTCGATCGCGGGAATCGTCTTCGGGATGTCGTTGATGATGACCGCGTTGGTGCGATCGTCAGCCACCACATCGCCGCGCTGCGACAAGAACTTCTTGACTGTGACGATCACGTCTTTGGCCTTGGCGTAGCTCAGGAACCGGGTAACCGACACTTTGTCTACGGCCAGGGCTTCGGATTCCACCTGGGCCCGGCGGGCATCGGCTTCCTTCTTCAACGTCTCGACCGTAGCGATACGGAGAACGTTGCCTTCCAGCTCCCGCGCCAGGTCGTTGTTCTTGAGCACGATGTCCAGTGCCTGATCCCACGGCACGTCATCGAGCACAACAGTGAGCGTGCCATGGACATTGGGGTCGAGCACTACGTTTAGGCCGCTGATTTCGTGGATCAGTCGGAAGAAGTCTTTCAGGTCCACATCTTTCAGGTTCACCGAGATAGGCTCACCCGTGTATTTCGGTCCGGTTGAAGCAGGCTGTTGACCGGCCTGCGCCTTCTGTTCGGCCGCCAGATTCACGGCCGGCTGAATCCCCACTGCACCCGTGCTGGAGCTAGTGCTTTGCGACGAAGACTGGGCGGCGTTCATGCTGACCGGGAGCAGCTCCGCGGCGGTCTTGTCGGCAAACCGCGCTGCCGCTTCCTGAGCGCGAACCGTAGGCTCAGTCGCAGGTTTGTCGGCCTTCGCCTGGTAGGAAGGCTCAACGAAGACAAAATTGTTGGGCGATGCCGGGTTGTCGGCTACAGGCTTCGTCTCGGAAGTCGTGGTCCTCGAAGCCGGAGCCGCAGTGGGCGCCTTGGTCTCCATCACGCGCGGAGAGAACGGCGACAGGGGACGAACGGCCGGAGCGGGCGTGCTGGAAGCCAGCGCCTTCGGCGCACTCGCAACGCCGTTGCGGGTCAAGGCGTGAGCGCGCAGCGTCAGCACCAGCTTGCCGGCTGGCCCGGGGGTCAGCTCGTAGGCGCAGGCCTTGTCCAGATCGACAACCACGCGAGTGGTCGGGGGCGTGTGGCCGTCCATGCCAATACGCACTCCCTTGACTCCCGAGGCGCCAACCGTGATGTGGCTCCGCCCGGTCGCCATGACCGTTTGCGGCAAGTCCACGATCACGCGGGCGGGCGAGTCCAGTGTGCTCAGCNTTCGGCGTCACCACGCCGCGAGAGCTGATCTCGACCCGGATGTCATCCGTGCCCCGGACTACGTTCACTCGCTCGAGCTCGCTCCGCTGGCTTGCCGGCTGTGATGCCGGCGTCTGGGCAGCGGCCGCAGCCACCACCGCTATTGTGAAGACCAGCAACGGTATGAACACGTTCAGCAGTTGCTTTCGCATTTCGCCTCTCCCCAACCCGCGGGCCGGGCCCGCGCGTCCTTCCTCAAACTGATGTCCGGTCTGTTACACAGCCGGCGTAAAGATCTTCTTCACCACTTCCCGCGTGAAGGTCTTGCCAAGCTTGTCCTGCACGGTCTCCTGGAACACGACTGAGTCCCCGGTGATCCGCACCACATAGCCGTTGAATACGGGATCGTTCTCTCGCAGGAAATAAGCCTTGTTCAGGTTGTTGGTGACGACGGCGATAAACCCGCTGTCGGATTTCACCACACCCCGCAGATTGATCTGGCCGATCTCCAGACATTTCTTTCCCGTCGAACAGCCCGAACCGCTGGCCTGGACCACGGGGCTGAAGAAGGGGTCTCGCTTACCGGTCATGGCCCACTTCTTGTCTTCCTTCTTCTCTTCCGGCTTCTTCTCCTCCGCCTTGGCCTGTTTTGCCCCATCGGTGCTCTTTTCTGTGGCGGGCTTGGCCGCAGCCGGAGTTGACGGTTTGGTCTGTTTGGCGGCCTGCTGTTTTGGCGCCGGTTTCACTGCCGCCTTCTTCGTCTCGGTCACCTTGGGAGCCGCCGCCTTTGCAGGAGCCGCTGACTTGGCCGTAGCAGCAGAGGCCGCATGGTCAGAGGCTTTCGCCGTGGAAACCTTCGAAGACTGGGCAACGGGCTTCGCCGGAACGGCGGCAGGTTTGGCGGCTGTCTTGGCTGCCCGAGCCGCAACCGATGCCGGTTTCGACGCTGCTGGAGCCGGCTTGGGGGCGGGAAGCACGATCGGCTTTACCGCAGGCGCAGGTGCGCCCGGAGCCGGCTTCGCCGTCTGCGCCGGAACTCCGGCCGCGTTCAGGGCCGTGTTGGTGTCGTTCGCCTGCTTCTGCTGCAGCGACTTGGCGACACTGCGCGCGTTGTCGATGGCGTCCGGGTTCTGGGCCCACGCCCCGCCCGCCAGGATTGCCACTGCCAGAATGCCTGTCGTCAGCTTTATCGCCGTCTTCATGGTTGTCCCTACTTCGCTCCCGGCGTTCCGGGCTTACCCCCGTTGGCCGCAGCTCCAGATTGCAAATCGTGACTGAAGAACGTCGTCGCGGTGAAGGCCGCCACTACGCTCTCGTTGGGCGCGTACTGATAGGTGTGCTTGACCTTGGCATCGGCTGGGGTCCGCGTGCTGGCCACCAGTATGTTGCTGATATTGACGATGCGCTCCAGCTTGCCCACCCGGTCAAAGAAATTCAGCATCGAGTAGTACGGCCCATCCAGCTCCACGTCGAACGGGACTTCGGTGTAGTATTGCTGCGTCTTCACGTCTTTGGCGGCGTAACGGCGGAGTTCCACTCCCGCTTTTTGCGCTTCCGCGTCCACCATCGTCATGAACTGGTCGATTTGCTTTTCATCGGGCACGATGCGCTGTTCAATGTCGACTTGCTGTTTCAACTCGGCCAGCTGCTGTTCGATCAGCTTCAGCTTGGGCCGGTAAGACTCGAGCTCGTTGTTCTCCCGAATCTTGTCGTCCAAGGCGTGCTGGGCGGTTGCGTTCTTCTCGCTCTGGCTCTTGAACGCGGTGAAGTAGAGAGCCGCCGTCACCAGGGCGCCGCCGAAAATCACTACGCCCCACTGCTTCAGGCCCGACAATTCGCTGAAATTCGCCATAAGTCTGCCTCTACGACTTTCCCTTCACGGTTGTGTTGTCCCCTGCGCTTTTATCGCAGCTCAGAGTGAACTGAAACGCCTGCATGTCCTTGATCTGATCGTCCTGATACGTCTCTTTGATTTCGACGTTCTTAAAGAATCCCGTCTTCTGCAGGTTGGCGATCAGATTGGCCACAGCGTCGGTGCTCAACGCCGTACCTTGCAGATTCAGGCTCGGTCCGGTGTCGTCCACCTTCCACAGCCATACGGCTTCCGTGTTGTTGACGGTTTCTCCCAGCATGGCCAGCAAGTTGACCGGACCGGTCTGAGCGGCCTTGAGCTGATGGATCACATCGACGCGGCGCTGGTAGGCTGCGGCCTGGTTTTGCCGCTCCATATAGCGAGCTTTCACGTCGGCCAGTTCCAGGTTCTTCTTTTGGGCGATCTTCATCTGCGTGGCAATCGCCTTGGCCTGATGGTCCAGGCGGTACCAGTAGACGAGGTTGAAGAGGCCGACGATCACCACCATCACCAAGACTTTCAATTTGGGCGAACCGAGGTCGCCCATTTCCATCGACGGCATCGCCGGGCCGCCGCCCCGCTTGCCTTTGCCCTTGGCTGTTTCGAGTAGGTTGATTTTGATCATAGGGATTCAAAGCTCCTCAGGGCCAAACCCACCGCCACTGCCATCTGTCCCGGATTCTGCTCCACCAGTTCCGCTGCTAGGCCTTCGACCGGCGGCGTGACGCGCTGGAACGGATTGAACAACTCGACCGGCATGGAGAACTCCTGCCGCAACGCCTCGACCAGACCCGGCACCTTCGAGGACCCACCCGCCAGATAGATCTTCTCGATGTGCTCGCCGGCCGCGCTGGCGCGGAAAAAGTCAAATGTCTTCTGGATCTCGAGCACGATGATCTCGGTCACCTGCTGCAGAATCGGCGTCTTTGCGTCTTCGCTCACCGTGCCGACTTTGCGGCCCAGCTTGAGCGCCTCGGCGTCGTCGAAGCTCAGGTCCAGTTCCTTCTGCAGCGAGTCGGTATATTGGTGGCCGCCCACGCTGACGTCGCGCGGGAACAACGGCGTCGTGCCCTTGACGATGTTGATGTTCATCACGCTGGCGCCCAGATTCAGCAGCGCCACGACCTGGCCCGGCGCCGGCTGGTAGTTGTATTCGTAGCAGTTCTGCAGCGCGAGCGCGTCAATGTCCACGATAGCGGGGGTGCGTCCCGCCATCGAGAGTACGTTGGTGTAGTTCAAAATCTTGTCCTTCTTCACTGCGACCAGCAGGACATCCATCTGCGGGCTGCCCGCCTCTTCCGAAAGAATCTGGTAGTCCAGGCTCACATCGGCGAGATCGAAGGGAATGTGCGAGGCCGCTTCCTTCTCGATGGTGTCAGCCAACTCCTGGTCGCTCATCGATGGCAGCGAGATCTTCTTCACGATCACCGAGTGACCGCTGACCGCGGTCGCGACCGCCTTCGTCTTGATCTGGTTATCCAGAAACAATTTCGAGATCGCACTGGAGACCGTGCCCGAGTCCACAATCATCGAGTCCACGACAATGTCGGAAGGCAGCGGTTCCAGACCCAGATGCGCCACCTCAATCTGCCCGCCCTTCTTTTTCAACTCGACCGCCTTGATGCTGGAAGAACCCACATCCAGGCCAACAATGGACTTCGATCCGAATCCAAACATGTGTCCGCCTTTGTGTGTGGCGCGGGCACTGCTGCCCGCGGCCGTTTTCCCTAACTCAGTCCAGCGGCTTTCACCGCCGCCTTCGGCTTGCGTTTGCTTCCCACTTCCATCTGGCTCGACTTTTCTTCCATCCACTGGTCCAGCTTCGACTTCTTAAAACGCCAGCGGTTGCCCAGCTTGAAAGCGGGAATTTTTTGCTCGCCCACGTATTTGTAGAGCGTGTCCGGACTCACTCCCAGGTACTGCGACGCCTGGCGAATGTTCATTACTTCTCGCGAGTCGGCCATAGTTCCTTGTCCCACGCCACTGCCCTTTTTGCCGCTCCGGCTTCTCCGGTCCCGCAGGCTTCGTTTGGGAGACTGCCTCGCTCTCGCATGCTGCTCCGAGGGCTATCGGTGTCAAGAGGATATATCAGGCCGAAAGAACCCCGGCTCGAAGCGAATCCCCGCGTTTTTGGGGGTTTTATGCTGGTTTTCTGGAATGGGGTTTTTGCGAGGTGAGCGGGTATTTCTATATATTGCGGTAGAGCCGCAGTCAAGCTCTATTAGTTGGGCTCACTGTGTAGGCCGCTGCCGGTCACTCGCCGAATGGTAACTGAAGTACTAGAGACGGTACGGAGGTACTATGTCGCTAGGCCAAGCGCTTGAGTCAATTGCTCTTAGCGATCCGCGATTGAGACTTACGACAGTATCGCGATGAGCCAAGGCAGGCCTCGACTGCAGCCTGCCACTTTCAAAACGTCGGCGAATTGCAGGCGGCGCTGATGCCCTTATTGCGACAATCCTGCCCTCGTCTTAACACCCGCAGAAGGAAGTACTCGTTGATCGGCAGGTCGTCTTGCATGGCGGGCGTCTGCGGAGCCTGGGCCACAAGCACATCCAGTGGCAATTCCGAATCGAGCACCTCGGAGAGTTGACGCTCGGGAGTCTTGTAAGGACCCCATTCCATCATGTCGTCGATAGCGCGCTGAGGCATGCGTTCGAGCAGCTCAGTTGCAGTGCGATGCGCAATGGGACGATCGCTGGCGAGAAAATGGAAACCCCAGCCCTCAATACCGTGGAACACACGAAGATTGGAAAAGGACTGACTCAGAGCGAGAGCTACTGCGGCCTGCACTTGCTCATCGCCTGCGGGCAGCCACTGCTGCAGAATCCCCCCAGGGTTCAGTCTTTGCCTCACCGTTGAGTAAAACTCCTTGGAATAGAGAAGGCTCGAACCAGCGGCCTGCACGGGAGGCGGAGGGTCGATCAGAACCACGTCATACTGCTGACGGTTTCGCTCCACAAAACGCCTGCCGTTATCAATCTCGACATGCCCCAGCGGAGAACTCAGAAGTTCCGACGCATCCGCATGATAATAGGAAAACAGGCGAGGAACGCTGGGAACTAATTCGACCGCGGTCGCCGATATGCCCCAAGAGAGCACCGATCGATAACTGGTTCCCATGCCGAAACAGATCACCAGGCCATTTTGCGGAGTGTGATCGAGTGAGGCCAGGGGCAGGTGCGCCATCATCTTGGTGATCGGGGTAAGTCCGGTCATCCCGCGTCCGTTCACCAGCAGCCGTTTATTCATACCCTCGCCGACGGCGACCACGGTAGCAGTGTCGTCGCGAAGGGTCCGATGCAAAGGAAATTGGTCTTCGAAATTCCTGGTGACGAAGACCAACATGATCGCTACCGCGGCTGCGGCGTAGGAGAGGCCTCTTCTCGGCGCACTCCCTTCGCTGCTGGGATATAACCCGACCAGCACCCAGGGCAAGGAAAACAACAATAGGACCCAACGTTCGCCCATCAATGGCAGCAGCACGAAGCCCGACAACAGGGGACCGAGAATGCATCCCACCACGTTGACGGCATAAGCATTGCCGGCGCGATCCGGATGGCCACCCGAGCATCGATCCACAAGCATGGGCGTGACAAATCCCAGGAGAGCGGAGAATGGAGCAACTCCCAAGGCGACGCGCGAGAATCCTACCATCGTTTGCCACAGCCAATGGCCCTGCGAACTCAGCTTCCATGGGTCAGCGGTAAGCAGAGGAAGAATGCAAGTCAAACCGACTAGAGCCCAGGCGAGTGGTTCGTCACGGACGGGGCCACGGCTCCAGCGACGATAAAGATGCGAACCGACAAAGGTGGCAATCAGATATACGCCGAGAATGGCCGCGAAGGCATAAACAACGGTGCCCACGTAAGGCGTGAACAGCCGGACCCAGACTACCTCAGCTGCCATGCTGCTCAACCCACCAAGAAACAACAGTGCGAGCGGCCGGAAGTTAGACGTATCTTGACTCGAGACTGCGACGGCCGCAGTCTGTTGTGGGGTAGCAGCCGCAGGAGCGAACTGGCGAGCGATGATCACAGCGGTCAGGGCCAGCAGCGCGTTCAGAGTGGCGCCGACCTTCAGCGTGCCGTGGAAGCCGCGAAGCTCAATCAAGATTAGAGGCAGCACCGTGCCGAGCGATGCTCCAAGCACATTCGCAAGATAGAGGTAACTGAAAGAGCGATTCGACTCGCCGGAGTAGTGCTGCTTGATGGCCAGCATGGCGACGGGAATGGTGGCTCCCATGCAGGCGCACCAAGGAATCAGGGCAAGTCCGATCCAAGCTCCGGAGACCAGATAATATCCCGTCGACGAGGATAAACCGAAGTGGATCAGGAGCTTTCGGCCCAGCGTCAGCTCATAGGGCACGAGGACGGCTGAGACGTCGATCAGCAGTTCCGTCAGGGCATACAGGCGCAGCGCAGACCACCGGAGCCGATCGGCATATTTCTTGATGAGTTGCCCGCTGCCCCATGCACCGAGCCCCAGCCCTGCCATGAACGTCGAAAGGACGATAGAAACAAGGGCGCTGGTCACTCCGAATCCGGCCATCGCCAGCCGCAGCCAAATGATCTCGTAGAGAATGCTGCAAAACCCCGAGACAAAAAAGAAGAAGAACATCCACCCCATGTTCGGCCCCCAGTGCAAAAAAGCCACTAAGCTATTTGTGAAATCGCTCCGGACACACGACCGCACTCTGTGCGGGATGACGGAAAACCTGCGTGCGTCCAGGATTCTGGCCGCGGTTCAAAAGTGGAGATTTGCCCGCTGCTGGGACTTATTGCACGTCGCTGACTTTGCCGTTGACGAATGTAATTTTCATGTCTTTGTAGATGTAGAGCTGCTTGGCACCCAGCTTGACGATCTTGTCGGGCTTGCCCATCGCAGCCGTCACCTGGTCGGGAGTCATGCCCACTTCGATGGTTTGCGGCTCGGCCTGCTGTTGCTGGTCTTGACCCCCTTGTTGATCCCCTCCTTGTGCGGCCTGACCACCTTGACCGCCCTGTTGTCCGCCTTGCTGGTCCTGTCCACCCTGCTGATCCTGACCACCCTGGCCCTGCTGATCATCGTTGCTGACGGACAAGAGTTGCCCGATCGTGTCTTCTACGTCCCCGGCGCTGGCCTTGGCGAGAGAACCCTTGGGAAACTCGAAGACCACAGTGGCTTTGAAGTACGTCGGCGGGTCCGTCTTGTTGCAACTGTCACATTCAACGATGCCGAGCGAAACCATGTCCTTGTTGATGTTGACGTCAACTTTCGTGGGATAGACTTTGTCTCCCACCTGAAACAAGTGCGTGGTCTGTTCCTTGCCGAACCTCTTCATGCCAAACCCGATGCCCTTCGACAGCACGCTGTTGGGGGTGTGAACCGTGCCATCCTGATACTTGGTCGAGAGAATGTTCTGGTCGCCGTAAGGCACGCCGAGGATTCCGCCCTTTTGAACGGCGAGCAACGTGCCTTTTTCGACCACCGAGTATCCGCTGGTATCCGAACCCATTTTCACCACTTTGTACTGGGCATTAAGCTGCTCCTGCAAGGAGACGGCTCCCTGTGCGCTAGCTAACGACACTAAACCGATCACAACGATCACGAGTGAGGCGACGAAAAAGGCGGGGCGTCGAGGCATGATGCGATTCTCCTAACTACTACTGGATTTTTTGATCGTGCCGTACGAGCCGAGGCACATTCTCCGTATTCTCGTCCTCCGTATTCTCGTCTGGCACGGAATGAAGCGGGAGCGTCAGGCTGAACTTGTGACGCTCCCGTCCCTTCTTCGAAGATCGTCCCGCCGAAGCGCGGCCGCGGCGCCTGCGGAGGAACGCGTTCCCTACTGCAGCCCTCCGGCAGTTGTGGCCGAGGCTTCCTGTTTAACATCCGCCTCGGCTTTGTCGGCTGCCGCCTGCTGATCCTCCAGAGCCTTGGCAGCGCTCTTGTCTGGCGGCGGGGGCGGAACATCCGAGGCGACCGTGGATGTGTCCGGAGCCTTCGGCAGGCCGCCGGTTCCCTGCTTGGTCGCCAAGGTCTTCAGACCTTCGTCAAGCTGCTGCTCGAAGTGGTTATGCATCTCCTGCAGATCGTCCACGGAAACCGCGACGTTCTTGCCTGCCGCGCAATCATTTTTCTTGCTGGCAGAAACACTCGCCGTCACCTTGCGGTCGTCATCCGGAGTATCGGTGATGCGGGTGATCACGTCGCCCTGGCTCAAGGTGCATTCCTGGCCGTCGGAAACTACGGCCAAATCGCTGGAGACCACGAAGGTGCGATGCGCAGGATCCAGCGCGGGTGGAACCGTGCCACTGGCAGGCGCCGGGGCCTGTCCGCCGCCCGACGATCCGCCGCCCTGTTGGCCCGCCTCGGACTGCGCCGCCGCCAGTTGCGCCTTCACTTCCTCAGCGATGGCTTGCTTGACTTCCGGCGTGAGCGTGACTTGTCCACTGCCGGAGTCGGCCCCACCTCCGTTACTGGCGACGGGGTTGTCGCCGCCATCGTTCGACGGAGGGGCATTGGCGGCTGCCGCGTCCGCGGCAGCTTGCGCACGAGCCGCGTACGCCGATTGCAGTTCGGCCGCGATGAACCAATCCGTAAGCCAGAAGGCGGCCGTCGGATATACCGGATAGGGAGCGAAATACCCGCCGTAGTAGCCATACCATGGCGCTCCACCCCAGCCCCATCCCCAGTACACCGGCGCCGGCCACGGATTGTAGGCCCATCCGTAATACACCGGGGCATAGAAGTACGGGTGGTAGTAACCGTAGTAGCAGCAGTGGCCCCCGTAGGAGTACGAGCGGTAGACGCTGACATAAGTCGTGTTGTTCACCACGGTCGTCCGCGACACGTAGGTCGTTCCGTTGCGTGTGACGTAGTTACGCTGCACGTACCCGGAATGGGCACCGGTGTTCACTACACGGGCTCCATTGTGCACGCCTTCGATGTGACGATTGCCGTTCAAGGAGTGCTCGATGTGCATGCCGTTACGGTTAATGGAACGGATCTGGCCGTTGGGACGAATGCTCGCCGAGCCACCGCCCTTCAGAGACAAGGTCCGGCCCGGGGGCGTGCGGTTCATCGCCGCGGCGTTGTGTGGCCCGCCCATAGTGTTATGCGCGGTGCCCATGTTGTGAGCGCCGCCCATCGTGTTATGGCTGCCTGCCATGGTGTTGTGGGCTCCGCCCGTGGTCGCATTGTGTGTTCCGCCCACCGTGTTGTGGGTTCCACCGACCATGGTGTGCGTACCGCCGGTGGTGGTGCGCGTCCCACCCACCGTGTTGTGCGTGCCGCCCACAGTGTTATGCGTGCCGCCCACAGTGTTATGCGTGCCGCCTGTGGTGTTGGTGTGACTGCCACCCATGGTGCCGCCTCGGTTCACCGTGGCATTGGTGTGCGCTGGAGCACTCGGACGCGGCGCGCTCGCATGAGAGGGCGCGGGCGCACTCGGATGGCTGGGCGCACTCGGCGCACTGGGTTTATGCTGGCCCAGCACCAGGACTGGAACCAGGCACACGAGAAGAAACACCATCGACCTCTGAAGCATCCGTTCATTCTTGAAAACACAACTCATCGCGCCCTCCTCCACCTGACAAAATGCCTATTCAATCGTGACTTCACCCACAGGAACGTTGCAGGACCCGATCATTCCACAAACCATCGAGGACCCCAGAAACTCATCCACCTACGGCTTTGGCTGTGAGCCGGATGGCCTTGCATAAACCGAGGCTGCTGACAACCACATCTCCAATACCCGCCCGTCCTCAAACTGCAACGCCTTACCAGCTCCAGGCATTTGTTCATTCGACGGGCCGTCCGAACCTGACACTGTATAAGGAACACCTTGTAGCACGAAACTCCGCACGAAAGCTATCACCTTTCCGTTAATAACCGTCCCGGAGCCGACAAGTTCGGTGCCGGAATCCAAGACTCTGCCAGCTGCAGCGTTTTCTACCGGTTGAATGAGGCTTCCCTGGAACGTGAAGCTACCATCGGATTGACGATTGGTTGAACCCAGACGAATCCACAGCCTGGATCCCGCCTCGAGCCGCAGCGTCGCGGGAAGCGGCCCTGCGGCTTGAGGGACGGCCGGTTTCGCTGGCGCGGGCGGTAACGGGATCCGACTTGAGGAGGCAGGCGCCGCCGGCCGCGATCCCTCCGACACCTGCTCAATCAGAGCAGGACGGCCCGCAGCACCAGTCTGGGCATTCCCAGCCTGAATCCGGTCGTTGGGATTGGTTTCGACAGGGCTGTAGTTTGGTGCGATTTGGCTGGTCGCCTCGTCAGCACCGACATTCTCGTACGGAGCCGGCTTCTTCTGATTTCTTGCTGCGCTGGCCAACTCGGGCGAAGCAGGAACGGGCCTTTGCGGACGAATGCTATTCTTCTCCAATCCGGGATGGGCGAGCCCTTCCGCAGGCTTTGCCGTCGAAGCCGAAGTGTCCGGTGTTGCGGACGGCGCTCTTGCAGTGGGATTTGATATCGCGGGTGCCGGCGTTTGTTGAACCGCGACCTGAACCGGAGGCGGCGCCGGACGAAACCGAGCCAGGGAATCGCGCTTCGTGACTAGTACCCCAGCCACTACCAGGCCAAGTGCCGCGACCCCGGCGACGGCCCATGCCAGTTTCCAGGCAGAGACGGCTGCCCTGGAAGTGCCCTTCCATTGCAGCACAGATGTCGGTCTAGCCTCTGGTGTGGGACGGGCTTGCAACGCGCGCGAGCGCAGAAAAGCGTCTCCCCAATTCTCCAGGCGCTTCTCCGCATTTACCCATTCCCGGTCTTGCTCGGGTACGCTTGCCCGGGCAAAACTCTCCACACGAGCACAGAGTTCACTGCATTCCGAGCACCGCGCCAAGTGCTCGGTGACCGCGCCCCGCACGAACGGGCTGAGCCGATCTTCCGAGTATGCGGTCAGCAACTCGGAATCCGGGCAGGACTCCATGTTCACGCGATTTGCCTGCCGCAACTGAGGCATAAGCCTTTCCAGGTAGTTGTCTTCGGCCCAGGGCTTCATTTCGACCGCACCAGCGTCCCTTCCATCCTCAGCCAGAGCATGCGACGTCCGTTCTGCAGGTGCGACTTCACCGCCTCGACCGTCATTCCGGTTCGTTGCGCCGTTTCCTCGTAAGAATAGCCTTCGATCTTCATTTCCAGGCAGCGGCGCTGCTCGGGAGACAGGGCCTGCATTTCTTTCCAAACCCGCTCCGCCGAAAGGCGAAGATCGTGGGTCGGAGCCACTGCAATGTCAACAGCGCCATCTTCGCCCGCATCCGCCTCGTCAATCACGGCTTCCGGCCGGCGCTTGCGCCACTGATCGATGCAGATGTTCTTGGCGATCCTCATCAGCCAGCCGCCCAAATCCCCGCCGCCGAACTGGCCGAGCTTCTCATACGCTCGCAGAAACGTTTCCTGGGTTGCGTCCTCTGCGGCGGCACTGTCGGAATAGAAGGCCCGGCATGCGTAGTAAACCTTCTTGCGATACCTGGCGAAGAGTTCGGCGAACCAGGCGTTGTCGCCGGTCTCGCGGAAGCGGCGCACCACTTCCTCATCGGAGAGGAGGGGCGTAGTCTGCGCTCTACTGGCCATAACGCATCGGACCTGCGAAATTCCACATGCACCGTGAAGTTTATTTTTTCCGGGTTAGGGGGGACCGCCGGGGCACGATCCAGCAGCGCGCTGAAACCGGCCCGAGAGGGTGGAGAAACGTTACCAAAACTTTAGCAGGCGCGCAATCGTTCTGGTGGACCCACAAAGGATTTCATTCGGTCCTCACTCCCGCTTCGTCCTTGACTGGCGCCGGCTTGCTGTAATCTATTGACCTTCAATAATCTCGACTGCGGAGGCACTCCTTGCGCTACCTCGATCGTCTGCAGCCCTTGGCGCTCCTGCTGATGCGCCTTGTGCTGGGCATCATTATCATTGCCCACGGCTACCAGAAAGTGTTTGGCCATGTGGGACTCCACCATTTTGCCGACCTTGTCGCCAGCCTCGGACTGCCGCGCTGGATGGCTTATCTCTCGGCCTTCACCGAGTTTTTCGGCGGGCTGCTGATTCTGGCGGGCCTTTTCACGCGCTTTGCGGCGTTCGCCATCTGCATCGATTTGGCGGTGGCCATCTGGAAGGTGCACTGGCACAATGGTCTCACGGGAAACGGCGGCGTCGAGTTTCCGCTGGCCGTCGCCAGTCTCGCCTTCGCCCTGATTTTCTTTGGCGCCGGACCCATCGGGCTGGACCAAGTGCTTCGCGGCGGCTCCTCAGTCAGAAGGACATAAATCCTGCAACAAATGCGGTATGGTCGGGTTTGAGTGAGAATCCGGCTCAAGCCGGACCGACCCTGACGACGTTGACACTTCTTTACGTATCTTATTCCGCGCGGGGTTGTATCCGGCTCGTGCGGAAACGTAAGATGGTGCCACTGATGCTTGCATCCCAACATTTTGGCCGGCGCATCCAATGGCCAGCCACGACTGACTAGGAGGTTCTCTTGAGAAAGTTAGCGCTCCTTACTGCGATGTGTGCACTGCTGCTTGTCGCCGGCCTTGCCTCGGCACAACAGGCGGACTTTGGGTTCGGCTTCGGTACGGTCACATCCAGCGGCTCGTACACGTCAACGAGCAGCGCATTTACCATACCGGAGAAGGGTGGCGTCTATCCCAACATCAACTTTGACGTAATCTTCCACCGGCGCATCGGGTTCGGTTTCGAGGCCTCGTGGCGGGGCGGCCAAGGTGCTTACGGGGGGACAGGAGGGCAGCCTTACCGCCCATTCCTTTATGATTTCAACGGAGTGTTCCAGCCCCGCCTGGGCAAAAAGATCGGCGCTGACCTCGATGCAGGAATCGGCGTACAAAGCACCCGCTTCTACCTGCCGTACTGTACTAACGGCATCACGTGCAACAACTACACCAGTACCAATCACTTCTTGGTGCACCTGGGCGGGGGACTGCGCTATTACTTCTGGAATCACGTTTTCATCCGTCCTGAGGTCCACTACTACTACATCAACAACAACAGTGACGTTTTCAGTTCGCCCAGCATCATTCGCGTTGGAGGGACGATTGGATACACGCTGGGCCCGGAATAGGCGCGTGGGCGTAGTCGACGTGCAGGCATTCCTGCAGGCGGTAGCTATCAGTAATCTTGGTTCGTGATTCTGTGGAGCGAAGTTGCTCGGGTCGCTTTCGCCGCGCGGGATTTTCGCGTGCGCAACAGAAAAGCAGGCATTCCTAAAGGACTCTCTTGACCAAGTTCGCGCTCGTCATACTTGTGTGCATGGCTCTTTTCCCCTGTCTCGCCGCCCAGGTGCAGCAAGTGGACATCGCTGCTGGCGACAACATCCTCATTTCCCCCAGGTACAATAACGCCTCGCTGGCATACTTACCAGCACAAGAGAAAGGTGACATGTATCCCAGCTTCAGCGCCGAGGTCTTGCTTAAGAATCGGTTGGGCTTCAGCGGGGAAGTGGCATGGCGATGGAACAAAGGTCTGTATAACGGCTACCAGGACTTTCGTCCCGTCTTGTACGACGTGAACGGTGTGTTCGCTCCCCGCCTGGGGAAAAAAATGACTGCCGATTTTATGGCCGGCGCGGGCGGCGAGAGCGTGATTTTCTACAACCAGTTCGCAACATGCAATCCAGCTTACGGCGGGGCCTGTGTTCCCCGCGTCAACGCGAATCACTTTCTGGTCCACCTCGGCGGCGGAGTGCGGTACTACTTCTGGCGTCGCGCCTTCGTCCGTCCCGAAGCCCACTTCTACTGGATCCAAAACAATCAGGAATTCACCTCCGACAATCTTCTGCGTGTAGGGATCTCGATCGGGTACAGCTTCCGCCGGGAATAGATTGGCGGATGTCCATTGCCGGAGTGCGGTTCGGCGAAGAATATAAAAGGCAGCGTGCATGACGCTGCCTTTTTGAGTTCGCACTCAGTGCGTATCTTCGTGTTCGCAGATCTCAGCTTCGTGGATGGCCTGATCCAAATGCTCAATGGCCTTCACGCGATGGCCGTGGTAATCACGTGCGGCTTCTTCCAAGTGATGCTTTGCAGCCCGCATCGCCTCCAAAGCCTCATGGATGTGGGGATGCTCTTCGGGCACGACAGCCGCCGCCCCAGGCGCGACGGGAGCGACTACGGCAGCCGCCGGGGNCGGGAGCGACTACGGCAGCCGCCGGTGCAGCTGACGTTTTCGGGCCTGCCGCTGCCGCAGAAAAGGCAAGCGCAAAAACAAGCGTCGCCAGCATCAACAAGGTCATGAACCCAATCTTCTTCATGGATTTCCTCCTAGTCCGAATCGCGGCTCGGACGCAGCCGGTTGAATCAGAACCTTGACAAACATATCGCAACAGGCAGTCGCAACAACCCGCACAGTATAGTCGTGCCGTCCTCAATTGTCGGCTGTGCAAAACTTGACTTGGAAGGACCCCCTGGGATCAGCCCTGTTGGCGGTTTCGCCACCACAGGAAAGCCGCTGCCAGGGCGAGCATGATGACAATCGCGATGTCCACAACCCTCAGATCGTGCACTAGCCGTTCCCAGTGCCGCCCGAATAGATAGCCCACGCAGGAAATTACCGTCACCCACAGAATCGCGCCTAGAAAATTGAACAGGAGAAAGCTGCGCCAGGGCATCTTCAGCACGCCCGCCAACGGACCGGCGATAATCCGCATGCCGAAGACAAACCGCGCCAGGAAAACGGTCACGGGACCGTAACGCGCAAACATCTGGTCACCGCGCGCCAAAGTCTGAGCGTGCATGCGGAAAACGCGCTGGTAGCGCTCCAGCAAGGGGCGCCCACCCCGGTAGCCGATAGCGTAGCCCAGGTTGTCACCCAGAGTGGCAGAGACCGTTCCTACCAGAATGATCCACGACAGATGAAGCTCATGCTCGGAATAGGCGAGAAAGCTCGCCAGCAGCAGAATCGTCTCGCCAGGGAGTGGAATCCCGGTGTTTTCCAGCAGGAGAACCACGGCCAGCGCCCAGTATCCGTAGTGCACCAGCGCGCCGCGCAAGATTTCGAGTAGCTCGTGGGCCATGATTCGGGAGACGGTTGCTCTCAGGCGGGGCCTGCGCGCGATAGAAATGCAATCAAGGAGCGATTGAATTCTTCCGGGCACTCTTCATACGGCAGGTGTCCGATCCCGGGAAATATCACCGTTTGACAATGCGCAAAGTGCCGCGCCAGCGGACCCGCCGAGGAAGCATACACCGCCGGGTCCTTACCGCCCCAGATCAAGAGAGTGGGGATACTGTTTAGTTTGGGAAGAACTGCCTCTAGTTCGTGCAGGTCTTCCGTCCAGGTGCTGGCAATCCTGAGCCCGTGGTCGAACAGGCCTGGGATTGCCAGCGGGGCCCGGTAGCCTTCAAAACTGTCGGGAGGGATGCGATTCCGATCGCCAAACATACGGTGGTGACAGAACCGATGAAGGAACGGCATGTGAGGGAACGTGTGCAGAAAGACCACAGAGCCGGCACGGCTCCCCAGAAACGACGCGAGGCGCTTTCCGTGGGGCGAATAGGGATTCACTGGAGCAACCAGAATTAGGCCCCGCACGCTCGCGGACCGTGTTTTCAGGCACTCGGCCGCGGCTGCCATGGCGACGGCACCGCCGCGCGAAGTTCCCAGCAGGTCGAAGGATGAGATCCCGAGCTTCTCTACGAACTTGAGAACTCGCAATGCGGTTGCGCGCACGCTATGGTCGATTCCTGCCGGACGCTCTGAAAAACCCGCCCCCAGCATGTCGGGCGCGTACACGGCGGCATAGGGCGCTAGAGCGGGCAGGGTGTAACGCCAGGAAAACGAATACCCAAGCAACCCGTGCAACAGAATCAGTGCAGGCCCGGAGCCGGCGCGAAGATAGCGCATGCGCGCGCCGTCGAGGTCGATCCAGCACTCTTCCACGCCAGCGCCCGAGTTCGGGGCGACGCGCGCGGACATTTCCTGGACAGCTTCTGTCATCGTAAGAGCGTAGGGCATCCCAAAATCGTGCTACTCAAAAATCCTGCCTTTCAAGAGGACAACTTTTTCGGCCTCGCGCGATTCTATCTAATTGATAGATCGCCTCTGTCGCTTCACTTGGGGAGCTTCGGCTCCCCGTTTTTTCTGAGTGGCGTGGTCAAGGGTCAGCGACTGCGCAGCCCTTGTGGCCTCCTCACCGGGGACTGTGCCCTATCCTCTGCGCTTCTCATCTGCACGCGGGATCAACACTTGAGGATCAGCGAAGAAGCCCTGCGCTCTAACCACGAGAAGTCATCTCATAAATCCGTTTTGAAGGGGCTCGGCTTCAGCCGAGCCGTTCAGGCCGCCNAAGAATGCGGGCTTTAGCCCCGGAGGAAAGTGAGTTTTACCTTTCTTGGTTCATTATGAGATGGCTTCTAGCCACTAACCACTAACCACTAACCACCAACCACTCCCTACGCCGCCGCTTTCTGCTTCTTGCCTAACAATTTCTTCAGCACGCGGATTCCTTTATCCACGTGCTTCTCTTCCAGCAGGAACGGCGGCAGGAAGCGCACCACCGTGTCTTGCGTGCTGTTGAAAAGCACCCCTTCCGCCAGGCCAGCATCGACGATGGGACGCGCCGGAATGTCGAGCTGAATCCCCTGAATGAAGCCGCGGCCGCGCACTTCTTTTGCCACCGCGCGCTTTTCCACCAACTCGTTCAGCTGATGCTTCAGGTAGGTGCCGGTTTTGGTCACGTTTTCCAGCAGCTTCTCTTCCTCGACGATAGCTAGAAATTCAAGCGCCACGCGGCAGGCCAGCGGCCCTCCGCCGAAAGTCGTGCCATGTTGTCCGGGAGAGATCGCCGACGCAAACTGTTCCTTCGCCAGAAACGCACCTAATGGCAGGCCGGCGGCGAGCGGCTTAGCGATGGCCACCATGTCGGGCGTCACGCCGAAACTCTGGAAAGCGAAGATCGTCCCGGTGCGGCCCAGCCCGCATTGAATCTCGTCGAAGACCAGCGCGGCCTGGTGACGATCGGCGAGCGCCCGGCACTCGCGCAGGAATTCCGTTGAGCATTCGTAGATCCCGCCCTCGCCGAAGATGGGTTCGAGCACGATGGCGCAGGTATTGTCGTTCACTGCGGCGCGCAGTCCCTCGACATCGTTCTGCTTGACGAATGTGACATCCTCGAGCAGCGGCTCGAATCCCTTGCGATGCTTGTCTTGGCCCGTCAAGGA
>OCOJ01033062.1_pt1 | contig 19457 bp, 17 predicted proteins | sample 1539251 | NCBI WGS metagenome assembly OCOJ01 (sample SAMN01911457, study PRJEB22624) | soil metagenome | biome: Soil | place: Malaysia | collected 2012-04-30 | depth RA_metagenome m | reverse complement strand
TCTGATGCATTCGATCAGGTTTTTCGATGGTCAGAAGGCAACAAGAGCAGCGTGGGGTCGAGTGACGTACATCACAAAAGAACGTGATAATAGGTAAACGTTTGCTCGCATTGAAGGGACAGCGACTAGGCTATCCCCTTGCGTCGATGGCAGTTGTCCCCCGGCTGAGCCGCCGCTAACAGTGCGCGTGCGGACAAAGCGCTGGTTTTTTGGCTGGATCCTCAATAGGTCACCGAGTACAGACGCGCGTCCAACTTGACTGGGCCTTGCTCCTCCGAGGAACAACGAATGCGGATCTCAGCACCTGCCGTAATGTCTTTCGCGCGAATTTCGCCTGCACCCCAGGAAAGCCCGCTCCAGATGAGCTTGTCGTATTGGATATCGATCGACAGAATTTTGCTGTGCTGTTCCGCGAAAATCTTCAGGACCGTGCCGACAGACTTGCCATTGGGGGGACCTCCGGGCCAACTGCGCGTGATATTTCCGTTTTCGTCTCGCTGTTGGAAGATGATCCGCAAGTCGCCGTTCGCAGGCGGCTGGATAACGGCTTCAATTGCGTTCTTGCCCGCGTCCTGGAATTTGCCTTCAAGAGGCGCGATCGCACGGGGAATGACTACATCCTCCTGAATCCCAAAATTGAAGGCTGGCTCCGCATAGCGCCCGAAACCCACCGCGGCCATCTCTCCCGGCCCGAGCGTGATGCGATTCCCTCGCAACACCGGCACAAAGCCGGCGTCGCGGAAGAGAATTCGTCCCGCGCCCAGCGGGGCCTGCACGCGCGAGAGTTTGGGGAGTTCCAATTCTTCTACGGACTGTGCCGGATTGACCACGGTATAAACCGCGCCGAGGGAGTCGAAGGATCCAAAGCCATACGGTTCCACATTTCCGGGAATGCCGCCANAACGTCTTGGTCCGGCCTTCGGCTTGCAACGTTTCGTACAAACGTTGGACGCGGGCAAACCAGCGCGTCTTTTCTTCGTCCAGAAACTCCAGGTTACCGTGAATGGTGTTGACCCAGCCGCCGCGCGCCATCATTCCCCAGAGCATGCCTTTCCAGGCATGCGTCTTGCGGTAGTAGATCGTGCCGGTATTTCCGATCATCATGCCCGTGGAATCGATGCGCTCAAGCGGCAGGCCGCTCTGCTCGTAACGCCGCACCATGTGGTCGCTGTAGATATCCATGGAACGCCAGAAATTCGTTTCCGGCACGTCCGATGGCCGGGGATCACCGGAGTAGATCGAATCAAACACTTCCAGCCAGCGGAGATCGATCGGATTGCGGAAGGGAAACGGACCGGCGGTGGATTCCATGTCGCCGCCGAATCCGTTGAACGCCACCAGCATCACGTCGGGATTTTTCGCGCGAAACTTCTTCAGCGCCGCGCGGAACGCCTCTTCATTGCGCCGGTGGATTTCCTGGTTGGAGTAAGCTGGGCTGCCTGAGGGCGCTGCAGCGTCGAAGTCCACAAAATCAAATTTGTACATGCGGATGCCGCGGTCGTACCAATACTGCAGAACGTTCATGAAGTCCGGCAGAAAGCCGCCCTCAGAAAACGACATGGAACCGCCCTTGGGATTCAGGGAGTCCTTCCATTGGGGAGCCCCGTTGATTTTCACCAGCGTATTGGTGCTGAACNCACAAGCCGGGCTTCAACCCGTTCTTCTGGCAAGCGGCGATCCAACGATTTGGGCCATCGGGCCAATTCGGCTTGCGCCACTTGCGGTACGCGCCGTCCGGGTCGAACCAGAAGGCGTCCATCATGTAGTAGTCGAAATGCACGCCGTACTTTTTCAGGCGGACAATTTCATCCAGCTCTTTCATCGCGAGTTGTTCGGTGAGGGGAATATTGTCGGAGAGCTCGTCGTAGGAAGACCAGTTGTTGTAAACCCAGACGGGATCGCGGAGCAGGGTTTCGCCGAGCTTGCCCGGATCCCACGACGTATCACTGGCGGCTTTCTGTGGGGCAGAAACGCTCTGCCCGGCGATCCGGAAGACAGCCAGTGAGAAGAAAATCGCAATTATTCCAAGAGTTCGCCACGAATGCTTTTTCGGCTCGCGTCTCATCTTCAGCCCTCTTCGTATCTCAGAATTGTTGGCACTGTCCTCAAATGGGTCAGCGATTGGAAAAAGTGGCGCCGGGCCAATCATCCGTGCGAAATGGTGAAGCGGGGAGGCCTTCCTTGTTGTACAAGTTGCACTCCGGACTATCTGCCCACCCGTACCGAACCGCCACCGGCGCGTCCACCTCCGGGCTTGAGACTACCACCACATCGCCATCGATCCGCGCCGTGGCGCGGTAAAATTTCTGGTCCGCACCCGCCATCGTAAAACCTTGCAAGGTTTCTCCGTGGACGGCGAGCCCACTTCCCACGTGGGAAAACGAAATCCGCGCTTCTTTTCCCTCTACGTGCACGCTTTGAAACAGCGGTCCAGAGTACTCCAACTTCTTACCGTAGGTTGTGCCGAGCGCCCAGAGCGCCAGCCGTTCGCCGATCTCTTCCTTGCGCGGAGGATGCAGATTCCAGGATTCGCCGACGTCAATCGTCACAGCGAGGCCGGTGTTGGCCACATTTCTTGCAGTGAGAAGTTGAGCCTCGCGCAACTCCGCCCACCAGGAATCGGCGAATTCTCCACCGTTTCCCTGATTTGGCAACTGCACGATCAGAAAGGGAAAATCTCCCTCTTTCCAGGCTGCGCGCCAGCCGCGGATAAGGGCAGGCAGCAAAAATCGGTACTGAAACGCGCGCTGCGTATTGCTTTCCCCCTGATACCAGATTGCGCCGCGAATGCGGTAATCCAGCAAAGGAGTGATCATGCCCTCGTAGAGATCGGAAGGCGGGCGCGGGGGATACTCCAAGTCGGTCATGGCAGTAATGTAGAATCCCGAAATCTCATTCAGCGTCAGCGTTTGCTGAACGCCCCATCCTTCTCGCTTGAGATCCTTGAACCAGATGGTGGTCTCTTTCCACTCGGGAGTAGCTTTCACGAGATCGGAACCATAGTCATCCCAGTCGGAAATCGTGGGTTGCAGCGTGTGAAAAACGAAGGAGCCGTTGCCACGAGTCCAAAAGCGCACACCGGCAAAACCGGACAGATCGACGGGAGCATGATCGGCACTCAGGCCAACCTCCCAACGGGAATAGCTGGCTCCGTCCAACACACCGGAAATTTTTGCCGCGTAGCCTTTTCCTCCACGGCCCGGCGTAACCAACTCAAACACTGAGTCCCGCGCGTCCGGCCAGGAGTAAGTCCACGTGCCGCCCGTGGACACGCGGCTCAAGCCATCATCGAAATTACTGAACAGGACAGGAGCGGCACCCGTTTTCGCAGGAAGCAGCTCGAAATCATCGAACTCCAGCGAAAAGGGACGCGGATGAGCCGCAAATGCCTGCTCCTCCGCAGAAACGGATTCCCAGCGCGCCGCGATGGGCTCCAAGATCGCATCATGGCGCAGAGACTCAAGGTCGGTCCATTCTTCCGCGGCGGTGCCCGGCCAGGCGCTCAAGATGACGCCAACCGGGACACCAAGGCGGCGGCGTAAATCCCGCGCAAAGAAATACGCCACGGCGGAAAACTCTTTCGCGGTGTCGCTGGTGCAGACTTCCCAGTGGGCCGGAAGTGTATCCAGTTGCGCTTCGAGCGCAATTCTCTTGGGCACGGTGAAGAATCGCAGGCCCGGATCATTCGCTTTTGGAATTTCCTGCGCCGCATTGGCTGCCGCCGAGAGCGCGTAGGTCATGTTGGATTGCCCCGAGGCCACCCAGACCTCGCCAAACATCACGTCTTTAAAGCGCACCATTTGCTTCCCGCGGACCTCCAGCACAAAGGGACCTCCCGCAGGAAAAGCCGGCAATGAAACGCTCCAATGGCCGTCCGCAGCCGTGATCGCCTGCCGGGACGTGCCTGCGAGATTCACTTCGATTGACTCGCCGGGATCCGCCCAGCCCCAGACGCGCAGCGGCGAATCGCTCTGCAAAACCATGTGATCACTGAACAGATGCGGCAGACGCGGTTCGCAACGAAGGGAAATGGCCGAAACAGCAGCTAGAATCATCATGACAATGATCCGAAGCACGCAGCCATGAAGTGGAACCTGGATTGGCCCCTTGTCGAGCACTTCGCTGCCTCTTTCACCGCGTGGAAAAACGGTAAATCGTGAGGGAATGAAACGTCTCTCCCGCCTTCAAAACGGTCGAAGGAAAACCTGGCTGATTCGGCGAATCCGGAAAGTGCTGCGTCTCCAGGCACAATCCCGAGTATTTCCCATAGCGAACGCCGCCTTTCCCGCGCAGGGTTCCATTCAGATAATTGCCGCTATAGAACTGAATGCCCGGTTCGGTTGTCCACGTTTCCAGTACCCTGCCGCTTAAGGGATGGTGCAACTCGGCCGCCAGCTTCAAATTTCCCGAACTATCGTCGAGGACGAAATTGTGGTCATAACCCTGCGCCAGCCGAAGTTGTTGTTCGGACGCGTCGATGCGTTCGCCAATGGCGGTAGCATCGCGGAAATCGAGCGGCGTGCCGGCAACCGACCGCAACTCGCCCGTGGGAATCATACCCGCATCTGTGGGCGTGAACCGTGAAGCACACAATTTCAGCCGATGAGAGAGAATCGGGCCGCGTCCTGCGCCGGCAAGATTGAAATAAGAATGATTTGTCAGATTGACGACCGTCGTCCGGTCTGTTGAGGCAAAATATTCAATTTGCAAATCTGCTTCGTTTAGCGTGTAGCGAACGGTCGACGTCAACTTCCCTGGAAATCCCTCGTCCCCATCCTTGCTCAGGTAATGAAATGCTACTCCGTTTTCTATTTCTTCAGCCTTCCAGATGACGTTATAAAATCCCCCGGGCCCGCCGTGGAGAGAATTCTCTCCATTGTTCTTCGCGAGTGTGTATTCCTTACCTTCCAGAGAAAAACGGGCGCCCGCGATGCGGTTGGCGTAGCGGCCAACGGTGCTGCCAAGAAAGCTGGGGGACTTCGACCGGTGATCCTGCGCGTAGCTGTCAAGCTCATCGAACCCAAGCACCACGTCTTCCCATCTGCCGGAACGATCCGGTACCCGCAGGGAGACGATGCCAGCCCCATACGCCATGCACTGAACTTCGATTCGTTCACTTTTCAGTCTGTAAAGTTCGATGGGTGTGCCGTCCGTCATCCTGCCGAAGAGTTTGCTGTCCACTGTTCCTTAGTCCTGTCCAGGTCCCTGCAGATTTCGGAGATTTGTTCTGCGCGGCGTAGGCTGTGCCGCAAACATCTCAAAATAGCTTAACGAGACGCAACGAATACTTCTCGCACAACTCCGGCTTCGCCGCGCTCCCGTGCCTGATATTGGTCGTAAATCCAGCGATACGTCTTCTCGAGTCCGGTGCGCAGCGGAGTGTTCGGCTCCCAATGCAACAGTTGCTGAATCCTCGTGTTATCGCTGTTCCGCCCATTTACGCCCTTCGGTGCGCTGAGATCATATCTGCGCTTCAACTTGATCCCGGCAATCTCTTCGGCCAGATCCACCAATTGATTGATGGTGACCGCCTCGCTGGATCCGAGATTGATCGGCTCCAGAATCTCCGATTCCATGATCAGATCGGTCCCTTTCAGGCAGTCATCGATATACATGAAACTGCGCGTCTGCTCGCCGCTTCCCCAGATTTCGATTTCCCTCTTTCCCTTCACCTTTGCTTCGATCACTTTCCGGCAAATGGCCGCCGGAGCCTTTTCGCGGCCGCCGTACCAGGTGCCCCACGGGCCATACACATTGTGAAAACGGGCCATGCGCGTCCGCAGCCCAAAATCCTCGCGAAAATGACGGCACATGCGCTCGGAAAAGAGTTTTTCCCATCCGTAACCGTCTTCCGCCATCGCAGGGTAGGCGTCCTCTTCCTTCAAAGAAGGGGCTTCAAACGTCTTTTGTTTGTCGGCGTTATACACACACGCTGATGAGGAATAGAAGTAGCGCGGCACGCCGTGTTTTACCGCTGCTTGCAACATATGTGTATTGATCAACACGGAAAGCATGCAGAGCGCTTTGTTGCTTTCGATGAAACCCATTCCGCCCATGTTGGCGGCCAAATTGTAAATGGCGTATGCGCCTCTCGCGGCGGTCTCGCAGTTCTCTTTCAGATTCAAATCGAGCGAAAGGTTCTCGACGTCATCGAACCGCTGATACCAGTCTCCCAGGGGTTTGATATCGACGGCCCGGATCGCCTTGTGCTCGCGCGCCCGATACGCGGCCACCAGATGGCCGCCGATAAATCCTCCAGCGCCCGTGATTACGATTAATTCTTCTCTCTTCTCAGGCACCACAGCCTCCTCAATCTCTTCCCGGATGCGCCGAGCGATCAGCCACTTCTCCGTGTCGGACGTGTACGGAAACGTGAGCGAGATATACGTGTTGACTGCCCCCTAGCATAGCGCGTGCCAACGGCGCAGGCCAAGACGTTCCGCATCAGGACCGTTCCACAGTGCAACGGGAATCGGCGTCTTGCCGTGTGCTGCATTTCTCTTTACATGCAGAATTGCCTCGAAGNTTGAATCGGCGTTCTCGTTACAATGCGCATGGCGGATTCATTAACTTGCTCTGCCACAATTATTTTTCATCCTGCTTTGAGGAGAATTCGATGCGTCTTGTCAGTTACAAGGGAACGGATGGCGTAGCACGTCTTGGTGCTCTTTTGGTTCAAGGTGTCGTCGATTTGCGAGNCAATAGCCCAGGCCATGCGGATTCCCCCCGAATCTTTTGTGGACATGTCCACTTTCCTGGCGGCTGGCGAAGCAGCACAAAGCACGGCCAAGAGCGTGCTCGACAAGTCGTCCCCCGAAGACGTCATTCCTCTCACGAATGTGCATTTGCTCCCCCCGGTTCCGCGTCCGGGGAAAATTGTCGCCGTCGGGTTGAATTACCGGGACCATGCTATGGAATCCGGCGCCAAGGAGGTGCCCAAGTCTCCGATTCTCTTCGCGAAGTTCACGACTAGCATCGCCGGCCCTTCGGACGCCATTGTCCTGCCCATTGGCGACCCGAAAATAGACTACGAGGCAGAGTTGGCTGTCGTCATCGGCCGCAAGGGTAAAGCCATTGCTGCGCAGGAAGCGTACGAGTACGTGGCCGGCTACATGCCCCTGAATGACGTATCCGCTCGCACCTGGCAGTTTGGCGATAAACAATGGGTACGCGGAAAATCGTGTGACACATTCTGCCCGACCGGACCCCACCTCACTACCCGCGACGAAGTTCCTGACCCACACTCTCTGTTCATCCGCGCCCGTGTGAATGGTGTGACGCTTCAGGATTCAAATACCTCCAAATTGATTTTCCGTATCCCCGAGTTGATAGAGTTCATTTCCGCCAGCATCACGCTCGAACCCGGCGACATCATTGCCACCGGCACTCCGGAAGGCGTCGGCGCATTCCGGCAACCACCCTTGTTCCTGAAAGCGGGCGACGTGGTGGAAGTGGAAATCGAGAAGCTGGGGGTGCTGCGCAACAGGGTGGTCGCGGCGGGGAGTTAATCGCCACTGGAATTCACAGTCAGCAATTCATCAGGATGATTATTTCTTGGCTTCAGTGGCGGGTTTCAGATCCGCAGCGGCTTTCTGAAGTTCGGTCACTGCCGCGGAAGACACCTCGTAAAGCTCGGGCTCATTCTCGCGCTTGCCAAGGTATGCGTCTCCGCTTTTCGCCAAGGACACTTTTTCCACCCGCTTGCCATCATTCGACGTCACGATGATTTCCAGCGCGGGCGTGGTGAAGCCGGAATCCGGGAATTTGTCCGCGGAAAGATCGCGGACCTTGCTAACCAGCGCATCGGCACTGGTCGCATCGAGCTTCTTGCCGTCGGGACCCCACCAGTCCGAGCCGGAGTACGTTAGAAAGTACGATTTTGAACTGTCGTGGATTTCTAACTTATTTGGTTCCTGATAGGAGAAATCAAACAGCTTTTTGTTGCGGAAATCGTTGAGTGTCTTGTCGAGACTTGTGCCCAGATAGGCCTGCACCTTGTATATTCCGGAAACCGCGGATGATTTCGCGTAATAATCGTCTTTGGCCTTGCGCAGTTCCAATTCTTGTGTGCCCGATGCGCCCGTGACCTTGGCAACGGCAAGCGGGCTGGCAGACTTGAAAGCCGCGGCGAGCTTGGCATCGTCGCTCTCCGTGGAGGCGTCAAATCGCGCTTCCCGCAACGTGCGAATCAAGTCATCGACCTGATAGGAATCCGCGCGGTAAGGCTTGGGCTTCAGAATTTGCCACGCGTCTTTCTCTCTTGCAAAAGTGATGTCCTGCTTCTTCTCCGGTTTCTGGTTGACCAATTCGACCTGGCTGACCTTGTCAAAGTCCGCGGTGAAGAGGCGCTTGTCGCGAAGGTCGTTGACGGTTTTGTCGAGACTGGTCTTGTTGTAGCTCGCGAGCTTGAACAGGCGCGGGTCGCCCACAAGCATGGCGTAATAGGAATTCCCTGCGGGTGTCTGGTCGCCAATGAGCAGCTTTTGCGTTTTGCTGTCCTTCAGCGTGACCTCGAGTTCGACCGCGGGATTCGCCAGCCCATATGCACCGACGTCGGACACTTTCTCTTCCAGGAGTCGCTCGGAAGTTAACGTGGATAATGTGGAAATCACATTCGATACCGTGTCCTGGTCCGCCGCCAGCGGTTTGGGCGTCGTGATTTGCCAGACCCCAGATTCATTGCGCGAGAGGCGAACTTCCGGCTGGTCTTTGCGGTGAATGAGGAGTCCGGTGACATCCCCCGAATTGAATGCGAGGATTTTGGGCGACCCCTCGGCGGACGCCTTGACGCTCGCGTCCTCACTCGCTTTGTGGTGATTTGACCAGTAAAGAACGCCCAGAAGCGCAGCAAGAACGACCATAGCAATGGAAAGTTCACGCAGTTTCATGGATTTCATTCCGCTCTGGAAATTTGTTATAGCGAGGCGCCAAAGAGCCCCACAGATTTACCGCCGGCGCCACCATACCGAAACTCCGCCGACGATCACCAGCAGCGGCAAAAGAATTTGACTGGAGATGGTCAGCAAATTCATCTGTGCCTTGGTCAAAGTGATCCTCCGGTCCTCGCGCTCCTTTGGGCGGATCGAGATCAAATCTTCATCCGAGGCAAGCCAGTTGATGGCGTTCATCGCCAGGTCGCGGTTGCCGTTGAAGGCCAGAAAGGAGTTCGCTGCCCAACTCGAGCTGCCAACCACCACGAACCGCCCTTGGGAATTTTCCTTACCGGTGTTGTAAGTTCCCGCCGCAGCGATGGCAAATGGTCCCTTGGCATTCTTGGGGTCGTTCGGATCAATCTCCGGACTGTTCAGCTTCGTCGTCGCCAGGCTGGACTCCGACGAGCTGAACAGTTTCTGCACCGTGGTTTTGTCGCCATTCTTGGTCTCCAGCGAACGCACCAGCGGAAAACCCGTAACCCGGCGGCTCATGTCGTTGACAATCGCATGCGAATCGTAGCTCGTGACCAGCGCCACCTGCGGTCCAAGTCCCGCAATCTGGCCGATCGGGTTCATGTCCAGAATGAGGTTCTTCTTCGGCGTGACGCCCCAGCCTTCCAGCACTTTGTCGAGCAGTTCGTTGTCTGCAATTTCTGAACGCCCGAGCTTCAACGGGGGATCGAGCAGAAAGAACGCGCGTCCGCCATCCTCGACGTATTTCTTGATGGCGTCCACTTCCGGCTGCTGGTATTCGGCATCCGGCCCGCCCACCACCAGCACCGTGCATTCGCTGGGGACCTCCGCCTTCACCACCAGGTTGACCGATTTCGCTTCGTAGCTATCCTTACCCAGAAGCTCCTTGAACCGCGAGTAGCCGTTGCGGTCGGAATCTTCGATGGCGTGCTCGCCGCTGCCTTCCACGAAGCAAATCGTGCGCGTGGCCGTCTTCAGATCCCGGATGAACGCGCCCGTGATTCCCTCTTCCGTCAGGTTCTTGACTTCTTCCTTGCGGTCGCCGATCTGGACAATTGCCGTGCCATACGTTTTTATCCCCGCGGCCCTCGCCACCTCGGGTTTTTTGTCTGGATCCACATACTCGACGTGAACCTTGGGAGAAAGACTGGCGTACTGATCGAGCTGGTCTTTTGCTTGTTTGAACCCGGTGGTCTGATCGAAGTACGTGATGGTGGCCGGCTGCTTCAAGCCTTTTACGATTTTCGCGGTTTGCTCCGAAAGCGTATAGCGCTTGTTGGAAGTAGAATCATAGGATTTGTTGTAGCGGTCAGCCAGAATATTCAAAACCACAAGGATTGTCAGCATAACGGCCACATAACTGGTGGCATACAGCAGGTATTTGGTCTGGCGCGCGCGAAGGAATGGGGTATTCATTTACGATCTCCAGCGCAGGGATTCCATAGACCGCGCGGTCAGGAAAAGTCCCAGAAAAATAGCGGTAACGTAGAAGGCCGCGTCTTTCAGCGAAAGCAAACCCTTGGCAAATGTCTCAAAGTGCGCAAGCACTGACAGGTAGGCCATCACGCGCGCGACGGACGTGGAATTATAGTCGCTCACCCATTCGAGCACCCAGAGCAGCAGGCATACTCCGAAAGTCACGGCCCCCGCGATGATTTGATTCCGGGTGAGTGTGGAGATGAATGTGCCGATGGCCAGGAGTGCCCCGGCTTGCAGCAGAAGTCCCAAGTAGGCAATGGCCAGCGGTTTCCAGTCCGGATTGCCATAGCGGAAGAGCCAGGCGAAATTCAACGCCGTCAACAGCAGCATCCCGCTGTACAAAATCATCGCCGCCAGCCATTTCCCGACGATCACCTCGACGTCCCGGATCGGCGAAGTAACCAGAAGCTCAATCGTCCCACTGCGCTTCTCTTCCGCGAACAGCCGCATCGTGATCATAGGAATCAGGAACAGCCCGATCACGCTGACGTTCGACACCAGCGGCCGAATGACTTGCTCGTTGACGTTCATCGGAAACATCCCGCCGCGCATCTGTGCTTCGATGCCCGCATAGACGAAATAGCCCACGGCGTTCCAGAAGAAAAAGCCGAACACAATCGCGAACATGGCCAGCAAGATGTAGGCGATGGGCGAGACAAAGTAGCTGCGCAGTTCTTTCCGGCAAATAACCCACACATTCCTCATCGTGTTTTATCCCTTCGCCTTCCCGGCGACGGCCTCAACCTCGGCCGCGGAATCCGCATTCGCATCCGTCTTCTCCTCGGCGGTGCTGGTGAGCTGCAGGAAGATCTCCTCCAGGCTCACCGCGGCAGTACGCAGTTCGTTGAGATCCCAGCCAGATTCGACAATGGCGCGTGCCAGGTCCCCGTGAATGGCCCGGGAGCTCTGCCCCTCCACTTCGAAGACGGCGCGGCCGTCTCTCGTCTCCTTGAAGAGCACGCGGCTGACTCCGGGCACCTGCTCGAGGCGCCGCTTTACCACCGCGGGATCCAAGGTGCCGTCGCGCCCGGCTACCTCGACAAGGACAGATCCTGCGCCGCGCGCCCGATTCCGGAGGTTGCTGACGGAGTCCGTGGCGACTAACTTCCCCTTGTTAATAATGATCACTTGCTGGCAGGTCTGCTCGACTTCGGAAAGGATGTGCGTGCTCAAAATGATGGTATGGTCACCTGCGAGGCCCCGAATCAGTTCGCGGGTCTCGTTGATCTGTTTGGGATCGAGTCCCGCGGTCGGCTCGTCCAGAATGAGTACGTCAGGATTGTGGATAATAGCCTGGGCAAGTCCTACGCGCTGGCGGTAGCCCTTCGAAAGCTTCCCGAGGACTTTGTCCGTCACGTCGGCGATGGCACAGCGGCCGAGAACGTAGTCGACGCGCTTGGCCAGTTCCGCGCCACGCAGCCCCTTGATTTTCCCGACGAACATGAGGTACTCGGCCGTGCGCATCTCGGGATAGAGTGGCGGCATTTCCGGCAAATAGCCGATGCGGCGCTTGACCTCCAGTGGCTCTTCAAGCACGTCAAATCCGGCCACTATTGCCCCGCCGGAAGTAGGCGGCAGGAAACAAGTCAGCATGCGCATCGTCGTAGTTTTCCCGGCGCCATTCGGTCCCAGAAAACCGACGATTTGTCCCTTCTGGACTTCAAAGGAGATGTGATCGACCGCCGTGTTACGGGCATACCTCTTCGTTAGCTCTTGTACAGTAATCATAAAGATTTGTTTTTGAGGCGTGGCAACAAAGCTACCTTCGCGATCGCGAAGTGAACCAATTCCCAGCCAAGCATTTAATCCTAAGAAGTGTGACGCCGCGTGTCAACCGCACGTTGCTTTTTTCCGTCATCCACTTTTTGGACGCAGCAGGCCAGGAATCGGCTCGTCGCCCCGCCAGCCGCCTTTCCTCAGGGCGGGTCCGGGGACTACGCTATGCCCAGTTTTTTCTGGAGTTCTTCCAAGGACAGCTCAGCCAGTGCGAAAAGCTCCCCAAGCTCTGTTCCAGAGCGTGGCTTACGCTGAACGGAATTTCTTGAATATAAGTTAAACCTTTGCGCATCCCGCGCATCCAATTCCCCGTAGTCGACCTCCTTTGCTCTCGGCCACGGGGGGATGGCATTTTCATCGCAGTTTGAGATACTCAATCGGCCGAAAACGGCTTCGGTTGCCCACCCGCCTCCGCAACCGATTGTCCAGAAGGGACCGTCCCATCATGCCCAAACCAGTCGTCCTTACTGTTGATGATGATCCCGACGTTTTGCGTGCTGTCGAGCGGGACCTCCGCACCCGCTACGCCGACCGCTATCGCATTCTCCGCGCATCCTCCGGCCCGGAAGCAATGGATACGTTGCAACGGCTCCACTCGCGCAATGAAGCGGTGGCTTTGCTCCTCGCGGACCAACGCATGCCGGACCTTGATGGCGTTGGTTTCCTGACTCAGGCCACGGAACTTTATCCTTCCTCAAAGCGTGCCTTGCTCACCGCGTATGCGGACACCAATGCCGCCATCAATGCGATCAACGAGGCGCGCGTCCACTACTTTCTGATGAAGCCCTGGGACCCACCAGAGCAAAATCTCTATCCGGCACTCGATGATCTCCTCAACGATTGGGCTGATTCCTATCATCCACCTTACGAGGGCATTCGCCTGCTCGGAACCCGCTGGTCCGCGCGCGCCTACGAAATACGCGACTTCCTTGCTCGCAATCATGTGCCCTATCAATGGGTCGACGTGGAGCAGAACACAAACGACACCTCCCTCCAAGCTCTCTTGAAAGGCGACAATGGCGAGCCACAGCCGTTGCCGCTCATGGTCTTTCCGGACGGCTCGCGTCTTTGTGATCCTGCGCCCCTAGCCATCGCCCAGAAAATTGGCTTGCGCACGCACACGGACGTCGATTTCTACGACCTGGCGATCATCGGCGGCGGACCGGCTGGACTCGCCGCAGCGGTCTACGGTGCATCGGAGGGACTCCGCACCGTCATGATTGAACGCGAAGCTCCCGGCGGCCAAGCCGGACTAAGTTCGCGCATCGAGAATTATCTCGGGTTTCCCGCCGGGCTCAGCGGTCAGGACCTCGCGCGTCGCGCGGTCGTGCAAGCTACGCGCTTTGGGGTCGAAATCCTGGCCCCGCAGGAAGCGGTCGGACTTCGCGTCGAAGGACCCTATCGCATCGTTGAACTGGCTGACGGCAACCGCATCTCCTGCCACGTTCTGCTTCTCGCCACTGGCGTTCAGTGGCGAAGCCTCGGCGTGCCCGGCGAAGCGCAACTGCGCGGCGCAGGTGTGTACTATGGCGGGGGCATGACCGAAGCTCTGTCGTGCAAGGGGGAAACGGTTTACGTCGTGGGCGGTGCAAATTCCGCCGGCCAGGCTGCGGTTCACTTTTCAAAATACGCAGAGAAAGTTGTGATGCTGGTCCGGCGCGAATCGCTGGCCGCCACGATGTCGCAATACCTGATTGAACAGATCCAGAAGACTCCCAACATCGAGGTTTGGCCCGATACCGAGGTGGTCGAAGTGCACGGTGACAACCATCTGGAAGCTATTTCCGTGCGCTGCTCACGAACGGGTACCATCGATCGCTATCCTGCAGGTAGCCTTTTCATCTATATCGGCGCCTTGCCGCGCACCGACTGGCTCGGCAGTTGCATCCAGAGGGATGACCGCGGCTTCATTCTCTCCGGCCCTGATCTGATAAGTAATGGCAAGCGGCCCGCGGGCTGGCCTCTAGATCGAGATCCCGCCTTGCTCGAAACGAGTGTCCCCGGTGTTTTTGTCGTGGGCGACGTCCGTCACGGCTCGGTGAAGCGCGTCGCCTCCGGCGTCGGAGAAGGCGCCGTCGCCGTGCAGTTCATCCACCAATATTTGGCCAAGGTTTCCTGAGAAGCTAAGGCGGCCTTATGACCTCTTCGATCAAAGAAGATTCCATCAAGCGCATTGCGAGTGAATTGAAAGCACTGGATGCTTTCCAGGACATTTCCGACGAGAACCTCGAATGGATCGCAGAGCACTCCATGGAAGCCAGTTACCTCCCGGGCGAAATAATCGTTGCCGAAGGCGACCCAGCCGAATTCATGCTGGTGGTCTTACAAGGGGAATTCACCGGACGCCAGGAATCTGCCGGACCCGACGGCCCTGTGTTCCACATCAAGTCCGGCGCCGTTACCGGCCTGCTGCCCTATTCACGCATGAAAGTCAGCAAGATTACCGGCCGTGCGGGCAACAACCTTCGCATTCTGAAACTCCATTCCAGGCATTTTCCCGAGATGTTGCATCGCATGCCCGTCCTCGGGGAACGCCTCGTCGGCCTGCTCACCGACCGCGTCCGTGAATTCACGCGCCTTGAACAGCAGCGCGACAAACTCGCCGCTCTCGGCAAACTCTCCGCCGGCCTCGCTCACGAACTGAACAACCCCTCTGCCGCTGCCGTTCGTTCCGCCGAGGCGCTTGTCGAATGCCTCAACCGTCTGCGCAAGCTTGAGCGCGATCCTTCTCTGAACGAGGCCAATTGCGAACAGATCTCCTTGGTCGAAGAAGCCATTCGCAAAGAACTCAAACCCGCGGCGTTTCGGGACGAATTGGAACGTAGTGACCGGGAAGATGCGCTGATCGCCTGGCTCCAAGCCAACTCCATCAAGGAGCCCTGGAAGCTTGCCCCTATGCTGGTCGAGGCCAATCTCGAAAAGGATCACCTGCAACGCTTGCAGGCTGCCGCCGGTCCCGCTTTCGCTTCCGAACTGGCCCGGTTCGCCACGATGCTGGAAATGGAAAAACTCGCCGAGCAGATCGGTCACAGCACCAAGCGCATTTCTTCCCTGGTGCGCGCCATCAAGGAATATTCCTACATGGATCAGTCGCCGGTTCAGCCCGTGGATATCGTTCACGGGATCGAAAATACTCTCACGATTCTCGAGCACAAACTGCGAAAGGGCATTACTGTCCAGCGGCTTTTTGCGCCGGATCTCCCGCGCGTCACCGCCAACGGCAGCGAGCTGAATCAGGTTTGGACTAATCTGATTGACAATGCCGCTGACGCGATGAAGGGCAAGGGCGTTCTCACCATCCACACGGCACGGGATGGGGACTGTGTTGTCGTTGAGATTGGCGACAATGGCCCCGGCATCCCCAAAGATCTTCAGTCCCACATTTTCGAGCAGTTCTTCACCACAAAGCCCGTCGGTCAGGGAACCGGCCTCGGGCTCGACGCGGTCCGCCGCATCGTGCGCAAGCTCGATGGCGCGATCTCCTTCACCTCCGTGCCGGGGGACACCCGCTTTCAGGTTCGCATTCCCGTTGCGGGATTGGGGAAAGGAGAATAGAACATGGCTTACTGTTCTCATCGCAAGGAAATCAAGCCCGTCCGCCCGAAATCCAAGGGTTGCGAAGAGTGTCTGAAGATGGGCGACACCTGGGTTCATCTTCGACTCTGTCTCTCCTGCGGACACGTCGGCTGCTGCGATTCCTCAAAGAATAAGCACGCCACCAGGCATTTCCATTCCACGCGGCACCCCATCATGCGCTCTCTCGAACCCGGCGAGGACTGGGGCTGGTGTTACATCGACGAAGTCATCCTGGAGGGCCGGGAACTGCAGCCCAGCTGAAATTTTGTTTGCCAGAGCGCCGGCCCGGCGCATCGAATTATTGAGCGCAAGCCCTCGCGCGGAGAGGCGTCCATGATTGCGACTGCGAAATCCGAGGAAAAATCAGGCTTGTTGAGTAGTCTGTATGAAGCGCGTTCGCACACGGATCACTTGTTCGAAATTGTGCGTTCAAATGCGCTGTATGAGCGCCCCATCGCCGAACGCCACCGCCTCATTTTTTATCTTGGCCATCTGGAAGCCTTTGATTGGAATCTGTTTCGTCAGCAGCGTTCCTCCTTGAAGTCCTTTCATCCGTCTTTCGATCAACTGTTTGCCTTTGGCATCGATCCCGTGGACGGCGGTCTCCCCACGGATCGTGCGGGAGATTGGCCCTCCGTCGCGGAGGTTATCCGTTACAACGCAAGAGCCCGCCGGGAAATCGATGCGTTTCTCGAATCGGGCGAGCAGGAAGGGAACGCTGGCTCGTCAGCAATCCTGACTTCCACGCTCCTGCACGTGGCCATCGAGCATCGCTTGATGCATGCGGAGACGCTGGCCTACCTGTTTCACCGTTTACCCTATGCGCAGAAGTTCTTGCAGCGTCAACCTTCCGTTAGCGCGCAAGCCGCTCGTCCCGAGATTGTCTCGATCCCTGTCGGGCTTGTCACGCTTGGTCTCAGCCGCCAGGAGGATGCCTTTGGGTGGGACAACGAGTTCGAACTTCACGAAATCGGCGTCCCCGAATTTCTCATCGACAAATTCATGGTGACCAACGGCGAGTATCTGCAATTTGTCCTGGCCGGTGGCTACGACGATCGCAAGCTTTGGAAGGAATCGGACTGGGATTGGATCCAATCTCAGCAAATTCGCTGCCCGGTCTTCTGGAGCCAGCAAGGCAAGCAGTGGATCTGGCGAGGCATGTTCGAAGAGCTTCCTTTGCCGCTCGATTGGCCGGTTTACGTGAGTCATGCGGAAGCGAGCGCATATGCTCGGTGGGCAGGCAAGTCGCTCCCGACCGAGGCGCAGTGGCATCGTGCGGCCTACGGAGACCCCAGCGGAACCGAGAGAATTTATCCCTGGGGAAGTGACGACCGGATCGAGGGCAAGGGGAATTTTGACTTCTTCCGCTGGGATCCTTCGCCCGTGAATGCTTTTCCGGGAAACGTCAGCGCCTTTGGAGTCGCTGGGCAGTTAGGAAATGGCTGGGAATGGACTTCTACGGAATTTGCGCCTTTCCCCGGCTTTGTGCCATTCGCGTTCTATCCCGGCTACTCCGCAAATTTCTTTGACGGGCAGCACTTCGTGCTGAAAGGCGGCTCCTCACAGACGGCTGCTCCCCTCTTGCGGCGGTCGTTTCGCAACTGGTTTCAGCCGCACTACCAATATGTTTACGCTGGATTCCGCTGCGTTATGAACGGCGAGAACAGGAGGCCATTTCAATGGTGACGCACGCTTTTCCGGCCACCAAGCCGAGCGATTTTGCGCTCCTTGTGCGCGAAGGTCTTACTCGCGAAGGCCAGAAAGAGTTGCCTTCCAAGTTTTTCTACGACGAAGTTGGCTCCGCGCTCTTCGATCTGATCTGCTTGCTTCCGGAATATGGCTTGACGCGCGCGGAAGAGCGCATCCTTTCACACCATGCCGCGGAGATTGTACAGAACCTTCCCCAGCCCATCGCCGTGGCCGAACTAGGCAGTGGCACGGGGAAAAAGACTCGCCTACTCCTACAAACCCTGTGCCGGCGGCATGCCCTTTCTTACTATCCCATCGAGATTTCGCCTTCGGCTCTGGCTACCTGTGAGCGGGAGTTGAACGACATCCACTGCATCAGCATCGTTGGCCTTGAGCGCGAGTATCTGGATGGCCTGCTGGAAGTGGCCGCGCGGCGCCGCGAAGGCCAGCACCTTTTGGTGCTTTTCCTCGGCAGCACCATTGGAAATTTCGACGGCGAAGCAAGTACCCACTTTTTGCACCAACTGCGGGGAACTCTGTGGGAAGGCGATTTTCTCCTCCTTGGCGCTGACCTCGAAAAGCCTGTGGACACATTATTAGCCGCTTATGATGATCCGCTCGGCGTCACTGCTGCCTTCAATCGTAATCTTCTGGGCAGGATCAACCGGGAATTGGGCGGAGATTTTGCTCTGGATCAGTTTGCCCATGAGGCAATCTTCAACCAGCAAACGCGCTCCATCGAGATGCATCTCCGCGCCCGAAGCGAGCAAATCGTCACCATTCCTCGAGCCGATGTCGTCGTCAAATTCGCACGCGGCGAATCTATCTGGACCGAAACCTGCCACAAATACTCCCTCGACGAATTACGCACCATGGCCAAAGACGCCAGATTCCGCCCTGTAGGCACATGGCTCGATTCCGCCTGGCCCTTCGCCGAAAGTCTCTGGGCCGCCGCCTAGTCGGTTCACCTTGACAGAACTGAGTGGCTTAAATGTCCACCAGGCTCACAAGTTCATTTAATTGCGCCTGAGCCAACCCTAGATGGCGATGCCGGTGCGTCTTGCCTTTCCCTTTGTTACCGCAACATAATACGGGCAAGGTGATGTTATGGCAGGCACTCTCCCGCCCGCTGAAGACGGAGCGCACGACGCGCGGTCCAGCGTTTACAAGCCCAGCGTCATTGCAGAATCAGACCAGCCTCCCGGGTCTGCAGGCCCGAGTCGATACCGTACGCTTCTCGAGATCTCCAGCGCTCTGGCCACACAACGAAGTGAGCAAGGGGTTTTGCGGAGTCTTCTAGGCTTGCTATCGAAGGTCGTGCCCGTGGACATGGTTGCTCTGTTTATGTTTAGTCGCAGCCGGGACACTTTAAGCGTTCGCGCACAAGAGTACCTTCGGCCCGGCTTTCTCCCAGTTGAGCTTGCCACAGAAATTCCCTATAAGGGCACGCCGCTTGAGCGGGTCATTGAGGAGCAGGTCGCGATCTCCATTTCCGACGTAAGCAAGGAAATGTGGATCACTCCGGAATTGAATGCGCGTATGAACCTGGGGGGCTTGCAGTCCGGGTACCTTGCTCCGGTCTCAACACCGCGCGAGAAACTAGGGGTGCTATTTTTCGGAAAGCTCGACAAATCCGAATTCAGTACCGAGGATATCGAACTCATGCGTTCAGTAACACAGCACGTCTCTGTCGCGCTGGAAAGCACATTAGCGATGGCCGACGCGGCACGGGAGCGGGATCAGTTGAGTCTCCTGCTGGAGATCAACAATCACGTTGTGGCAAAGCTCGACATAAACGAGCTATTTCGCGCGGCGGCAGCATCGCTGCGCAGGTATTTTGAAAATGACTTCACCAGCTTCTGGCTCTTTGACCAAGGCTCGAACCTGCTGAAATGCGTCATTATGGACTTCCCTGGAACCCGTGGGTACATGGCAGACGTTGCGGCCGCAGAGATTTCGCAGCAAGCCATGGATGAAATGGGAATCCGCACAACTAAGATTTTTGCAACGTCCGAGATTTCGGAAAGATAC
>OCOJ01050976.1_pt1 | contig 19469 bp, 19 predicted proteins | sample 1539251 | NCBI WGS metagenome assembly OCOJ01 (sample SAMN01911457, study PRJEB22624) | soil metagenome | biome: Soil | place: Malaysia | collected 2012-04-30 | depth RA_metagenome m | reverse complement strand
TCCACGACTACGGGAACAAGCGGCGGTGCACCGACGGCCCGCGCCCCCGGTAAACCCACCGTGGGCGCAGCAGCGCCAACCGCTGCGCCGCCAACCGCTGAGACGCAGGAGCGCACTATCGTCGTGGAGAACGCGCTGTATCGCGTGGAGTTTTCCAATCGCGGCGCGGTCGTGAAGAGCTGGCAGCTCAAGAGATACAAAGACGACGCGAAGCCGCAACGCACGTTGGATCTCGTGCACACGGAGTCTTCTGCCAAGACGGGTGGCTGGCCGTTTTCCCTGGTATTCGATGATCCGCAGTTGGAGAAAGCCGCAAACACCGGCCTGTACAAGATTTCCAGCGATAGCACTTCGCTTGAAGCGCCCGCCGAGCTGACCTTCACCTGGAGCGACGGTCACCTGGAAGTCACGAAGAAGTTTCACTTCGATCATTCGTATGTTGTGAGCGCGGAGACCACCGCGACGTACAACGGGGCGCACGTGCTGGCGGGGCTCGCCTGGCGCGGCGGCTTTGGCGACGTTACGGTGACGGATCCTGCCCCCTCGGCAACGATCAACACTTTTTATAGCGAGAACGGCAAGCTTTCGATGTTCCTCGAGAAGAAACTCGACACCCCGGACAAGTGGGGCAACGTCTGGCAGGGCGGAAAAACGTTCACGGGAATCGAAGACCGCTACTTCACCGCTGCGTTTCTTGCTCCCAGTGACTCGCTTTCGACGACGCTGCAGACGCGCTATTGGAAGGTCTGGGACACGAAAACAACAAAAGAGGGCAAAGAAGAGTCCGAGGCCATCCCCGAAGTCGCGACCGCGACATCCGAGCAGCCCATGGCGCTGCGCGTGTTCGTAGGGCCGAAAGACTACGACGACCTTAAGGCCATGCACCNNNNCCTTGAACGCCCTGGTGCAATTTGGCTGGCTGGAGTTCATCGCCGACCCGTTGTTCCACGGGCTGAAATGGCTCTTCAAGTACATTCCCAATTGGGGCTGGGCGATCGTCGTTCTGACGATCGTGATCAACATGGTGCTCTTCCCGCTGCGCATTTCAAGCTACAGGACGACCTTGAAGATGCAGCGGGTGGCGCCGGAGATCAAGCAAATCCAGGAAAAGNCATTCCCAATTGGGGCTGGGCAATCGTGGTCCTGACGATCGTGATCAACATGGTGCTCTTCCCGCTGCGCATTTCGAGCTACAGGACGACCTTGAAGATGCAGCGCGTGGCGCCGGAGATCAAGCAAATCCAGGAAAAGTACAAAAAGTACAAAATGAATGACCCGCGCAAGGCCCAGATGAATAAGGAAGTCATGGCCATTTATTCGCGGGAAGGAATCAATCCCGTGGGCGGCTGCTTCCAGATGTTTTTGCAGATGCCCATCTGGTTTGGGCTGAACAGTGCGTTGCGCTACGCGATTGAATTACGGCATGCGAGCTGGCTGTGGATCCGCGACCTGGCCTCGAAGGATCCGTATTACATTCTCCCCGTGACGGTGGGCGTCTCGATGTACCTGGTTTCCAAAATGACCCCGATGACGACGACCGACCCACAACAGGCCCAGATGATGAAGATCATGCCGCTGACCTTTGCGGTGATGTTCGTGGTTTTCCCGTTCTCCAGCGGCTTGGCGTTGTATATTCTTACGAGCAGCCTAATCGGTATTCTGCAACAGTGGTACTTGAATCGGACTCACCCTCTCCCCGCCCCGCCCAAACCCACGCGCGCGAAAAAGTGAGCAGAGAGAGGATCGGCGCCGAATAAGAGGAGTCCTAAGTATTAAGTTGTAAGTCGCCAGTTGCGGAGCTTCTTCCGTCCACTTATTACTTAGAACTGAAAACTTACGACTATCTTGGGAGACAAATGACGAAAGAATTTGTTCGCGACGGAAAACTCGACCGCGAAGCTGCGGCGGAGGCGCTGCGGGACTTTTTGCAAAGAGTTCTGCACGCAGGCCAGCTTGAGCTGAACGTGAAGGTCCACGCGGCGCCGCCCGGGGGCACAGGCGAGGGCGAGGCGGAGGTGTTCGCGGATCTCGACGGAAGGGACAAAGAGATCCTATTTGCGCAAGGGGGTGAAGTTCTGAAGGCCCTCGAGCATCTGGCATTTCGTGCCCTCAATTTGGAACCTGCCTACCATGAGAAAGTTCACCTGGACTGCGGCGGCTACCGCGCGTTGCGTTTTGAAGAGTTGCGCATGACCGCGCGCGTGGCGGCGGAACGCGTGCTGGCCTCAAAGCAGCCTTTTCAGCTCAACCCCATGTCCTCGCGCGAACGCCGCATCGTCCATCTGGCGCTGAAGGACATGCCCGGCGTACGTACGGAGAGCGTGGGTACGGGCGAAGAACGCCGCATCGTGATCCACCCGGATAAGAAAGACACAGAGGCGAAGCGCTAATTCGTTGGAGTGCGGCAGCCCGGCTGCCGCTTTGAGGCCTCAGCACGCGCTATTTCGCGAAAGCGGGAGCAGGGCTCCCACACTCCAAGGATTGCCTCTTAGCCTGGTAACACGTTGTAGTCATCCGGAACTGCAACCTTGTCAGACGGAAATCCCATAACGGTGGAGCGGAATGATCTCGTAGCTCTCCGTGCGAACCATGCGGCTGAGCACCATGGATATAGTTCGGCGCTGGGAACCAGCCCGTGCCGCACTGGATTGTTGTGGACGTAATTCAATCGTGCCAGGAACGATTTATGGTAGGTGAGGTGGGTGTCCCAATATTGATGCCAGACTTTGCGACGCGGTGTTTCGTCGAGTCGATTCACATATTTCGCAGAAATGGAATGCAGATACTGAACAAAGCCAGCCATTGAAGCAGGTCGATCAACCTCGGCAACGAAGTGATAGTGATTTGAGAAGACGGCCCAGGCCTGCAATCGCAAGTCATATTCCTGCGCAAGGAACAGCAAAGCTTTTGTCAAATATGCAAGTCGCTCTGTTCCGTAGAATAGAGCCTCCTTGCGATATGTCCCCGCCGTAACGATGTATCCTCCACTTTCACCCAACCGGTGAACAGGAGCATGAGGCCAGTCAATCGTCTCTAATCGTTGATTCATGACTCTGAGCGCGCCTTCTCTCTATGGAGGCATTATTATACTTTAAAGTTATCTACGAAGGCATTTGGAGTGCGGCAGCCCGGCTGCCGCTTTTGGAGGCCTAACTAAACACACTCTATTCCGCAAAAGCGGGAGCAGGGCTCCCGCACTCCAAAGGAACTACCGGCGGACCCAGCCTTGCGCGAGGACCTGGCCGTCTGGAGAAAAACGGACACGGTAGGTGAACGAAGAGGGGCGGTCGCGGCGCATCGACGCGAAACGCAAGTCGGCAAACTCCACAACGGCTTCTGCGCCTTCCTTGTGGAAACGAGTGACAGGAAATCGCGCGAACCACAGCACTTCCTGCACCTCATGGAGTTTCCGCGCTGCTTCGATGAATTCATTTGGAAACGCGTCCGGGTAATAGGTGCGTTGGATCACTTCGGAATGATCCGAACCGGCGCCTTTCCGAAGGCCATCACTTAAATCCACACGCATTTCGTAAACCCCACGCGGCGCACGGACCAATCCGTCCCAATGCCAGAGAGACGGCGGAAAGGGCAGCGCGGCGATCGCTTGTACCTCGAGTTTGTCTTGCGCAGCGAACTGTTTCACCCGCTCGAAGGCCACGTGATGCGCATAGGTCGCGGCCAGAATGTAAGCGATGGCCAGAGTCAGCCCAGCGCGATTCCATGCCGCAAAGGGCACGCGCAATCCCCTGCCCCGAGCCGCAGGGAGAAGAAAGAGCGCCGCGAGGAGGACAGTAATGACCAGAATGGCGGCGCTGGAAGTCGGCGCGCCGACACTTTGCGCAATTTTAGATACCAGCAGGGGCATGGGCGTGAAAATGACCCACAGGAAAAGCACGCGACCGCGGACGCGCTCCGCGTCTGCGTAAGCCCAGGCCAGCAATTGCGGGATGAGCACGATGCCGCTGAACGCGAAATCGATGATGAAAAGAATGTCCCAGGCGGGGCGCGACCATTCCAGTGGTGACCAAATCATCGTGCCGAACGTGGTCAGCAGGTCGAGGAAGATGTGACTTAGGATCCCCACCGCATACAATCCCGTCAACGCGGGGAAGGATGGAGCCTCCCACTTGCGCCAGCGCGCAACAGCCCCGGTCAGGGCCGCAAGCAGGACGGACCAGATCGGCAAGCAAAGCAGCGAATGGGTAATACTGCGATGCCAGGTGATCAGCAACAACTGATCGTGCGAAAAGAAGTCGCGAAAGACGTCGGAGTCGGGAAAAATGGCGCCGAGCATGAGCGCCCACGTTGTGAGGCGGCGCTTGTTCATGTTCACGGCAGGAAAAAGATCGCTCCCACCGAAAGCAGCTTTGCTGATAAGTGCACCCGCGATTCCGTGAGTGATGGTGTCCATGGCGAAAGTTCCCTTGAACTCCTCAGATGACGGACAACAGCCGAGAAGATTTTGGCAAGACTCGCCCGATGCGCGCTGTGGGGACGCCGTGTTGCTGCAAAGCACGGAGCGCCGCGTCGGCCGCGTCAGGAGAAATAGCGATGAGCAGGCCACCTGAGGTTTGCGGGTCAAACAGAAGGGCGCGATGTTCTTCCGCAATGTCGGATGCAAAGCCGACGCAATCTCCCAAGAATTCGCGATTGTTTTTCAGTCCGCCCGGAAGCATGCCTTCGCGTGCGGCATCGAATGCCCCGGGTAGGAACGGAACTTCGCGGTGATCGATTTCCAGCGTAACGGCAGTTGTTCCTGCAGCGGGATCACCCAGAGCCATCTCTCGCGCGTGCCCTAGCAATCCAAAACCCGTCACGTCGGTGACTGCGTGAATGGAATGCGGGCCGCCATTCTTTTCGACTTCGTGCAGGGCGTCGGCTGCAGCGCGGTTCAATTGCGACATGGAGGCAATTGCGGCATCGAGCGACTCTTTTGTGGCGCGATCTTTTTTCAGCGCTGTGGAAATGACGCCTGTGCCGAGCGCTTTTGTCAGCAAAAGAATGTCATTTGTCTGCGCGCCGACATTTCGCCAAATTTGCCCTGGATTCACAACCCCGTTGACTGCGTAGCCGAATTGAATGTCTTCATTGCGGATCGAATGGCCCCCAATAACTGTGCACTTTGCTTCATTCATTTTGTCCAAGCCGCCGCGGATGATCTGTTCNCTGTGGAAATGACGCCTGTGCCGAGCGCTTTTGTCAGCAAGAGAACGTCATTTGTCTGCGCGCCGACATTTCGCCAAATTTGCCCAGGATTTACGATCCCAGTGACTGCATAACCGAATTGAATGTCTTCATTGCGGATCGAATGGCCCCCAATAACTGTGCATTTTGCTTCATTCATTTTGTCCAAGCCGCCGCGGATGATCTGTTCGNAGGATGGCCGTATCGCCCTTCTCCGGAAAGCCAACTAGCGACAAGGCAGAGAGCGGCCGGCCACCCATCGCATACACATCGCTAAGGGAATTGGCCGCAGCAATTTGCCCAAACGTAAAAGGATCGTCGACGATGGGCGTGAAGAAATCGACGGTTTGCACCAGCGCCAAGCCATCGCCGAGCAGATACACCCCCGCGTCGTCGTTGGTGTTGAATCCAACGAGCACGTTCGGATCAGACGGCACGGGCAAGCGGCGAAGGATTGAGTCCAGCGTCCCGGGACTCAGTTTGGCCGCTCAACCGGCTGCCTTGACCATGGCCGTGAGCTTCACGGAATCGGTCAAGCCACACCTCGCTGTACTGCGCTCCGATTATAGCGATGCCGAAGAAATCGTGCTCGCCGCGCTCCAGGGGTTAACCCGACATGGCGGCCTGCGGGACAACTTGCGCTGGCCCCACGAAAATGTTCTCATCGGGCAATGCCCTGGGACTTCTGGCTCGTCTTTCTCGTGCTCGGTCTCGTCATTCCGTGGCGAGGGCGCGCGCGGTTGAAACGTCTACTGTCGGAACCGCCGGGCGGGACGAAAGAGAAACTGACGCTGTACGGAGCGACACTCGCGTTTCAATGGATTTTTTCTGGCGTGGTCGCATGGCGCGCCTTGGCCCGCGGACTCACGGCAACGGACTTGGGCCTCGAGAGACTCCGACAGGTCGACTTGCTGTTCGCTGGCCTTGCGGGGGCGGCTTTACTTGCGGGCTTTCAGTGGTTGAATCTGCGCCGCCTTGGCAGGACAAGTGGCCCTACGCGCGACCTGATGAGCAAACTCGCGGAAAGGCTCTTGCCACGTCAGGCCGTGGAGTTCGCCCCCTATTGCGCGCTGGCGATCACGGCCGGAGTGTGCGAAGAATTTCTTTATCGCGGATTTGCGATGGCCGCACTGTATCGTGCCGGAATCGCGAGTTGGGCTGTGGTCACAATTTCCTCCGTCTTGTTCGGTCTCGCACATGCCTACCAGGGCCGCGGGGGAATCGTTGGCACGATGTTGCTGGGATTTGTGTTCGCATGGGCGCGGTTGACTTTCGCAAGTCTGCTCCCGGTGATGATCTGGCACACAGGAGTAGATCTGGCCGCCGGAGTCGCGGGACCACGATACCTCGTGTCGAGAAGCGTTGTGCCGGCGCAGGAAACTCAATAAGTGACCGTGAATTCAAGAGGTTACAGGATATTTACTGTTATGGTAACAACAACGGAGAGCCCCCTTTCGGAAGGCGCCATCCGGCGCGCGCTGGCGGAATTTCAGATCACCGTCGATGACAGACAAGTGCTTATGATTCAACAATATATGGCCATTTTGCGACACTGGAATGAGAAGCTGAATTTGACCGCAATTCGCGATCCTCTGGAAATACTACATCGTCACTTCTGCGAATCCATGTTCGGGGCGGTGGCCGTGCCGGTGAATTTTGGTCGGCTCGCCGACATTGGCGCGGGTCCGGGATTTCCGGGGCTTCCCATGAAGATTTTGCGGCCCGAGTTGGAGTTATTTCTCGTAGAGTCAAATATCAAGAAGGGTACTTTCTTGGCGGAAGTTATTCGTGAGCTTGAACTTGCAAACGCAAGGGTGCTCATCAGCCGGTATGAGGAACTGGGCGAGGAGCTGGCCCCGCTGGACTATGTGTGTTCGCGGGCTGTCGGTGAGTTCGGTACGTTCCTGGATTGGGCGGCGTCCGAACGATTGTCGGCGGGCCGAATTCTGCTCTGGATCGGCGGCCGGGACTTGGACGAGGTACGGAAATCGCCCCATTGGGAATGGAGGGAACCGATCGCGGTGCCGCACTCATTGCGGCGGTATATTCTGGTCGGGACGAAGCGGCCGTCGGCTGGGCGACAAAGCCCCTCTCAGTCCTAATCTCTCGAAGAAATAGAACCGGACAATTCGCTCCGTCGTTCCACGTGGAACGACGGACACGGAGCACAGATCGAGAAGTGATCCTGAATTGAAAAATTGAGAGATCTGGCTGACGCAGAGTTCCACGTGAAAGGAATTCCCGTTCTCGTGGCAGAAGGATGGTTTCACGTGGAACGCATAGAGCAGAGTAAACCGATGCGATGATGTTTTTTGTGTCTTTGGCATTTACGAATAGGGATGCACTTGAGCAATTCGAGTTGCTGTGGTGCCTACCAAAGGGGGCCATGTTCCATGTGGAACACGGTGGATGATTGCCTCTGCGCAAATTCGCCCTAATAAGTCTCTTTGCAACAACAAGCTACATCGTGATGTTTCACGTGAAACATTTTGAGATTCCACAGGAAATCCGCAGCTGGCCCCTCTGTTTCACGTGAAACAACTTGCTTCTCTCGAACGGCTCTGCTAGTTTGAACTGTTTGGGAGCGTGTCTTGGCCCGGGTCATTGCTGTTGCCAACCAAAAAGGTGGAGTAGGAAAGACCACCACAGCCGTCAATCTTGCTGCTTGCCTTGCTGCCGCTGAGCAGCCAACTCTCCTGGTGGATTGCGATTCCCAAGCCAATGCCACGGCTGCCATTGGTTTCCCAAAGGATCCCTCGCGACGTACCCTGTATCATGCCTTGATTCTTGGCGAGCCCTTCGAGAGAATCATGCAAAAGTCACAGGTCGAAGGACTGGACGTTGTGCCCGCCGACAAGAACCTCGCGGGAGCGGCAGTCGAATTGGTCGTGGCCGAGAGCCGGGAGTATAGATTGCAAGCATTTCTGCAACCACTCCTAGAAAAATACAAGTTTGTTATCCTGGACTGCCCACCGGCGCTTGATCTTTTGACGTTAAACGCGCTGGTTGCCGCCAATTCCGTGATAGTGCCGATTCAATGCGAGTATTTAGCGCTGGAGGGAGTTTCGGAACTGTTGGATACCCTGATGCGCATCCGCAGGACGCTGAATCCCAGCCTGGAGATTGAAGGAATTTTGCTGACAATGCACGACGAGCGCACGACCTTGTCACGGCAAGTTGCTACGGACCTGCGAAGCTTCTTTGGCTCGCAGGTGTTTCAGAGCCTGATTCCACGCAACGTGCGGCTGGCAGAGGCGCCGAGTTTTGGTAAACCTATTATTTTCTATGATATACACAGCAAGGGTGCGGAGGGGTATTCGCAGCTTGCCCAGGAGGTAATTGCACATGCCGAGAATCGCGTTGGGGCGGGGGCTAGGAGCGCTCATTCGGGAGCCTGAGTCACACGTTCCTGCTAAACCGGCGGAGGGCCATCTGCCGACCACAGAGGTTGCCGCAACGGGAGGAGCGGCCGCGGCCGCAGCCCCTGCATTCCATCCTACGCCGTCGGTGCCGATGCAGATCGATATCGACTTAATCGAGCCGAGCCCCTATCAGCCACGTACGCGGTTTCGCGAAGAAGCGCTGGACGAACTGGCACGCTCAATTCAGACAAGCGGCATCATCCAGCCCCTCGTAGTGCGACCAATCGGCAACCGGTACCAGTTGATTGCGGGCGAACGAAGGTGGCGCGCCGCGCAACGCGCGGGGTTGAAGGATGTGGCGGCAATTGTGCGTCATGTGCCGGACGAGCTAGCGCTGGAAATGACGCTGGTGGAGAACATCCAGCGTGAAGATTTGAACGCCATCGAACAAGCCCGTGCGTTTGAGCGGCTGATGGACGAGTTTCATGCGACCCAGGAAGCAGTCGCCGAGCGTACTGGCAAGGATCGCGCGACGGTAGCAAACGCGATTCGACTGCTGAAGCTGGAGCCGACGATTCAGGATTGGATCGAAGAAGGGAAACTGACCGCAGGCCACGGGCGCGCATTGCTGGCAGTGGCCGACCCTCCAATGCGCATGCGGTATGCAAAGCGTGCGGCGCGCGGCGGACTGACGGTGCGCCAGATTGAGAGGCTGGCATCGCGGCGTTCGCGCGGGGCGAGAGCACTTACAGAAACGCAGCTTGACCCGAACATTCGCGAGGCACTCGAGGAACTACAGCGGCACCTCGGGACAAAGGTGATTCTGAGGCAGAAGACGAAAATGCGGCCGGGCCAGCTCGTGCTGGAATTCTATGACGACTCTCAACTCATGGGGATCTACGATCGCCTGATGAAATAGCGCCGACTGTTTCACGCTCCTGCACTAACGTTCAGGGATTGCATTCGACAACCTGGCGCCGCCGCGGCGTTGACTTCTTCAGTCACCAAGCTAAAGTGAGAGAGAAGGTTTTTGGGGGAATTGCGATGGCTTGGAAGTGGCCCGCTGGCTCGAAAAACGGTATCGGCGAAGAATGGACAGGATTCATTGATCAAGGCGTGTCGCTTGAGGGTACGCTGACACTCACGGGAACATTCCGTATCGACGGACATGTGAAGGGGAACATTATCTCTGAACAGACCGTGGTGCTGGGCGAAAACGCAAAGGTAGAAGGGCAGATTGAAGGGAACCGTGTCGTGATCGCGGGCCGCTTTGACGGCGTCATCTTCGCGAAGGGACGAGTGGAAATTCAACCCAAGGGCGTGGTGACTGGAGAAGTGCACTCACCGTGCATGGTTATAGATCCCGGTGGAATCTTTGATGGACGATGCCATATGCTCGCCTCGTCAGACGCAGCGGCGGGAGTAACGATTCCGATTCGCGCAGTCGGGGGCGCCTAGCGCACATACCTGCGCGCTAACCTTTATCGAGTCGCTTAAAGGTTAGGCCGGGGATCACCGCGCAAGACGATTCCCTGCTGTCGGATCTCGTTCCCCCTGAAAAATTGATTCTAGCACTCAGGCGAAAGGCCTGGACTCTAGCTTTCCGACAGGACGCAAGGCGTACAATGAATGTGGAGCCAGTGTGTGATTCCTCGCAAGGCAAAGAACATTTGCAGCGAGTCTAGCCAAGGAGGAAATCATGATTCTCTGCGATCTCTGTGGCGAAGCAAAGGATTGCTTGCCAAAGGAAATCGAGGGCAAGGAATACGACATTTGCGCAGAATGCTGGGACCCGTTGGCGCAGAAGTTAAAGGGGAAGGGCAGGACAAAGAAGCGCGACATCGTGTTCTTGCCTCCGCCGGAAATAACGAAAGAACGAAAAGACGAAGAGACGCAACCGCCGCCAGGGCATCCGCCAAAAATCTGGGGTAGCTGGCACAAGAGACATTAGGATTTGCTTGGGCTCAACGCTTCGGTGCAAGAACGGCTGTTGAAAGAAGTGTTTTTGCGTCGCGAAGGCCTGCATCGATATTTGGCTGCCAATCGAGGTGTGGCACCTTCGAGGCATTAACGCTCTCATAGCATTTGAGCGCTTCTTCCGGGCGATTCAGCTTCTTCAAGTACAAACGGCCCGCCGCAACGAGGGCGAGAATCGACTGTTTTTCTGTTGCATGGGTTTGGGCAAGACGTTCGTATTCGGTGGCCGCACGGTCAAAGTGTTGTTGCGCTTCGAGCATACGAGCGATTTCGAGCCACGTGGCCGCAGGCAGCTTGTCGCCGCCAGCGTTGCTGTACTCCTCATAGGCACGCCAGGCCGCTTCGGAGTCCTGTGCCTTCAGATGCCATTGGCAGAGTTGCGCTGTCGCCTGGAGATAGGCGGGCATGTCGTTCCGGCGCCAGTGTACCTGCTGGAGCATGTTCAAAGCGTCCATCGTGGCCGGCTTGCGCTTCAGATGATCGTCAAGAATGGCTGCGGCTTCATCCAACTGGGACTTCTCCATGGCGTCGGAGGCGTGAACGAGATCCGGGTCCGCGGACCAAGCCACTTTGGATTCTATGGCGTCGTTAGCTTTTTGTTCGAGGCCTGAACGCTTGAGGCCGTAAGCCCCTGCCATGCCGAAGAGGAAGCCGCCGACATGCGCCCAGTGAGCCACGGAAGAGGTAGCGCCAAAGACTGAGCCATAAAAAAACTCCATTGCAAGCCAGAGAGGAAGCAGCCAATACGCCGGGGCCTTGAAGCGGTAGCGGATGAAGAAGCCATAGAACAGCATGTCAATCTTCATTTTGGGGAAGCGAACGAGAAACGCACCCATGAGAGCGGCGACGGCACCCGAGGCGCCCACCAGCGGCATATAACTTCCAGGAGCACACCAGGCGTAGAACTGCAAAGCGGCGGCACCGGCGACGAGATAAAAAACGGAATAGATCAGGCGGCCCCAGTTGTCTTCCAGGATGAAACCAGCGAGCCAGAGGAACCACATGTTTCCAATCAGGTGCAGCCAGCCCCCATGCAGGAAATTGGCGGTGATGTATGAGAGGGGATTCGGCCGCGCGGGCACGAAAGCGTACTTGTCGAGGATGTCGGTATTCTGCTGCGCTTCGAAAGCTTCGCACAGGGAATCCATCTGCTGCTGCAGCTCAGCCGGATCGTTGCCCTGGCCGGCGCGTTCATTCTGGATCTCCACGGCGGAGCGGTTGGCCGCAATGAGCTTGTCCCACTGGTCCCCGGCTTTTTTCTTGACGGCTTCGACGTAAGCGCTGGCCTCGGAAGTCAGTTGCAACCCAGGGTGAGTGGCTGCCATGACGACGAGGTGGAGCCGAACCTGGGTGCGCTCGGGCTGCTGCTCCTGAATGGGTCCTTTCGTAAGCAGAAAGATCAAACAGTTCAGGCCGATGAGGATAAAGGTGATGATCGGCCACCTTCGTCCGCGCATATTTTCGTGGCGCAGAGGGATAAGCAACGGGTCCTCCCCAAACGGTCAAGATTTCGCGGTAGCCCAAAAGCGTCTGTGTACAGAGTAAGCGGCAGGGACGCAAGGAAAGGGCTGGCACGAGGGACAGGTGGTGCCAAAAAGTTATGGCAAGACGCAAAGCCAGGCGTGCTGTGGCTCGAACGCGAAAAGAAGAGGCTTGGCGACGTGTTTGACACCCTGGGTAGGGCGGACTATCGTTCCAGAGCGGAGTGCAAAGAACAGATGCGAATTCTGGTGATCGGCGGTGGCGGGCGCGAACACGCGCTGGTGTGGAAGCTGCGCGAGGGCAGAGGCGTGGAGAAGGTGTGGTGCGCACCGGGGAATGGCGGGATCGCAGCAGAGGCGGAGTGCGTGGCAGCGGAGGCCGGAGATGTGGCGGGTCTGGTGAATCTGGCGGAGAAAATTGCGCCAGACCTGACCGTGGTCGGACCGGAGCTGCCGCTGGTGAATGGACTGGTGGACGAATTTACGAGACAGGGCCGCTCGATTGTTGGCCCGACGAAAGAGGCGGCGCAACTCGAAGGCAGCAAGATTTTTGCGAAGGAGTTTTTGCAGCGTCACGGCATACCGACGGCGGAAATGTATGGCGCCTATGATTCGCCGGGGGATGCCTATGCAGCTTTGTGCGCCGTGGACTGGCCGGTGGTAATCAAGGCGGACGGATTGTGCGCAGGAAAGGGCGTGTTTGTGGCGCCGAATCCGGATGCGGCGACGGATTTTATTGAGCGCGTCATGGAAAAAAATGAGCTGGGCGCCGGTGGGAAGCGCGTGATGTTGGAAGAGGCGCTGGAAGGAGCCGAACTGTCGTTCATTCTGCTGACGGATGGCGAGCGATATGCGCCCTTCGTGCCGACGCGTGACCATAAGCGCGTGTTCGACAACAACCAAGGGCCGAACACGGGGGGAATGGGCGCTTATTCTTCCGATGAATTGCTGCCGGAAGAATTGGGGCGCATGATTACGACGAAAATCGTGGAGCCAACGCTGAAGGGACTGTCCGNGGGAGGGGATTCGCTATCAGGGATTTTTGTACGTGGGATTGATGCTCACGAAAGATGGGCCGAAGGTGTTGGAGTTCAACTGCCGTTTGGGCGACCCGGAGACGCAGGCGATCGCGGCGCGGATGGATTTCGACCTCGCGGAAGTGCTCACGGAAGCAGCCTCAGGAGAATTGCGGCCGGAGAAGCTGCGTTGGAAGCCGGGCGCGAGCGCGTGCGTGGTGCTGGCTTCGGGCGGGTATCCGGGGAAGTTCGAGAATGGCAAAGAGATTCGCGGGCTGAGCGAAGCAGGGCGACTTGCGGATGTGAAGGTATTACACGCTGGGACGAAGCGCGTGGGCGACAAGATCATGACCAATGGCGGGCGCGTGCTGGGGGTAACAGCTATCGGAGATTCCTTGGAGGCTGCGGTGCGCAAGGCGTACGAGGCGGCAGGGAAGATCCAGTTCGAGGGGATGCATTATCGGCGGGACATCGGGCGGCACGNGGCGGCAAAGTTCCGCGGCGAGTGAGGCTGCGAGAATATAAGGGCTGTCGTCAGGGATGGGGCAATAGCGCTTCAGTGCGAATCCCCGTTAAGGTCATGCGGGCGGCGCAAATCCACTTAGATGACCCCGTGGACGCGCACGAGGAGTCCGGGCGCATTGTTATCGAACCAGTGAAGCTCAGGGGATATGATCTGGCTGAACTTCTGAAGGGGATTACTCGCGAGAATTTGCATGATCAAGTCGACTTTGGAAGACCAGTTGGTAAAGAAACGTGCTGAGGTTGCCGGCGTATTGCAAGAGCCGAGGGTAAGATTGAGGCGGCGAACACTCAGTAGCGAGCTTGCGCGAACAGGTCAAAGGTTGGGGTCAGGCTTGGGCTTGCGCATCAGAGTGGGGGCGTCCGCCGGGCGTTCCTTGTCCTGGCCGCGCTGCACCTTCTCGACGGGTTCTTGGGGAGGGACAATCCAGTCAAAGCCGCCGCTATCTGGCATCTTGCCCTCGATGAAACGAGCATCGCCGGCAAGCAGGGGCAAAGCCGCGCGCAAAAAATCGGCGGCATCCTCCGAACTGGCTTTGTTGGCTTGACCGCGTTCGATGTCCTCCACGACCTTGTTGAAACGCGCGTCGGAAGAGCGCAACCGGGAAAAGCGCGGGTCGTTCTGCTGAATCAGACCAAGGAGCGGGATCGCCTGTAAATCCGCGGGGAAACGTACCTCGAGGAGAGTCTTGGGTTGATGCTTCTCCGGGGGATAGAGCTGCGTGAAGCGAGGGCGCAGTACGTGCGTCTGCCAGTATTCAAAGCGGCTGCCGACAGATTCCTGCTCCGCGCCGTAATCGATGAGCCAGACTTCGGGGCCATAGTTGGGGGCATAGCCGAGGAGGACGATTTCGAAGAGTGGCTCATCGGGTTTGAGATCAAATTTGTGGTGGAGCTGAGAGACGAGAGGACGCAGTTTTTCGAGGAAAGCGACGCCGATGGTCTCGAGATCGGGATCACCAGCGCCAAGCGGCTGGTAATAACCTTGGCTGGAGGGACGAACATCTCCAATGTCGCGGTCCAGGCGGATCGGCCGGGGCTGGGCCGGGATTTGCCACTCGGAAGCGCCGAAGAAGATGCCGATATGAGAATTGCCAATGGTGGCGACACGGGGCGGAACGGACTTGGCCTCGAGGGGATGGTCAATGGCGCCAAAGATGATGGCATCGCGCGTGACGTGGATTAGGACACGGCCACCGGCGAGGTTGGCAACGATTTCGTCTTCCTGGGCGCGCGCGGGGATACCAGCGAAGGAGAACGCCACAAGAATGAGAAAGAGAACACGCATTGTTTGCAATCCCACGGCAAGTACAGGCTGCGAGTCCTAGAAACAAGCATACTCCTTGGCGCGCCGGTTTGGGGTGAAGGCACTACAATCAGGCGAGCGGAGGCCACCCGGCTGGCGCTGTGGGCGGCCGTTCCCATCCCCTGCCATATCGGATGGGGACGCGATTCGGTAAAATACAGGTTTGGGAAGTGGGGAGAAAATTGGACTATGGGCCTGCGTAAATTGAAAAGCCTGAAGCACAACGGGAAGAGACTCACGGAAATCCTGGACGCACATGAGCGCTTCTGGGCAAGCAAGGAAGGCGGAGCACGCGCGGACCTGACGGGTGCGGACCTCTCTGGAGCGGACCTGAGCAAGCTGGACCTGGCGGGGGCGATCCTGAGAAATGCCAACCTAGAAGGCAGCGACCTGCGTGGGGCCCGGCTGCCGGGTGCTGATTTCAGTGGGGCCCGGTTACGGAAGGCTGATCTGCGGAACACGGATATGACAGAGGCGCACCTGCCTGGAGCAGATTTGACGGAGGCCCGGGCGAGCGGCGTGGAGTTCTTCCGGTGCGACCTGACGAACGCCAATTTTCAGAGGGCATTGCTGCGGAACGCGAATTTCCGGGACGCACACGTAGATGGGGCGAAATTCTCGGGCGCGGACATGGGCATCGCGATTCTGCGGGAGACGGATATCAGCAAGGCGGAGCTGACGGGAGTGGATCTGTCGACCACGTTGATGCCGCCGGGATATGGTGTGAAGAAGCAGGGAGCGTGAACGTGGGCGCGAGGATGGAAAAACGGGGCGTTGCGTGTTAGCCTCACGCCACTGCCTCTTCGAAGGGACACTTTGGCGACCACCTCAACACAATTAGACCTGCCGGGCATCCGCGAACGCGTACTGGATGTCCTGCGCGAACTGCTCGAGGAATTGGGCAGTCACGGCGCCGTGGCTGAGCTCACGGAGAAGTCCAACTTCGACCGGGATTTGGGATTGGGAAGTCTGGAGCGCGTCGAGTTGCTGACGCGGCTGGAGTATACGTTTGACGTTCGGCTGCCGGATACGCTGGCTGCGGAAGCGAGTACGCCGGAGGAACTCATCCAGGCGATTCTGGCGGCGCCCGGCATTCCAACGGGCGAAGAGGACGTATTCTCCGCGCGGCGAGCGACCGCGGCCGCGCAGCAACTGCAGAGAGACGGTGCCGACTCTATCACACAGAAAGCGGAAACGCTCGTGGAAGCGATCCGCTACCGAGGCATCCACGACGCGAGCCGCACCCACCTGATCATCACGGAAGACGAGGGCAAGGGCGAACACCATTACACGTTGACCTTTGGTGAGTTGTATGCCGCAGCACAAAAGTGCGCCGAGGAATTGGCGCGGCGCGGCGTGCCTCCGGGGGGACGAGTGTCGTTGATGCTGCCGACGTCGCGGCAGTTCTTCATTTGCTATGCAGGGATTCTATTGGCCGGCGCAGTGCCCGTGCCGATCTATCCGCCCTTTCGCGCGGACCGCATCGAGGAGTACGCGGAGCGGCAGACCGCGATCCTGAACAATGCCGAGGTATGCCTGCTGTTGACGTTCCGGCGGGCCGAGGCCGTGGCCAAGCTGCTGAAGCCGCGCGTGAAATCACTGTTGGGCGTGGTGGACGCGGAGAAATTGCTGGAGGCGGCGGAGAACGCGCCACCGCCGGCGCCAGGAGCCCTGCCTGCGTTTATCAGCGGGAGCCGCATGCGGAAAGGGAGCGACCTGGCGCTGCTGCAGTACACATCGGGGTCCACAGGTGACCCGAAGGGCGTGCAACTGACGCACACGAATCTGCTTGCCAACATGCGGGCGGTCGCGGAAGCAGTGGAAATCAAGCCCGGTGACGTGGGCGTGAGCTGGCTGCCGTTGTACCACGACATGGGGTTGATTGGCGCGTGGCTGACGATGCTGCTGTATGGCATCCCGGTGGTGGTGATGTCGCCGCTGGCGTTTCTGACGCGGCCGGAGCGCTGGCTGCAGGCAATTTCGAAACATAAGGGGACGCTGACGGCGGCGCCGAATTTTGCGTTTGAATTGTGCGTGCGGAAGATTCCGGAGAAAGCGCTGGAAGGAGTGGACCTGAGCTCCTGGCGCGCCTCGTTGAACGGCGCGGAACCAGTGAACCCGGAGACCCTGGAACGATTCATCAACCGATTTTCAAAATATGGGTTCCGGCGAGAATCGCTGTTGCCGGTGTACGGACTTGCGGAAGCATCGTTGGCGGTGACCGTGCCGCCGTTGGACCGTGGGCCAAAGGTGGACCGCGTCGACAGGGAAACGTTCACCACGGAGGGCCGCGCGGTGCCGACAAGCGGCGATGGAGAGCACGTGATTGCGTTCGTATCGGCGGGGATGCCGGTGCCGCGGCACGAAGTAGTGATCGTGGACAAAGAAGGGCGAGAAGTGCCAGAGCGCACCGAGGGATTTTTGTGGTTCCGCGGACCATCCGCGACGACCGGGTATTATAGAAACCCGGAGGCCACAGAGGCTCTATTTGCAGGCGGGCCAGGGAACGGAGATTGCGAGTATCCGTGGGTGAATTCGGGCGACAGAGCGTACGCAGCAGACGGGGAGATTTACATCACCGGACGCGTGAAGGACATCATCATCAAAGGCGGGAGGAATCTATATCCGCATGAAGTCGAAGAACTGGCGTCGCGCACGGAAGGCATCCGCAAAGGCTGCGTAGTGGCGTTTGGACTGAAGGGCGAGGAGACCGGGACCGAGAAGCTGGTGATTGTGGCCGAATCTCGGGAAGAGGACAAGAAGAAACGGGCAGGGATTGCGGCGGCGATCAACAAATTAGTTTCAAGAGGTCTGGGGCTACCACCGGACCGCGTGGAACTGATTCCACCGGGCAGCATTCCAAAGACGTCGAGTGGAAAATTGCGGCGGGAGGAAACGAAGCAGTTGTACCTGGCGGGAACGCTGACGGCGGCGAAAGCTCCAGCGTGGGTGCAGATTGCTCGGCTGGGGACGGGCTCGTATTTGAAGAGCGCCGCCAGCGCGGCGGTGCGAGGAATTCGAACGGGGCTCGAGAAAATTTACGGCGTGTACTTCATGGTCGTCTTCGTGTTGTGGATTGTGCCGGCATGGGCGATGGTGCGGTTTTACAAGGACCATCGCGCCGCGGGGCGGTTTACTTCCGCGGCGCTAAAGGTGTTGTTCGCGCTGACGGGGATCCGCGTGAAAGTGGTCGGGAAGGAGTACATGCAGACCCCGGGGGCAAAAGTGTACGCATCGAACCACGCGAGCTATTTCGACGTGTTACCGCTGATGATGGCGCTGGGCGTGCCGTACCGTTTTGTGGCCAAGGGCGAAGTGAATGACATGCTTTTCATTGGGACATTTCTAAATAAGATGGGACATCTGTCATTCGACCGGCACGACGCGAATTCGCGGCTTCGGCAGGTAGATGAGATGGAAGAGTGCCTGCGGCAGGGTGAATCTGTGTTTGTGTTCCCTGAAGGCACGTTTACAGCGGAGGACGGCGTGCGGCCGTTTCAGTTGGGAGCGTTTCGCGGAGCGGTGGCCACGGGAGCGCCGGTAATCCCGGTGTCCCTGGCGGGGACGCGGAGATTTTTGCGGGACCTGACTATTTTGCCGCGGCCAACGAACGTCACGATTACACTTTCGCCGCCGATTTATCCGGAGCGCGTGGTGGTGAGTGGAGATCCAAATCATTTGCAGGAGATGGTGCGGCTGCGCGACCTCGCACGCCAGGCAATTGCTCGACACTCCGGCGAACCTGTGCTGTGATCCAAATGCGATTTTCCTCTATCAAGACGTTGTAAAAACGTGGAGTAAGGCGTCCGTATTCTTCGGCAACCCTGCAACTCCATGAGCGCGCTGCGCATCCAAGTGTGCAAGAAAAAAGAGATGCGGAAAGCTGCCTTCCTGCCTTAGGCGCGCCGCGAAAAGCGAGGCCATGCCTGCGTCCTGTGGGCTTGCGCCGATAAGTGATGCCTTGGAGGATCAAATGAAGAGAAAGTTCGTAGTGTCCCTATTTGTCGTTTTTGCGCTCTCGGCTGTGTCTTTGCGTGCGCAGGAAGAACCAAAAGTCGACGTATTCGCGGGCTATTCGTACTTGCAAGCCAATCCCGGCGTAAGCGGGGTGGACAGTTTCCATTTGAACGGCGGAAGCGCCTCAGTCGCATATAACGTGAATAGTTGGTTGAGCGGCGTTGCAGACTTTGGAGGGTATACCAACGGCAACGTGCTGAATAGCGGAGCCAGTGGAACACTCTCGACCTATTTGTTCGGGCCGCGCGTGTCTTACCGGCATTTCGGCAGAATCACACCATTCGGGCAAGTGCTCTTCGGTGTGGCGCACGCCAACGCAAACGCGTTTGACACGAGCGGCACGCAGAATGGCTTCGCCATGGCCGTAGGCGGCGGGGTGGATTACCAAGTGACTCGTCACTTTGCCATTCGCCCCGTCCAGGCGGATTACTTGCTGACGCGGTTCAGCGTTGGAACATTGAGCACGCAATCTCAGAACAACGTGCGCATTTCGTCCGGATTCGTATTCCGGTTCTAAGAAAAAGACGGGATCGGTTGCCCGTAGCCGGCCCGGGGGGCTGGGGTCCAAGGCAGGCACAGCCCCTCTGACCATCTCTGCCGCACT
>OCOJ01034140.1_pt4 | contig 19482 bp, 18 predicted proteins | sample 1539251 | NCBI WGS metagenome assembly OCOJ01 (sample SAMN01911457, study PRJEB22624) | soil metagenome | biome: Soil | place: Malaysia | collected 2012-04-30 | depth RA_metagenome m | reverse complement strand
TTCTCCCGAGATGACCACCACAGATTCGTCCTTCTTGTAATGCCACTGAAAGTGACCGGCGGTGCACTCCCAGACAAATATCTGCGAGATCCGGTCATGGGTGGCTGTTATTTGCTTCTCCCATGCCTCTGGAGTCCCGCCGAGGATCCACTCGGCTGGAATGGGTGAAGGTGCAAGTTCCGCGCAAGTTGTCGTGGCCATTACGATCGACTTGGTCACTGCGTTCTCCATTTCGTTTCAATCCCGCCCTCTGGGCTCATCGAAAATCAGAGAAGAAGATGTATTCGTATCGTCAAGCAAAACTCCGATGCAGGGTACTCGTAGTTTGACGTTGTGCTAGCAATTCAGACAACCGATGAAGACTGGCCATAACGTCATTGAAACCTATTCCGAAGTCGATGAGACAAGCTATCTCGTCGACTCCAATCTCGCTCAGGCGTTCGGCCTGCCGAGTACATTGGTCGTAAGTCCCGATGAAACTCAATGGGCTGCGTAGGTTGTTGCGAACCTGAAACTCGATCATGATTTCAGTTTCTTGTTCGCTGAGAGCAGAAAGTTCCGGCTTCACCCAACTCGTTTTCCGCACGAGGCCTCGATCGTCTTTCGTTCCAGCGGAATGATCCTTCTGCATCTCGATGTTGACCTTGAGGTACTCTGCCATAGCCGGCTGGGCTGTCTTTCGTACCGCATCATCGTCATCCCCGACAAACGTATGTGCCATTAACGTGATATGGCCTCGTCGCCCATGATGAGTCTGGATTGCGTCCCGATAAAGTTTGGCTTTACGCACAAATCCTTTGAGGTCATGGTTAAGCGCAAAATTTGCCGTCAATACATTGAAACCGTGCTTACCGGCATTCAGGAAGGTATCATCGGATTGACCGGTCAACCAGATTGGGAGTTCCGGTTGAATGGGGGCTGGCAGAATATTGACCTCGGTTTTGAGTCCCACCCCATTCGCCAACGATACCTTCTCGCCTCGCCAAAGTTTCTGGACGATGCCGATCTTTTCATACATATCGGCGTAACGGTTCTGGTACGTATCAGGCGAAAGAACAAAGTCGTTTGCGTGCCATCCAGAAGCAGCCGCAATGGCAACCCGTCCGTTCGAAAGATTGTCGATCATAGCCCATTCTTCGGCTACACGAAGAGGGTTCTGCAAGGGCAAGACGACACTGCCCGCCCGGATGCCGACGTGCTTCGTTATCATTGCGAGCGCGGCACTAGTCACAGAGGGGCTTCCGTATAACCCCCCGAACCGCTGGAAGTGCCTTTCCGGTGTCCATACTGCGGCAAACCCATGCGCGTCCGCGAACTTCGCGGATTCCAACAACAACTGATACTTATTGCCTTGCTGTTCCGCAGAGTCCGCGCTGAAGAAGAATAAGCTAAGTTGGGGAATCATGGCAGGCATACTTTCCAGGAATTGATTTATGGCAGGACAGATCGTTTTCGTGGAGCATCGTTATAGACGCCGCTGTATGTCTCCGAGAGGACCGGGAACGTCGAGATCTCAGCCTTTCGCGACATCACGTACTGCAGCCAATTCCCGTAAATGCAGGCAGCCGATGACCGCCAGTTGTTGTGCAGCCCACCTCCAACTGCGCCATCCGGAAACGCCGCCATTACTTCCTCGCCAGGGTTGGAGAGGGCCCTCTGTTGGAAGTCGGAGAGAATCTTGGTCACTTCTGCGCTGAAATATCCGCTTGGCATCGTCGGATAGGTTTCTCGCTCGCCGCAAACAAATCTCCTGATGTCTCGACGGTATTCCTTCAGCAACGTGTGCTCGCCATATTCGGGATGGCCCTGAAAGTGAACAAACAGGCTTCTCCTCTTCCNTCTTGACAAACGAGTCCACTCCCGCATCGGCATCCTGGGTTAGCACCGTGTACCCACACGATTTCAAGTCATCCGACCTAACTTCATTCCACCGAGAATGAGGAAAGCGAACAATCTGCGCAGTTCGATTAGTCAAGGCGTGATCGCCCGTCTTGGAAAAGCCGAAGACGCCGAACTGCTTGTCGCTAAGACGATGGCGCTCGATGCCATCACTGTGAAGAACGCCGGCATGCGCTGCCAGGCACGAGAGAACAGTCGAGACCGTGTTTCGCTCTGCCCAGTCGAGCACGTTCGCCAACACCGCCCAGTACGGTTCCTGACGCAGGTTGGGCTGGCGCGGCTCGGTGCCGGTCATGATGAGAGCGTCAAACTGGCTGATCCAGAGATCGTCAAGCTCGTAGTAAAAGCTGTTCAGATGCCGCATTCCGCGATCGCTTCGTGGAACACCCGTCAGGGAGTATAGCTTCACGAACACTGGAAGATCGCCGGAAGCGCTGTCGAGAAGATCGAAGAACTGCAGCTCAGTATCTTCCAGCGCTGCGTCCGGCATATTGTTGATGAGCGCGATTCTGAGGCATTCTGCACGTGCTCTGCGACTATCGATCGACACAATTCGACCCGCCGGCTTCTTTTCGAGCCAACGTGTCGGAACCTGACTCCCATCGACCATTAGCGGCATTACACCCCCTTTGAGTTCGCGGCCACTGGTTCCTCAACCCCACTCTTGGCTTTCTCCAATGCTTGGTCGAGGTCGGCGAGAATATCGTCGATGTGCTCGATTCCCACGCTGAGTCGGATCATCTCTGGCGTCACGCCGACTTTCTGTTGCTCTTCAGGCGTCAGCTGACGATGTGTCGTGGATGCGGGGTGACACGACAACGACTTCGCATCCCCCATGTTCACCATTCTCTTGAATAGGCGGAACGCATTGAAACACTTCCGGCCGCCTTCGTATCCGCCTTTCACCCCGAACGTCAGCAACGAACAGAAATTGTTGCCAAGATACCGGTGCGCCATCGGGTACAGCGGACTATCGGGAAACCCAGCATAATTCACCCAATCAACCATGGGATGAGCACGCAGAAATTCCGCCACCTTGCGGGCGTTCTCTACATGGCGTTCGACGCGGAGCGCCATAGTCTGGATTCCCTGCAAGAACAGAAAACCATTAAATGGGGACAGCGTAGCGCCGGTATTCCGCTGGCAAACAGTTCGACAGCGAGCGACAAAGGCCGCCTCGCCATAGTGATCGACATACACCACGCCGTGATAGGCAACCTCCGGTACATTCAACATGTAGAACTTTTTCGAGTACTTCCGCCATGGGAACTTTCCGCCATCCACAATCATTCCGCCGATGCTGGTGCCACCCCCTCCAATGAATTTGGTCATGGAGTGCACTACGACATCGGCTCCGTACTCGATGGGCCGGAGCAGAATCGGCGTAGCGACTGTGTTGTCAACGACGAGGGGTACACCGTGTTTATGAGCGACTCGCGCTAGCCCCTCGATATCCGCCACGTTTCCCGCTGGATTGCCAACGCTCTCGCAATAGACTGCGCGCGTATTCTCATCGATCAACTTCTCAATATCTTCGGGTCGGTCGCTCACTGCAAAGCGAGATTCAATTCCTCGCTTCGGGAAAATATGCGCAAGGAGCGTGTAGGTGGCGCCATATAGCTGTGGGGTGGAAACGATGTTGTTCCCCGCTTCGGCAATGTTGATGAGCGCATACTCAATCGCGGCCATCCCCGAGCTGACGCTGAGCCCATCAACTCCTCCTTCTAGCGCCGCGACGCGCTTCTCCAATACTGTGTTGGTGGGGTTCCCGATTCGGGTGTAGATGTTCCCTTCAACCTCGAGATTGAACAGGGCAGCACCGTGCTCAGCGCTGTCGAATTCGNAAGGCGACCGTCTGGTAGATCGGCACGGCCACGGCCTTTGTGGCAGGATCGCCGTCCCATCCTCCGTGAATCGCGATTGTCTCTCTCTTCATGCTTCACCATCCCCAGAGATGCAGCATGATGCGCTGAACCCTGTCGGGGGCACGGACGTTCTGGCTCACTTCGCCGCAGTCGCAACAGAAACCGGAACGAGTGCAGCTTTCCGCGAAAGCAACTTCGTCATGGCGCGGGTGAGAGTGTGGGCAGCAAAGCCGGCACCAAATGCAAAACGCATCACGGGCCCGAAGCTATTTGCAGCCGCGACTCCTGCAAAATGCAGACCCGAAACTGACGACTCAAACGTGGAGGAAAGAACGGGGCTTCCGTTGACCGCAGCAAGTTGCGCGCGGATCTCCTTGCTAAGGAAGCTCAGACGTTGCAGATCAACTTTGTAGCCCGTGGCTGCGATGACGTGTTCTGCAACGATTTCGCGCTGACTTCCGTCTCGCCCGCGAAGATGCAGATGCACTTTGCCTTCCCGGACTTCGCTCATCTCCGGTGTGTATCCGAGCAGGCAAGGCACTTTGCCGACAACTTTGTCCTTAATGAACCATCCGCCCGAAGGACCGAGTGCCCGTCGTACGACATCCACCCGAATCCTTTCAGGAAGATAGTGAAATGCCATTGGCGCATTCGCATAGAAGCGCGACCGCATACCTGGGCCCAGTCCCGATTGTGGATGCCTGATCTGCTGCCACCACGAACGCGGCTTGCCGGTCGGCCTGGTGTGAAAATTCAGTGTTTCCCGACGGCTCACTAGCTGTGCATCGGCGCCCGCTTCATGCAGCAAGCCCGCCACGTCGAGGGCCGAGGAGCCGCCACCAATCACGGCCACGCTGCGATTTCGAAACTGCTCAAGATCGTGATGACGGAAGCTGTGCGAGAGCAATTCCGGCGGCAACTTTGCCAAGTTGTCTGGAACGTAATCGAAATGCGTGATACCGACTGCCAGAACTACTCGACGAGCCTTTACCGTCTCGCCGTCTTCAAGTCGCAACACAAAGCCATCTGGCAGACGATCAACTTGGACAACCAGCTTGTCCTCAAGCTCGGGCACCATCCGATCTCGAAACGCGAGCCCATACTCGGTAAACGTTGCAAGGCGCACCGGTATGCCGGTGTCGGCATATTCGATCCCACGTTCAGCACAGAACCGCTCTAAGGTGAATGCGTCCTCTGGATCGTAGATATTTGAGGCAAAGCCATCGGACTTAAGCATCATGCCTTTTGGCATGTGCCTGAGCCAGCTGTCCATGGGACGGCCGAAAATGCGGAATGAGATACCGCTACGGTGAAAATGTGCCGCAAGCGAGAGCCCATACGGCCCCGCGCCAATGATCGCAACATCTAGCATAATTGGATGAAAAAGACTTTCACTTCAACACTCAATAGCGGCCAACAAATCGAGGGGGAGTCTTCGGGGAGGTGACAACATCTTATCATGCCGCGCCTGGATCCGTGCACCGATTGCTGTGCAATCGCACACCTTATGATCCGGTATAACTCATTTAATATCAACGAACTGGCAGCTCATCGCCTTTTTAGCAGGCAAACCCCCGTCCAGGGATAGTTTCCAGGCAGGCCAGTGGGTTCTGGCAACAGGGAGAGGAGCTCGACTGGAGCCCGCTTCAACTGCGCCGCAGTCCCGAGGAGCCCCTGAACATCCTTGGGCTCCCATCCGTGCGGCCCAAAAAAATTCGGACCCTCAGGCGGTCCGAATTTGAACGATGCCCCGGCTTCACTGAGCTGCTTGCCNGGTCGTGCGTTGCATCAATTTGAGTTGGCCTGGAGAAGCAAGGTCGACAATCCAGCTTTGGAAGTGCGCTTGGGCGGAAAGATCGTCGGCCAGGGACCCGACCTCCTCCGCGGTGAAGTAGATGAGGAGGCCCTCGGTCAGCACCACAATCCGCGACGCCCTGCGACCCAGCTCCGTGAAGAGTGCGCGGCGTGCTGACGTGTCGGAGAGGTCCAGACTAATGCGTTCCAGGCGACATCTTGGTTGCTCGTTCGCAAGAATCTCGTCTTTGTACGAGAGGATCTCTGGAAAGTCCACCTCGACCCATTGGAGCCGAGGTTGCAACTGCATGCGGTAGGGTCTCGCATCGAGCCCCGCGGCGAGGTTCACAACCAGGTCCGCTCCCTCCCGAATTGCACGCCAAAGAAACTGGTCAAAAAGATAGGTGCGCGCCACCCATGCCCATTCCTGCTTGTTTCCGTCGCGCAGAGTGTTGGCGATATGAAACCCACGTTCGCCCGCAAGGCGTTCGGCGTAGGGGTCGCGGAACAGTGCGTCAGGCCGCTGCGTTTCGCGCGCTCGAAAGTAGGCTACCCAAAGGGCCGTATCAGAGACGCTGCGAATAGAAGAGCTCAATTCAGTCATCTTCGGCAGTCAGAGTGACGGTGAAGAAGTTGGTCCGACGAACTGCTCCGGAGGTTTGAGACAAAGGGTATGGCTTCGGCTAGAGTCGACAAAGGAGGCTCCGTTAAACAGTTGGTTCAAATTCGACCGCTTCGCTGGTTTTCTCCCACCTCCAGAAAGCCTCAAGGAGAGAGGCGGAGAACTGTAGGGCTCTGGTTAACATCGCTTGTGGCGAGGCAAAGCTGTACAGCATCACTCCGACCGCGGTGCCCAGTGTGTTCGTGATGAGGTCGTTCATGCCGGAGTCTCGAGTCGGCAGCAATGCCTGGAGCGTTTCGATCGCCAGACTTGTCACAAATCCCAAGATAACGGTTGCTGCTGCTGCTGGCCTAGGAGTCTCGCGCACCGAAGAGAAATACGCGGCGACAAAGAAGCCGAAGGGAATAAAACCCACGACATTGACAGCGGCATCCTTCCAGTAGCCCCAGGTCGCGTGGTAGCCGCGCCACGGTGGCGTCAGGAACCCCTGATGTAGAACAAAATAGTGACTCGGAATCTTCAGGTCGGTCCTGTGATCGAACTCGTTATGAACGGTGTCGCCGCCACGATCGTTGAACAAGTAGAGCGCAATTGGCGCTTCCTCTTGAGTTAGGTTCGGTCTCTGGCTCTTGGTCCAGCTCTCGTAGTGTTCCAGAACCTCGCGTTGCGTTAATTGCCGGTCATAAATTGCCATTCCCCGGACATACCCTGACCAACTGTCACTATCGTTAGGGTAGTTTGCAAGCACAAGCCGCCCGGTAAAATTGTCCCGAGAATCCCCGTGGGTGGAAGCCCTAGTCAAAACACCATCGACGTAGACCGCTGTATGCCGTGGTTCCAGAACGATGGTCAGGAAGACCAACTTTTTCTCGCGGAACACATCACGGACGACGAGCCAAGCCGTCCAGGACACACCCTGGCTGTCCTCATTATGTTGTTGGACGATTAGGGCATCTTTGTTCTGGCGAAGCAAGAACGGAGCACCAGGGTGAGCAGAACCGTCGAAGCTCAAGATGGTGTGAGAGCTGCGGAGGTGACCCGGTTCCAGCCAGAGCTCGATACTGCCGCAGGCTTCGCCATTCACGTTTGCTGAGAATGCAGCGGAGCTCAGAACGCTCCCGTAACGACCAAAATGAAGTCCGTTTTTGCCGTCCAGCCAGGTCACATCATTCTTCGGTGCGTGGAATGGCCATAGGCCCGCAATCAAAAGAATGCACAAAATGCAGACGCAGACTGCCCTGATAAGTCCGGCTTGCACGGCACGACTAGTCTGGTTGTCCATCAGTTTGAGTAGAAGGGACAAAAACGAGAAGCCCGGAGTACTTTGCTGCCGCTCTAAGCGATACCTTGCGGTTTGGCTGCTCAGCCGATGTGTCTGTACAGAAGGGCCCCGACAGCCTCAAGCACTCGATCTGGTGCAGCCTCCACGAAGTAACGGGCCAGGCTTTTCTGCCAAGCGCTTCGCGGTACGTGGGGCCTCGGTGGATAGGTCCAGTATCTCAGCGTTGTTCCGGTCGCTCCCCAATGTTCCTTGAAGGCGATAAGACCCAAATTGTCGGTATCAGAACGACCGAGATCGAGTTCTTCGAACCCCTTGTCCTTGGCCTCTTGTATCGTCCTCCAAAATAAGAACGCCATTCCTCCGAGCTTGTTGAGTGACGCGATGCTGCCGCCGTATTTGTACACCATGCACCGTTTGTGGGACAGCGTCAGAATGCTGGCAACGGCCAAGTCTCCCTTGGAGGCAACCCGGACCTTGAGGTCGCTCCCGAATGCAGCAACTAGCCCCCGAAACCAAGCCAAGGGTTGAGGTGGCAAATGCTGCCGCCGGCGAGTGGTCACCAGCAGCCTGTAAAACTTCTGAAGCAGAGCTTCCGAGTTTCCTTCTTCATATTTCAACCCTTCGCGTTCCGCACGTCGGATCTTTCTCTGAACGCAGTCTTTGTGGAAGTCACGAAACAGCTCTTGCGTGCTTCTGCGCAGGTCCAGTCGATGAAATTGATAGGTGAGACATTCTTGCAGCCCGATATGGCTGCCCGGGCGATGCGATATTGGCCTGATCTCAACGTACTGCCATTTCCCTTTGTCCAGATTTTGCTTCATATGCAGAAGCATCTTGTCCAGCTTGTCTGGACTATCGATCAAGGCCTCGCAGTGGTCAGAAAATGGCAACGATACAAAGCGCCGGCCCGTTAACCAGCTATTGATGCGACAGAACACAAGGCCGTTGGTCAGGCTGCTCCCCGGTGGACAAGTGGTAACAGCAACGGGTTCATAACCGTAGACTGTCTGTAGGGCTCTCAANCCAACTCGTGCTGTGGAAGACTGAAGATCGAGGATGGTTCTCAACAAGACCGGCCCAGCGAGGATCGCCTAAAGGATCGATTTCATAGACACTGGTTACGGAACGTTCCGTCCCCAAACAACGTGGCACGTCGGAATCAACCGATAGGCTCGCTACTCCGAGTCCAGAACTCGCTCCGCACTGNGCCTCCAGTTTTCATTGCTCAGCAACCCCGAGTTGTCTTCGATCCGAGTATCCTTTGGCCGTAGGGTCCAATGTCAACCCTTGTACCACCGGAAACACCGAACCGTTGAACTCAACGCGATACCTATCGAAGGGGGAGAGCAACGATACGAATCTGTTTTCGTCAGCGACTGCCGTCAAAAACCTCTCTTAATTGCCAGGTACGGAATAAGAACCACTTCAGCTATGCCAGGAAGCGGATCTCCAAGGCTGAACACTGCTTCTGCGTCACAATTTCTCAGGGAGCGAAGATAACTCTTCCAACTAGTATCACCGCTGACGATCGCCGTCAGGGCCGCCGGGAGATCCGTAGTCATGCGTACCCATCCAACACCAGATCGACCCTTGCAGGTCGAAACCGGCAACCCGATTTGGTCAGCATAGAGCATGTAACTAAAATCCACACCGGCCTTGATGCCAAGACTGTGATAGCCCCACGTTCTAGCGTTCACATCGAGCAGCTTGTATTGGGAATCGCGCGGATCCAGCTTGTACTCTAGTTCGACAAGGCCGTAGTAGTCGATAGCACGTAGGAATTTTTCGGAGATCTCTTCGAGAATTGGAGCGTCTACGGTCTCGACATAAGTGCTCGCTCTGCCAAACTGCAGAGGATGTTGACGCCTACGACGTGCGACCATCTTCCCGACCGCCTCTCCATGGCGGAAGAATGCGCAATAGGAGAATTGCTGCGTACCACCGCCAGGTATCACCTCTTGCACCATGATCTCTCCAGGACCAGCCAGAGTTGATGCCTTCTGAAACAACGTTCTCAGCTCAGCATGGTTACATGCAAGCCACGCTTTCGCTTTGGTGGTGTAAAAAAAGTGTTCCTTGATCGCGGGCTTGATCGCAAATGGCGGGGCGAGGCAATCGAGTTGGGTCAATTGATCTATGTGCTCTGGATAGTGAGTCGTAGGTGTCGGGATATCGAGTTTCTGCGCGAGTCGATAGGTATTCCTCTTGTCCCAAGCCCACTTCACGCTTTCCCAATCGGGTGTTGGAACTCGGAATATTTCGCCGAGCTCTGAGCGGTAATGCGAGAGCGCAGCAACCTGCTCCTCACGAGTCGGGTAGAGAACCCACCCTTGCAGGTGCAGCCGTTTGCCGATTTCAAGCAGACTATCAACGAGCTTACGCTGATCCCGCAGGTTTACGAGTCTTATCGAGTGCTTGGAGTACCGCGAGAAGCGGGAAATAGAATGTTCGTCGTCCACCACGCAGACCGGCACTCCCTGGCGGCCCAGGCTGCGGACTATCCCAAGTCCCTGGTAATCGCCGCCAATTACAATCGCCCCAACAGCACTGCCCACCGCGTGCAATGTGCGAGGCTTGGGGATGGGTCTGGTTAAGGCACTGCTCACCGTGTCAGTGTCTCCCGTTGTTCCGACAGATAGCGTTAACTAGTTCATTCGAGGCGAACTCTGCTCCCGAAACAAAGCCGAGGAGCGGCCCGAAACTCCAAGCAGCCGGCTTGCCCAGGAAGTGTAACCCAGAAATCGAAGACTCCAGGCCGCGCCTGAGCACAGGGTAACCGTCCGCGGTTTCGAGGTGTTTTAATAACGACTTAGACAGGAATTCGTACCGTGAAACATCGATGCGGAAACCAGTCGCGAGCAGCGCGTGATCGACAAGGCGCTCTGTGCCGTTGTCAAGCCTAAGGCGGAGCTGGCTATCCGTTGGCGTGGCCGACACTACTTTGCGTCCTAACGTGATGGGCACTTCTTTCAGGCGCGGTTGCAGCCAGCCTGCGCCAGCTGGTCGGATNGCGCCAGCTGGTCGGATTGCACGGTACGCTGTGCGATTTTGGAACTGACGAGGAAAGAGACGGAATAGATGTGGCGCGGCCACCAAGCGATTGATCCCGGCGGGGCCAACGTCTCGTGTCGAGTATAGCAGCGAGGAAATGACTCCCAAATGATGGAGCTTGGGGTGTAACCCTACCCAGTTGATCTTCTGCTGTCGCGCGATCACCTCGACCTCAATGCCGTCTTCCTTCAGGAGTGCTGCGGATTCAAGGGCACTTTGACCCGCCCCGATGACGACGACGCGCTGGCCCTTGAATTTGCGAAGCTCTTTGTGTTCACTCGAATGTGAAGCCAAGGCAGACGAAACCCCGGAGAATTCCGCCGGTCGGCTAACGAAGGAAGCGATTCCCGTCGCCACTACCACGCGACGGGACATGAACTGCTCTCCATCTGCCAGAGTCACCCTAAATCCGCGAGCCTCAAAGTCAACGTTCAACACCCGCCGCTTCTCAACATTGGGTATCGCCTGGCGCTGATACCAGCGACCGTAATCAACGAAGCGCTCGAGTGGAATGGGCTTCGCTATGTGATTGCCGTTTTGGCGGCAATACGCATCAAGCGTTAGCGCCCGGTTCGGGTCGGCAATGTGTGATGCTCCCCAACTGGATCGCAGACACATCCCGGCGGGCATTTGGTTCTCCCAGAATGACATCGGTTCGCCAAAGGTCCGCATCTCTACACCAACCGCTCGCAAATAGGCGGCTGCGGACATTCCATACGGACCAGCCCCAATAATGGTCACATAGCAGTTTTGGGTGTTCTCATTCATAAAATTTGCTTCCCGACCCAGGACCTACGGATTCATCGCAGAAGTACGCACTCGCTCGATATTCGTTCCGGCAGTGATCCGCCTACAGTCAGCTCAGTGGCGAGGGGAACTGCACAAGATGGTGATCGGATTGAGTGCTTTATGCCTCAGAGCGACTACTGAGGCTACATCTACGAGCTGTTGCGCTCGGAATATTCGGCTCTTGCGCAAGTGAATAGACCAATTGTTCGCCCTGCAATGAAGCGAAGGCAACACGGGCTCTTTCACTACCCTCACCCTCGATCGACCAACCCTGTTCGTTCCGGGTGAGAATCATTCGGTCCCGCTGTCTCCACCAGCGACTCACCTCTCTCGGAAATGCCAGCCAAACACCATTTTCTCGATGTAACCTCTTGAGGCTGCTCAGCAAGCTCTTATAGACGCCCTGTGCGCGCTCACCGATAATGTAGTCGGGATGGACGATGAAACTCATGAGACCGTGATGTCTCAGGATCAGTTCAGTCTGCTCTTCCCACAGATTCATCGTAAAGTCATTTAGAACATTGAAGAGCGAATGATCCTGAGTCGTAGTGAGGGGCAGTTCGACTAGCCCCCCAACAAAGTAAGGCATGATCGTGCAACAACCTCCGCCCTGGGGGTCCAGATGAGCGACGCTGGGTACGGACATGTCGTAGTCGAACTCTAGCAGATTGAACCACTCTTGGTTTCGGTACAGAACCGCTGAACGGAAGCCAGAGGCCTCATATTCTCTGCCGTAGTGGTTGATCTTCTTTATGCGGCACTCAAACTCCGCTCTGTCCTGGTAGAGTTTGCCATCATGATTCAGGTCATGGATATTGACTTCAAATCCCCTACGCCTTATCTCGTCGAGAAATTCGGGCTCAACGGAATACCTGTTCTCCGGTACGATCTGGAAGGATGCGGGAATACCGAATGAGCAATCCAGATCCATCAGTTGCGAGCAGAATTGCTTTCCTGCCACGGCTTCAACATCATGCGTCATAATGGCGCAAGCCTCAGCGCCATCCGGCCAGAACCAGATGAATGGAATGCTGTCGACTCCCTTTGACCTCAAGGCGAGTATCAGCAGTTTTTGCAAGAGATTGTCGACCGTGCAATCCGCCGGCCACTTCGGAAACGGCAATCCGTCCCAGCCGCGCAGGTGGATTCGCNNNNCGCTGAAGACGCTTCCGCACCGCCAAAGGTAAAAAGGGACGAACCAAGTAGTAGACATCGCGGGTCAGTCCGCGGCTTTGCGCGTATCTAGCACAATGAGCGGTATAGCGCTCTCGCCTGAGATTTTCGATGACCTCTTCAGGGTCGAACGGAAGCACTACGCTTCCGCTATCTACTTGAACATGATTGAACACGTCATGGAGTTCTTGGCCAGGCTCATTTGAAAGCGGTCCCTTCGAGCTTCTTCCGTAGCAGATTGCATCCGCGCCAAATCGAAAGAATCCCGGTTGCGCTGACAGTTGACCGTCAACCGCGAAATCGCAGAGCGAATCGGGACATCGAAAATAACCGCTAAGCGAGGGCATCATGTGCGTTTTTCAAACGTTAGTGCGGCACCATCTTGCAATCTCTCATGTTCCGCGCTGTGCCGAACGAACAAACGGTCCTTGTAACCCAACACGCTTCCACCTAATCAACACCAGAAGTTGCGTGTCGGGAACGCTCGACTGCGCTTTGTGAGCCGAAAACCTGCGTGTATACAGCCAACAATTCTGGTATCGAGTGTTGCCAAGCGAGCCCCGTTTCAATTCGCCGGCGTCCAAACTCGCCCATCGACCGCCGCAGCTCAGGATTGTCCATTAGCTGCGCGAGCTTAAGGGCAAATTCTCTCTCGTCGTTGGGGGTGACGTAAGAAGCAGCATGCCCTGCGCTGAATCGGCTCTCCGGAAGGTCGAAGGCCACGATAGGCTTCCCAGCAAGCATGTATTCCATCAGTTTAACGAACGTCGAGTGGTCGTTGTAACAGTTCGACGGATCCGGGGCTACACAAATATCAGCCGTCGACAGATATCGGAAATACAGCACCGGATCACTGACCCAACCCGCAAACCAGATGTGCTTCTCGAGACCCAGTTTCGTGGACAGATCCTTCATGTCCTGCAGCGCTTCGCCATCTCCAATAACAATGCAGAGGAAATCCTCTCTCCTTAAGTCGAAGCGCAAGCTCCGCAGAGCGCGGCACAGATGTTCGAGGCCGTCCTGAAACCCGGTGATCCCGGCGAACGCAAAAATGTACGGAGACTTCTTTCGCAGATCGGCATCGACGTCCAGGGTTCGCAGGAGATCCAGGTCCGGACCATTTCGTACCACAGTCACATGCGACGGCGAACAACCGCCGCGGCTGAGCGCCAGGGCGCGATAAGATTCGTTCGTCACAANTGAGAGTTTATGAGAGAGTCGTTCCAGCAGCAACTGCAGGCGAAGGAGCAAAGCATTGGGCCGAGGAAACCGAACTCTGTAAAGCTCCGGGCTCAGATCGTGCTGGTCGTAGATGACGCGCTTTCCCAAGAGTCTGTAAATTGCAGCGACCGGAACGATGCAATCGGGTGGATTTGCGACATGAAGAATGTCGAATCCGTCTGTAGCCCAGATGTATAGCGTGATCGCCGCAATCGCAACTGTTGCGTACGCGTACTCAACAAAATAGCCGAGCGTTCCGTGAGGGAAAGAACGATGGGGGAATCCATAAATCACAACACCCTCGATGAGGGTGCGCGAAGGCCGCCAACCTTTTTCAGGGCTGATGACTGAGACCTTGTAGCCTGCTCCGCTCAAAGCTCGCGCCTCTTTCCCGACGCGAGCATCTCTCAGGTAGCTACAGTTCTCCAGGATCATCAGGACTCGGTTGTGGAGTTGACGCATCGGTTGGACCGAAGGTGCCTCCCGCAGTTCGCCAAGGTCGAGGCGAGCCAACTGGCTGGGATAGCTTCCAATTTTGATAACCGCCTAGGCGTCCGAAGCCATGAATTGCTGCCTCACGACCGAACAGTTCGCAAACGGACACCAGGCAGCCCACGCTACATTGCGATCTCGCTCACCTGCTCTCTATCGCCATTCTGGCCGTATATCGTACTGCGCTCGTGTGCCAATGCCTGGTCGTACAACTCCTCCGGCTCGTAGAGCACCACGTGGCTGCCACGTGTAGAGAAGGAGAACGGAATGCAAAGCAAACTTTTCAGTCGCTCGCGTAGGGCCTTACGTCGCTCAGGAGGCACGAAAAATGCCATGAAACCGCCGCCACCCGCACCCAGCAGTTTCCCACCCAACGCTCCTGCGCTCAGCCCCGCTTCATAAATCTCATCAATGGTAGGGTTGGTAATTTTCTGCGTGAGCGTTCTCTTTATCTTCCAACTCTCGTGTAGTAAGTGTCCGAACTCGCTCAAGGGACGGTTCGGATTTGTGACAATCGCCTCAACTTCGTCCACAAGAGCAAGCATCATGTGGAGTTCTCGCGTCCTCTGCGGTGTCAACCTTAGCTGCTCTTGTGCGATCTCCGATGCCGTTCGAGAGAACCCAGTGAAATACAACGCCAAATGCTGCTCGAGCTCCGCTAACCGATCTGCTGACGTCAAAATCCGCTTCACCTCAACCGAACCATCTCGGTGAAAATTGATGCGGTTGAATCCACCGTACGCAGCGCTGACTTGATCCTGTGCTCCCACGGCTTCCTTCAGAATCTCTTGCTCTACCTTTATAGCCTCCATCGCGAGCGAATGCTTATCTCGCATCTGGTTCTTCAGGGCGTAAAGTCCGAGGAGAAGTCCAACTGTAAATGCCGAGCTGGTGCCTAACCCCGTCCTGGCAGGCAGGTCCGCAATGTGATGAATCTCCACTCCTTCACCGATCCCAAGGTATTCCAAACATCCGCGCACTGATGGATGCTGGATCATTGTATTGGCAGCAACATTCTCCACCTTCGAGTAGGAGATACGACTGTGGTACTCAAAAAAGGGCGGCAACCACCGACAAGTAATGACGCAGGACTTGTCGATCGTGGTCGAGAGCACGGCACCTCCGTGTTCGCGGTACCACACCGGATAGTCAGTGCCACCGCCAAAGAATGAAACCCGAAGTGGGGTACTTGTGATTATCATGTGTTCGCCTCTTCCCTGATGCTGACACTAGAAGTCATCTCATAAATCCGTTTNTGAAGGGGCTCGGCTTCAGCCGAGCCGTTCAGCGCGCCAAGAATGCGGGCTTTAGCCCCTGAGGAAAGTGAGTTTTACTTTCTTGGTTCATTATGAGATGGCTTCTAGAGATAAGCAGCCTCCGCGCGGGGGAGGTGCATCGAATGCGCGGAATACGTCGGTCATCCGGAACGCATACGGGTGAAACACAACCGTTAAGAAAGCTTGGTTGACGACCGACCTTCCGCGCTTTTTGCCGTAAGAGTCTGACCGTTTCAGGTCGGGCGTCGGATGTGCACCGCCGCCGAATTACTCACTTCGTTCGAGCCCCGTGATTTCACCGATCCCAAGCCAAATGCTGTCGCGACAAGCTCTGACAAGCGAGAAAGAATCGAGGCAATTTGCTCGAGGAGTATGTATGGGCTTGAATCGGTGCAAGCGTGTTGGGCACAAGCTATCGTCTAGCCCGACTGCAAGTTATGCAGCTGACTGCGCGGCCTGGCGAAAGGCAAATTCAATTTCTCCTTGAGTAAACCGAACAGGAAAGTCTCTTCCGGCACACTCAAACACTTGCCGACAGCCCGGCCTGAAGCGATCATGGGTTTCGATCGCCAACATGCCGATCCTGCTGATCCAGTTCGGATATGTCGCAAGCACCTCCAATTCGGAACCCTCGATGTCCAGCTTCAGAATGTCGATGAAACTAAGCTTGTGAGTCCGCATGAGATCGTCCACAGAAAAGGCGGGCACGGTGTTATCGTCCTCGGCTTCCGAAACGCGCACGCCCCAATGATCATATTGTTGAACATCCGACGGGGTGACAAGCGTGGTTCTCCCCACAAGGCTGCCCTTACAGCAATGATTTGAGGATAGCGAGCGCAGTTTCTTACAAGAACTTTATAGTTCGATAAATCTGGTCAATCGCAAGGATGGTCTTCGCTTTCGGATACTGGTTAGCGAAAAACACAGATGTGTAGCCCACGTTGGCACCGGCATCCACGATGACCGAAGGGTTGATTCTTATGGGCAATTGATATTCCCGTTCAAGCAGAACCTGACGCAAGACGAACAGGTCAGTCGTATGCACTCGAAGGTAGATCCGCCCAGGAATGCCGGCGATCTTGGTCGCGATTGCGGGGTAGTTTCGGAAAATCTTATGTTGAGCAAGTGCCCACAACGCTCTAGGTCCGGCCAGGGGATAGTAGACGCGAATTGCTGCTTTCACAGCTAGAACTCTACCACGAGTAGCGATATTGAAAAAACATGAGATTTACGGTGGATTCCTTCGCCGTTTAGAATCGAGAATCTTCGGCGTGAGGAGATCTGCTTGGAGTTCCAAGATCTTTGGAATCGACGCGAGCAGCGAAGGCGCAGTCACATCGGCGCCGTCGTGCGCGGATTTGCCATCGGCGATCAGCCGGACTGTCCTGCAGCCGGCTCTCTTGCCTGCTTCTACGTCTTTTTCCGAATCACCGATCATCCAGGAAGCTGCCAAGTCGATGTCATGCGCACGGGCAGCCTCGAATAACATCCCTGGCTGGGGTTTACGACAACCGCAGGAAGGCTCCAATTCGTGTGGGCAATAGTAGACGCCGTCGATCTTCGCTCCTGCACGCGCTAGGTGCTCACACATTCGCCGATGAATCGACTCCAGCTCTGCTGTTGTAAGGAGTCCCTTGGCGACGCCACGCTGATTCGTCACCACTATGACCTGGAAGCCAGCGAGGTTTAGCCGGGAGACAGCGTCTGCAACGCCAGCTAGAATCTCTATTTCATCCCAGTGCGTTACGTACTCATTGTCTGACGGGGCCTTTCGATTGATGACACCGTCACGATCCAGGAACACAGCTTTATTCATGAAAGATCGCTCTTTCCACCAACTCTGAAATGACGTGGCCAATCAGAATGTGGCATTCCTGGATGCGCGGCGTTTCGTTCGACAGTACGCAAATGCAATAATCCACTGTATCCTTCAGCTTGCCCCCACTATTTCCGGTCAGGGCGATGGTGTGAAGCCCCATTTTCCTTGCGACCGAGACAGCTTCAATCACGTTTGGCGAGTTGCCGCTGGTCGAGATGCCAATCGCAACGTCTCCCGCACGTCCCAGTGCCTCAATCTGACGAGAGAACACTCGATCAAACCCGTAGTCATTGCCGATCGCTGTGACACAAGATGTATTCACAGAGAGTGCCAGAGCTGGCAAAGCTGCCCGACTAAGCGCGAAGCGCCCAACGAATTCTGCCGCGATATGCTGGGCGTCCGCCGCGCTCCCCCCGTTGCCGAATAAGAGCACTTTGTTTCCAGCCCTAAAAGAATTGCTCAGAACTTCAGTGACTTCGCTCACTGTGGCAATTAGGTCAGCATTCTCAAGCAGCCGTTGCTTTGTGGCAATTGAAGCCTCGATTGACTTCCTGACTTGCTGCTCGAAATGTCCCGCAGATCCCATCTATGCTTCTTTCCTTGTGTCGAAGACTCTCTGAATCAACAGTTTTCTCTCTTAGCAGGTTCGGGCTTGGGTGCTTGTACGGCGGCGCGACCCAGCCGGTCAAACAGTTGTTGAGCCTGTGCATAATCCGCCGGAGTGCCGATGTCGATGAAGACTCCTTCTTGGCTTGCCGCATACACCCCCTGATCGAGCAGCTCAGGAAGGATCTCCTTCTCCAGGCTGACCGGTCCAGTAGGAATACGTTCGAGAATTTCGGTGTTGAAGATGTACACGCCCGCGTTAATCAGACCAGGACAATCCAGCCCTGTCTTTTCGCAAAACTCAACGATCCTATTGCTGGAGTCCGTGCGCACCGTTCCATAACGGCCGGCATTCTCGACGCCCACAACAGCGACTGTCGCCAGGGCGTGGCGCGCCCGATGAAATTGAATCAGCTCACACAGATTAATTTCCATGAAGGAATCGCCGTTCATCACCAAGAAATCGGGGAGGTTTTGGAGGAATCTCTGAGCCAGCTTGAGAGCTCCCCCAGTACCGAGCGGATGTGGTTCTTTAGAGTACTCAATCGTGACGCCCAGTTTGCTGCCGTCACCAAACTCACGCTCAATCTGATCAGCCAAGTGCCCCGTACACATGATCAGACGTCGGATGCCTTGGCTTCCCAACTGGCGCACGAGCAGTTCAAGAAACGGCCGATTTCCGACGGGAGCTAACGGTTTTGGGGCCGAAGGCAGGAGAGTGCGCAGTCGCGTTCCTAGGCCGCCTACAAGCAGTACAGCTTTCGTATCGGTGATCGTCACTTGAGGGATAGGATCACAACAACGGTCACCTTCGCGAAACCACATGGCTAGGCTGCGCTCTCCCAATAGTCAAACATAGCAGCGAGGATCTGGTCGAGCGTCTTCGGCGGTCTCCAGCCAGTGTCCTTACGAAACTTCCGAGTGCAAGCCCCTTCCAAGCGTAACATTGCGGCAAACGGAGCGTCACTGCACTACCGCCGAAAGGCCCGTCGGAGGGGCAATGGCAGGATCTCCCGAAGGATCGTTTGCGTAACAGCTTGCCCGGTTGTAGGTCAGCACGCTGCTATTTGTCCCGTCCGGGTACCCTCCCATGACATCCAGAAAACAGGAACGAGCGGGATTTAGATTTGCGTGACCGGCCATAGCTTGATTGCAACTGATTCCCGTGCCGCACTGGGTGCTACCGACTCTGCAAGCATTACCTTGATAAGTGCCGCTAGCGCACTGGCCCATGTCACCATTCGATATGTCCGGCCCAATCGGGGGGAAAGGCTCACAGGTGCCACGAGTCGGGTTTTTCCACCATAGCCATCCCGTGCCGCAGGGCGAGGCCGATGTTGTGCTCGCGATCCCGGACATGAAGAAAGAATTGGGAAGCGTCTGATTAGGATTAGAAAGTGCGGCATAGATGCTCGGCGTTCCCGTGCTGTCACTGAAGCCGCTTGCCGTCTCATCTCCAGCGCAGGGAGCACCGCTTGATGCCTTGCACAAGCGCACCGCGTTCGTCACCGCGTCGTAGTTGCCCCAGCGCAGAAGCGAGGTGATGCCGATTACGTCGTAGACCGTCGAAGTAGTGTTGCAAGTCGGAGGAT
>OCOJ01036794.1_pt1 | contig 19503 bp, 20 predicted proteins | sample 1539251 | NCBI WGS metagenome assembly OCOJ01 (sample SAMN01911457, study PRJEB22624) | soil metagenome | biome: Soil | place: Malaysia | collected 2012-04-30 | depth RA_metagenome m | reverse complement strand
AGGCTTGGGCGGCTTTGCGGGGCGGGCGGGGCGGACTCGTCGCGAAGCCAGGTGCAGGCACGCGCAGTGAAAGGACGCTTCTTGCGCCCCTCCTCCGCGCGGCTTCGATTCAGTCTATCCAGTCATGCCGCGGATTGTGCGCAGCAGACTCCGGCGAACGCGTAAGCATTAGCTGTACTTCCGGACAGGTCTCTTCGCGGCTCTCTTTGCGTGGAGTTCAGTCCTTCTCAACCGTCCGGACTGGCGTGTGCTGTAGGCGAAGGAAGCGCGAGCGTTCCTTTTCCCACCGCTCGCGGTCCGCGTTGGCTTCTTCGATGCTCCTGAATTTCTTGAGCCCGCGCTGGCCGAAATCCATGTGCTGCGCGGGCCCGAGAAGTGCCGCAGAAAAAGCCCAGATCCAGGCTGTAATCCGTCCATTGCGAGGATCCCCGGGCTTCCTCCACATCGCACGCTCCGCTTCTTCAAAACTGTGATAGCGGTAGACGGGCATATCAAGGCTCCTGGATGCCAAACCGTTCCCGGATTTTGGCGGCATCCACATGATCTTCTCCCCGGAGTGTGCCTTTTTTCATCCGGTAGAGAGTTTCCGGCGTAGCCACCCGTACGTTCACTCCTTCCCAAAGGACGGTCTCGGCAGCCAGGTCGTCGTATTGGAAGGCATCGCCCAGCCGCGCCATCAAGTCAATCACCAAATCCCCGTCCGGCGGCCCATAGCGAATTGTCGGGTATTCTCCGGCGAGATCTTCGAGCTGGATGCCCTGAATTTCGGGATCGTCCCAAACGGCTCGAAGCGCGCGCTTCAGGCGTTCCACATTTTCCCGCGCAGGGCGGACAAACAAGTCCACATCCTGCGTGGCGCGAAGAATGCCGTGGACGTTTAGCGCGACCGCTCCAACCAGGACGTATTGAACGCCTTCTCTTTCCAAAGCCCGCAGGAATTGCACCACCCTGCCCAGATCCATGCTCCCAGTCTATCAAACAAGCGGTGCCCGCTCCCGGGCAACGAGCCCGGGCCGGCGGACCGGTTACTCCGCGGCCGGCTCGGGCACGGCTGGTACCGGCCGCCCGCCGGGGCCTCCGGCAGGGCCCCCGCCCGCCTTGCGCATTTTTTCGCGCTGCTCGCGCAGGATCGCCTTGCGCGAGAGGCGGATCTTGTTGCCCTCGATGGCCAGGACTTTCACCAGCACCTGGTCGCCTTCCTTCAGCTCATCGCGGACGGCGCGGATGCGCTGCTCCGAGATTTCGCTGATGTGCAGCAGGCCGTCGGTGCCCGGAAAGATCTCCACGAAGGCGCCGAACTCCGCGATGCGCGTCACCGTGCCCAGGTAGGTCTTGCCGATTTCCGCGGTGGCAGTCACCTCCTGGATCAGGCGTACCGCCTCTTCGCCCGCGGGGCCGTCCGTGGCGAAAACGTGCACCTTTCCGTCGTCCATCACGTCGATCTTCGCGCCCGTGGTTTCGGTGATCGAGCGGATCTTCTTTCCGCCGGGACCGATCAGGTCGCGGATCTTGTCCACGGGGATTTGCAGCATGAACAGGCGCGGCGCGTACTGCGAAATCTGGCCGCGCGGCTCGGCGATGGTCTGGTACATGATGTCCAGAATCTCCAGCCGGGCCTTGCGCGCCTGGGCCAGCGCCTCGCGCATCATGGCAACGGTCACGCCGCTCACCTTGATATCCATCTGCAATCCGGTGATGCCCTGGCGCGTCCCGGCCACTTTGAAGTCCATATCGCCGTAATGGTCTTCGGCGCCGGCAATGTCCGTGAGGATGGCGTACTTCGAGCCTTCCACCACCAGCCCCATGGCGATTCCCGCCACCGGAGCGCGCAGCGGCACTCCGGCGTCCATCAGCGCCAGTGTGCCCGCGCAAATGGTGGCCATGGACGAGGACCCGTTGGACTCCAGAATTTCGGAAACGATGCGCATGGCGTAAGGGAAGCTCTCTTCGCCGGGCAGCAGGTTGATCAGCGAGCGGTCCGCCAGCGCCCCGTGGCCGATTTCGCGCCTGCCCGGGCCGCGCATGAACTTCACTTCGCCCACGCTGAAGGGCGGAAAGTTGTAATGCAGCATGAAGCGCTTGAACGTGTCGGTCTCGAAGAGCAGGTCCAGGCGCTGCATGTCTTCCTTGGTGCCCAGCGTGAGTGTGCCCAGGGCCTGCGTCTCGCCCCGGGTGAAGAGCGCGGAGCCGTGCGTCCGCGGCAGCACCCCCACCTCGCAGTGAATGGGCCGGAGCTGATCGAACGCGCGGGCATCCGGCCGCCGGTGGCGCCCCAGCATGTCGTCGCGGAAGTAGCGCTCGCGCAGCCGCTCGAAAGCGCGCAGGGCCAGTTTGGGCTTCTGCTCGTCGCCTTCCGGCAGCGATTCCAGAATTTCCTGCTTGATGGCGTCCACGCGGCCGTAGCTTTCCTTCTTCGGATACTTGGCCGTATCCAGCGCGTCGTGCAGCCGCTCGCCCCACTTGGCTTCGATTTCCTTGTAGAGCGCCTCGTCAAACGCCGGAGGAGTCACCGCCACCTTGGTCGCCCCCAGCTTGGCGCCCAGTTCGCGGATGGCAGCGACAATCTTTTTCGCCTCGTTGTGGCCGAATTCGAGCGCGTTCACCACCACTTCTTCGCTCACTTCGAGCGCGCCGGCCTCGACCATCACGATGGCTTCTTCCGAAGCGGCCACCACGATGTTCAACTGGCTGGTCTTCTGCTCCTCGTAAGTGGGATTGGCCACCAGTTGTCCATCCAGCAGGCCCACGCGCACCGCGGCGATCGGCGTGTGGAACGGGATATCGGAGATGTACGCCGCCGCGGAGGCCGCGGTCACCGCCACTACGTCCGGGTCGTTCTGGCTGTCCGCGCTCAGCACCATGGCGATGATCTGCGTCTCGCGGTTCCAGCCTTCCGGAAAGAGCGGGCGCATCGGCCGGTCAATCAATCGCGAGGTCAGAATCTCGCGCTCCGAGGGGCGCCCCTCGCGCTTGAAAAATCCCCCGGGAATTTTCCCCGCGGAGTAGGTGTACTCGCGGTAGTCCACGGTGAGCGGCAGGAAATCTTTGTCGGTGGCTTTGTTGTCCATGCAGGCGGAGACGAGCACCACCGTGTCGCCATAACGCGCCCAGACGGCGCCGTTGGCCTGTTTGGCCACGCGCCCGGTTTCAAGTGTCAGCGGCCTGCCGCCGACTTCAACGGATACTTCATGACGCATTTCGTATGTTCCTTCTGCGGCCTCGGCCCGGGTAGCCACGGTCAGTGCTTTGCTGACCGTGGTCTCGGCCGGTTACCGGTGGTGGCCGCACCTTGTCGATTTAATGTGGCGAGCGAAGCCAGAAGGAGAGGAAGAGTCAGGAGCGCGTTAGTTGGCCGGGCTCACTTGCGGATACACGTCCCCCCGCCGCTGGATAGAAAACTCTTGCGGGGTGGGAGTGATCTGGAAGACCGCGGGTTGTCCGGCCCGCGAAACCTCGCGGGCGGGAAATAGGGCGCGGCTACTTGCGCAAGCTGAGGCGCTCGACAATCTCGCGATACCGTTCCGGGTCCCGGCGATTCAGGTAATCCAGCAACCGCCGGCGCTTGTTCACCATCATGATGAGCCCGCGCCGCGATGCGTGATCCTTGGCATGCGATTTCAGGTGGGCCGTCAAGTAATTGATGCGTTCACTGAGCAGCGCGATCTGTACTTCCGGAGAACCTGTATCCTTGACGTGTTGCCGGTACTGCTCCATGATCGCGAGCTTTGCATCCATGAACACTGTCCTCCCCCCTGAACCCGTGACCCTCTCTTGTTCTCTCTGTCTTCGATCGTCTTTTTCAGTCTAGCACAACCTGCCGGAATGCAAGCCCGAATTTCAAGTCCTGTCTGTGGCCCACACCGGGGCGGGCGCCACAGTTCCTGCTGCTGGGCCGCGGCTTCCACTGGCTCCGGGAATTTCCGTTTAATCGGTAGCCAAGCAGTCGCACGCGCGGAGTTTGGCAGGCCGCGGCGCGGCGACCCCGTTCGCCGCTCAGGGCAGCAGCGCGGACTTTTCCCGCCCGAGCAGGGAGAGAAATTCGCTGCGCGCCCGGGCATTCTCGCGGAATTCGCCCAGCATGGCGCTGGTCATGGTATGCGAATGCTGTTTTTCCACGCCGCGCATGGCCATGCACAGGTGGCGCGCTTCGATGATCACGCCCACGCCGCGCGGCTCGAGGTGCTCCATCAGCGCCTGGGCAATCTGGCTGGTCAGCCGCTCCTGCACTTGCAGGCGCCGCGCGAACATGTTCACCAGCCGCGGAATCTTGCTCAGTCCCACTACCTTGCGGTCCGGCAGGTAGGCCACGTGGCAGTTGCCGAAGAACGGCAGAAGATGGTGTTCGCACAGGCTGAACATTTCGATGTCTTTTACGATCACCATCTCGTCGTAGCAGACGTCGAACAGCGCGCCGTTCAGCAACTTCTTCACGTCCTGGTGGTAGCCGCTGGTCAGGTGCCGCAGCGCCTTCTCAAAACGCTCCGGAGTGCCGCGCAGGCCCTGCCGCTCCGTGTCTTCCCCCACCAGCGCCAGGATGGCGCGCAGCGCGTCTGCAATGGTTTCCGTTTTCGGCTCTTTCACCAGCAGGTCTTCACTTGCTTTTGCCATTCGCTGTCCCCCTCTCACTCCCCTGCATATTCAAAACTGTTCGCCCCGGTCTCTTCCATGCCGATACTCTCCAGGCGCGCGTGCGCATAGCCGCGCAGCCGGTCAAAGATCACGCGGCAGATGTTCTCCGTGGTGGGCACATCCTCGCGAAACGCAGCCACCTGTTCGTTCAGATACACGTGGTCAAACTCCGACAGAATCTCGCGCTCCACGAAGCCGTCCAGGTCCGCCAGGTTGGTAATCATTCCTGTGGCCGGATCCACCGGCCCGCTCACCGCCACGTCCAGCACGTAGTTGTGGCCGTGGCCATACGGGTTCGCGCACTTCCCATACACGCGGCGGTTCTCTTCCTCCGTCCACCCGGGCCGGTGCAGCCGGTGGGACGCCGAAAAGCGATACCGCCGGTGCAGCACCACCTTCATTGCCCGTTCCCCAGACAATCCACGTACAAATCCGGCGTCTCATAGAGCCGCACGCGGTGCAGGCGGCCCTGTCCGCGGTCATTGATGCGCGGCTCGAGCAGCTTCCAGATGGTCGTGGCAATCGTTTCCGTCGTCGGAATTTTCCCGGCCAGCTCGGCAACTTCGTAGTTCAGGAAGCGGTGATCCATGCGCTCCAGCACTTCGCCCTGCAGGATATCCTTCAGTTCCTTCAGGTCCAGCACCATGCCGGTGCGCGGGTCCGGCTCCCCGGCAATGGTTACTTCCAGGACGTAGTTGTGGCCGTGCCCGTGCGGGTTATTGCATTTCCCGAAGACGCGGCGGTTCTCCTCCGGAGAAAACTCCGGATTGTGGTAGAGATGCGACGCCGAAAATTCGACTTTGCGCGTGATATATACCATGCGGAGATTCGTCCGTCAGGAGCCGACCGGGTAGGTGCGTCCCTTCCACGCCACGGTCCCCATCGAGTGCCGCCAGGCGGAAGTGACCAGCGCCGCGGCGTAGAGCGCCGTCCCTGGCGCCCAGTATTCGATGCAGGAAAGCGGCAACCGCTGCTTCGAGAGCTCTCGGGAGTAATCCCACATCCTTCCCAGCAGGAGCGCGGCAGCCAGAAGCCACACCCAGGGAAAGACGAAGCCCAGCGCCAGTACCGCGGATTCGCCCACCGGAAGCACGCGCAGCAGCTCCACGGCAGCAGCTTGCGGTGTGGCCCCCATCAGTGGATATAGGTTTTTCGTCCAGCCTTCCCACATCGCGGGGAAGCTGCGGTACATGCGCGTCTCCACAAGCCCCTCTCCCGGGAGAAAGCGGAGGGCCATGCCTGCGGCCTTGGCGCGGCGGGCCATGGCCACGTCTTCGAGCACTTCCCCGGCAACCGCGCGGTGGCCGCCAATGGCTTCATAGCTCCGGCGCCGCATGAGCAGGAACTGGCCATTGGCTGCGGCCACCTGCGATTCCGGTCGGCTCACCTTTTCGTAAGGGTAACGCGCCGCAAGCCGGGAGAAGACCAATGGAATCATCGCGCGCTCCCACCAGGTTTCCACTCGCTGGGCGGGCGAATAAGACACCAGCACCGCGTTCCGTTGCTCCGCGTCTGCCAGAGCCTGCGCCGCGGATCCCGGCGCATGGCGCACATCCGCGTCCGTAAACAGCAGCCATTCCGTGGCAACTCCCTGGGCTCCGCACCACGCCGCGTGGTTTTTACCAATCCAGCCGGCAGGTAGTGGAGGCGCTTCGAGCATCCGCAATTGGGGCAGCCCCTTCGCGAGCCCGGCCAGAATTTCGGCCGTGCGGTCCGTGGAATGATCGTTCACTACGCGGATTTCCGCGATCTCCGGCTGCGCGGCCAGCGAGCGCACGGCGGCCTCGATGTTGGCCTCCTCGTTGCGCGCGGGGAGGATAGCCGTGATCGAGCGTAATTCCACGGCCATCGGGGAGTTGGGTTGTGTGATGCTGGTCACTTTGCCGTGCGCCGCAGACCGCTATAGTATAACCGTTTGACGAGCCATGGTTCGCAAAGCCATCAACGCGGGGATGCTGCTGGGCGCGGTCGCGGTCCTTTACCTGTTTTTTGTGCCCATGTACCGCCAGGGGGAGCCCACGCTCGCTGGAAAGAAGGCGCCTTCCTTCAGCTTCTCTCTCAACGGAAAGCCCATGAACATCTCCGACCTGCGCGGCAAGGTGGTGGTGCTTAACTTTTGGGCCTCCTGGTGCCCGCCCTGTGTCGAGGAGACGCCGGCGCTGAACCGTTTGCAGGCCCAGATCGCCCCTCAGGGTGGCGTGGTGCTGGGTGTGAGTGTGGACGACAACGAAGCCAACTACGAGAAATTCCTGCGCGACCAGAACGTGTCCTTCCCCACCTACCGCGACGCCGCGCAAAAGATCAACCTCGATTACGGCACCACGATTTTCCCGGAAACCTACATTATTGACCGCGATGGCAAGATCGCCCGCAAGGTGATCGGTCCCCAGGAATGGGACCGCGGCGAAAACTACGCCTTCCTCGAAAACCTCCTGCAGAGGAATTAGCCTCCGGACCCCGCCGCTCCTCCGGATGGGGGCGTGTGAGATGGAGGCGCCAGGCGGTGAGACGCCAAGCGTCTCAGGCTGAGACACCCGCAGGCGGAGCGTGCCGGCCCCTCCCCGCAACCCGCTGTTTTTCAATATATTGCGAGCACCGAGCCGCACAAGCGGTTTGGCCGCGGGCGTGCTTCCTTTCCCTCGGCGCGCTGAGCCTCCTGCTCGGCAGGGGGCATCGCGCGCCCAGGATTGGCTGCCACCGTGCCACGCAAACACCCAGGGACGGCCGTTCCCGCGCTGCGCCGCTCGATTGCCGCGGAACTGGCGGGCATGTTCCCGGAGGCCACCCCGCTGCGCTTGCGTGTGCGCGTGAAGGCTCTGCGCAGCAGCGCGCAGCCGCTGGAAGAGACCACCTGGATCGAATACGGCACGCCGCGGGAGCTGCTGTTTGCCTCCACGCTGCCGCTGGAGTTCGAGGACCGCGTGCGCATTGAAAACGGCGATGGCTCGTTCCACGCCGAGGCCGCGGTGGTGGCGGTGCAAGTTCATAACGGACGCAAGGCAGTGGCAGCACGATTCGTGGGAGAAGTCTCCAACTGGATCATCCAACCATGAGCACAAAAACGGTTACGCCCCCGGCAAGCGTCAAGGCCGCCGCGCCCGCGCAGGCGAAGGTGGACGCCTCTCCGCAAAGCTGGCTGGAGACGCAGCTCGTCTACCCGGTCTATCTGGCCCTGGCGCAGCAATTCGAGCTGGGCAGGCCCCCGTGCACCTACGAGCAGTTGTGCGGGGAAAACCGGCGCGAGGACCTGCTGCGCGCCGTGCGCGCCTGGTACGACCAGTTGGATGAGCAGACCGCGGTCAACCAGGTGCGGCAGCTCCTGCAGGCCAACTACGCGGCCGCGGAGAAGAATCTGCGCGCTTTCGCCCTGCGCCTGCTGCGCAAGCCGGTCAAACAAGCCAGCGACCGCAACAAGGTGGACTTCGTAGTCGTGCAATACTTCGCGGCCTGCGCCCCGCAGCAGGTGGCCACGCGCGATGCTTCCTACGCGGACACGGCGCTGGTGCTGCGCCCGCTGCTCGGGGCCGTGCCCCCCATCCCGCCGGAAAAGCTCCAGCCGCTGGAGGCCATTCTCGAGGCGGCGCGCAACGCCAACAGCCTGGCGGAATTGCTGCACTCGAAATTGCTCGAGCAGGGGCGGCAAATCAAAGACAGCCTGGGCGAAGCTTACTTCAAACCGGAATTTCTGGTGGGCGTGTGCCGCTTCAACTACCTGATGCGCCGCGCGTTCATCCGCAACTCGCATTCGGATCTGCGGGTCACGCGCGATGCGCTGTGCCAGCTGGAAAGCTACGGAGTGCTGCGCATCGATTGCCGCGCCGCCGGGCTGAGCGGCTCGGAACCGGTTGCCGAATTGCACCGCATCTGCGCGGACTGGAAGCACCCCTTCCGCGCGGAGTTCGGCGAATATTCGATTCCCACCATGTTGGAGCGGCTGATCGGACTGCGGGCATCGGCGGAAGCGGCGCTGGCCGCGGCCCCCGCAAAGCCCGCGGCGGAGCCGGCCGCAGAGCCCGCCGATTCCCCGGCGTTTGAGCCCAATTTTCGCGTGACCCAACCGAAGGCCCCGGAAAAGAACGCGGGACAGGCCAGGCCCGCATTTCGCAGCGTGCTGGCCCTGGCCGATAGCGTGCCGCAACCCGCAGTGGCGCGGGCCAACGCGGCCGAAAGTCCGCGCAAAGCCGCCGCGCCGGCCTGGCGCCAGGCGGAGCCCGGCGACCCCAAGCCGAAAAAGCTGGAGGCGCCTGCGCCTATCCTCCAGGCTGAAATTCCGCCGGCCAATGCCGCCGCCCCGCGCGTGGCCGGTTCCAGCCCGGATGCCGCCGCGGCGCAATCCATCGCCGAAACCGAGGTGGAAAATTGCTCCGATAAGATCTGGGAGCAACTGATCTCCGCGCCCCGGGACCGCGGACGCTCGATGAGCAGCATCCAGTTCGACGGGGTCAAGCTGCTGCTTTCCTCGTGGGAAGTGGCCGCGTTTGTGAGCGAGGACGGGGCCATCGCCCGCGACGTCCGCCGGGCGGTGGTGGTCCGCGCGCTGCTGGCTGCGGCCCTGGAAAACCATATGGCCAAGGGCGACCGCGGCCGGCTGGCCGCGGCCCTCACTCTGGCCGCCAACGAAATCAACCGCATGCAGGGTTGCGTCGAAAAGGCCAAGGCCGCCAAGCACACCGAGGGCGCCGTGAACCTTTCCATGACCGCCAAGCGCCTGCTGGCCTTTATCGAGCAGGCCGGCGACCTGCGCGTCTGAGCCCGGAAGCGGAGTCCACGTGGAAACGCCGCACGTACTGATCGTCACCGACGAGCCGGAATTCGGCCGGCAGCTCACCGCGCGCTGGCAGACGGAGCCGCGCGTGCCCGCGCTGACCCAAGTCTCCAGCGACTTGTGGAATCCCGCCGGCGCCGCGGGCTACCACCTGGTGATCCTGGGGCCGCTGGCCGCGCACCGCGCCGCCAGCATCGTGCAGTCTTTGGGCCCGGCGGGAGTGCTTTCCCTGTGTGTGCTGGAAGCCGATAGCGAACGCGCCTGGGTGGAAGCGGCCCGCGGGAGCTCGCTGGTTCTCCTCCGGCAGAACGACTGGACCACGGTGGTGGTGCTGTTGGCCGGAGAAATCCTGCGGCGTCTTGCCGCCCAGCGCCGCGCCGAACGCGCCGAATACGCCGTGCAATCGCTCGAACGCCGGGCGGCGCTGGGGCGCTACATGCTGGAGATGCGGCCGGCGTTCAACGACGCGCTCACTTCCGCCCTGGGCAACGCGGATTTGCTGCTGCTGGATTCCTCCGGCATGGGCGCGGAGTCGCTGGAGCGGATGCGCACGCTGCACTGCATGACCCTGCGGCTGAACGAAATGATGCAGCGGTTTTCGTCCCTGGCCAGCGAGTTGCAATTGATCGAGAGAGAGTACGGCGCCCCGGCGGAGGAAGAGGATGGCCTGCTGGCCGGCCGCTCCGCCCGCGGGCGTTATCTCTGAAACCGGAGCCGGCCAGAGGAAATTCATCATGTCCCAGCAACCCGAAAACGATTCCAGCCGCGAATTCCTGGTGGTTTACCCCAGCGGAGAGAGCGGGGTGGCGGTGGAGCAGGCCCCGGAGCGGCAGTACTGCGTCTTCCGCTCGGGGCGCGAGCGCTTTTCGCTGAACGTCCTGGACGTGGAAGAAGTGGTGGACTGGCCGCGCGTCTCGCGCCTGCCATTGGGCCCGCCGTTCCTGATGGGCGTGTTCAACCTGCGCGGTTCCATCGTGGCGGTGATCGATATCGCCTTCACCGAGGGCCGCCGGCCCGGCCTGTTGCCCAAACACGTGGTGGTTACCCGCATTCACGATGAGCAGGCGGAGGAAGAAGTGCGGCTGGGCATCGCCGCCGACGAGGTGATCGGCACGTTTTCCCTGGGGCCGGAGGCGCTCCTGGAAGACGCGCCGCCGGACGTGCCGCACTGCTGTGGAATGTTGCGGCACGACGGCCGCCTGGCCCTGGCCATCGACTTGCACCGTTTGCTCGAGGTGTACCCGGTTCCGGTGATTTAAGTGCACGCCGCGTCCCGAGGCATCGGGACGCGCCAAGACGCGGAAAGGATTCTGGAGGCAGCCATGAAAGGTCGTTTAAGCAACACCGTGTGGATGCTGGTGCTGTGGAATTTCGCGGCGCTCTTCCTGGTGCTGGGGCTGGGGTTTGGCGCCGGCGCGCGCGCCAACTCCGCGGCCCCTTTTGACCTGGCGGCGCTGCCCAGCACGGCGGCCACGGAACTGCTGGCCGGGGTGGTGGTGGCGCTGGGCACGGGCATCCTGTGCCTGCGCCTGCTGGGAAGCCGCGTGCTGGAACCGGTGAAGGAACTCTCCGATTTTTCCGAGCGCGTGGCCGCGGGCGACGCGCGTGCGCGCGCGGAAATCTCCACCGGCGACGAATTCAGCTTCATCGCCGAAAACCTGAACCGCGGCGCGGCACGCATGGGCAGCGGCGCGAAGCCGGAGGGCCTGGAGGGCCTGCAGCGCAGCATCTCCGACCTGCTCCAGGTGATCAGCCAGGCCGGGCGCGGCGACCTGACGGTGCGCGCCAGGTCCGCGAACGACGGCCTGGGCCACGTGGTCGAGTCCGTGAACACCATGCTGGACAACTACACCGCGGTCATCGAGCGCGCCCGCAAGTCCGCTCTCGACGTGATGGCCAGCGTCAACAGCATCCTGCTGGCCGCCGAGGAAATGACCAGCGGCGCCACGCAGCAGGACCACGAAATCACCAATACCTCGTCGGCGGTGGAAGAGCTGACCGTTTCCATGAAGCAGGTGTCCAACAACGCGGAGGCTTCCGCGGAAGCGGCGCGGCGCGCCCTGGACGCGGCCGAGCAAGGCAACCGCGCGGTGCGCGACACGCTGGAGGGCATGCAGCGCATCCGCGCCTCGGTGCAGGCCAGCGCCAAGAAGATCAAGTCGCTGGGCGACCGCTCCCTGGAAATCTCCGAAATCATCAACGTGATTAACGACATCACCGAACAGACCAACCTGCTGGCGCTGAACGCGGCCATCGAGGCGGCGCGCGCCGGAGAGGCCGGCCGCGGATTCGCCGTGGTCGCGGACGAGGTGCGCAAGCTCGCCGAGCACTCGCGCAGCGCCACCAAAGACATTGCCGCGCTCATCAAGGCCATCCAGGCGGAGACGAACGAAGCGGTGGTGGTGATGGAAGACGGCACGCGCGAAGTGGAAGGCGGCGCCAGCCTGGCCGACCAGGCCGGAAAGGCCCTGGAAGCCATTTCCTCCGTGGTCCGCCAGTCCGCCGAACTGGTCCAGGAGATCTCCCTGGCCTCCAAGCAGCAGGTGCGCGGAACGGAAGGCGTGGCCCATGCCATGCAGATCATCTCCAGCATCACCCGGCAGACCTCACAGGGCTCGCGGCAAACGGTGAGCACCGTGGGCCACCTGGTGAAGCTCTCCGAGCAATTGAACGATGCGCTCTCCCAGTTCCGCTGCCCGGCGCGGCCCGAGCCCGCGCAGGACGCGGGATTGCACGAGCCCGTCGGGGCCCAGCGCTAAGCGCGGCTGAGCGGCTGAGCGGCAATTGGCCGCGCACCCTGGAGCGCCCCTGCAATGTCCGAACACCCCAGAGCCGTAACCTCGCAGCCGGAGCTCGACGAGCTCCGCGCGCTGATCGAGCGCCGCGCCGGGATTCACTTTGACCAGACCCGCGACCGCTTTCTGGGTGCGCGCATCCGCGAGCACATGGAGCAGCGCGGCATCGGCACGCACGGCGAATTGCTGCGGCGCATCCGCGGCTCCAACTGGGAATACGAGACGTTTCTCGAGCGCCTGCTCACCCAGGAGACTTCCTTCTTCCGCTACCCTTCGGTGTTCGAAGCGCTGCGCGGCTCCGTGCTCAAGGAAATGCATTCCCGCAAGTTCTGGGAGAGCCCGCGGACCCTGCGCGTATGGAGCGCGGGATGCGCCACCGGCGAAGAGGCCTATTCCATCGCCATCACCATCGTGGAAGCGCTCATGTTCGTGGAAGCCTGGGACATCGAAATACTGGCCACGGACATCAGCGCCTCCGCCCTGCGGCATGCCGAGCGCGGCATCTACCCGCGGCGCAGCCTGGCCGCGCTCACCCCGGAACAGATCGACGCGCATTTCACCCGCGCCCCGGGCCCGGACCACTGGCAAGTGCGCCCGCGCATCCGGCGGCTGGTGCGCTTCGCGCCCATGAACCTGGCGCAGCCCGTCTACGCCGGACGCATGGACCTGATTTTCTGCATGAACGTGATGATTTATTTCACGGACCAGCGGCGCAAGGCGCTGGTGCGAGCCTTCTGCGACGCGCTGAATCCCGGCGGCTACCTGGTGCTGGGCCACGCGGAATCACTGGCCCAATGTCCGGTAAAGCTGGAAAGCTTTCTCCACGGGGAGTCGCTGCTCTACCGCAAACCCCTGCCCCATGGGGCGGGAGCCGCGCGGCAAACCATGGCGGCGGAGAAGAATCCGTGAGCCTCCCGGAACAAATGCCGCGCGAGCAGTTCCTGGAGAGCGCCTCGGAGCGCCTGCAGTTCCTGCGCGAGTATTCCTCGCTGGTGCAGGAGGCGGCCCCGCGCCGCGAGGAGATCCAGCAGCTCTACGAAGCGGCGCACTGGCTGGCCACGGAAGCCGCGCAGCAAGGCTTCCCGTTGTACAGCGAAATCGCCGGGCGCATGGCCCACGTCTTCCAGTATGCGCTGCATGCCGAACTGGCGCCGGAGGTCCACGCGCCGCTGGTGGAGTTCCTGGCCGACGCCATTACCGTGCTCGAAGGCGATCTGATGCAGATTTTCTCCGACGGCACGGAGACCGCCGAGGATATTGATATCTTCCGGCGGCGCTATTCCTTCGCCTTCCCGCAGCCTCAGCCGCAGGATTCGCCGATGGGCGCGCAGGCGCCCGTTCATGCTGCCGAGGCGCGGCAGGATGAGTTCGCTCCCGCTGTGGCCTCCGAATCTCCGGAAGCGCTTCCCGCAGACGAGCAGGTGCCCGCCGAAGTCCTGGAGTTCTTCATTCCCGAGGCCGACGAGCATCTCCAAAGCGTTGCGGATTGCCTGCTGGCGATCGAAAGCGGGGCCAAGGCGGAGGATATTCACCGCTTGTTCCGCGCCATGCACACGGTCAAGGGCTCCGCGGCACAGGTTGGCCTGCGCCGCGTGGCCGCCGTGGCCCATCGCGTGGAAGACCTGGTGGGACGCATCCGCGAGGGCGCCTTGCGGGTTACGCCGGAAGTTGTGGATCTGTGCCTGGAGTCCGTGGACGCGCTCAAGAAAACCATTCACCGCCAGTGGCCGGACGAGGCGGCCGCGCAGGCCGGACTGCGCTCCTTGATGGACCGCCTGGCGGTGCACGCGCCGCGCGAGGCGGAGGCAACGCCTTCGCCCTCGGAAGTTTTCCAGCAGAGTGCCGCCGCGGTTGCGGAAGCCGAGCCGGCCGCCCCCGCCGTGTCTCCGGCGCGCACCGCGCCCCGCCGGCCGGGGGCCATGCTCCCGCCCGGCAAGTCCGTGCGCATCTCGCTGGACCGGCTGGACCGCATGATGAACAACGTGGGCGAACTGGTGATCAACCGTACGCGCATGGTCGGGCACATGGCGGAGCTGGAAAAGCTGGTGGAGGTGCTGAACTTCTCGAAATCGCGCCTGGTGGAGAAAATTTCAGACTTCCAGGAGAAGCACGAATTCCACCTGCTGGGTCAGGATCAGAACGGAGCGGCGCGCGGCAACGGCCGCGGAAACGGCCATGGGAACGGCGCGCGCGGCAAGGGCGGCGGCGGGCCAAGCCTCCCCGGGATGCTGCGCGGCCCCCTGATTGGCGCACCGGAAGAATTCAGCGAGCTGGAGATGGACCGCTACGATGACTTCAACATCCTCTCGCGCTCGCTCACGGAAATCTCCGCGGACGTGAACGAAGTGCTCACCCAACTCGGCGGCTTCCTGGGACGGGTGGAAGGCGACATCGGCGAGTTCACCAAGCTGGCGCATCACCTCCAGGATGAAATCACCCAGGCGCGCATGGTGCCCATCGGCAACCTTTCCACGCGGCTCTCGCGCACGGTGCGCGAAGCGGCCAAGGAAACCGGCAAGCAGGTGGACTTCGATCTCGAGGGCGAGGCCACGGAGCTGGACAACAACATCATCCAGCATCTCTCCGACCCGCTGGTGCACCTGGTGCGCAACGCGGTGGCCCATGGAATTGAAGAGCCGGGAGCGCGGCGAGCCGCCGGCAAGACGGACCACGGGCGGGTGACGCTGCGCGCCTACCACCGCGGCAACCACATCTTCCTGGAAGTGGAGGACGACGGCCACGGGATTGACTACGAGAAGGTCCGCGCCCGGGCGGTGGACTCCAGCCTGGTTTCTCCGGAGGTGGCCGGAAAACTTTCCGAGCGCGAGCTGCGGGAAATCCTGTTCCATCCCGGATTCTCCACCGCGGAAAACCAGACGGAACTGGCCGGCCGCGGCGTGGGCCTGGACGTGGTGCGCGCCAACGTGGCCGCGCTCAACGGGGAAATTGAAATCCGCTCGGAGCCGGGCGCCGGAACATTTTTCGCGCTCAAGGTCCCGCTGACGCTGATCATCTCGCAGGCGCTCTTCGTGCGCTGCTCCACGTCCGTGTTCGCCTTCCCGCTTTCCACCGTGGAAGAAATCCGCCGGGTGAAACCGGAGGAGATCGAGGAAGTGGGCGGCAAGCTCTACGTCCGCGTGCGCGACCTGATTACCGAAGTCGTGCGGCTGGACCGCCAGCTCGAACTGCCCCCCATGGAAGCCACCAACGGCTACTTCCGCATGGTGCTGGTGCGCGTGGCCAACCGCCAGGTGGCCATCGTGGTGGAAGAAGTGCTGGGCAAGGACGAAATCGTCATCAAGAGCCTGGGCTCCTATCTGCGCCGCGTGAAATTGTTCCCCGGCGCCACCATCGCGCCGGACGGCAGCCTGATTCTGCTGATTGATCTGAACCGCCTGGTGGAATCGGCGGCTCCGGAACGGCGCGCGCTGGGCCCGGCGGCCACGGGCATCGCGCGCGTATTTGCTCCGGGCGCTGCCGCGGTGGCCGCGGGCGTGATTCCGGGCGAAGCGACGGACCCGATCCGCGACGACAAGGTGGTGCTGGTCACCGACGACTCCATCAGCGTGCGCAAGTTTGTGGGCCGCATGCTGGAGAAGGCCGGCTACCGGGTGAAGCTGGCCTCCGACGGCCTGGAAGCCGCGGAAGTGGCCGCGCAGAGCGGCTGCCATCTGATTCTCACGGACATCGAGATGCCGCGCATGAACGGCTACGAGCTGATGGCCCACCTGCGGCAGGACCCGGCCACGCGGCGCATTCCGGTGATGGTGCTTACTTCGCGCGCCGGAGCCAAGCACAAGGAGCGCGCGCTCAAAGAGGGCGCGGCCGCCTTCCTCACCAAGCCGGTGCAGGAGGAGCAGTTGCTCACGGCAGTGGCGGAACTGATCGGCACGTCCGCGGCGGAGCGGCACACCGCGCGGCTCGCGCCCGTGCATTAGCGGGGTGGAGCGGTTCGCGCGCGAAAAGGAACGGCAAGACGAACAGGTCATGAGCGGAAATGGAACACAAATTCGGGTGCTGGTGGTGGACGACTCAGCCTTCATGCGCAAGGTGCTGGGTACCATTATCGGCGCGGATCCGCAGATGACCGTGGTGGGCACGGCCGCGGACGGGCGCGAGGCCGTCACCCAGGCGGAATCGCTGCATCCGGACGTCATCACCATGGACATCAACATGCCGGTGATGGACGGGCTGGAAGCCACCGAACACATCATGACGCGCAACCCGCGGCCCATCGTGGTGGTCAGCTCGGAATCGCGCCAGGGCGCCACGGGCACGCTGCGCGCGCTGGAGCTGGGCGCGGTGGATTTTGTGGCCAAGCCCTCGGCGGCCGTGGACCTGGACATGGGCACGGTGCGTGAAGACCTGCTGAAGAAAATCCGCATGGCCTCGAAGGTGCGCGTGGTGCGCACGGCCACGCGCAGCAGGGTGACCGCGGACCCCGCGGGAACGGGCAAGACGCTGGTTCAGCCCGCCTCTGCCTATCCTGTGTTTGCCGCGCGCAAAGCCGCGGACAAGTTCCCGGTGGTGGTGGTGGCCGCGTCCACCGGCGGGCCGGCCNGGGCCGGCCACGGTGATGCAGATCCTGCCGCGCCTGCCCAAGGATTTTCCGGCGGCCATCCTGCTGGTGCAGCACATGCCCGCGGCGTTCACGGCGCAATACGGACAACAACTGGCGGAGCGCGCGGCCATGCGCGTGAAAGAAGCCGAGCACAACGAGGCTCTCCAACCGGGCACGATTTACGTCTGCCCGGGCTCGCATCATCTGCGCGTCAGCTCCGAAGGCCGCATCGCGCTGGACGACGGGCCGAGAATCTCCGGCTATCGCCCGTGCGCGGACGCGACCATGCAAAGCGTGGCCACGTTTGCGGGACCGATGGGCGTGGGCCTGGTGCTGACCGGAATGGGCGGAGACGCCGCCGAGGGCGCGCGGGCCATCAAAGCGCGGGGCGGATTTGTGATTGCCCAGGACGAAGCCACCTCCACCATTTTCGGCATGCCCGCCGAAGCCATCAAGACCGGCGCGGTGGACAAAGTGCTGCCGGTGGATTCCATCCGCGCCGGCCTGGAAAAGCGCGTGCTCGAATTGCTGGGCCCGCCGGTTCCCGCGGGCGGCGCGGAGCGGAGCAGGCCGTGATTTCCGGCGCGCCATCCTCGAACCTGAAAGCCGCGGCGCGGCAGGAGCCGCGCCCGGTAATTGTCTTCGAGGTGGCCGGGCGCACGCTGGCCATTCCCGCAGGCGAAGTGCTGGAAATCCGCAGCACAGACAGCCTGGCCGGCGAGGCTTCGGCGTTTGAGGCCCCGGAGTTTCCCTCGATCCGCCACACCATCGAGCGCGAGGGGGCTCTACACTACGTGGTGAATCTGGGCGCGCTCTTTGGTCTGGCGCGCACCCGGCCCACGCTGGTGCTTTTCCTGCGCGGCGCGCATTGCGCCCTGCTGGTGGACCGCATCGAGCGCATGGATGCGATCTCCTGGGTGTTTGCGCTGCCCCGCGCCTTCCAGGGCCTGGAGCGGAGCTGGTACCTGGGCCTGGCGCTCTTTGAGGATAGTGTGGTGCCCATGCTCAACGCGCGGGGAATCCTGCCTCCCAAGCAACTGGCCCGGCTGGAGGCGCAGCAACCGCAGAGCATGGCCGGAGCGGTGCCTGCATGAACCCGGCGGCGCAAACCGCGGAAAAGGCGTATGTGCTCATGCGGCTGGGCGAGCGCCAGTTTGCCGTGCCCGCGGAAGAGGTCGAAGAGCTGGCCGCGGCCGGGCGGCTGGAAAAAATTCCGCACACCACGCCGCAGATTGAAGGCGTGATCGTCCGGCGCAAGCGCGTGCTGGCGGTGCGCGACGTGGCGCGCAGGCTCACCGGACGTTCGCTCCCGCTGCACCGCTTTTACCTGGTGGTGCGGCAGCGCTATGGCCAAGCCACGGAATCAGAGGCCATCCCGGTGACCGGCGACTGCGAATTGCTGACCGGCCTGACAGCCCTGCCTCGCGGAGAGCACGAGCCGGAGTACGTGGCCGGCTGGATTGACCTGGCCGGCGAGCAGGTGCTGGTGCTGGATCTTTCCAAGCTGGCCGCGCCCGCTCCCGGCGCCGCCGCGGAAACCGTGGAGAAGCGCGCATGACCGCCCCGGCCGCCAATCCGCTGCGGGTAATGCTGATTGACAGCAACGTGCTGTTCTCGCGCCGCCTGGGCGACGCGCTCCGCCGTGAAGGGCTGGAGGTGCTGCATGCCAGCCAATCCGCCTACGCGCTGACCATGCTGGAGTGGAACGCGCCGGCGGCCATCCTGTGCGCCACGAACCTGCGCGAGATGGGCGCCTACGAAATTGCGCCGCTGTTGCGCGCGGATCCCAAGACCGCGCAGATCCCGGTAATCGCCATCACCGCCGGCGATTCCGCTTCCCTGCTGGAGGCCTTCCGCGCCGGTTGCGAAGAGTGCGTGGATCGCCGCCGCCCGCCGGAAGAAATTGCCGCGCACGTGCGCAACCTGCTGCGCACCCGCCTGGAAGGTTTCCAGCCCACGCAGATGCTGGCCGGCGCGGATACCAGCCTTTCCGGCAGCCTGGAGCATCACGACCTGCCGGGCGTGATTCAGATGCTGGGCCAGGCGCGCCAGACCGGCGCGCTGCACATCAACGCCGCCGGGGTGGACGCCATCATCTTTTTCGACGGAGGCGAACTGGTGCACGCCGAGTGCGCCGCGCTGTTTGGAGACGAAGCCGTGATTCATATTTTGAAAGCCTGCCAGCAGGCCACCTCGGGCGTCTATAAGTTCGCTTACGGCGCCACGGCGCTGCACCGCACCGTGCTGCGCTCCGCCACGGACCTGCTGCTGGATGCCATGCGCGAGTTCGACGAGGCCCAGCGCGATACCGCCAGTCAGGAGGCCTCATGAGCGAGGCACAAACCGCCGCACCGGCGCAGACCGCTGTGGTCTATTTCATAGACGATAGCGCCACCATGCGCGAGGTGATCAAGATCGCCTTCAGGAAGGAAAACATCCAGGTGGTCACCTGCCCCAGCGTGGCCGCGGCCATCGAGCAGTTCGGCAAGGTGCGCCCGGACGTGGTGATCAGCGACGTGATCATGCCGGACCGCGATGGCTACGAGCTCTGCGCCTACGTGAAGCAGCACGCGGAGCTGGGCGCCACGCCGGTGATCCTGATGTCCGGCGTGGTCAACCGTACGGTGGCGGAAAAAGCCACGGTGGTGAAGGCCGATGAGCTGTTGCGCAAGCCCTTCCAGCCTCACGAACTGGTCGCCCGGGTGAAAAAACTGCTGCACCTGGACGCGCCCCTGGAAGCGGCCGCCGGCGAG
>OCOJ01036273.1_pt10 | contig 19586 bp, 21 predicted proteins | sample 1539251 | NCBI WGS metagenome assembly OCOJ01 (sample SAMN01911457, study PRJEB22624) | soil metagenome | biome: Soil | place: Malaysia | collected 2012-04-30 | depth RA_metagenome m | reverse complement strand
CGAAATCTTGATTTCCGACGTCGACCGCCAAGTGGTCAAACGCGTGGTCTCCGCAGCCCTCAGCATCGGGTTGGACGTCTGCGTAATCCCCGATTTATACGACGGCCTAGGATGGGGAGCGCCCGTCGAGTACATCGGCCAGTTCCCCGTCATCGCACTGCACCAGCGGCCCAGGCGCACGGCTGGTCTGATTGTGAAGCGCTCGATCGACATACTGCTTTCCGCATTTGCGCTGGCTGCGTTGTCTCCTGTTTTCCTGCTGGTTGCTATTGTTGTGAAGCTGAGTTCTCCCGGATGCGTAATCTATGCCTCGGAGCGCGTCGGAAGAAGAGGAAGAATCTTCCCCTGCTACAAGTTCCGCTCCATGGTGGCCAACGCCGATGCCCTGAAAGCTTCCCTCCATCGCCTGAACCAGCGCGACAAGGTCTTATTCAAGGTCGCCAACGACCCACGGGTGACTCGCGTGGGACGCTTTCTTCGCAAGTACAGCCTGGATGAGCTGCCGCAGTTGTGGAACGTGCTGAAGGGTGATATGAGCCTCGTGGGTCCCCGTCCGCCACTGGCCAGCGAGGTCAAGCAATATGAGCTCGAACACCTTCGGAGGCTGGATGCTTTGCCGGGCATCACCGGTCTGTGGCAGGTTGAAGCTCGATCGAATCCCTCGTTCGCGCGCTACGTTGCCCTCGATGTCGATTACGTGGAGCACTGGAACCCCTGGCTGGATGCCAGGATCTTGCTGAAGACGGTGGCCGTCGTGCTAGCAGGAACGGGAGAGTGAATGAGCAGTAACGCCGCTGTCCCTTCAGCCTCGCTGCGCAAGAACACCGCATACATGGTGATGGCGCAGGCTGCACGCCTGGTCGTGCAGGCGTTCTATTTTTTCCTTATGGCCCGTAGTTTGGGGCCGGGACAATATGGCGCGTTCGTTGCCGTGGCTGCCGCGGTCGCGATCGCGTATCCGTTCGTGGGCAACGGGAGCGGCAACCTGATGGTCAAGAACGTGGCACGCGACCAGCGGCTTCTACCCGAGTGTCTTGGGAACGCGCTGTTCATGACGCTGGCTTCGGGCTTGCTGCTGAGTGTTCTGGTTGTGCCAGCGTGCCTGGTAGTGCTTCCGCCTGCCATTCCAGCGTCCGTGATTCTGCTGGTCGCGGCCTCTGACCTGCTGGCGTACCGTGTTGTTGATGTGGCGTGTCTGGCATTCCAATCCGTCGAAGGGCTTGGCTGGACGGCAACCCTGAACTTGTTCGCCAGCCTGTTGCGGCTGGGCGGGATCGCGGCGGTGGTGTCGCTGCACCGGCCCACGGTCATGGCCTGGTGTGTCGCCTACTTGGCGACTTCGGCGATGTGTGCGCTGGGGGCGATGCACTGCGTTCTGTCCCGGCTCGCGCGGCCGGCGTTCAGCGGCCTGAACCGAATCCGGGGGGAATTGCGTGAAGGCCTCTGGTTCTCCACCAGCCTTTCGGCCCAAACCATCTACAACGATGTGGACAAGACCATGCTGTCGCGCCTGGCGACACTGGACGCCGTGGGAGTCTACGCAGCCGCTTACCGGCTGATGGAAGTCGCTTTCCTTCCCATTCGCGCTTTGCTGGCGGCGGCTTATCCCAGCTTCTTCCGGCATGGCGAGGATGGGATCTCCGGCAGTTTCACCTTTGCCCGGCGCCTCGTGCCCAGACCGCTGATGTACTCGGCGGCAGCCGCAGCCTGCATGATGCTGGCGGCGCCCATCGTGCCGGATGTTCTTGGGGCCGAGTATCTCCATACCACCGAAGCGCTCCGCTGGTTGTCTCTGCTGCCGTTGCTCAAAACCTGCCACTATTTCGCCGCTGATGCCCTGACCGGTGCGGGACATCAGGCCCTGCGGACATTGGTGCAGGTTGTCATCGCCGCGTTCAACGTGCTCGTCAATCTCTGGCTCATTCCCAGGTATTCCTGGCGCGGAGCCGCCTGGGGCAGCCTGGCCTCCGATGGCGTGTTGGCGGTGACGCTGTGGAGTTGCGTGCTACTTTTGCAAACTCGTGCGGCGCAAGCCTCCAGGAGCGGCACTCAGGGACTCGCGCCGCAGACTCAATGCTGAACCTTCTCGAACGATGGTTTGCGGTGCTGATGCTGCTTTATCTCAGCAGCGGCCTTACTGGTTTTCTGGCGGGTGACTCCCCGTTCAACGTCTGGCGCCTTGAAGACAATCCCTTGTTGATGGCCATCCAAACGCTGATGTACGGAATCACGCTCGGGTTTGTCTTCCTGCATTGGCGGAAGTTCACGAGCGCACTGCGCGCGAGCGGCTGGGTTCTGGCTTTGGTGCTCCTTGCCCTGGTATCGACCCTGTGGTCAAGCGATCCGGCATTTAGCTTCCGCCGCAGCTTGGTGGTAATTGCCACAACCGTTTTCGGCATTTACTTCGGGTCACGTTACCAGCTTCCGCGGCAGCTCCGGCTGCTGGGTTGGACGTTCATCATCCTGGCGGTTTTCAGCGTGGCGTGTGCCGTGTTGCTGCCGCAATACGGTATCGACAACCAGCTGCACCGCGGCGATTGGCATGGAATTCTCGGCCAGAAGAACCTGCTGGGCAAAGCCGCAGTGGTGGGGGCGATCGTCTTGTGGTCTGCGAAGGGAGTGCTGCCGCGCGTGCTACGGATAGCGGGATTGTCCCTGTGGGCGGTGCTAATGCTGATGTCGGGATCGCGGGCCGCGCCGGTCGTCCTGGCGGCTTTGCTGGTGCTGGCGGCAAGCTATGGCACGATGCGTGCCCGCATGACGACCTTGGTACCGCTGGTGATCTCCTTCCTGGCCACGGGCGCGGGCCTTGTCTTCTTGGCCGTCCGCAACAGCTCTTACTTGCTGGCCTCCCTTGGCCGCGAAGCGACCCTCACTGGGAGAACAAAGATTTGGACTGCCGTGTGGACCGCGATCTCGAGCCATCTGGTGCTGGGGTACGGGTTTGGTGGGTTCTGGGCGGGCCTGCACGGCGAATCCGCGCGCATCTCGGTCATGCTAGGGTTTGTCGCGCGGCATGCCCACAACGGATTTCTCGACTTGTGGCTGGAGCTTGGCATCATGGGACTCTTGCTTTTCACCGCGGGGTATCTCCAGGCAGTAAGCNGTAAGCAATGGATTGAGGCTGCTGCGGATGAGCCCGGATCGGCTGGCGACCTGGCCGCTGCAGTATCTCGCCTTTATGTTGCTCTACGACCTGGCCGAAGGACCAATCCTGAGACAGAACAACCTTTATTGGGTTTTGTACGTCGCGGTGGTGGTGTCCACGGCACAGTCTGCGCGGATTGGCCGACAGTCGAGAGCCGCATGTCCGGCCGGTGCCGGTATTCCGCTTGAGCACCTTGAGCAACAACGTGGTCATCTACCGCGACGAACTCCTGAGCGCGTCGGAAACTTTCATCCTGCGGCAGGCCGAGGCGCTGCGTGAGTTCCGCCCGGTTTATGTGGGATTGCGCTCCGTTGAAGGAGTGTGCGTTCCCGCCGAACGGCGTCATCTGCTGATCGCACCCGGCCGGCTGGACCGAGTGCGGCGGCTTGCCTGCCAACTATTTGGACCGAGTGAACGTCAGGCGGGTCGCCTGCGTGCCCTATCCCCGGTGCTCATCCATGCTCACTTCGGTCCAGATGCGACCCATGCCATGCCTCTCGCGCGTGCCCTCGGAGTGCCGCTGGTAGTGACACACCATGGCTACGACGTCACCATCGAAGACCATGCCTCATCACGCGTGCCGGCCCTGCGTCTGTACATCAAGCGACGCGCCCGTCTCTACGAAGCCGCTGCGCTGGTGCTTTGCGTTTCGCAGTTCGTGCGCGATCAGGCGGTGCGTAGAGGTGCCCCGCCCGACAAGACCCTGGTCCACTACGTTGGTGTCGATATCGCTAGTTTTACTCCCGACCGGGCAGTCAAGCGTTCCGATGTTGTGCTATTCACAGGGAGATTAGTTGATAGCAAAGGGTGTGACCAGTTGCTCTGCGCCATGTGCCTGGTGCAGCGCTTGCGCCCCGAGTGCAGGCTGGTGATCATCGGCGACGGTCCGCTGCGCCCTCACCTCGAGCAAATGGCGCGCGCACTGCCGCTGCGCCACGTGAGCTTCCTCTCTACTCAACCTTCCTGCCTGGTGCGGTACTGGATGAACCGGGCGCGCGTGTTCAGCGTCCCCAGCGTTACGGTCGATTCGGGGGCTAGCGAGGGGTTCGGGATGGTGTTTGCCGAAGCCCAGGCCATGGGGTTGCCGGTGGCGACCTTTGACACCGGCGGCATTTCCGAAGCCGTGGTCCACGGCGAGACGGGTTTGCTGGCGCGCGAGCGAGATATCGCGGGGCTGGCACAGAACATCATTNGCTGTTGAGCGATCGTTCGATGTGGCAACGCCTCAGCGAAGCCGGACAAAGGCGGACACGCCAGTTGTTCGACCTACGCCGCCAGACCGCCACGCTGGAAGACATTTATCGCGCCGTGTTGCGCCGCGACATAGCTGCAGTCTAGCCTGATGTCCTCTGCCACTATCACGCCTGCCCGGGTCAGCGTGGTCATTCCCACGCGGCACCGGCCAGTTTCGCTGATGTTAGCGGTCGAAAGCGCGCTGGCCCAAACGCATCCGGTCGCGGAGGTCGTGGTGGTGATCGACGGCCCCGATCCGGCGACAGAATCCACGCTCCGCGCGATGAAAGACCCTCGATTGCGCGTAGTTCCGTTGCCGGCGGCGGTGGGTGGCTCGGATGCGCGGAACGTAGGCGTCGACGCAGCCGGCAGCGAATGGATCGCCTTCCTGGACGACGATGATGAGTGGCTGCCTGCCAAGACAGAGCGCCAGTTGGCGATGTTAAGGCCGGCAGACGGCGATCCTATCCTGTCATGCCGTTTTGTCGCCCGCACCGACACCGGCGATCGCGTTTGCCCTGAACGCTTGCCACAGGCCTCGGAACCCCTTTGTGAATACCTGCTGACGCGCCGCGGCATCGGTCGCAGTGATGGATTCGTGGCCACGCCGACCATCCTGACGCATCGCTCTCTACTGCGCCGANGTGCCTTTTCGCAGCGGCCTGAAGAAGCACCAGGACTGGGACTGGATCTTGCGCGCCACTCGGGAAGGTGCACGCGTGCTCTTCTGCCCCGAGGTACTGGCAAAGTGCGAAATGCGCACACGCGCGAGCACCAGCCGCAGCGCTGACTGGCAGTCTTCGTTCGCCTGGATCCAGGCGAACTCGTGCCTGGTGACACGGCGCGCTTATGCCGGTTTTATCACCACGCATGTAGCTTGGCAGGCAGCCGCACAGCGAGAGTGGGCGGCTTTTTTCCTCTTGCTGCGTGAGGCAAGGCGAAAGGGCTCCCCGCGACCAGCCGACCTGCTTCGCTACCTCGGATTCTGGGCGGTACCCGCAACCGCTCGCCGCAGGCTGCACCGTTTGCTGCTCTAGGAACTCAGGCACATGCGACCGCTGTTTACCATCGGCATCCCCGTTTATAACGCCATGCCGNTATAACGCCATGCCGTACCTGCCGGAAGCGGTGGAGAGCGTGTTGGCGCAAACGTATCCTTACTTCGAACTGCTTGTCATCAACGACGGCTCGCGGGACGGGTCGCTCGAGTACCTACGCAGTGTGAACGATGCCCGGCTGCGGACCATCTCGCAGGAGAACGGCGGGCTGACCGCAACCCTGAACCGCATACTGGAAGAGGCGTGCGCGCCCTGGCTGGTACGGCTGGATGCCGACGACGTTGCCTGTCCCGAGCGGCTAGCGCTGGTCGCCGGTGCGCTTGAACGCCACCCCGCAGCCGGTATGTTTTACTCCCGCGCTTCGCATTACGGGCATTTCAAGATGATTGCGGCTGCCCGCTCGACCGAGGGTACGCCTGCCGACCTGTACGGACTAACGCGCGCCGGATACCTGCTCTCGATTGTTCACTCCAGCGTTGTGCTCAACGTCGCCAAGACACGTGCTCTCGGCGGATATCGGTTCGATCTTCACNGTCGAAGACCTCGACCTGTGGTGGCGGATAGCCTTGCGCCACGGCATCGTCTTCCTTCCGCAGGTGACCGTACAGTACCGCCTGAAGCATGATGGCATCTGCATTAACAGCCTGGAAACGCTTTCGGCGAACACCTTGTTCGCGCAGTACCTCCTGCTCTCGCAGCTCTGGGGGTTAGAACCGCAGCTTTATGAGACGGTGATCGGCACCTTGAGCGGTCTGCTGGACAAGAGCCGGCTCGCATACCGAGAACAAATGTGGCTGGCCGCGGCCCATCTGGGCGAGCGACGATATCGGAGAGCTCTGCCATGCCTGGCCAAGGCGATGCTGCATTCACCCGTCGATTTTTTTCGCCGCGCCACGTACCCGTTCCGCCGAAACACGATGGTTCACCTCGGTGCGGACCCGCGGCTCTTCCGGCGAATGCAGCAACGGTTGTGGAGGACGTCTGACATCCCGTCGATCGGAGCAGTCTGTGAACCGGCGTGATCTTCTACGCGTGCTGGCAGCCGGTGCGCTGGTCGGTTGGGGCCGCGTTCCTGCTCGTGGGGCCCTGTCGCTACGCGACAGCCTGCGGCAGCATGCCGGCGCCAAGGGCATTATCTTCGGCTGCGCGGCCGTCCAGCAACATCTCGCGCACGACGATGCTTATGCCCGGCTCGTGGCTGAACAGTGTGAGCTCGTCCTGCCTGCGAACGAACTAAAGTGGGACATGCTCCAGCCGGCACCAGGCGAGTACGACTTCTCGCGCGCCGACTGGATACTGCGATTTGCCGAAGATCGCAGGCTGCTGTTCCGCGGCCATGCCCTCCTCTGGGAACCTTCCACGCCGGAGTGGGTCCGCAAAGCCGCAACCCGGCAAAATGCACGGCAGATGCTTACCGACCACATCCGCGCGGTCGCCTCGCATTACAAGGGGAAAATGCATTCCTGGGACGTGGTCAACGAAATCCTCGAGCCCGCCAACCGACGTCCCGACATGTTTCGCCGGTCGCTTTGGCTGGAACTGCTTGGTCCGGAATGGATCGAGCTGGCTTTCCACGCGGCGCGTGAAACCGACCACGGCACGCTGCTGGTTTACAACGAGAACTGGCTGGAATCGGACCGCGAGTCCTCGCGCGCCAAGCGGCAGCGGGTGCTCGCGCTGCTCGCGGAGTGGAAGCGGCGCAACGTTCCTGTTCAGGCGCTCGGGTTGCAAGCGCATTTGCTGACCGATGACAACCTGGCGCCCGAGCTGCCGCGCTTTGTTCAGCAGGTTGCCAATCTCGGCGTCAATGTGCTGGTCACTGAACTCGACGTGCGCGACAGGAACGCGCCGGCGGCCCTCGCCCGGCGCGACCAGCTGGTGGCTGCGAAGTACGGCCAGTTTCTTACCGCCGTACTGAATTGCCCGGCGGTGATCGCGATCATCACCTGGGGTCTTTCCGACCGCTACACCTGGGTTAACCATCACGAGGGCAGCCGGCGCGCCGACCGTTTACCCTCGCGGCCTCTGCCGTTTGATGCCGGCCTCGAACCAGTCCCGGCCTACGAGGCGATGGCCCGCGCCTTCGACGACGCGCCACGCTGCATTGCTTGACCTCTGACGCCCAACCAAACGGTCTGAGTTTTCAATTTCCACGTGCTCGAATCGGACGCGCGCTGGTGGATTGCTGTTCCTTTGCGGAGGCGGTCCATGTGATCACGCGTCATGCTGCGTACGGAGGTCCGCCTGCCTGCGTGGTCACGCCCAACGCCCAGCACATTGTGCTGCTGGAATCAGATGCTGCTCTGCGCGACGCCTACGCGAATGCAGACCTGGTTGTTGCCGATGGCACCTCACTTGTGTTCGCATCGCGCCTGCTCGGCGAGAAGCTGCGCGNAGCGGGTCGCCGGAATCGACCTGTTCGAGCAAGTCTGCGCCGAGGCGGCGGAGCTGGGGCTGCGGGTGTTCCTGCTGGGCGGCCGTCCCGGTTCCGCGGAGCGAGCCGCCGAAAAACTGAGGCGAAAGTTCCCGGGCCTTAGCGTCGCCGGGACCTGCTGTCCGCCGCTAGGCTTTGAACGCGACGAGCAGGAGTTGCAGGTCATCGGGGATGCCATCCGCGCGGCCCGGCCTGATCTGGTCTTCGTCGCCTTGGGCGCCCCCAAGCAGGAATCCTGGATGCACCAGTATGGACGCCGGCTGGGCGTGCCCGTGCTGATCGGAGTAGGAGGCAGCTTCGAGATCGTGGGCGGCCTCCTGCCGCGCGCGCCCCGCTTCCTGCAGCACCTGGGCTGCGAATGGTTTTACCGGCTGCTGCTCGAGCCCCGCCGTCTCTGGAGACGGTATCTCATCGGACATTGCAAATTCATGGGGGTCTTTCTGCGCCAGGCTACCGGAGGTCGCGGGAAGGCGGCAGATGTATCCGTGCAGATGCCGCGAGAGGGGCCCCCGCCCTATGCGGTTGCAATCTCCAAGGAGTCTATCCAATGGAAACCCCATTCTTGACCTCAACCCCCCGAGAAAACCCGGCGCTCGCGAACGGTGTGGGCTGTTGGCACACGGCCGCTCAACCGGACCTCTCCTTGCGCGACTTCTGGCATATCCTCGCGCGTCGCAAGTCGACCATCGTGGCCACAACCGCGGCCTGCCTGCTGCTGGCCCTGGCGGTTTCGCTGGTGATGACACCCAAGTACGAATCCGTCTCCGTCATCGAGGTCAACAAGGAGAACTCGGACATTCTGGGGCTGGATACGTTGCAAACCGGCGTGAGCGATAGCCTCGACTACACCCTCACGCTCGAGACCCAGGCCAACGTGTTGCGCAGCGACTCACTCGCCTTTCAGGTTGCAGAGCAACTGGGCCTGGAGAAGCACAAGGAATTTTCTCTCGCTGGCACGTGGTTCGATGCCGACCGCACCCGGGCCGAGCAGAGCCTGCCGTTAGAGAAGGCGCCGCTGCGCCGGCGAACGATCTCACGAGCGTTCGAGAAGTCGTTGACGGTGAAAACCATTCCTGGCACGCGGATGATCGAAGTGCACTTCCTCAACCCGGACCCGCAGCTGGCGGCCGACATCGCGAACACCCTGGTGGGCGACTACCTGGAGCAGTATTTCCGCACCCGTTATAACGCCACCGCGCAGGCTTCCGAGTGGCTATCGAAACAACTGGCGGAGCTCAGATCACAAGCCGAGGAAGCGCAGGAGAAGGTCGTCCAGTATCAGAAGGCGAAGGGCATCCTGGGCACGGACGAGGCGAACAACGTGGTGATGGCCAAGCTGGAANNAACTCAATAAGCAGCTAACCGCTGCAGAGGCCAACCGCATGCTGAAGCAGACGGGTTATCAGATCGCAAAGAGTGGCAACGCCGAGCTGATCTCGACCGTCGGCAGCAGCAATCTACTAGGCAGCCTTGCCGGCATGAACAGCAATCCGTTGGCGCTCATCCAGAGCTTGCGCTCGCAGCAGGCTGAACTCAAGGTGCAGTACGCCCAGGCGGCGAGCAAGTACGGCCCCGCCTATCCCAGGCTGATCCAGTTGCGCAATCAATCGCAGGAACTCGACAGAGCGATCCAGGCGGAGATCGACAAAGTGGCAGGCCGNGCCCGCGCCGAAAACGACTTCCGCGCGGCCAAGAATGCAGAAGACCTCCTGCGTGCCGCCTTCGAGCGGCAAAAGGAAGAAGCCAACAAGCTGAATGACAGCGCTGTGCGCTACACCATCATGAAGCGCGATGCAGAGTCGAGCCGGGAACTCTATGACGGGTTGCTGAGGAAACTGAAAGAAGCGGGGGTGCTTGCCGGATTGCACTCCACCAATCTAGTGGTGGTCGATCCCGCCCGGACTAGCGCCAAACCGCTGCGTCCGAGCTATGCCATCAATCTGGGACTGGGGTTGGGTGTGGGACTTCTGGGCGGCATTGGCCTGGCATTTGCGTGCGAAGGCCTCGACAGCACCATCCGCACGACGGAGCAGGTGGAAGCGGTCGCCGGTCTGCCCGCGGTGGGCATCATTCCCGATCTCGCCGCAGGTCACGCATGGCGAATGCGGCCAGCGAATACGCCGACGGTCGGCTGCACCATCCTGGATTCGCCGTCCTCGCACTTGGCGGAATCTTACCGAGCGTTGCGCACGGCGCTGCTGTTTTCCAACGGGGATGTTCCTCCGAGGGTGATCCTGGTGACCAGTGCGCTACCCCAGGAAGGCAAGACGACAGCCAGCCTGAACTCGGCCATCGCACTCGCTTACCAGGGCGCGAAGGTATTGCTGATTGATGCCGACTTGCGACGCCCCGAGCTGCATGCGTGCCTGGGTGTTCCGGCGGAGCCCGGACTGGGCGAACTGCTGACTGACAAGGACGGCCCGCCGGTCGAGCCCCGCGTCTGTCCGAAGGTCTCGAATCTCTTCCTCTTGCCCGCCGGGTATCGCCGTCCGAGCCCGGCAGAGGCGCTCGGTTCCGAGCGGATGCGCGGCCTGCTCAACGCTTTTCGCGAGTGCTTCGATTTCGTGGTGATCGATACGCCTCCGGTTCTGGCGGTCACGGATGCCGTGGTGCTCTCCAAGAGCGCCGATGGAGTGCTGCTGGTGGTCCGTTCTGCCGAAACCAGCGTACAAGCGCTGCTGCGTGCCCGCGACCTGCTGTTGCGGGTGAACGCCAGGATCGCCGGCGTATTGGTCAACCGCGCCAACATCCATTCTTCCGACTACTACGACTCCTACGCCTATCTAGACGAGAGACTTGGAGAAGGGCACTATGGCCTCAACCATTAACAAACCCTCTATCCCTGGCCCATGGCAGTTCGGCCTGTTCGCTATTCTGGTCTGTGTACTTTCCTGCTCTTGTCTTGCGCAGGAGACGTCGGCGTCTGACCAGGGCCGCCGCCAACCGGGAAACAAAGCTGTTGATTCGGCTCGCCTGCGCATCGGCTCGGGTGATCTGCTGGAGTTATCGGTCTTCGACGTGCCCGAGCTGGCGCAGGTGGTCCGTGTGAGCGATACCGGCAGTGCTACCCTGATGCTGCTGGGCTCGCTTCACCTGGATGGCTTGACAGCAGTGGAAGCGCAAGCGCTGATCGAGTACCGTCTTCGCCAGGGCAACTTCATTCTTGATCCGCATGTATCCCTCATCATCCGCGAGTACGGGACGCAAGGGGTTTCCGTGCTCGGAGAGGTGAAGAAGCCAGGCGTGTATCAGGTGCTGGGTGCGCGCAATCTGCTCGACATCATCTCCGAAGCCGGAGGCACCACGCCTTTCGCCGGACAGCAGGCCACCGTCAAGCGCCGCGCCAGCCAGGAAACCCTCACCGCCAGCCTCTCCAACGATCCGGCCGAACTGCTGGCTCGCGACATCGAGCTGTGCCCGGGCGATACAGTCGTAGTCCCAAAGGCCGGAATCGTCTATGTGCTCGGTGATGTCGGGCGCCCGGGCGGATACGTCATGCAGAATAACGGAAGGATCTCGCTGCTGCAGGCGATCGCGATGGCACAGGGCGTGAATCGCACCGCCGCAAAGAAGCACACCCGGCTCATCCGGAAGAGCGCCTCCGGGGTACAGGAGACTACCCTTGATCTCAAGCCAGTCCTCGAAGGCCGGGCGCCCGATCCGGCGCTTGAGCCTGAGGACATTTTGTATATCCCCCCGAGCAGCGCCAAGTCATTTGTCATGCGCGACACGCCGGCGCTGATGCAATCGACAGCCTCAGCAGCCATCTATCAGGCTATGCCGTAGCCTGAGCCCCTGGCCGTTACACTTGGAGACCCGTGGCCCCATGCAAGGGGCCATTTTTTCTTGCAGCAAAACTTCGAATCAAGTGGACTAGCGAGGACGTGGTGTTACGCGTCTTCGCTCGCGCCTTTGGCGCGATGGCTCCGCAGATACGAATGTCCGATGCCAATAAAATCGAACTTGCGCAAAGCCTCCAGGTTGCGGATTTCTGCCAGGAAGAACAAAGTGTCCATCAACGCATCGATCTGTTGCGGGGACATGCCTCTGGTTGCCGCCCAGAATTTAGGGGGATTGAACCAAATCGGTTCAGCATCGACTGGCGTCATGGCTCTCCTCCGGGGAAAGCAATTGCAATCGTACGACATTATGCAATAGCCGTGGCCCCCTGCGGCGGGCCGACCCCAACCGACTGATTTTTATCAATTTTTAACATTCCGCAGAGGCGCATTGTGCTAGGCGTGTTGCAGAAACGTTGCATTTCTCCAGGTGGTCATGTATTCTGCACTCCCCGTTCGAGCCTGCAATGGCCCCCGATCAGAATCGAACTCAAGCTCTCTTCGACAAGCTTCAGCGTATCTCTCGGCTTTCGTCCGGGGCCAAGCCCGAGACCGCCCACCAGCTACGCACCACTATCCGCCGCATCGAGACACTCGTCGCCGCCTGGCCTGCGTCCGAGCGCAAGGAGAAGAAGCTGCTGAAACAGCTCGGCCGGCTCCGCCGCCGCGCCGGCAAGGTCCGCGATCTGGATGTCCAGATTGCAGCCTTGGCCAGCTTGCGGCTAGACTCCACCACCCGCGACCGGGCGCGCGTGATGGCTTTCTTGGAGAAAGCGCGCGCCAAACGGGAAAGCAAGCTTCTGGGGGTCTTCCGGGACGAGGTGGACGCCGGGCTGCACAAACGGTTGAAGCGTACCTTCACGCGCCTCCAGCGGGAGTTCCGCAAGCCTGCCCACCCGGACGCCGCGGAGAACCGTTTCCTTGCAGCCGCGCTGGATAAGTTTGCGGCGCTGGTGAAACAACGTCCGACGCTAACCGAGAGTAATCTTCACGATTTCCGCATGGACTGCAAACGGGTGCGCTACTTGGCCGAGATGGCGGGGGAGAGCCCCAGGGTGGCTGCGGCGATCGAGCACTTAAAGCGGATTCAGGATTCAATTGGCGCCTGGCACGACTGGCTGACGCTGACCGCCACCGCGGAAAGCGTCTTGTCGCGTTCGGGACAGGTGCCGTTGCTTTCGGCGCTACGCGCCAGCACTCGCTCGCAGTACCTGGAAGCGTTGCGCATTACCGCCGACGCCCGGCGCATCTTGCTGGAAATGCGCGAGCCGAAACGCCAGCTCCGCAAACCCGTGTCCAGTTCGGGTCCGCAAACGGAAGCCCCGGTGCCGAGAGCAGTGACCGCCTGACCGGCAACTGGAACCTGGGGCACGGCCGGCTGCTTCTGCGGTAATATCCCTGACTCGGTCTCATGCCGACATTCGCCGCGGTTGACATTGGAGCCAACTCGGTCCGCCTCGAGATTGCGCGCCTGGTGCACCAGCGCCTGAAGGTGATCCACGAGGATCGGGAGGTCACGCGCCTGGGCGAGTCCGTCTTCCGCACCGGGGCGCTGGATCCGCACGCGATGGAACACACCATCAAGGTGCTGCGGCGCTTCCATCGTGCCAGCCAAGGCCACGGCGTGGACTTTGTGCGCGTGGTCGCCACGAGCGCGTTGCGCGACTCCCGCAATTCCCGCGCTTTCATCGATTGGGTGCGCGCCGTGACCGGCTGGCAGGTGGAGGTGATCTCCGGCCTGGAGGAAGGCCGCCTCATCCACTTTGGGGTGATCTCCGGTACGCGCATCGGGGCCTCGCGGCTGCTGCTCATCGACCTGGGCGGCGGCAGTTGTGAGCTGACGCTCTCTGTCGATGGCCAGATCCGCAGCATGTTCAGCCTGCCGCTGGGGGCGGTGCGTCTGACGCAGGAATTCCTGCAGCACGATCCTCCCAAGCAAGCCGAACTGAAGCGCATGCGGGAATTCATCGTGGAAGAGTTGTCGCGCGTTGAGCGGCGGATTGCAGCGGCGCGCATCCAGCTTGCCATCGCGACTTCGGGCACCGCGGCGGCTCTGGCCAGCGTCGTGGCAGCGCGACGGCGAGGCGCGGGAAACCGCAAACCTGGGTTCGTCTCCTGCCGTGCCGTGCACGCGCTGGCGGCCGAGCTGCAGAGCTATTCGCTCGAACAGAGGATCGCGCTCCGCGGCATCGGTCCGCGCCGTGCCGAGATCATCATCGCGGGGGCCACCGTCTTTGCCGAACTGATGAACCACGGTGTCGCCGGGTTTCGCTACTCGCCGCTGGGGTTACGCGACGGGCTGCTGGCACAGATGGCCGCCGATTACGGACACGGCGTGCAAGCCCGGCGGCAGATCGAATCGGAGAGATGGAACGCGCTGCTGGCCGCTGGGAAACATTATGGAGCGGACCTGGGTTTCGCTGCCCGCGTGCGCAACCTGACGCTAACCCTCTTCGCCGGACTCAGGAAGGTTCACCGCTTGCCGCCGGAATACCAGGACTGGCTGGCGGCGGCGGCCATGCTGCACGAGGTCGGGTCGTATCTGAACCGCACCGGCCGCCATCGCCACACCTATTACATTATCTCCAACTCGGAGATCTTCGGATACACCACGCAACAACGGCGCCTGATCGCCGCCATTGCGCGCTACATGGGGAAATCGCGTCCGGCTGCGGCCGACCGCGTCCTGAAGCCGTTGTCCGTCGAGCATCGTGCCCTCGTGCCCAAGGCGGTGGTGATCCTGCGCTTGGCGCGCGCCCTGGACCACGGACGCCGAGGCGCGGTGACGCGGCTGCAAGTGCAGATCGAGGGCGAGCGAGTCACCCTGCGGCTGAAGACCAAACGCAGCGGCGCCGATCTGGAGCTGTGGGCGCTGGAAAAGGAGCGCGGTTATTTCCGCAATGTTTTCGGCCGGGAACTCTTGGCTGTGCTAACGGAAAGGGTCTGAAGCATTTTCGGTGTCAGGACCCACTTCAGGATACCCATTCCGCCGGAGAGGTCCACGCGCGCGACCGCGCATTTCTTCAGGTCCACGGAACTTTCGCTGGCGCCTTCGCTGATCAGCAGGCTCAGGAACTGGCTGAGGCTGGGATTGTGCCCGACCACCAGCACGGCTTCCAGCTTTGCGTGCCTGTCCAGCAGCTCGCGGAAGGCTTGCATTTGCGCGCTGGGGCGCAGGGCGGGCGTTCGCTGCAACTTGCCGTCAAAGCCGATCTCGTTGGCGACGAGAGAAGCAGTCTGGGTGGCGCGCTTGAGCGGGCTGGAAATGACCGCTTCCACGTGCACATCCATGGCATTCAGGGCACGACCCATCTCCGTGCATTGTTCGATACCCTGAGGATCCAGCGGTCGTTTCTCATCCTGCGCGGGACTGGCGAGGTGATGCCCAGCGCTCGCGTGGCGCAAGAGGTAGAGGATCATGCCAGATTACCGATCTTTCTGCGGGTGCGAACACCGCGGCTGGAAACGGTGGGGATGTCGCTTGCATTCTGGCGGCCTTCGNGCCACCGCGATAAGGAATTCCTGTGCGTTGAAGCCGCCCACACCGGCCGGCGGTTTTGGCCGCGCATAGCTGCCGTCAGAGCGTAAGCAACGCGCCTTGGCGGTGTCGTGCAGATAGGCTTCCAGAATTTCTGTGCGGATGCGCTGCCGCAGCATCGCGTCTTTCACCGGGAAGGTCACTTCCACACGCTCATAGAGGTTGCGCGGCATCCAGTCGGCGCTTCCCAGGTAAACCTCTTCCTCACCGCCATTGGCGAAATAGAAGATGCGGCTGTGCTCGAGGAATCGGCCGACGATGCTGCGCACCCGTATGCGGTTGCTGACGCCGCGAACTCCGGGCCGCAAGGCACAGATCCCGCGCACAATCAAATCGATCTCCACCCCGGCCTGAGAGGCGCGGTACAGCTCCTGGATGATGTTTTTATCGAGGAGGGAGTTGATCTTGGCGATGATGCGCGCCGGACGCCCGCGGCGGGCGTGTTCCGCCTCTCGCGCGATCCAACTCAAACTCTTTTCCGCAAATCCCACAGGCGAAACCAGCAGTGGGCCATAATCAGCGTTTTCGGTGTAGGCGGTCAGGAAATTGAAAACGTCGTGCACCGCCCCGGTCATCTCGGTGTCGGAGGTGAGCAGGCTCAGGTCGGTGTAGAAGGCGGCAGTGGCGGGATTGTAGTTGCCGGTGCCCAAGTGTGCGTACCGGCGGACGGCGCCATCTGCGTCCTTGCGCACGAGCAGGGCCAGCTTGCAGTGCGTCTTCAGGCCAACCAGCCCATAGAAGACCTGCACGCCGGCATCCTCCAGGCTCCTTGCCCAGCGGATGTTTGGAGCCTCGTCGAAGCGAGCCTTCAGCTCAACGACGACCGTCACCTCTTTCTTCCCGGCGGCCGTCAGCAGTGCTTGCATTACCGAGGAGTGCTCGCTGGTGCGGTACAGAGTCTGCTTGATGGAGAGGACATTCGGGTCCTCGGCGGCCGCCTCGATAAAAGAGACCACTGACGCGTAGGAATCGTAGGGGTGATGCAGCAAAATGTCACTGCGGCGAATCTCGTCAAACAGGTCGCGCGACGCCCGCGACAAGTGCAGTTCGCGCGGAGTGAAGGGCTTGAACTTCAGGTCGGAGCGCTCGCTCTCATCGTACAGGTGCATCAACCGCGAGAGATTGACCGGACCCTCGGTGCGGAACACCTGCCATTCCTGGAGATCGAAATTGGCGCGCAGACGTTCGCTGATCTCCGCGCTGGCGTCGGCTTCGATCTCCAGGCGCACGGCATCGCCTTTGCGCCGGTTGTGCAGCTCCGTTCGCACCGACTCCAGAAGATTGCGTGATTCCTCCTCGTGCAGGTATAGATTGCTGTTGCGAGTGATGCGAAAGGCCGATTCCGAGAGGATGTCGTAACCGCGGTACATCTGAGCAGCATGAGCGGCCACCAGGTCCGCTAGCGTGATGTAATCCGTAGTTCCGTGCTGCGAGGGCAGGCGCACCAGCCTAGGCAGCGCGCGCGGAACGGTGATCACGCCCATGTATGTAACCGCAGAGCGGCGGCGCCGTTTGAGCAGGACCGCCTGGCACAGCGCCTTGTTGATCACCCGCGGAAAAGGATGCGCCGGATCCACGGTCACGGGCGTGAGCAGCGGATCCAGTTCTCTTTCGCAGTAGTCGCGTACGAAATCGCCAGCAGCGGCATCGAGCTCGTTCGATGTCAGAACCCGGATGCCGTTCTGTGCGAGCGCCGGACGGAGCTGCTCGTTCCAGCATTGATATTGTGCGGCCACGAACTGGTGGGTCTCCCGTGCGAGTTCGGCGCACTCGTCCTGCGGGGTCATGCCGTCGGGGCCGGGCTCAGCATGGCCGTCTTCTATCCGTTGCAGCAGAGCGGCCACCCGGACCTCGAAGAACTCATCCAAGTTGCTGGCGGTGATGGCCAGGAACTTGACACGTTCCAACAGAGGGTTGTGCTCGTCCTGGGCCTCCTCCAGCACACGCCGGTTGAAGGCAAGCCATGAGGTCTCGCGGTTCAGGAAGTAGGCCGGCTTGTCTACTGAAAGGCGTGCCATCGAGAGGACCCTGCTATGATAACGGAGTGTTGTTAATACACTGTAAAAAATGCTGTCAGGCGAGCAAGCGGGAGAGCCTTGCTACAGCCAACGGCCGTCAACGACGGTGAAAATTTCCCACCGAGCCTTACGTTTCACCACATATTCACACTGCTGAAAACTTCCTGCAACATTCCCCTCGGTAGCATAACCGCACCTAGAATGCTTTCCCGCCGGAAAGCAGGGCAGCCCGGATGACCGTGCGCGATCTGGGCTGCCATTTGATTGCATTTAATTACGGAGAGGACTTGGCGGGCATCGCCGCAGTATCAGTTCCCCGTCTCTGGTCGTGGAAATTAACACGCCATTAACAAATCCAGCCGGGGGGCCACGTAGAATCCCGCACATGCCAGATGAGCCTTTGCGCGTGGAAAATTTAGAGGGTTCACGAGTTGGCCACCGCATCCTGCGTTTGACGGGGCCGCTGACCTTGTCGAACCTTTTCGAGTTTCAAGGCTTCGTTCGCGCGGAAAAAGCAGCAGTGATGATCATTGACCTGACCAACGTGCCCTACATCGACTCGGCCGGCATCGGGGCGTTGATGGGCGCGCACGTTTCGCGCCAGAGGGACGGTCGCAGGCTGGCGCTGGTCGGCGTCAACCAGCGGGTGCAGCAGGCGCTGGAGATCACCAGGGTTCTGCAGTTCTTATCTGTATATCCTTCGGTCGTTGAAGCAGAAAACGCGGTTCAACAAGCCTGACCTGGTTGCGGGTAACACCAGAAGACACACGGCTAGGTTTTTTCCGAAACTTCCTGGGAAACGATCTCCTGTGCTGGGTCGCCGCCGGCCAGTCCTTGCGCGAGGATGAGGCGGCGGGCTTCCGCCCGCATCACGGGCAATCTCATGCCAAAGGCAGCCGAGCCCAGCATGCAGGCCATGCCGCCGATGGAGACGGTCAGCGCCGCACCCAAGCGAGCGGCCACCACCCCGGCGCCGAGAGCCCCGATGGGCGCCATGCCCATGAACATCATGGAGTACACCGACATCACGCGTCCGCGCAGCCGGTCTGGCACAATGGACTGAATCAGCGTGTTCGACGAGGCCATCTGCACCATCATGCAGTAGCCGACTGGCACCAGTAGCGCCACTGACAACCAGAAGTGTCTTGAAATCCCGAACAGGATGAGCGAAGTACCAAACCCCGCCGAGGAGAGCAGCACCCACTTGCTCAACCCCTTAAGTCCTCGCTTGAAGGCCAGGCTGAGAGCGCCGATGAGCGCGCCCACGCCGGTCGCGCCCATCAGGATCCCGAGTCCGTTGGCGCCGCGATGCAGGATGCGGTCGGCGAAGATGGGCATCAGCACCGCGTATGGCATCCCCACCAGGCTTACCAGTCCCAGCAGCAGCAACAGCACGCGGATGGGCTGCGTGCCCCGCACGTACTGAAAGCCTTCCACGATGTTATCGAGCGGGGAGCCCGAGGGCCTCCCGAGCNTGCCAGGTTATGCGCATCAGCAGCAGGCCGATGATCACCGCGATATAGCTGACGGCATTGCCGAAGAAGCACCAACCTTCGCCGATTGAGGCCACCAGAAGCCCGGCAATTGCAGGGCCCACGACGCGCGCGCCGTTGAACATGGAAGAGTTCAGAGCGATGGCGTTGATGAGATCTTCCTTACCGACCATGTCTACGATGAAGGCTTGCCGGGCGGGAATGTCGAAAGCATTGACCACCCCGAGCAGCGCAGCCAGCACGATCACGTGCCACACCTGCACCAGATTGGTCAGCGTCAGCCCGGCGAGGATGAACGCCAGAAGCATGGAGACTGTCTGCGTGGCGACGACCACGCGGTGGCGATTCTTGCGGTCGGCCACGATGCCGCCCACAGGCGCCATCAGGAAGACAGGGATCTGTCCGGCGAACCCGACCGCGCCCAACAGAAAGGACGATCCCGTCAGGCGATAGACCAGCCAGGACTGTGCCACGTTCTGCATCCAGGTGCCGATCAGCGAGATTAGTTGCCCGCCGAAGAAGAGCTGGAAGTTGCGGTGGCGAAGCGCCCGCAGCCCGTGCGGGACGCGGGACGGAACCGAAGCTGCCGGTTCGGCCGAGTTGGTGCGGGGAAGCTCTGCCATGGTTACAGAGAGAGAATCGGAAACGAGATGTGTTTTGAAAGGCCCTTCACGGCGCAGCCAACGCTGAACCCATCCAAAGCCTCGTTCTGCTTGTATCCCTACCGTTTCGCCCGCAAGTACTGCTTCGGCCACGGCGCTTCGACGCCCAGCTTGCGCGCTGCATCCAGCGGCCAGTAAGGATGCCGCAGAAGTTCACGCGCCA
>OCOJ01044895.1_pt2 | contig 19633 bp, 19 predicted proteins | sample 1539251 | NCBI WGS metagenome assembly OCOJ01 (sample SAMN01911457, study PRJEB22624) | soil metagenome | biome: Soil | place: Malaysia | collected 2012-04-30 | depth RA_metagenome m | reverse complement strand
CCGTCACCTCTCTGCCGCCTTTGCCGATTTTGGATACCGTGCCTTCGGTCACCTTCCACGTGCCCTTGCCTGCGTCCTTCACGCCGATGGCCGTCCTCTCGGCTCCCTTTTCCGTGTAATGCACCACTACGTGGCTTCCCTCCTTGCCCGCCAGGGGACCCCCTTTTGCTCCGTTGACGGTCGTCTCGCCGGTCACCTTATAGTTTTCTTCGGTGCCTTCCGTCGTCTTGACGGTGATTGTCTTCCCGTCCGGAGAGAGGCTTTTCAGGTCTCCTGCAACGGCTTTGTGGTTGGCGCTGGGAGCTTGGGCATCGGACTGTGCCAGAAGCGTCCCTGTTGAAAACACGAAAACGACTGCGGCTGTGGACATCCATACTTTTCTGACCATAGGTTCCTCCTTGAGCCAGCTTTTCCCTCTCCTAGCAATCGCAGCTATCTAGGAGGATAGGCCGTAAAGATATAATCGGTCGCTGCCGCCTTCGTGTGGCAGGTGTATCCACATTCGGAACCGGTAACCGAAGGCCTAAGCGTTTTAGACGCAGGATCATATTCAAACTGGGCAAAAGCCCAACCGTACGTATTCGGGAATCTCTTTGAGTCCTTCTCAATAAAGGAGACCGACTTCAGGGTGTCCGGTACTTCCACAAAATACGGCGAAACTGGATTCTTCTTCTTGATCCATTCGATTTTCACGACCTTGGAGCCCTCTGGGAAAGGCTTGCCATTGTCCGGGATACCTTCCTTGTATGCCGTAATAATCGTTGGATTCCCCAGGATGACCTTGACGCTGCCTTCGGTCTCACTGACCGCGACGTCCTGCCATGTGTCGTAGCCTTCGAACTCAGAGAATGCGAGTCCATCGGGCACTTTCAGTGCATTCCTATTCTGCTGCGCGTAAAGCGTCAGGCCAACCAAGACGATAATCATTGCCGTAGTGATCGAAGGCGTGTGGATTCTCCCCATGTTTAATTGGCTCCTTGGTATGCGATTCGACATCCATGGACTACTTAATGACCGCGACCCCTGCCTTGCAGACCACCTCGTCCTGTGAATCCGTGCCTCCCGAAACACCAATTGCGCCGATGATTTTGCCCTGCTCGATCAGCGGGATGCCACCGCGGGAGGCAATGACTCCGTCGAGTGTCATCAGGTAATTGAGATTGCTGAGCTGGATGCCGTTCTCAAAGAACTTGGTTTCTCGGCGGAAGGTTGCTGCTGCGCGGGCCTTGTGCTCGGCAATCTGAATTGAGGCAAGCATCGCGCCGTCCATCCGTTGGAAAGCAACTAGGTTGCCGCCGGAATCGACCACGGCGACGTTCATTTTCCAACCCCGCTTCTTGGACTCCGTTACGACGGCGTTGATGGCCGCCTGGGCGCGCTCGAGCGATATCGGGGCGCCGTAGGGGACATCGAATGGAATCTGTTCCGGCACCGTATCGAGTGGATCAGCATTAGCAGCGGCTGATTTCTTGTTCGACATAAGTCGCCCCTCACCAAAACGTGGAAGTTGCGGAGCAGTTCCCATTGAGCCAGAGAGGCACAGGCGAAACAATTGGACGAAGGTATCAGCCATACTTTGGTATCAGCTCTCGACCTGGCCCGGAGGGAAAGCACATTCCTCGAAAATTCCGCCGAGATCCGAGATGCGTCCGGGCCTTCGAAGGAAATTGCGAGGTGCGCCCTCTCCGTGGCCGCTCATACGAAGGTATTGAGGATACCTTTGTCCAATTGTCTCCCTTTCCCGCTGCTGGCTTAATCGCCGTTGTTTGAGGCGCACAGATGCCGGGAAAAAGGGGAGACGGTATGAATACTCAACAGGCCGCACCAGAGGCACTGGAACCGCAAATCATGCGAAGCGGCTCCGCCACCGACAGAGCGAGCGACGAGGGCCTGCTTCTTGCGGCAGCAAGATCGGGGCACTTCGGCGCCTTCGAAGAGCTCTACAAGCGTCATCAGTCTGTGGTATATCGCACCGCCTTGCGGATGCTGGGGAATGAACACGATGCCGAGGACGCGGTCCAGCGATCCTTTCTGCAAGCTTTCAAAAGCCTGGTCCGGTTTCGGGGAGACTCCAAGTTTGGGACCTGGATCACGCGCATTGCGATCAATGAGGCCCTGATGCTGCTCCGCCAAAGGAGGTCAGCCCGGGCTTTGCCGGAAGTCAGCAGGGCAGGCACCGATTCGACTCCTGTCCTCAATATGCCGGACGACGGACCGACCCCGGAAGAAACTCTGGCTCAAACTGAGCTGCGAATCGCGATGATCCAGGCGATTTCAAGTCTGCGGTCCAAGCTGCGGATCGTAGTTCTTCTGCGTGAATTGCACGGGCTTACGACCGCGGAAACCGCCCGGTGCCTCGGTTTGACCGTCTCGTCAGTCAAAGCTCGCAACCACCACGCGAAACGCCATCTCCGACAGCGCTTTGAGCGAGAACATGCGGCTGTCGTTTCCAGCGTCCTGAAGGGGCCGCGAAGCAAACAACGCTGAGGCTGGCCAAGCAAGGAATCGCAGCATTTCAATACCTCGGCGGCGAATGATCTGAGTCCTCGCGGGCGATACGGGTGTTCCATCGGGAGTTCGCTCGGCGGGACTGCGGGATATGTCATTCATCGCGAGGGTCACCTTGTCCGGCGCATCGCTTGCCGTGATGCATCCGAATAAAAGAGCTTGTGCGGCGCCATAGCCGCGATGCCGCGTGCGATCTCCAAAGAGATGGCATCCTTGAAAATCTGAAAATATGGGCCTATAGTCTTCGTTCCTCAGACGCATCTTTGTCCGCCGATGGACATGCCGCGTCGCAAAGCCTCCGATATCACGCAGGCGAGTGACTGCCATCACTTACGCGGCAGCCTACCTGCAGGAGACTGTACAAGGGCAGAAGGGGGCTTCTGTCTTCTTTCGCACTGCCGGCGGGCGCGAGGAGTCGCTCATGGCTGACGGGCCCTTTGTGTTTGTTGTTGATGATGATCCGTCGGTGCGCTCTTCGTTGAAGCTTCTAATCAGCAGTGTCGGTCTGCAGGTTGAGAGCTTCGATTCCGCGGAGGCCCTCTTGCGGCGAAAGTTGCCAGACGCGCCCAGTTGCCTGGTATTGGATGTCAGGCTGCGCGGGTTAAGTGGCCTCAATTTTCAGCGCGAGCTTGCTGCGAGAGACTGCCGCATCCCGATAATCTTCATGACCGGTCACGGCGATATTCCGATGAGTGTTCAGGCGATGAAGGCTGGGGCCATTGAATTCCTCACCAAACCATTTCGCGACCAGGATCTGCTGGATGCGATTCGCGCTGCGCTTGAGAAAGATCGGGCGAGACGCGAACAGGAGAGAGGAGTAGCCGAGCTCAAGGAGCGCTTCAGCTCGTTGACGCCGCGCGAGCGGAAGGTGATCTCCATGGTTGTCTCAGGCATGCTCAACAAGCAGATTGCCGATCAATTGGGAACTGCAGAAAACACCGTGAAGGTTCAGCGCAGCCGGGCAATGGAGAAGATGCGCGCGCAATCCGTAGCCGACCTCGTTAGAATGGTCGAAAAGTTGAAGTCCTCCTCGGAGCCGCAACTGTTTTAGCCACCTTTTTGCCGGGGCTCGTCAAGCCGACCGGGAAGAGCAAAGCTTTTTCGCCAAACCTTCGTAAACGAAAGCATTATCTGCATTGTCCTTTGGACGGCCCAAAATCTACCAACGGCTACTGGATTTCCTCGCCAATCTGGAGATAGCTTCAGTACCCAGGAGAGTTGCGGTGGCCAGGAATCTAATTTCAGTCATCGACGACGATGAGTCCGTTCGCCGGACGACAAAACTGCTCATCGAGTCGTCCGGCTATCAAGCGGCGGCTTTTGAATCTGCTGAAAGCCTTCTCCGCTCAGGGCAACTGGAAGAGACCTCGTGTCTCATCATTGACGTACAGATGCCAGGCATGAATGGACCCCAGCTGCAAAGTCACCTGGCTGCTGCGGGGAGGCGTATTCCTGTCATTTTCATCACCGCTTACGACGACGAGGAATCTCGTCAGCGGGCGATGCAAGCTGGTGCTGTCGCATTCCTGGCAAAGCCGTTTACCGACGAGCAGCTGTTCCAGACCCTTCGTTCAGCCTTAGGTCACGAGAAAGGCGAGAGGGCGATATAGTCCTAGTCCCAGAAGTAAATCCTGGAAGTGAATGCATGAATTTGCTAGTCTCCCTGATGCTCAGTGCTTGATTTTCGCAACCTCCTTTACCAAAGACGCTACACAGCTCCGTCAATGTGAAGTGGAGGGTAGATATATGAGCGAGTCCTCCGCAGCAAAGCGCGAAATTTCATTGGAAACCTCAATCCCACAAGCAGGGGCTTCCCTAGAGTCGATCCTGTGCACAGAGGAGTTGCAGCGCCGTGTATCGCGTCCACCCGATTATGAAAAGGAGAACCGCGCGCTTGTAGCTCTAATGAGCGCGCTGGCCGATTCCCCGAGCAGCATATTCCAGACGCTGGCTGAGACGATCCTCGATATCACCCAGTGCGATTCTGCTGGTCTTAGCCTCCTGACGAAGGATGGCAAGACGCCGGATGTTCTCGGCAAAAGGTTCTATTGGCCGGCTATCTCCGGCATGTGGAATCCCCACGTCGGCGGCGGGACGCCGCGCAATTTTGGTCCTTGCGGAGACGTGCTCGATCAAAATCGCACGCTTCTCTTCAAACACTTCGAGCGGCGATATCCTTATTTGGTGCCGGTCGATCCGGCAGCCGAGGAATGCCTGCTGGTTCCGTTTTATGTCGCCGGCGAGGCGGTTGGAACCATCTGGGGCATCATGCACAGTGATCGTCGCAAGTTCGACGCAGAAGACGACCGGGTCATGGCCTCTCTCGGCAAATTCGCCTCTTCCGCATATCAGGCGGTCTTACACATAGAGGATCTGAAATTCCAGGTAGCGCAGCGCGAAAAGGCCGAAGCAGAGGTCCGTGAGTTGGCAAGAGGGCTGGAAGCCAAGATTCGGCGTCTTGTCGACGCCAACGTTGTGGGCATTATCATGTGGAATCTCGAAGGTGCAATCACCGCCGCCAACGATGCATTTCTCCGCATGGTGCAATACGACCGTAAGGATCTCGCCTGCGGTCGCGTACGCTGGACGGACTTGACGCCGCCCGAATGGCGTGATGGCGACGAAAGAGTGATAGCTGATTTGAAGGCGTCCGGGATCTTCCAACCGTTCGAGAAGGAGTACTTCAGGAAAGATGGGAGCCGGGTGCCCATTCTGCTTGGCGGGGCGCTCTTCGAAGGAAGTGGGAACGAAGGTGTCGCTTTCATTCTCGATTTGAGCGAACAAAAACGAGCCGAGAGGGCGTTACGGCGCAGCGAGGCCCTGCTGACCGAATCGCAGTGTCTCAGTCTGACCGGCAGCTTTTCCTGGAAGGTGGCGACCGGCGAAATCGCGTGGTCAGAGCAGCTCTATCTCATCTACGAGCTTGAGATCGGCGTGCCCGTGACGCTCGATCTGATCCGTAGTCGGGTCCATCCGGAAGATCACACCTTGTACGAGAAAATGGTCGAACAAGCCCGAAACGGCGGTAACGACTTTGAATGGCAGTACCGCTTGATGATGCCAGACCACTCGACCAAGTACCTTCATGCAATCGTTCATGCAACCCGGGACGAGGCAGGTCAACTGGAATACATTGCGGCGGTTCAGGATGTCACGGCGCGGCGACTGTCGGAAGAGGCACTGGACAAGGCCCGATCGGAACTTGCCCGTGTCTCCAGATTGACAACTATGGGCGAATTGGCAGCTTCCATAGCCCATGAAGTCAACCAACCACTGACGGGCGTAACCAATAACGCTAACGCGTGCCTGAGACTGCTTGCCAATCGTAATCTCGATCCCGAAGTTCTCCAGAGGGCTCTCGAAGGAATTGTCGGCGATGCCTCTCGTGCGAGTGCTGTTCTAGCTCGAATTCGCGCCTTCATAAAGAACGCGCCAGCGGAAAGGAGCGGACTGGATATAAACGAGGTGATTCAGGAGGTGTTGGCCCTGGCTGGCCCTGAGCTTCAGAAGAAACAGGTCGTGGCCGAATGCCAATTAACAAAAACACATCCGCTCGTGCGGGCTGATCGCATTCAGTTGCAACAGGTCCTGCTGAACTTGATCATGAATGGCCTCGAAGCAATGGCCGCGGTCAGCGACCGGCCTCGCGTGCTTTCAGTGCAATCCCAGGTCGACGGGTCCGGCAACGTGCTGGTAGCGGTACGCGACTCGGGCACTGGCCTCGGCTCAGAGTCAGATCGTTTGTTCACGCCTTTCTTTACAACCAAGGCCAATGGTTTGGGTTTGGGCTTGTCTATCAGCCGCTCAATCGTGGAAAGTCATAGTGGTCGGCTGTGGGCCACACCCAACTCTCCTCACGGCGCGGTGTTTTCGTTCATGCTGCCAGCGGCGGGCGAGAGTGCTTCATGACCTCTGCTCCCATCGTCTTTGCCGTCGACGGACGAATCCATCGGTACGTTCTTTGGTCAATTTCCTGTTAAGCACGGCGTGTCTGCAGACCGAAACCTTTGATTCAGTCGATCGCTTTCTGCACACGAAGCTAGCGGATGTTCCCTACTGTCTTGTGCTGGATGCCGAGCTGCCAGGAATGTGCGGACTCGCCTCGCTAGAATGATCGAGAAGCGGAAATCCTCTTCGGCGCCCTGCCGGTCTTAGCGCCACTGCTGCCGATCTGGCCAAGCGAACCGAGAAGGACAAAGGCTCGTCGCGGGAGCGTCGTAAACGAAAGCACTATCTCGCATTCTCCTTTTGGAACTCAAAATACACCTATGCCCAATAGCATTCTTTTCCACCTAGGAATAGCTTGACGGCATGGGCGACTCGAACTGGCAAGGAATGTGTCAAGCGAAGATCCGGCGCCTAGTTGACGCCAACATTGTGGAATCCGCACCGGATGCGATGGTTGTGATAAATCGGGAGGGTCGGATCCTATTGGTGAACGCACAGATGGAGAAAGTGTTTGGCTACAAGCGGGAAGAGCTGCTGGGGGAGGAGATAGGCATTCTTGTGCCGGAACGGTTTCGGGGCCGGCACTCTGACCACCGCGCGGGATTTTTTGCCCAACCTCGTGTGCGGCCCATGGGCAAGGGTTTACACCTTTATGGACGACGGAAAGACGGAACGGAATTTCCGGTGGAGATCAGCCTCAGTCCGCTGGAGACAGAGGAAGGTACGCTCGTGTCTGCAGCAGTGAGGGACATTAGCGAACGCAAGCGGGCCGAGGACGAATTGCGGCGCAGCGAGGCATTCCTCGCGGAAGGCCAACGTCTCGGTCAAATTGGCAGCTTCTCCTGGTGTGTGGCGACAGGCGAAATCAAGTGGTCAGAGGAGCTATATCGCATCTACGAGCTTGAGATCGGCGTACCCCTGACGCTCGAACTGATCCGTACTCGTGTCCATCCGGAAGACCTCACCCTGTTGGAGAAAATGGTCGAACGGGTACGAAACGGCGCGGGTGACCTTGAATGGCAATACCGCTTGGTGATGTCCGACCACTCGATCAAGTATCTGCATGCAGTCGCTCATGCGTCCCGGGACCAGGACGGTCAACTCGAGTGCATCGCGGTGGTCCAGGATGTTACGACCCGCCGAATGTCGGAACAAGCTCTCGCCAATGCTCGGGCGGAGCTTGCTCGTGTGGCCAGGACTATGAGCCTTGCCACGTTGACTGCGTCGATTGCCCACGAGGTCAGTCAGCCACTGTCGGGCGTCGTAACCAATGCCAGCACCTGCCTGCGCATGCTTGCTGCCGATCCTCCAAACCTCGAGGGCGCACGCGAAACTGTCCGCCGCACGATCCGCGATGGCAACCGCGCATCGGAAGTGATCACGCGCCTGCGTACGCTCTTTGCGAGGAAAGCCACGGTCATCGAATCGATGGATCTGAACGAGGCCGCGAGAGAGGTGGTTGCGCTGTCATTGCCCGAGCTTCAAAGAAACCGGGTAGTTTTGCGGGCGGAGCTTGCCGACGATCTCCCACCCGTCACTGGCGACCGCGTTCAGCTTCAGCAGGTCATCCTCAATTTGCTCCGAAATGCCTCCGATGCCATGAGCGCCGTCGACGACGGCCCGAGGGAGCTATTCCTCAGGACCGAACGGGACGGTGGCGATCGTGTGCGCCTCAGCGTTAAGGATGTGGGCGCCGGGTTCGAACCGCAGGCGATGGACAAGCTCTTCGATGCGTTCTACACCACCAAGCCCGAGGGAATGGGAATTGGTCTATCGGTCAGCCGAGCCATCATCGAGAGTCATCACGGGCACCTCTGGGCGGCGGCGAATGACGGTCCGGGCGCAACATTCTCGTTTTCCATTCCTTGCGGGGCCGATACCAAAGTCCAATAGCAATTCGACACCCCATGCCAGATGCTTACTCGATGAAGTGTCAGGAGGAAAGGGCAGCCCTGAATCGTCCGCTCGTGGCCGTGGTGGACGACGACCACTCAGTACGTGAGTCGTTACCCGATCTGTTGTGGGAACTCGGGTTTGCTGCCAGGGTATTCCCCTCGGCGGAAGAGTTCCTTTCCTCCGATAGCGTTGGCAAGACGAGTTGCCTGATCCTCGATATGGTCATGCCGGGCATGACCGGACTCGATCTCCAGCGCGAATTGAAGGCCCGCGGACAGGGGATTCCAGTCGTCTTCATCACCGCTCAGAAGGATGAAGCAGTCCGCGCCCGCGCACTTGAGCAAGGTGCTGCCGGGTACCTGCTCAAACCCTTCAGCGACACGGCTCTGCTTGCGGCGCTGAAACGGGCACTTCGAGTGAACTAAATGGTCCGTCGCGCATCTATACGAGGGAAAGAGTCGAACGCGTGTCCAGGTTGTGAGGGGGGCATCGCCATGACGCACGCCGCAGCTCTCGTATTCGTCGTTGACGACGATGTCTCAGTGCGCGAATCGCTCGAACTGTTGATCCAGTCCGAAGGCTGGCGGGCGGAGACCTTCGCATCCGCCAGGGAATTTCTCGGGCGGCCGCGGCCCCTCGTTCCGAACTGTCTTGTCCTCGACCTGTCTCTTCCCGGCCTCAATGGTCTTGATTTGCAGACGCGTGTCGCCGGAGAACGGCCCGACATGCCTATCATCTTTATCACCGGCCATGGCGACGTGCCGAAGACCGTGCAGGCGATGAAGGCAGGGGCTGTTGAGTTCCTAATGAAACCATTTAAGGACGAGGCGCTGCTCAGTGCCATCCGGCAGGCTCTCGAACGTAGCCGCCTTGCTCTTAGTCAAGCGTCCGAGATGCGAAAGCTGCGGAACTGCTTCGCGTCGCTCTCTCGCCGTGAGCGCCAGGTCATGGGGTTGGTGGCCTCCGGGCTGTTGAATAAGCAGGTCGGCGGGGAGCTCGGCATCAGCGAGATCACGGTGAAGGCGCACCGCGGCCAGGTGATGCAAAAAATGAGAGCCTCGTCCTTCGCCGATTTGGTGAAAATGGCCGGAACACTCGGTATCGCGGCATCAGCGCCGAGAGACTAATCCTCCGCCGAGCCGACCGCGCGTGATTTTGGTCCACGAATCGTACAAGCAGGGCTGCCGTTCCACTAAAGGAAGACTCTCATTGGAGCCACGCTGCGATTGCGGTCGCTGGCCATTCGTCGGTGCGAGCCTGGCAGGTGTACTTCTCCACGGACTGAAATTCTGACGTGCGGGGGAGTCTGCTTCCAGGCTCGGATCGGCACGGTTTTGTCCGGTGGTTTGAGCGGAAGGGTTGCGCTCCCTGGACACCCGGAAGTATCCTCTCGAATTCGCTGATCGCATCACCGCAGTGGGAGATGAGAAGACGAATCAACCCTCGATTTCCCGGGAGAAGTTCTTCAGGGTAACGATTTCGCTTGTCATGATGTTAATCGGGCCTGCAAGAACGGCCCGCGCAGCGGAGCCGAGCCCGGGACCAAGCAACTACATCCGCACCCGCTTCGGCTCGGAGCAGGGATTCCCCTCTGATGTGGTTGACGACATCGTTCAGTCCCATGACGGCTTCCTGTGGTTGCGCGTAAACGCCCTGGACATAACGCGTTTCGATGGTCAGCATTTCATCGAATCGGGTGGACTAGGGGTTATCTCATCTCTCGCCGTCGCTCCCGACGGCGATCTCTGGGTGGGGACAAGCAACAGTCTGAAGCACATACCGGCAGGTGATCTCGACCAACCCGGCGACTGGCATGTGGCTTCGTACTCTCTAGATCCCGCACAAAGCATCATAGCCCTGCATTTCACGCGAAAAGGCGAACTTTGGGTAGGCACGAACCGCGGACTCTACCGGTTCGAGCACGGAGTTTTTTTGCCAGCGATTCCTGGACGCTACATCGAGCGCGTCGACGAGGCCCGTAATGGCCATCTCTGGATCCGAACACCAGAAGGGCCCATCGAATGGGATGGCTCGCATGCTCTGCCGCACCCGGAACTTGAGGTTCAACTGGGTGTAAAGGCGGCGGACATTTTTCACGTTTTCGAAGACAGCCACGGTGTCACTTGGTTCTGCACCAAGTACGGTGTCGCGCGCCGCGTGGGTGGAACAATTGAGAAACTGCAGCCCTATGATTCCCATGGGCATCAAGCCTATCGGGTCTATGAAGATCCGCGGGGGAGGATCTGGTTCGCGAAGGAAGAAGGATTGGTTCAGTGGACCGCTGACGGCCTGCGGCTTGTGGCCGAGGATATGAAGGTGCGCAGAATGTTTGGCGACCGGGACGGCAATCTGTGGGTGGGCACGAATGGCGATGGTTTGTACCGGTTCAAGGATCTCGCCGTGCGAACGTACACCACCGCGGATGGATTGCCGTCCAAAATCGCGATGACCGTACTGGCCGCGCACGATGGATCGTTGTGGGCCGGTTTCAATTGCGGAGGCATCGCCCACTTTGATGGGCGCGGTTTTCGCATCTACAACCAGAAGGACGGGCTAGTCAACGATTGTGTCTGGGGCCTAGCGGAAGATTTCAAGCACGACCTGTGGATTGGAACCTGGGGCGGAGGGGTTTTCTCCTTGCACGACGGCAGATTCACCCAGTATTCCAAGGCTCAGGGCCTCTCCGGAGATGTGGTGAAGAGCATCGTTCCTGCGCGAGATGGTTCCATCTGGCTCGCGGTAGATGCGGGTGTAAGCCGGATTCGCGACGGCCAAATTCGCAACTATACTTCGGCCGATGGATTGTTTGACGCTAGCTACTATAAGGTCTACGAGGACCGGCAGGGGGGGATCTGGGCGGAATATCCTCGAGGAGCATATCACCTGGTCGGTGACCGATTCGAGAAGGTTACATTTCCTGAAAGAACCAGGATTCTCGTGCTTGGAGAGGATTTAGCCGGCGCCCTATATTTCTCATGCCTGCAGCCCAATGGGATTTTCGGAATCATCCGCAAGGCTAACGATCAGTCGATTCAGGTTGCTTCTGGCTTCGGGGCGGTCCACATGGCAGCAACAAAGCTGGGGGAACTTTGGCTCGTTTCTAACACGGGCTTATACCGATTTCCGCCAGGGAGTCTCGACCATCCACATCGGCCGGATGAACCGGTTGATTATGAGCTATTCGGCGTAGCCGACGGCATGCCCGCGAAGACGTCGAGTGCAGGTATTCCCATTGTTGCGCAAACGCCGGATGACAAGCTCTGGATCGGCACCAATCGAGGACTGGCGTCGGTAGACCAGTCCACCCTGTCGTGGTCGGATCGCAAGCCGACGATTTACATTGAGAAGGTCACCGTCGGCCGGGACTCGGTCGCGGGGCCGCACGAGCTGGTGCTACCGGCCGGTACGCACCATTTGGAGCTGAATTTCGACGCGATTGAGCTCACCTCTCCCGAAAAGATTCGTTTGCAGTACCGTATGGACGGCGTGGATTCAGAATGGCTCGATGCGAATCCTCCCGGTCAGGCAACCTACAGCACGTTGCCTCCGGGAAACCATTCGTTTCATATCCGCGCCTGCAACAAGGACGGGATTTGGGACCGCGCCGGCATGGTGTACTCCATCACGCAGCAGCCCTATTTCTACCAAAAGAGCTGGTTCATCGCTGCTAGCGTCGCCTTCGGGCTGTTCTTGATCGCGGGGTTGTATCGACTCCGCATCCGGCAGGTCGTAGCGCGCATGGACATTCGACTCGAAGAACGTGTTAGCGAGCGCACGCGCATCGCGCGGGAATTGCACGACACACTGCTGCAAAGCTTTCATGGCCTCATGTTCCAGTATCAGGCCGCCCGCAATCTGCTTCCTCAGAAGCCGCAGAATGCGATGCAAGTGCTCGATGACACGATCCTCTCGACCGAGCAGGCAATCGCAGAGGGCCGCGATGCCATCCGCAACTTGCGGCCTGAATCGATGGCTCAGCGAGATCTCGCACAATTGCTGACCGCGGCGGGCCACGAGTTGGCGGAAATTCAAGGTGCAAAGGCGAATTCTCCCGACTTTCGCGTGATCGTCGAGGGAGAACCACGAAACTTGTCGCCTATCCTTCAGGACGAAACCTATCGCATCGCCCGTGAGGCGATCCGGAATGCATTCCGCCATGCCGATGCCTCCCGGATCGAAGTCGAGATCCGCTACGACGCCCAGCAGCTTCGCTTGCGCATCCGTGACGACGGCAAGGGCATCGAACCGAAGGCCATCCAATCCGGCGGGAGCCCGGGACATTGGGGCATTCCGGGAATCCGGGAACGGGCGCAGCGCATAGGAGCGCGATTGGACTTGTGGAGCGAAGCCGGAGCCGGCACAGAAGTAGAATTGAAAGTGCCCGCCGCTATCGCCTATGCAAAGCAGCGGCGTCCCTCTCGTTTCCGGCTGTTCCGCAAGGCAGGAAGTGATGAGCGAAACGTCTAAGAGGATTCGCATCCTGACGGTGGACGACCACGCCCTGCTGCGCAAGGGGATCGCCGCGCTGGTGAATGCGGAACCGGACATGGAGCTAGTGGCCGAGGCCACCAACGGACATGAAGCTATCGACAAGTTCCGGCAGCACCGCCCCGATGTGACGCTGATGGATATTCAGATGTCCGGCATGAATGGCATTGAGGCCATCAGCAATCTACTGGACGGCTTCCCGAACGCACGCATTATTGTGCTGACAACCTATACCGGCGACGCCCAAGTAGTGCGTGCGCTCAGAGCCGGAGCACGGGGTTACGTGTTAAAAGGACATGTCCATCGAGAACTCCTGGAGACAATCCGCGCGGTGCACGCCGGACGGAAGCGGATCCCTCCCGACATTGCCAGCGAGATGGCTGAACACGCCGCCGATGACGAGCTGACCGAGCGGGAATTGGATGTTCTGCGGCTGATCGCCGCGGGGAATTCCAACAAACTGATCGCCGATCAACTGTCCATCGGCGAAGCGACAGTCAAGAGCCACGTCACGAACATACTCTCCAAACTCGGCGCCAACGACCGTGCCCATGCCGTCACGATCGGACTCAAGCGTGGAATCATCGAGCTGTAATCTCCCCCGAAAGTAGGATCGCCGGTTCCGACCTTCGGTCGTTTCTAGAGTTTCACGATAAGGATAGTCTGCCCATGGAGGCGTGTTTGCAGCGACTCTTTTCGACCTTTGCCAACGGCTGGCCTGGGGTAGGACTCCTCATTCAGCGGCTGGTTACGGGAATCGCTTTGATTTACCAGGGGATCTCGCTACCCGGCGGGACGCCCACGTCTGCTCACACTGTTCCCCAATTTCTGGGAACCCTCTTGGGCGTGCTGATCCTCGGCGGCTTGTGGACCCCTGTGGCGGGAGCATTGGTTGCGGCCATCGAGCTATGGACTGCTCTGACGGGCTTTGGCGATCCCTGGATATCCTTGGTGTTGGCAACTCTCGGCGGCACACTGGCCATGATCGGCCCTGGCGCCTGGTCGGTCGATGCGCGGCTATTCGGCAGGAAACATATCGTAAGTTGAAAACCCCCATCCAGGGCGTAAAGATTCCTCCGCCAAAAGGTTGAGCATCCGTTCAAACGATTTAACCGGACAAAAGTCCGCCCATCGGCGGTTGTGCCTCATTCAAGCCTCTTGCAAAGTGACGCTCGTGAATCGGCGAAGTTCAGTTTCTGGGGAGCAGGGAGGGAACGGCGCCGAATTCAGAGATCGTTCGGAACACATTCGTAAGTAAATCGCGAATGTGTTGGGGAGGCAAAAATGGGTTCCATTACAACTCTATCTTCTGGGAGACATGCCGTTCAGAGCGCGCCGGCAGTCGGTCGCGAATTGAAATCCCAAGGGACGTCGAACTCCACACAGGTCGTCTTCGTCGTGGACGAGGAACCATCCGTGCGCAAATCGCTGGACTTGCTTATCCGTTCCCAGGGCTGGCGGGCCGCGACGTTTGCCTCGGCGGAAGCATTCCTCGCCCACCGGCGAGCCTTGGTTCCCAGTTGCCTGATACTCGACGTTTCTCGTCCGGGCTTAAGTGGCCTCGAACTCCAAAAACGTGTCGCCGCCGAACGGCCTGACATGGCGGTCATCTTTGTCACCGCCAAAGGCGATGTGCCCACCACCGTAAAAGCCATGAAGGCAGGCGCGGTGGAGTTTTTCCTGAAACCATTGCGAGACGACCTGCTCTTGAATGCCACCCGGGAAGCTCTCGAACGCAGTCGCCTAGCTCTTGGTCAAGAGTCCGAGATGCGGAAGCTACGGAACTGTTTCGCGTCACTCTCTCGCCGTGAGCGGCAGGTGATGTCGTTGGTGTGCGCCGGACTGTTGAACAAGCAGGTCGGCGGGGAGCTCGGCATCAGCGAGATTACGGTGAAGGCGCACCGCGGCCAGGTGATGCAGAAGATGCAGGCAAACTCCCTTGCGGACTTGGTGAGAATGGCCGAAAAACTCGACCTCGAGCCATCTACACCAATAGACTGATCTTCTGTCCGGCCAGCGGTTCGGCCTCAAATTCCGAATGTCAGGAGCTCGAATCCCGTTGGGCTACTGCGCTCCTTGAATTGTAGGAGTCGTGCTGCGTTCATCGGGCTTCTTGTGAACGCTTTACGCGCCCGTCACTTCGCGGACTACGCGCAGATGATTCTCGCCCAGAAGTTTCTTCAGGTCGCCTTCTGAATATCCGCGCTTCAGCAAGACAGCCACCAGCGCCGGCATCTTGGAAATATCCTCTAGGCCATTTGCAGTCGCAGCAATTCCGTCGAAATCGCTCCCGATTCCCACGTGGTCGATCCCCGTGATGTTCACTGCGTGGTCGATGTGATCCGCGACATCCTCCAACGTTGCGACTACCTTTTCCCGCTCCCCAAACAGCTTCCGCGCATTCTCCGCCGCGTATTCGTCTAACGCCTCGCCGGTCAGAGCCGGAGCCTCCGCCTCAGTTTGGGTTGCTCGCAGCAGTGACTCCGCGTCCTGTGGATTAATGAATCCCATTCCGAAACAGATCCCAAGGACCCCGCCGTTCCTGGCGAGTGCGCGAAGCATATCGTCTGTCACGTTCCGCGCGACATTGGAGATCGCCCGCATGGACGAATGCGAAACAATCACCGGTTTAGTGGTGACGGCGAGCGCGTCGTAGAACGTTTTGTCGGAAACGTGGGCCAGGTCCACCACCATTCCCAGCCTGTTCATTTCTCGCACCACCGCTTTGCCGAAGTCCGTCAGGCCGTTGTGGGCTGGGGTATCATTCGCCGAATCCGCCCAGTTGGTGTTGCGGGCATGCGTGAGCGTCATGGAGCGAATCCCCAGCCGGTAGTACATTCGCAGCACACGCAGGTCGTCATCAATCGCATGCCCGCCTTCAATGGTGAGAAATGCCGAGATCTTTTTCGCGCTTACGATCCGCCGGATGTCCGCCGCCGTAGTCGCCAGCTCGATCTGGTCCTTATGGGCGTCCAGCACCGACTGCATGGCATCGCGCAGATCGAGCGTCCGGCGTACCGCCTCCGCACCCCGGAAAAAGACGGGGACCCAGAACGCGAAGAAAGGCGCGTGCATCCCGCCCTCGCGAAGCCGGGGAAGATCCACGTGACCTGCGTCATGCCGTTCGCCGAGATCCTCACCCATCACCAGCACCCGCTGAACTGTGTCGATGTGGCTGTCGATGCCGATCGAGTCCGCCAGCACCTCTCGTGCTCGTGCGAGAGTGGAATCGGTCTTCGCTGCCCCGCTCATACCCTTTGGCCTCTCTTCGCCGATCCGCTCCTTACTGACGGACACGGTCGTTGGGCTCTGCCAGTCACTCCTGGCTAGGCTTTAGAAGCCGAGGCCGTTTTCTGCCCGAGCACTTGCAAAAGTGCTTGAGCCCCGGCTGCCGATGATGCGGGATTTTGGCCGGTGATGAGGTGCCCGTCCGTGATCACAAAGCTCTGCCAATTCGCAGCTTTTTCGAAGAGACCTCCCAGGCGCCTGAGCTCATCCTCCACCAGGAACGGCACGACATGGGTCAGTTGCACCTCTTCCTCTTCTGTGTTGGTGAATCCGGTGACGCGCTTGCCTTTCACGAGCGGTTCGCCCTGATACTTCACGCGGTGCAATACGCCGGGCGCATGGCACACCAGGGCAATCGGCTTTCCCGAATTGTAGAAAGCCTCGAGCAAGGCGATCGATTTGGGATCTTCGGCAAGGTCCCACATGGGGCCGTGACCGCCGGGGTAGAACACGGTGTCGTAGTCTTCGGCTTTTACCGTGGCGAGTCTTACAGTCTGGGAAAGCTCTTTCTTTGCTCGTTCGTCCTTCTTGAACCGCGCCATTGCGGGAGTCTGATTCTCCGGCAAGTCGCTCTTCGGGTCGATCGGCGGTTGCCCGCCTTTCGGTGAGGCCAACGTCAGCTCAACGCCCGCGTCCCGGAAGACAAAGTACGGAGCCGCGAATTCTTCCAACCAGAAGCCGGTCTTGCGTCCGGTATTTCCGAGCTTGTCGTGCGATGTGAGTACCATCAGAATTTTCATGTTCCTTCTCCATTCCTTTTCGCCGCTGCCGTTTCGGTGCATCGGCTGCGACCACCGCCATCAAAGCAAGTCAGTGGAAACGAAGCAATTGGACGAAGGTATCGGCAGCAGCTTCACATCAGGCGGGGGCTAAAGCTGTGGGAAAAATGAGCATAGCGTCTGGCGCGAACCGACACCAAAGTATCGGCGATACCTTTGTCCAATTGATTTGCCCTTATGCTTTTGACTCAATCAGAATTGACGAAAGCGCGTGTAAGCCGGACTGTGAAGAGGGAACAAACCATGGCGCAGCAACCTGTGTCAAAACTATCGGCGCGCGAGCATGAGCCCCTGAAGGAACCAGTGCGACCCCATCAGGCAGGCCAGGCGGCGTTTCGAGCCATATTTGCAGAAGACATTGAGTGGAAGCCGTTCGCGGCGTTCCCGCCTGAGGCACGCCTGGCGATTCTGGTAGGCCAACCCTTGCAACAGGGACCATACGTGGTCAGGGTCAAAGTGCCCCATGGCGTCAAGCTGATGCCACATCGGCACCCCGAAGACCGGATTTATACGGTCATTTCCGGGGTCTTCTACATCGGCTTGGGCGACCAATTCGATGCCGATAAGCTGGAGGCATATCCGCCCGGCGCTGTGATTATCCTCCCGGGGGGCACCACTCACTTCCACTGGGCGAAGTCCGGCGAATACATCACGCAGGTAACCGCAATCGGGCCGCTGGGCCTGGAATATGTCAACTCGAAAGATGATCCACGGAATGTTGCCAGCTGAGCTAGGGCGATTCCCATTTTCAACGTCTGAGGCGATTGGGGCTTCCTGACATGATCATCGCAAACATCGAAACCTTTCCGTTGCGGATCCCCTTCAAGCCGGCCACTCAAGCTGCTGCTTCCGCGTGGGGCGATAAGGGCTTGCCCGTGGCGGATTCCTTACTCGTCAGGGTGACCACGGACGACGGACTGGAAGGCTGGGGCGAGACTTTTGGTTTTCGCGCCGTTCCCCTGGCAAAGTTGGCGATCGACGAAATTCTCGCGCCGCTGTGCATTGGCCGGGACGCAACGCAGATTGGCCCACTGATGCTGGACGTTCAGAAAAAACTGCATATCTTCGGGAGGAGTGGGCCTCTCTTCTATGGCATTTCGGCGGTGGACATTGCGCTCTGGGATATCGCCGGCAAGGCTGCCGGCGTGCCGGTTTACCGGCTTCTCGGCGGTAGCGGTGCTACAGAGCTCGCCTGCTACGCGAGCCTGATTCGCTATTCCGATCCCACGCTTGTTCGCGCCAACGTTCGGCGGGCGCTTGATTCTGGTTTCCGTAGCTTGAAGCTCCACGAAATCGAACTAACGGCGATTCGTGCGGCGCGCGAAGAGGCTGGCCCCGACGTCGAGCTGACGCTTGACGTGAACTGTCCATGGACGCTGATCGAGGCTCGAGCAAGAGCGGAGGAACTTCAGGAAGTCCGGTTGAAATGGCTGGAGGAGCCTATCTGGCCCCCGGAGAATTATAATGGTCTGGCGCAGTTGCGAAGAGTGTGTGGTATTCCAATCGCAGCGGGCGAGAACTCGTCGACGCTGATGGATTTCGAGCGACTGCTCGAGGCCGAAGCGGTGGATTTTGTCCAACCGAGCGTCGCGAAAATGGGTGGCATCAGCGAGCTGCGTCAGATTTTCCCAATTGCAGCCGTGCGAAACGTCACCGTCATGCCGCACTGTTTCTACGACGGCCCCGGCTTGCTGGCAGCGATTCATACGACAGCCGCGTTAGGGAACGCTGATGCGATGATTGAGTGGCGCTACTTCGATTTGGAAGCACAAGTCTATGGTGGCGCGCTCGTCCCGGCAAATGGCCGTATCCCGGTGCCGCAGCACCCCGGCCTCGGAATCAACCCGGATCCCAATGTCATTCGCGACTACCTGGCAGTCAAAACCCATAGCTGCGAACAACGGGCGGCTTCAGCATAGGGAGGGCAGGGATGTCAAAGCAAAAGGNNAGCTGACTTGCTCCTGGATGTTCTGGTTCGCGCTGGGGTGTCACGAATGTATGGCGTTTCCGGTGACTCGCTCAACGGCATCACGGATGCAATTCGCCGTCGTGAGGATTTCGCCTGGATTCACGTAAGACACGAGGAGACAGCCGCCTTTGCCGCTGGGTCAGAAGCGCATCTTACCGGAAAGCTCGCTGTGTGTGCGGGTAGCTGCGGCCCCGGAAATCTCCATTTGATCAACGGACTCTACGATTGTCATCGGAGCCGGGTTCCGGTTCTGGCGATCGCCGCGCAGATTCCCAGTTCTGAAATCGGAAGCAACTACTTCCAGGAAACAAATCCGCAACATCTCTTCGCACAGTGCAGTCACTACTGCGAACTCATCTCGGAACCTGAGCAAATGCCTCGCACGCTGGAGATTGCGATTCAAACGGCGGTCTCCAAACGCGGGGTCTCCGTCGTTGCAATACCGGGTGACGTCGCGCTTCGGGAGGCCGTGGAGCCAAGCCGAGTGCACTTTCCGAACTCGAAGCCGGCCATTTGCCCTTCCAAAGAAGAACTCGAAAGACTCGCCACTCTCCTCAACGGGTTCAAGAAGGTGACGATCCTTGCAGGGGCCGGGTGCGCCGGAGCGCACGCAGAATTGATCGAGCTCGCGGGCAAATTAAAAGCGCCGATTGTGCATGCCATGCGGGGAAAGGAATTCATCGAGTACGACAATCCCTTTGATGTGGGCATGACTGGTCTGCTCGGCTTCTCTTCGGGTTACTACGCAATGCTGAAT
>OCOJ01046622.1_pt1 | contig 19690 bp, 15 predicted proteins | sample 1539251 | NCBI WGS metagenome assembly OCOJ01 (sample SAMN01911457, study PRJEB22624) | soil metagenome | biome: Soil | place: Malaysia | collected 2012-04-30 | depth RA_metagenome m | reverse complement strand
GGGATACCCATACTGGGGTTACCCGTACCCTTACTGGGGCTTGGGCTATTCCTACGATCCGTGGTGGTGGGGCTGGCCGGATTACTACTATCCGCCGGCGATCGGTTTCGATTTCAACTGATGCGTCACTCGGGCGGTTAACCTTCCTGCAGGGCGCGTAATTCGTTGTTCGCCCGGTGCATGCGCACCGCCAGGCTGGTGGCAATTCCCTCGAGCAACTGGAGCGCCAGGCGTTTGTGCTCCTCTGCGAGGCTGTCGAACTGGTCCCGCGGCAGCACGAACAGGTCGGCATCGGTGAACGCGACGGCCTCCGCGGAGCGCAGGCCGCCGCGCAGAAAGGCAATTTCACCGAAGAAGTCGCCACGGCCAAACGTGGCCACGTGGTAGTTCAATTTCCCCGCCACGGGAAAGAGGATGCGCACCAGGCCGCGCCGGATCAGGTAGAGCTCTTCGCCCGTATCCCCGCGGGAAAATATTGTATCTCCCACCTTGTACGAGCGCTTTTCCATGCAGGCTTCCAGGGCCGCGTAGGTTTCTTCCTTGCGGCCGGCCAGCACGCTCATCTCGCGCAAGTCCAGCAGGGTTTCCGAGGGCGTGGTGAACTGCTCTTCCGCCAGGATCTGTTCCTCGATCCACTCCAGGGCTTCGTCGCGCGTCTCACAGATGCGCGCATGATATTCGGGCCGGACGATGCCCAGTTCGCTGAAGTATTTCTCCAGGTCCCGCCCGCTGGGCACACGCTGGGCAAAGTGGGTGAACAGCAGGAAGCCGTCGTGCTCCCGCAGCGTATCCTCGATCTGGCGCAGGACGCGCGCCGCGGTCACGTCCACCTGGATTACGCGGCGCATGTCCAGGACTACGAATCTGCGCTGGGAGAGTTCGGGCTCGACGGCGCGCAGCAGTTGGTCCGCGGTGCCGAAGAAGAGGCTGCCCTGCAGCTCGAAGATCACCGTGCGGTCTCCGCAGCGCTCCAGCACGGCCATTTCCTCCGGCAGCCGCGCGCGGCGCGAGAACATCTGATTGCCGTAGGACTTGCGGTGCACCACGGAGCCGCCCACCTGCTCGCGGATGAAAAGGAGAATGGCCAGGCCGAGACCCACTGCGGAGGCCACAATCAGGCTGGCGGCCTGGGCGAGTACGGCCACGGTCACGATTACCGCAAAATCCAGTACGGTGGAGCGCGACTGCAGCAGTCGCAGGCTGTTGCGGTCGAACATGCGGATGCCGACCACCATCAAAATGCCGGCGAGGGCGGCAAGCGGAATCCAGGCGATCAATTTCCCCAGAAAAAGAAAGGCGACGAGAGCAAGAATACCTTCCATCACCCCGGAGAGAGGCGATTGGCCGCCGCTCGCCATGTTGATCAACGTGACGCCCATGCCGCCGGAGCCGGGGATGCCCCCGGCCAGGGCGGCGCCTACATTGCCCAATCCCTGGCCCACGAGTTCGCGGTTCGACTTGTGGCGCGTGCGCGTGAGTACGTCCAGCACCACGCTGGTCTTCAGCGTGTCAATGGAGAGCAACACGGCCAGCGTGAGCGCCGGCACCACCAGGGCGCTGAATTCGGTGAGTTCGAGGCTGCGCACCGCCTGCGCCCGTGCGGAGAGCCCCGAGAGAAAGCTGCCTGTTGCCGGGAACGAGCCGACCACAAAGCGGTTGCCGGCCAGTACCAGCAGCGACTTCTCGTGCCAGCCCAGCGCAAGATAGGCCGCGCCTCCGGAGACGAGAGCCAGGATCGGTGCGGGCACCGCTTTGGTGAGCCGCGGCGCAACGAGCATCACCGCGATGGTCACCGTTCCGACGATGACCGCGGTCGGATTCCAGGACGCAGGCACGCTGAGCGCTTTCCATAAGGAAGCGCCCTTGGGCGCGCCCAGGAGCTTGGGAAGCTGGCCCACAACAATCACCAGCCCTACGCCGCTCAGATAACCGCTGGCCACCGGGTAGGGCATGTACTTGATCATGCCGCCGAGCCGCGCGATGCCGAAGCCTAACTGGAAGATTCCACAGAGCGCGGCCACCAGCATCAGCAGCAATGCTGCCCGTTCCGCGGGAACCTCCTGGCTCATGAGTTCGACCGCAAAGGCAGCCAGCACCGCCGCGGACGGAGCGGAAGGGGAGGTGATCAGGCGTTTCGTGCCCCCGAACGTGGGCGCGATGATGCCCAGGGCCGTGGTGCCCAGAATTCCCGCCAGCGCGCCTTGCGCCGCATAGGACCCGCCCAGTGGCGCGAGCACAGTGACGCCAAAAGCGATTGCCGACGGCAGCGCCACCAGCATGGCTGCAAGCCCGCCCCAGAAATCGCCAACGATGTTTGCGGTCTTCCCCTGTTCCAAAGCGAGCCGATAATACCATCGCGCCCGCCCGGATACGGCGGGTCATCCGGCAACCTCGTCCGCGGCCGCAGACAACTCCTGGGCGCCCCCAACAGGCTGGAAAGAGAAACAAATTGTTGCGCATTGTCGTACTGCCATGTACGAACACGGCGCAGAACGGAAGAGCGTGGCCGGGAGGGCGGAATGAAGCTGGAGATTCGGGGCGTAGGCAAGCAGTACGACGCGAAGTTATGGGCTCTGCGCGGGCTCAGCCTGGAACTCGCGCCGGGTGTGCTCGGCCTTTTGGGACCTAACGGCGCGGGGAAGTCCACGCTGATGCGCATCCTGGCCACGCTCTCGAATCCCACCGAGGGCCAGGTGTTCTGGAACGGCGCGGACATCGCCCGCCAGCCCGAAGCGTTGCGCCGGACGCTTGGGTATCTGCCGCAGGATTTCGGCGTGTACCCCAATCTCAACGCCGTCGAGTTTCTGGAGTATCTCGCGGCGGTGAAGGGCATTCCCGCCGCATCCGCCCGGCGCAGGATTGACGAGCTGCTGGCGCTGGTGAATCTGACCGACGCGCGCAAGCGCCCGCTGGGCGGGTTTTCCGGTGGCATGCGCCAGCGCGTGGGCATTGCCCAGGCGCTGCTGAATGATCCCAAGTTGCTCATCGTAGACGAGCCCACCGCCGGCCTGGACCCGGTAGAGCGGGTGCGTTTCCGCAATCTGCTTTCGGAGCTTTCCGGCGAGCGCATCGTGATCCTCTCCACGCACATTGTGAGCGACGTGGCAGCCACGGCCACGGACATTGCTATTGTTTCGCGCGGACGGTTGGTGGCGCACGCTGCCCCAGAGGCGCTGCTCGCCGCGCTCGCCGGCCTCGGAGCCGGCGTGCGTGCGCTGCTGGCGGGAGACGTAGCGCACCTGTTCGCCTGGGCCGCAGGCGCGATGTTTATTCCCGCACTGGCGCTGGCGCTGGCGCTGGGCGTGTGGAGCGGCACCAGTAAGCTTTTTGAAGGCCTGTACACCGCGCTTTGGTACGCGGGCCCGGCGCAGCCCACTCCAGGCCTGGACTTCATTGGTGCGCCGCGCCGCACTTGGATGTTCGCGTGCCCTGCTATTACCTCGTGGTGACGGCAGGGCTGTTGGCCGGGGCCACGGCCGGCCGCCGCCGGCAGATTCGCGGGTGAGCCGCTTTCGTTTGCCCGCCGGGTTAGGAAACCGGACGCGCGCGGCAGGCATCCCACCTCGAAGCGGTAAACCAAAAGGGGGGGCTATGACAACGGTAGGGAAGTGCGGAGTGCTGGCCGGGTTTGTGGCGGCGGCCATGGTTCTCTTGCCCAGCGCAGCGCGCGCGAAGGTGGAGACGAGCCCCGAGCCTGCCCGGCCGCAGGCCGCTGCGTCCAACACAAATCCTAACGAAGGCTTTATGGGCACGTGGAAAGACATCTCCGGGAAGATTGCCGTCATGGCGGAGGACTTTCCGGAGGACAAGTACGACTTCAAGCCGAATCCGGAAGTGCGCACCTTTGCCGAACAGATGCTGCACGTGACCGGCGCCGTTTATTATTTCAAGGCGATCCTGGAGGGCCACAAGCCTGGCGACGAGCCGAAGCGCGCGGACTTCAAGAACAAGGCGGAGATTGTGGCCTTCGCGAAGAAGGCGATTGCCGAAGGCACCGCTTTGCTGGAAAAGGCGGACTTTTCCAAAGCCATCGAGAGGCCCAAGCCGCAGGGAAACCAGAAGCCGCGGCCGCCCATCAATCCCTACCGCTTCTGGAGCGACTTCTGCGAGCACGCCGGCGAGCATTACGGGCAGATGGTGGTCTACTACCGCGTGAACGGCCTGGTGCCGCCCGACTCGCGGCCCAAGAAATAAAATCGTCCACCGGCTCTGTTGCCTCCGGCAGGGACACGGCATCCCGTCCCGAAGCTTCGGGACCGAAACTTCGGGATCGGGATGCGCCCCTGCTGCCGCGAAGCGCTCCATCCAGGGCGTCCGCATCCGCGAATCTCCTCCCCACGGATCCGGCGCGGTCTTCTTGCCCGCTCGCTCCAATCTGGCTAAAGTGCGGTGCATGTGCCCCGCGGAAGATGCTGCGAGCTGTGCGGCCTGCGCACCTCTGCGCCGAGTGGATGGCATGCGGCCATGACGCTTGCGCCAGAATCCGCCGTGCCCCGCTCCGCGCAGGGCAGGTCCGTTGTGATGACGCGCGGGGGAATTGTGGCCGCGGAATCTCCCCTCGCGGCACAGGCGGGAGCTCAGATGCTGGCGCGGGGGGGCTCCGCCGTGGATGCGGCCATCGCCGCCAACGCCGTCATGGGCGTGGTTTCGCCGATGATGAACGGAATCGGCGGTGATCTCTTTGCTATCGTCTATGACGCGAAAACCGGACGGCGCTATGGCCTGAACGCCAGCGGCTGGGCGCCCCGGGCGTTGACACCCGCATTCCTGCGCTCCCAAGGACACGAAAAGATGCCGGGAAGCGGAATCCACACCGTGACCGTACCCGGCGCGGTGGATGGGTGGGCCAAACTACATGAGAAATTCGGCCGCCGCCCGCTGGCCGAAGACCTGGCCGCCGCCATCCGCATTGCCGGGGAAGGCGCTCCGGTAACGGAGTGGGTGAGCCACTACTGGGAGGAAGGCTCGGCCACGGTGGCCGGCGATCCCGCGGCGCGGGAACTTTTTTTGCGCGGCGGCCGGGCGCCGCAGCCCGGCGAAATCTTCCGCAACCCGGAACTGGCCGCATCACTTCTGGCGATTGCGGAACAGGGGAGCGACGCCTTCTATCGCGGCGCGCTCGCTGCGAAGATTCTTGCCACCGAGGCGCAGTACAGCGGAACAATGTCCGCGGAAGACCTGGCCGAGTTTTCCGCGGAGTGGGTCGAGCCGATTTCCACCACCTATCGTGGCTGGACGGTCTACGAAATGCCTCCCAACGGCCAGGGCATCGCCGCGCTGATCCTGCTGAACATCGCTGAGAATTTCCCGCTAGCGCAGATGGGGCACAACTCCGCGGACGCGCTGCACGTCCTGATCGAGGCGAAAAAGCTTGCTTACGCAGACATGATTCGTTCCGTGGGAGACACGCGATTCGCCAAGGTTCCGGTCGCCGGGCTGCTCTCGAAGGACTATGCCCGGGAGCGCGCGCGGCAGATGGATCTCAGCAAGGCTGCGAGCCTGGTGACCGCGGGAGCGCCCCCCCCGGGCGATACCACCTACCTGGCGGCCGTGGATCGCGAGGGGAACCTGGTCTCCCTGATCCAGAGCATCTATGAGCGGTTCGGCTCGGGGATTGCCGTACAGGGAGCGGGTTTCACGCTGCAGAATCGCGGCGCCTTTTTCAACCTGGACGGAGCATCCCCCAACGCGCTGGCCGGACGCAAGCGCCCGCTGCACACCATCATCCCCGCGCAGATGGAGAAGGGAGACCGGCGCATCGCCTTCGGCATCATGGGCGCCTGGAACCAGGCGCAGGCCCACGCGCAATTCGTGGTGAACGTGGCGGATTTCGGGATGAACCTCCAGGCCGCTCTCGAAGCTCCGCGGTTTACAAAACACACGTTTGAGGGATGCGACGTGGAAATCGAGGACCGCGTCCTGGCTTCCGTGCGCGGTCAATTGGAATCGCGCGGGCATTTGCTTCAGGCGCGCCCCGGATACGCGCAATCCATGGGCGGCGGCCAGGCGGTGATGCGCGATTCCGCCACCGGAATCAACTACGGCGCCTCCGACCCGCGCAAGGACGGAGCGGCCATCCCCGAGCCGTAATCCTCAATATGCGCGCTGACAAAGACGGAACTCCTGAATCAATCTTTTCTTTCTTTGGTGGGCTTGCACCAGGGCCAAGCGCCTGTCTGGACAAAATCGCAGGGCCGTAGCACGATGGATTCGCAACAACCAGCGTGCCAGGTTTCTCGAATGAAAACCAAAGACAAACTTGCCGCGCAGAAAAAGGCAGCCAGAGAGATCGCCGAGATCATGCTTGCGGTATTGCAGCAGTTTCCTGAGGAGGAGCAGGAGGCTAGAATTAGAGCGGTCGAGAGAATTCCGATCAGACATCGGGCCTCCAGAAAGCCCTCCAAGCGCGTTCCCACTCAGGGGAGCCTTCCGGCACGCCGACTTCGCGCAAAGCGCTAGCGAAAGCTCGTTGATCCCGAGCTCTGATGGCCGCGAGGATTCGGCCGGAGAGTCTCCTTCGCTTGCGTTCCTTCTCCGCGGACTCTCGTCGGACGCCCCGAGCCAGTCGCTTCTGATCCTCCATGACGTCGTGGACTTCCCGGCCTATCGGCTCCTTCTGGTTATCCGTCCCCACCTTCCGCATATGCAATCCGTACGTGTTACGTCTCCCCCGTCTATTTCCAAAACTGGTATGAAACATTTGAAAACACAGCGCTTCGCTGAGCGTGATCGGGGTCTTACGCAAGAGGTTCTAGCTGCCTTCAGGTTGCCGCGTCCCGCCAATTCTTTCCCGCCAGCGTATAATACCGTCCTGGCGGTACTCCTGCGGCCCGATTATTCTGATTTCGGGCGTGTTGCATTGCGGCTGGGCATCCATGAAGTCTGTCTATCTGGACCACAATTCGACCACGCCGGTGGCGCCGGAAGTGTTGGAGACCATGCTGCCGTATTTCTCCTCGGAATACGGCAACGCCAGCTCGATTCACTCCTTCGGCCAGCGGGCGCGCGCCGCGGTAGAGAAGGCGCGGGAATCCGTGGCGGCGCTCATTGGCGCGCGGCCCGCGGAGATGGTGTTTACCAGCGGCGGCACCGAATCGGACAACCTGGCGATATTCGGCATCGTGGGGGCGGACTCCCGCCAGCAAAAGCACATCATCACCACGCAGATCGAGCACCACGCGGTGCTGAACGCCTGCCAGGCTCTGGAACGCCAGGACGTTGCGGTCACCTACCTGCCGGTGAGCCGCGCCGGGGTGGTGGATCCGGAAGATGTGCGCCGGGCGCTGCGCGCGGAGACCGCGCTGATCACCGTGATGCACGCCAACAACGAACTGGGCACGGTGCAGCCCATCGAAGAAATCGGGCGCATCGCCGCCGAGGCAGATGTTTATTTCCATACCGACGCGGTGCAATCCGCCGGCAAGCTGCCGGTGGCCGTGGAACGAATCGGCGCCGATCTCCTGTCGCTTTCCGGGCACAAGTTGCGGGCGCCGAAGGGCGTGGGCGCGCTCTACGTGCGCAAGGGGACGCGCCTCCGGCCGCTCTTCTATGGCGGGCATCATGAGCGCGACCGCCGGCCGGGCACGGAAAATGTGGCGGGGATCGTGGGCCTGGGCCGCGCGGCGCAACTGGCCGCCGCGAATCTGACCGCCGATGCAGCGCGCATCGCGGCGTTGCGGGATCGCTTCGAGCGCGCGATGGTTGACCGCGTGCCGCATGCCCGCGTGAACGGGGAGGGCGCGCCGCGCACGCCGAACACCTCCAACATCACCTATCCATTCGTGGAAGGCGAGGCGCTGGTGATCGCGCTGGATTTGAAGGGCGTGGCCTGCTCGACAGGAGCGGCCTGCTCCGCCGGAGCGATTGAGCCGTCGCACGTGCTCACTGCCATCGGCCTGCCGCCGGATGAGGCGCGCGCCAGCTTGCGCTTCAGCCTGGGCCACGACACCACGGCGGCAGAGGTGGAGGCCGCCATCGAAATCGTCCCCGGCGCCGTGGAGCGTCTGCGGGAGCTTTCGCCGCTGTATCAGAAGACCGCCGGGTAGCGCCGGAATCTCGGCCGGGGATTGTTCCTCCGGGCAAAGCCAACTGTATAATGCAATCTGCGCGAGAAATCGCGCGCAACTACGCCGGCGGGAAGCCGGCGCTGCCATGACCCAGCAACCCATTTCCGGCGCCATCGTCGTCGCCATGAGCGGCGGTGTGGATAGTTCCACTGTTGCCGGCCTGCTGGCGCGCGATGGAGTGCGCGTGGTGGGGCTCACGCTCCAGCTCTGGAACCAGCGGCGCCTCCCCGAACTATACGGGGATGGGCCGGCGGCCCATCGTTGCTGTTCGCTGGACGACGTCTACGACGCGCGGCGGGTGGCGGAGCATTGCGGGTTTCCCTTTTACGTGGTGAATTTCGAGCGACAGTTCGAGGACGCGGTGGTCCGGCCGTTTGTGGCGGATTATCTCTCCGGCCGCACGCCGCTGCCTTGCGCGCACTGCAACTCCTCCGTGAAGTTTGGCGACCTGCTCACCACCGCGCGGCAAATTGGCGCCGAGCGCCTGGCTACCGGGCACTACGCCCGCGTANGCGCCGAGCGCCTGGCTACCGGGCACTACGCCCGCGTGCGCCGCAACGAAGCCACCGGGCGCTGGGAGCTGTGGCGCGCCCGCGACTCGGGCAAGGACCAGTCCTACTTTCTCTTCGGGCTCACCCAGGAGCAGCTCGCGCGCGCGCTTTTTCCGCTAGGCGAGCTGACCAAGGCCGAAGTGCGTGAGCTGGCGCGCGAGATGCGCCTGCCCGTGGCGGAGAAGCCGGAGAGCCAGGAAATCTGCTTTGTTCCTTCCGGAGATTACGCGCAGTTCATTGCCGCGTATCAGTCCGAGCGGGGCGCGGCGGCCGGAGAGGCCGCGGGCGAAATCGTCACCACCGAAGGGGAAGTGGTGGGAGCGCACGCTGGCGTGCATTCGTACACGGTGGGACAGCGGCGCGGTCTGGGCCATTTGCGCCGCGGCGCTGCGCCCTGCGCTGAGCCCCTGTACGTGGTGCGCATCGAGCCGGAATCGCGGCGCCTGGTGGTGGGAGAAGACCGCGAGCTGTTTCGCGACGCCTGCGAAGTCTCCGGGGTCAACTGGATTGCCCTGGAGCGCCTGGAGGCCCCCTTGCGCGCGCAGGTGAAGATCCGGTACCGGCATGAGCCGGCGGCCGCCTGGCTCGAGGTGGTTGCGGCAGCCGGCGCGCCCGGGGATGCCTCGCGGGTGCGCGTGCGCTTCCACCAGCCGCAGCGCGCCATCACACCGGGGCAGGCCGCGGTCTTCTATGATGGCGACCGTGTGCTCGGTGGGGGCTGGATCCGCTGACCGCGCAGGCCGAAGGTCTTTGAACTCGAGAGGCGCCCCGCGGAGGCGAGAAGGGCCTGGGAAACAGGCCGTTCTCGCACTCAAAGCTCTTCGGGCTGGCGCAACGGAAAGCGATCGACGGACTGCAAGAGGCAGTGAGCTAAATGAACAGCTCTTCTTCGGAGGAGGAAGGGTTGCGCGAGCCGTCTCCCTTCGAGGACTTGCCGCCGGTAAAGAAGTCCAGGCCGGCCTTCACCCCGCGCAGCAGGGCCACTACCTGGGTTATCGGGCCGCTGACCGTGCGCCGCACCTGGGCGTGCGCATCTTCCAGCGATTCCAGCGCGCCGCTGATCACCTGGTCGGCGCGGACAATCTGCACGCGCAGCATTTCCATGCCTTCGCCCACCACGCGGTCAAAGCGGTTGGCCTGGTTCCGCGCCACGTGCATGATTTCCGCGGTGTCCGCCATCACGCTGTTGATCCGCGAGCGCGAATCCTCGAGCAACGTGTTGGTTTTCTCGAGCACCGGGATCAGCTTGGTGGTCACTTCCGAGGAGAGACGCATCACCTGATCGCTGGTCTTCTTCAGGGCGAGAAACATCGCGCCCAGGATCAGCGCCTGGAGGACGATGGCCAGCGCGGCCACGATCACAAAGAATGCCACCCAGTTTTCCATGTGCGCGTCTCAGTCCGCCGGGAAATCCTCCCGGCGCTCCGCCTGCGGGAACGATCTGCGAGCGCGGCGCTTAGTTCTTGGACTTCGCCTGGCGATAGGCGCTCTTGCCAGCTTCGATGGCTTCGTTGATGGAATCGCGCCCGGTCTCGATGGTGTCGCGCCCGCGCTCCAGCAGGTCGTCGGCCCGCTCGCGGAGCTCGCGGGCTTTGCGCTGGGCGTAATCCTTGCCTTCATCGGCCCGGCGCGTCAGGTAGTCGCGCGTCTCCTCGCCGGACTTGGGCGCAAAGAGTATTCCCAGCAGGGCCCCGATGCCCATGCCTACCAGGAAGTAACTGACCTTGGATCCGCCATTTTCACTCATGATGAACCCCCAGAAGTGGCACGCTAGCACACGGGTCGGAAGGGATGCAAGCACTGCGGTCACCAGGGTTCCAGGGGCATGACCCGGAAAGGCGAACCGGGGTCACAAGTGACCTCCGGTCATAAATCCACGCGCTCGCTGGCTGTGCGCGCGCGCTGCAAGTGCGCGGCGAGCCGCGCCGCCTGCGCGGGGCCGAGCACGGCGGCCAATTCCTCCGCGCTCGCCTGTTCGACGCGGGCCGCGCTGCCGAAATGGCGCAGCAGCTTTTCCGTGCTGCGCGGGCCGATTCCGGGAATTTCCAGCAGCGCGGATTCGCGCTGGTGCTTGCCGCGGCGCTGGCGGTGAAAGGTAACAGCGAAGCGGTGCGTCTCGTCGCGGATTTGCTGCACCAGATGCAGCAGGGGCGAATGCCGGTCCAGGCGCACCGGATCGTTCTCCTGCCCGAAGACGTAGAGAATTTCCTCGCGCTTGGCGATGCTGGCCAGCGGCTGGTTGATGATGCCCAGCTCTTCGAGCGCCTGGGCCGCGGCGTGCAGCTGGCCGATCCCTCCGTCAATCAGAATCAGCCCGGGCAGTGATTTCTGCTCGTCGCGCAGGCGGCGGTAACGGCGCAGCACGGCTTCATGGATGCTGGCGAAGTCGTCGTTGCCGGCGACCTCGCGGATGATGAACTTGCGGTATTCGCCGCGGCGGAGTTTGCCCTCCTCCCACACCACCAGCGAGGCTACTTTGTCCGCTCCCTGGATGTGCGACACGTCAAAGCACTCGATGCGCCGGGGCTTTTCCGGAAGGTTCAGCGCCGCTTCCAGGGCCTCGACGATCGCGCGCGAAGAAGGCCGCAGCACACGGAAGCGCTGGTCGAAGCAGAGTTTCGCATTCTTCTCCACCAGCTCCACCAGCGCGCGTTTGGGCCCGCGCTGCGGCACCAATATCTCCAGGCGGTGCCCGCCGCGCTCGGAGAGCATCTCTTCCAGCAAGGCGCGCTCAGCAAACTCCAGGGGCACGTGCAGGAACCGCGGCTGATAAACGGAATCGAGATAAATCTGCTTGAGCAGGGCAGGCAGAAACTCCCCCGGAGAGAAATCTTCCTGGTCTTCCCAGTAAAAATCGCGGCGGTCTACCACGCGCCCGCCGCGCAGGTGGAAGAGATTGACGGCCACGAGCGGCGNGCTCCGCGTACCACGCCAGCACGTCGGTATCGTCACCGGCGGCCGCGGCCATCTTCTGCCGCTCCTCCACGTCTTCCAGCGTGCGCAGCAGGTCGCGCAGCGCCGCGGCTTCCTCGAAGCGCTCTTCATCGGAAGCGCGCTGCATGCGCGCCACGAGGCCGGCGCGCAGCTCCGTCTTGCGGCCTTCCAGGAACAGGCGCACGTCCCGCGCCGCCTCGGCGTATCGCTCGTCCGCCACCAGGCCGGGAACGCACGGCCCATGGCAGCGGTGGATGAAATACTCCAGACAGGGCCGGGTATGCGCGCGGCTCAGGTCCACGGTGCAGGAGGGCACCTTGAACCATTTGTGGACCAGCTTGACGATGCGGTAGGCCAGGCTGGCCGGGAAGTACGGGCCGAAATAGAGCGAACCATCCTTTTTCAGCCGCCGGGTCACATACACGCGGGGATACTTCTCTCCGGCCGTGAATTTGATATACGGATAGGTCTTGTCGTCGCGCAGCAGGATGTTGTATTTCGGCTGGTACTGTTTGATGAGATTGTTTTCGAGCGCCAGGGCTTCGCGCTCGTTGTCCACCACGATGTAATCCAGGTCCGCGGCCGCGGCCACCAGCGCGGAGGTCTTGGGGTCTGCTCCGCGCGCTTCAGAGAAGTACGAGCGCACACGCGCGCGCAGGGCCACGGACATGCCCACGTAAAGCACCGTTCCACGCGGGTCGCGGAAGAGATACACTCCTGGCTGCGAGGGCAGCGTTTCGGCTTTTTCCCGGAGGTCCACGGCGCGGAGCGCGCCGGCGCTTTCCGGGCGCGGCGCGATGCAACGACGATGATAGCAGACGGCATCGAAAAGTTACGGAAGCCATGAATCCGCGAAAGGCAATCACCCGCGCCCTGCTTGTCCTGCTGCTTGGCGCTCCGGCCATTTGGGCGGCGCAGCAGCAGGGAGAGTCCTCTTCCTCGCGTCCTCCGGACCAGGACCAGACGCAGCCCGCGGATCAGAGCGCGCCCCAGCCCGCAAAGAAGGGAAAGAGGCAGGACGCGAAGGGAACCACGGCCCCGGATCCGGCGCCCCCGGCCTCCGCCACCGGCGATGACCCCATCTCCCGCCGCATCAATAATACCGCCACCGCGGAGCACGACGTGGAAGTGGGCCGCTATTACGTCAAGCGGGACAAATATGACGCGGCCATCGACCGCTTCAAGGAAGCCGCCACGCTGCTGCCCAGCTACGCGCTGCCCAATAAGCTGATGGGCGAAGCCTACGAGAAAAAACACTTCCTGCCCGAAGCCCTGGAAGCCTACGAGAAGTATCTGCAGATTGAGCCGAAAGCCGGCGATGCCGGGGAGGTGCGCAAGCGCGTGCTCCGGCTGCGCGAAGAAATTCAGGAAGATGACCGCCGGAGGGCGGCGGCGGCGAAGCCTTAGTGGCCCAGCCTCCCGGGAGTTCGGGAAGCTGTGCTACTTGCGGGCGAATTGCGCTGGAGGTACGGCCAGCGCCTCTTTCAACACCGCATCGAGTTGCCGCTTCACCCCTGCCGCCTGGCTTCCCAGGCGGACTTCGCTGGCTGCGCGCATCCCGGTAATCGAAACCTGCTGCGGGCCCTGCACCTTCGCGGCGGAGAGCAGTTCTTCCGCGTGCAGGAAGCAGGCATAGGCGAGGCGTTCGGGAAGTCCGCCGGCGCTCAGGAGCTGCCCGTACTCGGCCCAATCGTCCGCCACCGCGGCGCGGTCCGTTACGGAAGCATCCAGCGCGAGCGCCTGTTGAAAGAACGCGGCGGCGCGCTGCGGGCGATTCTGGTCGGCCTCGAGTTCGGCGCGATGCACCAGCGCCTGGCTTTCGAGCGCCGGGTCCTTTTCCTTTTCCGCCAGGTGGATGGCCACGTCGTAGCCCAGGGCCGCCTCGCTCACGCGGCCGGCGCGGGCGTCCGCGTCCGCCACTTTTATCTGCGCCGCCAGTTGGTGTTTCACGTCGCCGGCGTGCTCGGCAGGCCGCGCAGCCACCACGCGCAGATAGGCGCGGTAATGGCGCGCCGCTGCTTCCGCTTCGCCGCGCTGGGTGAGCGCATCGGCCAGGTAGAGCTCCGCATTGCCCTGCCAGGGGTCGGCCGCAATCGCGCGGCGCCAATCGTCCATCGCTTCGTCCGGCCGCCCCAGCTTCTGCGCCAGCAGGCCGCTGTTGATGAGCGCCTCGACGTCTTTGGGATAGCCCGAGAGGAGGTCGCGATACACACGTTCGGCATCCTGGTAGCGTCCCGCGGTAGCCAGCGCGCGCGCCAGGGAGTGCCGCAGGGGCCGGCTCTGAGGATTTAATTGCACGGCCTTGACCAGCGCAACCACCGCATCGGAAGGATCGCCGGCCTTCTGATTGAGACGGGCGATGCGCCCGAGGAGGTTGCTGTCGTACGGATTCAACTTGGCCGCGCGATTTAGCGCCACGGGGCCGCCCTCCACGGACGCCCAGTAGTAGCGCGCCTGGTCCATCAGGCCCCAGCCGAGCAAAAGCAGGGCCACGCCCACGCGAGCCCAGTGCGCTCCGCGCGTGCTGCCGGCAAGCCAGCGTAAGCCCTCCAGCACGCTGCGGCGGGCCGCAGGGGCGGCGGGCGCCGCGGCCGCCGCTTTGTCTCCGGAACCGATCAGCAATGCGGCGATGCGCGAATCGCGCAGCTTCCAGATGGCCCCATCGAGAATGAAGTGGTGGATGTTGACCAGCGCGGTAAAGGTCAGGAAGCTGGTGACGAAATCCTTGTGCAGCACGCGGCTGACGATCCAGGGCACGGGAACGAACAGCGCGATGCCCCCCGCGATGAGCGTGGCGAAATAACTGGTGAAACGCCAGTCCAATTGTCCCGCGGCGCGCGACTCCCGCCTCTGGTAATAGCTGGTAATCCACAAATACTGGGTGGAGTGGAGCACGGCAAGCATCCCGGTGCTGTAGCGCGTCTGCTGCGCCTCGAGCCGTGAACTGAGCTCCAGTCCCACGAACACCACAAACCACATGAACTGCGAGAGGAACAGAATGGTGGGTCCGGCCATCTCCCGCCAGGAGGGAGCGCGGCGGGCAAACCGCGTGAGCGCCCAGCCCCCGGCAAACACGAAAAAGAGGGCCAGGGCAATCTTGGGCCACAGCACCCAGCGCGCCGGCAGCCCAAGGGAGAGAATCATGTCGTCGGTGGAAACGCCGGTGTGAAAATTGAGCATCAGCAGGACGTAGGAAGCGATGAAGGCGGCGTACAGCGCCTGGCGCTCGCGTTTCTCCGGCGACAGGCCGTTGCGCCGGGCGAACATCATCAGCAGGCCGAAGTTCTGGCCGGAGTAATGCCACGGGCTCCAGCAAATGTAGAGGGTAAAGACCCATGGGAGCAGGACGGGCCAGGCGACGGTGAAGGCTCCGGTAAGCGCCAGCAGCACGGCGATGTGCAAGGTAAAGATGCGGTATTTCTCGAACTGCTCCCGCGTGTGGTAGGCGCGGTAGACCGTGGCCATGAAGTGGGGGTAGTTGAAGATCAGCGCCAGGAAATAGAAGGCAAACGACCACTGCAGGGTATGCGATTTGGTGGCCACATAGGCCACCACCAGCAGCGGCGCGGACCATCCTCCGCAGCCGATCAGCAGGTCGGGCCAGGGGCCCCAGATCCAGAGAGCACCGGGACGTGCGCCCGCCTGGGAGGAGGGAAGAGAAGCAGAAGAGAGCGGTTGGGTGGTGGCCGTCATCGCAAATTACAAAATCTTATCCTCGCTTGCTTAGCGCAAATCTTCAAGCCCAGAGTAGGCAGCGCGAACGCGATCCGCACCGCTTGAAAGGCCGAACCACGCCATTACCAAAGGCCGGCCCGAAGGAGGAAGCGGCGCGCCTGCTCGTACTCGCGGAAGCGTTTTTCCGCGCGGCGGAATTCCGGAGTGTGCAGCCCGAGATGGCAGCGGCTGCGCGCCGCGTCAAGGATCGTCCCCGTGACCCGCAGGCTGCGCGGGGCGGCGCGCTCCAGGTGCAGCATCTCGTGATAGACCACGTAGCTCACCGCGTGCTCCGGCACTGCGTCACGGTCCAGGCGGCGGTTGATTACGATGTGCGCCAGGCCGGGATCGAAGACGCCCAGTTGGCGCTTCCACGCCTGGCTGCTCCAGCCGATGTCGGTCGCCGGGAGGCGGCCGGCGAAATATTCCTCGTTCAACCGGTGGAAGATCGCCTCCAGGTTATGCGCGCGGCCCTGCGCGCCGGTGTGACTGCGGCGTCCGCGGCGCCTGCGCAGGCGCTCCATGCGCCGGTGCACCGTGGCGCTCACCGCGAATCGCCGATAAACCTCCGCGAGCCCGTGAGGCAGGCGCAGGCGGTACATCTTCGCCAGCAGGATGGCCGCGGCCGCTTCGAGCACTTCCAGAGGCGCGTCCCGCAACAGATCCGACAGCCGGGCCTCAGCGCGCTCATCGCGCAGGCGAATGGTGTGGCTCAGGCTGGCGTAAGGATAAAAGACAACCTCGAAGTGCGGCGCGCGGCCCTGGCAGCCCAGCCGCGCAAACATGCGCTGGAAGATCGCCGCGCCCCCGGAGAAGGCAATCGCCCGGCGCGCGGAGCCGGACGAAGCGCTTGCCGGGCCGCGGGGGCTCACGATGGCCTCCTGCGCTCCGGAGCCGCGGAGATTTCCTTGGCCACATCCTCGGCGGTTTTGGCGGCATCCTGGGTGGCCTGGATGGCGTCCTCCAGGTCCGCCTTGAACTCGGCCAGTTGCGGCGCCTCGCGCAACTCCTGCAGCTTGGGCAGGAATTCCTTGGTGCGCTTGTCCAGCTCCTTCACGCCTGGGCGCAGGTTTTCCTGTTTTTCCAGGCCGCCTTCCAGCGCGTCTGCGCCGTCATCCACGCAGCCGGTGTAAGCGTTGATCAGGCCGGCCATGCGCTCGCGCCAGGGACGGTCTTTTTCCTTGCGCTGCAATTCGTAATCGATTTTGCGCAGGCGGTCCGCGGCAAAGTTCAGGAACAGCTTTACGCGGTCGGACACGGTGGGAGCATCGCGGATCTGATCGGCCTCCGCCGGGCTCAGGTAATCCTTCTTGAAGCCCTGCGGCGCGGCAGCAGTTGCGGCGCGCGGCGGCAGGCTGGCGGCCGCGAGCACACTCAGAACGACCAGGGGCGCGGCACCCCGCAGCGCGATTCTGGGAATGGAGCCGGTTCTCATGCTTGCCTCCCGCGCACGCTCAACTTTGTGGATGCGGCTGCGAGGAAGAAGGTGGTGTCCGGCCGCCTTCACGTTTGCTGGGGAAGAGGGCCTTCACCAGCCGGTCGTCCAGTTGCGCGAGGTCGCGCTGCGGCCCCAGCAACGGGTCGCGGTCTTCGAGCGGCAGCGCGAAGACGATATCGTTCACCACGTGCAGCGATTGCCGCAAATGCATCTCCAGCTCGCGGTAGCCCCCGGGCTGCTTGTCCGCATCGCGGCCCGCGGCTTCCAATCCGGCGAAGGCCGCGGTCGCGCCGTCGCGGTATTCCACCAGCAGCGGCAGGACCCGGCCGTATTCATCGGCTTGAATCTGCTTGCGCATCTCCGCCAGCAATGCACTGCCCAGCTTGGGGAACAGCTTGGCGCGCTTCACCGGGTCCTTGTGCCGCTGAAATTCCGCGCGCAGGGTGGCCAGCGACTCCTGGGCGGCAGCGGCATGCGGCCAGGCAGCAACTAGCAGCGCGGCGATCAGAGCAAAACTCGCCGCGCGAACCGGCGGGAAGAGGGACGCCATCCGACCCATGGTTTCCACTTGCGGCGATAATCGTAGCAGAAATCGAGCAGCACAGGCTTCCGCCTGTGCTAGCGGTTCGTGCGCTTCTCTCCGTTGGGTTGAAGGATGCGCTGGAGGAACTGCCCGGTGTAAGACTGCGCGTTGCGGGCCACCTGTTCCGGCGCGCCCGCGGCTACCACGCGCCCGCCCTGCTCGCCGCCTTCGGGGCCGAGGTCGATCACCCAATCCGCGGACTTGATCACGTCCAGGTTGTGCTCGATCACCAGCAGGGAGGCGCCGCTCTCCAGTAATTTGCGCAAGGCCGCCAGCAGCTTCTGGATATCGTCAAAGTGCAGGCCGGTGGTGGGTTCGTCCAGGATGTACAGCACGCCCTCATTGCTTTCCAGCGTGAGATGCGCGGCCAGCTTCAGGCGCTGGGCTTCGCCTCCGGAGAGCGTGGTGGCGGATTGCCCCAGGCGCAGGTAGCCCAGTCCCACTTCGTCCAGCACGCGCAGTTTGGCCACTACGCGGGGCACCGCGGAGAAAAACGCCAGTGCTTCGCGCACGGTGAGTTGCAGCACCTCGTGGATATTTTTCTCGCGGTAGCGCACTTCCAGCACGCTGGATTTGAAGCGCGTGCCGCGACACTCCTCGCACACCAGCTCCACATCCGCCAGGAACTGCATCTCCACGGTCACCGTGCCGTCGCCCTCGCAGGCCTCGCAGCGCCCGCCGGGAATGTTGAAGGAAAAGCTGCCGGCGGAAAGTCCGCGGCGCTGCGCTTCCGGAGTGGAGGCGAACACGTCGCGGATGGCGTCGAACGCTTTCAGATACGTGGCGGGATTCGAGCGCGGGGTGCGCCCGATGGGTGATTGGTCCACCAGCACGAAATCGCGAAGCAGATGATCCCCTTCCAGCTTGGCGCAGAACTCGCTGATGGGCCGCCCCGCGCGCCGCGCTTCCAGCGCCTTCCAGATCACCTCATGCACCAGGGTGGATTTTCCCGAGCCGGATACGCCGGTAACACAGGTGAGCATGCTCAGCGGGATGGCCAAATCAATATTCCGGAGATTGTGGCTGCGCGCCCCGTAGACGCGCAGGAAGCGCCCGGATGGTTTCCGGCGCACCGTGGGCACCGGGACGCGGGCCTCGCCGGTCAGGTAGCGCGCCGTCAGGCTGCCGTTGCGGGAGGGGCCCAGCAGTTGCTCGCGCGTGCCGGCGAACATCAGCCGCCCGCCGTTTTCGCCGGCGCCGGGGCCCAGGTCGAGCACGTGATCCGCGGAGAGGATCAGATCGCGGTCGTGTTCCACCACCAGAATGGTGTTGCCCAGGTCGCGCAGCGTCCTGAGGATCTCAATCAGGCGGTGGGTATCCCGCGGATGCAGTCCGATGGAGGGCTCATCCAGGATGTACAGCGCGCCCACCAGGCGCGAGCCGAGCGAAGTGGCCAGTTGGATGCGCTGGGCTTCTCCTCCGGAAAGCGTCGAGGTGAGCCGGTCCAGGGTGATGTAATCGAGCCCCGCTTCGTCGAGAAAGCGCAGGCGCTGGTTCACCTCGTCCAGAATTTTCTGGGCAATGCGGACTTCGGCCGCGCCCAGCGCCACGCGTAAGAAAAAATCGCGGGCCTGGGCCACGGTCATGGCGCAGACCTCGGTGATGGCCCGCCCTTCGATTTTCACCGCGCGCGCTTCCGGCCGCAGACGCGTGCCCTGGCAATCCGGGCAGGTGGCGTAACCGCGGTAGCGGCTCAGGAAGACGCGCACATGCAGCTTGTATTTCTTCCGTTCCAGCCAGGCAAAGAAGCCTTTCACTCCGGGATATTCCCGCCCGCCAGCCTCCCCTTCGACCACCATCTCCTGCTGCCGGGAAGAAAGGTCGCGGTAGGGAATATCCATGGGAATACCCTTGCCTTTGGCGTACCGCTTCAGTTCCATGAACGGCTGGCGGTAACGCGGCTTGGTCCACGGCTCGATCGCCCCTTCGTTCAGTGTTTTGCTCTTGTCGGGGATCACCAGATCGAGGTCGAAGTCGATCGTGTTGCCGAACCCCTGGCAACGCGGGCAGGCCCCATAGGGGTTGTTGAAGCTGAACAGGCGCGGCTCCGGCTCCTGATAGACGAGGCTGCAACGCTTGCACTCGAAGCGCTCGTTGTAAATCAACCGTTCGCCTGTGGGCGGCGCCGGTGCCTCTGCACCTTCCGGCGGAAACTCCAGAATCACCTCGCCGCGCCCTTCCCGGTAACAGAGCTCGATGCCGTCAATCAGCCGCGAGCGCACCTCCGGGGAGCTACTCAGCCGATCGGCAACCACGTAAACCGGCTTTGAGAAATCGACATCGAGCAGCTCTTCCGGGGTGGTGAATTCGTAGACCCGCCCCGCCTGGTAAAGGCGGTTGAAGCCGCGTTTGCGCAGTTCGGCGAGCGCACGCTGCAGCTCTTCCTTGGCAGGCTTGGCAGGAG
>OCOJ01033412.1_pt4 | contig 19699 bp, 18 predicted proteins | sample 1539251 | NCBI WGS metagenome assembly OCOJ01 (sample SAMN01911457, study PRJEB22624) | soil metagenome | biome: Soil | place: Malaysia | collected 2012-04-30 | depth RA_metagenome m | reverse complement strand
CAAAGTGCGCAGAAAGTACGGTTGGTCTCCGTGGCCTGTGTATTGTCTCTGGCCGTGCTTAGTTGGAGGTATCGTGTGCCTCGTATTTGGTTCGTTCCGACTGTAGGGGCGGCTCAAATGCTTCGATGCTTCGTTTGTGCCTGATTAACGCGCTTACCATACATGTGTAATCGCTAACACAAAACGCGGGACGCTATTTGCTCAATTCCGGATATCGGAAGCAAGAAACGAGATGATCGTTGACCATGCCGACGGCTTGCATGAAGGCGTAGCAGATTGTGGAGCCGACGAAACGGAAGTGGCGCTTCTGCAAGTCTTTGCTCATGGCATCGGATTCCGGCGTTCTTGCGGGCACGCGCTTGTGGGTCTTCCAGGCATTTTGTTTCGGACGGCCGTCCACAAATCGCCAGATGTAGCTGTCGAAGGATCCAAATTCGTCCTGCACGTTCAGAAACTCGCGCGCATTAGAGATGCTGGCATCAATCTTCAGCTTGTTGCGGATGATACCGGGATCGGCGAGCAACGCGCGAACTTTTCGTTTGTCGTAGCGGGCCACTTTTTCGGGGACAAAGCCATCAAAAACTTCGCGATATCGTGCCCGCTTCTTCAAAATCGTGTCCCAGCTCAAGCCCGCCTGCGCTCCCTCGAGCATCAGAAACTCGAATAGCTTGCGCTCCTCGTGCACTGGCACACCCCATTCTTCGTCGTGATAGCGAATGCTCCATTCATTGCTGGCCCNAGTGACAGCGAATCAGGGGAGTGGTTTCGGATTGCATTTCGCGGCTCTTGTCCTTGCTCACAGGATTTGTTCAATCTACGTCTTGCGCGCAACAAAAGTGCTGTTGCCGTAGCTTTTTCGAAAGATCTGGGCAGTTTCGATTAGCGGCCACAGCATCCTGTCAATCACTGATAAGGGCGAATAAGCAGCATACCGCAGCGAGGCCACAATTCCCGACGGCAAGCCGTGAAGCCGCCGGAACTCCTTGCTGGTTAGGGGCACATCCCGGAAAGTATAGGTCCGGCCGAAAATCCTGGTCCGTAGCGTGAAGCCCAGCCAATTGTACGGCGCCACTTTGTAAATGCGTCGATCATTGTCTTCGTTGACCATGGTGAAGCCTGTTTCACTCAAGTACCGGTTCACAGTTTCTCTGGTGTAGAAGTACAAGTGGCGCGGAACGTCTTCGCAGAAGAGATGCCGGGAAGCAACACTTGCAAAATTGGGGACCAGAAATACGAACAGTCCGCCGCTCTTGAGCACTTTTGCGACTTTGCGGAAATAGGCCATCGGATCGTGCACATGCTCAAGAACGGCCCAAGCTGTCACAGCGTCGTAGGCCGGCTCATCCACGGGGATGTTCTGAAACTCTTGCCTGTAAACCTGAAACTCTGTGATCTGCCGGGCGGCATCGGAAATCTCCACTCCTTCGACGTGCCAGCCGCGCGCGGCCATGAAGCGGGGAAAGTCTCCCGTCGCGCAGCCCAGGTCCAACAAGTTCTTCGGGCTGGGAGTGTTCCCCAATTCATTCAAGTAGCGCGCTTGCGTGGTGAACCGGCGACGCAGATAACGCTCATTGCTCTCCCCTGGAGGCTTCTGAAAATACACGGCTGGATAGTACTTGTGCATCTCGGAAATTGTGGGCCGAGGATTCACGAATCCCAGGCCGCATCGGTCACATTCGACGACAACAAACGATTCTTCGCGGAAGAAACGGCGGTCCGGCATCTCATACACTGGCGTGTAAAGTTCCGAACCGCACAAGTTGCATGAGACAGTCTCCAAGAGGACCTCTTAGGGAGATTTTTCAGGTACGCGCTGAGTCTGTGGCGGCTGCCAAATGTAGTACCTCGTTGCGCCGATCTTTTGCCAGCCTTGCATTGAGTCGGCTACCGCGGCGTCTTTTGTGATTATGGCCTCGGCGCCCACCTGCACAAATTTGTCAAAAATTTCGCTCTTCTTTTCTGCATCCGCAGCTATGAACTCAGACTGGTCCTTCGCGGGAATCTCCGCGACAATTCGAACGCCCGCCAAGTGGGCCCAGTACGCATCAAGTCCTGACCCGATCGACCCCACCTGACTACAGGGGGTAATTCCGATCTGGCGCAATACTACTGCAACTTCCCACGGCTCATAGGGCTTGTTGACGATGGCATCTTTCAAGTCGCGGGCCGCGAACCAAGCTACTGCAAGTGCCGGTGCGAGAATCGAGACCGCGAGCGCGAATTTCGCGCGCGCATTTTCCCTGCTCTCTGGAACGCGCGCGCTGGAAAGAATCCACATCAGCAGTATCAGCACGAAAGCGCTGACGTACCTCTGCTCGACTAGAACGAGGGCATACATGGCAAGCGCGGCCAATGAAGGCAGCCAGACAAGCCACAGTTCTCGCGCTCCCCATTCCCACTTTCCTGCTTTGCCCTTCCAGAAAAAAAGCGCGATCAAGAGCGCCCATAGCGCCCCAGTTCTCGAAAACATTTTTAGATAGCGGCCTGCGGAGCTGTACAGCACGCGAAGCTGTCCTTTGAGGGAGAAGTGCGGTGTTATTCCTTCATACCAATAGGAGGGGTCGTACCAGGGTGGATAGCTGGCTAGAATCGGCCGGGCAAACTCGTAGATCGCGGGATCAGAGAAAATCTTTCGAGTCGGATGCGCGGGAATTCCAGTGCCGGGCGGCTCTCCTTGCCAATGCGTGAGCCATGTTGCCCGGTTCACGTACTCGGCATACGCGATCTTTCCGCTGTCGCCAAACGTTGGACGATGCTTTTCTTTGGAAAGCGCGACGATTAGCGGCGCAGAGATTGCCAGAAAGACTATCGAGGCAAGGGTCGCCTGCACCAGCGCTCTTGAAACCGAGGCCTTCGTTTTCAACTGGAGCAGAAATGCTGACCCCAGGAAAACAAACCCGACTAGCAACATCGCGGTCTTGGCCAGATACCCGACCCCGAGGACTGCACCGAGCGCAAGAAACAAGAGAGCATTCCCTTCGTCGGCTTGCATTCGAAGAAGCATAGCCGTGGCCAGATAGACCAGCGCGGCCACAATCATGTCAGGAGTCGTCATCGCCGGCGTCAGCCACACCTGGCTGGCCCACAGAAACAGCACGTATCCCAACACCCAGAGAGTCTTCTCGGGAAGGGGCTGCAACTCTCCCGCTGGCGCATCTGTTCTGCCCCGCGCGGCAATAAGCTCTTTTAGAAAAGCTTCGAAGCAAAGAAGACTGGTGAGAAAAAGAACAACATTCAGGCCGTGGACATATGTGAATTCCCAATGGATGGCGGGGTGAAAGATTCGGAAGACAATGCTAAGCAGAAACGGATAGAAGGGACTCCAATACCCGTTGACCAGAGCGTGGAGGCCGTTCCGAGCAGTGGCTTCCGCGATTTCAATGTAGGAAATAGCGTCGGGAGTGACGTCATTGCGATGCGCCCAGACTTGCAGGAGACCCAAAGCAATCGCTACGCACCAAAAAAGCTTTCGAAAGGGTGGCGGCTGGTCGGAGGGACCAACGCAGGGGGAAGAGTCCGGCTGTTCCGCTTGCACGCGTCCCAGTCGAATCACCCTTCCTCCGTCCGATTTGTTTTCGCTTTTAACTCGGGAGATTAGGCCGCGTTACGACAAAACTCTGTCCAGCACTTTGGTGATTTGATCCTTGGGGACGGCACCCACAATCTGTTCGACGACTTGACCGTTCTTGAAGACGAGCAGAGTGGGGATTCCGCGGATGTTGTAACGGCTGGCGGAATTCATTGCTTCATCGACGTTGAGCTTCACCACCTTGAGCCTGCCGGCGTAATCGTGAGCGATCTCGGCGACCGTGGGCGCCAGCATGTGGCAAGGACGGCACCACTCGGCCCAAAAGTCGACCATGACCGGCTGCGAATTGCTGGCGGTAAGCACTTCCGCCTCGAAATTACTGTCCGTCGCCGCCTGAATATTTGTCACCGCTTGGGTATTATCAGCCATGTTCTTTGTCCTTAACAGCTTGCCGCTAAGGCTGCTGTTTTGTTTTCCTTAACCAGGTTAATTAGATGTTGCTACAGGCATTTGGTTTCTCGGAGCCACCGTGCCGCTGCGAAGGGCGCGTGCCGCTTCGTAAACCTTGCCATACTCGGCAGCAGGGCCTTTCCAAGAAAAGTCTTTGGCCATGCCATTCATTTGGATGCGCCGCCAAATGCGTTCGTCAGTGTAATGATGAAGCGCCTGACGAACCGCGTACATCATGGCCGCGCCAGAATACTCGACAAACTTGAAGCCGGTTCCCGTGCCATGCTCCAAATCGAACGGCTCGATGGAATCGTCCAAGCCGCCTGTAGCCCTGACAACTGGCACCGTACCATACTTCAAGCTGTACATTTGATTCAAGCCGCTCGGCTCGTAGCGTGACGGCATAAGAAACATATCGGCGCCGGCTTCGATTTTGTGAGCAATTTCGTTGTCGTAGGCGATTTTGACGCCAACGCGGCCGGGATAGGCATTGGCCAGTGCCAGGAACAGGTCCTCATATTTTTTCTCGCCGGTGCCAATCGCGATGAGCACGAGATCTTCTTTCATCAATTCGTGCGCCTTTTCGGCGATCAAGTCGAACCCTTTTTGATCGACAAAGCGTGAAACAATGCCGATGACTGGGCGGCCCGAGTGTTCTGGCGGCAAGCCGAATAACTCGAGCAGAGCTTGTTTGCAAACCTGCTTCCCGCTCATATCTTTCAAGGAGTATTTCATGGCGATGAATTTGTCGCGGTCGGGGCTCCAAGCGGAATAGTCGACACCGTTGAGAATGCCGACCAGGCGGTCGGCGCGAGAGCGGACCACGCCGTCCAAGCCGTGCCCATAGTCGGGCGTTTGAATNGCGAGAGCGGACCACGCCGTCCAAGCCGTGCCCATAGTCGGGCGTCTGAATTTCCTGGGCGTACTTCCTGCTGACACTGGTCAGGTAATCGGAAAAAACTAAGCCGCCTTTCAAAAAATTGACCTTGCCAAAAAATTCCATTCCGGCGGGATGATAAACGACCGGAGGAATTCCGGCGCGTTCGAGCACGTCGCGCGGGAAAAGGCCGTGGTAGCCCATATTGTGAATGGTGAAGACGAGGGGAATGTCCTTGACGAGCGGATCATCTGAATAAGAGGTGCGCAACAGCACCGGAACGAGCGCCGTTTGCCAATCGTGGCAATGAATCACGTCGGGGGGCCAGATGTGTTTGGCGATTTCGATGGCGGCGCGAGAAAACTCGCTAAAGCGTTCGGCATTGTCGGCAAAATCGCCCGCAGCGTTGCCGTACAAGCCATCGCGGTCGAAGAAGCCGGGGTCGTCGACGAAAAAGTATCGAACGCCGTTAAGAAGGGCGCCGTCAGCGACGGCAGGAAAGCGCAAGCGTGGTCCCAGGGGAATGGTGAGGCTGGGCATCACCTCGGCGGTTGTTCTTGTTCCATGATAGCGCGGCAGAACCACGGCGACTTCGCGACCCTGTGCCGCCAGCGCCTTCGGCAACGCTTCGATCACGTCCGCCAGGCCGCCGGTCTTCGAAAATGGCAGACCTTCCGAGGCTACGAAAAGAATCCGCAATTTTTTCTCTTTGCTCGCTTTTGTCGCGCGCCGCGAAGTTTTTCTCTTCGGCTGAACCACGGGATTCGCCGCAAGACGCCGCATTATTTTACGCTACTGTGCGAGCATCCCGCTGTGAAATTGAAATTAAGTGGGGGGCCTTCCTGCTACACTTGCCCCGCATGGCTCGTCAGCGCCTCGGACAACATTTCCTGGTGGACGCGGGGTGGCGCGAGAAGATTGCGCGTGCCATCCACGCTTCGCCGCATGCTATCGCTCGCTCTTCCACAGCAACTGGTGAAGCAGGATTCTGTTGGATCGAGATTGGCGCGGGCCATGGAGAGATGACGGAGATTCTTGCCGCTGGCGGCATGCCGGTCTACGCGATCGAGCTGGACACCCGGCTCGTCGAGGGCCTCCGCCGCTTGGCCTTGAAACATTCGAATCTAACCATAGTTGCAGGCGACGTATTGAAAGCGGATCTTGGGGCGATTGCCGCTGGGCGCCGCGCGCGCGTCTATGGAAATCTTCCTTATTACATTACGTCGCCGATTCTGCATCATCTTTTCAGTTTCGCAAATCTCATCGACGACATTCACATGGTCATCCAGAATGAAGTCGCTCAGCGCCTCGTGGCAAAGCCTGGCACAAAGTTGTACGGATACTTGTCAGTCGTAACGCAACTCTACACGCGCCCAGACCTGGTCTTTACCATTCCCCGGGGAGCTTTCCGCCCGCCGCCGGAAGTTGGCTCCGCTCTTGTGACGCTGCGTCTGCCTGGGGAGCGTGCCGATCTGGGGATCGGCGACGAAGCAAATTTTCTGAAGTTTGTGAAGCTTTGCTTTGCGCAGAAGAGAAAAACGCTGGTCAACAACTTGAGGCCCGTGGCAAGTCCCGAGGTTGTCCGGGAGACCCTCGCCGAACTGAAGCTTCGCCCAGATTCGCGCTCTGAGCAACTTTCCGTTGCCTGCCTCACCGCTCTTCACGCCCGCCTGAGCGCGAATCGCTAAGCCCTCTTGGCTTCGCGCTTCAAGGCGGCGACGAGACGATCTGGATAGTCGCTCATGATGCCATCGACGCCCGCGGCCATCAGCAGGCGAATGTGCGCGGAGTTGTTGACCGTCCAGCAGACGACTTGCAGGTCTTTATGGTGGGCTTCCTCAATCATGGAGGGCGTAACCAAGTCGCCGCGGACAACGATTTGGCGGGCTCCAATTTCGACCGCAGCTTGCAAAGGGTCTTTCAGCTGCCCGTCGTAGAGCACCCCGGTCATGAGCGTAGGTTCGACCTTTCTTAAGCTGGCCAGAACTGCAGGGTCAAAGGAAATGACGACCGCGCGAGCGATTTCTCCGGATTCGCGCAATGCTCCAACCAAGGCATGTTCGCCTCCCCAGGAGCCTGCGGGTTTCAGCTCGAGATAGAATACGACGTCGTTCTTCTTGGAAAACTCGAGAATTTCTTCCAGCGTAGGAATTCGCTCTCCGGCGAACTCACTGCCGAACCAGGAGCCCGCATCCAGCTTTCGTAAGGCGGCTAGCGTTTGCTCGTGCACTGTGCCCTTTCCATTTGTGGTGCGATCTACGGAATCATCGTGAATGGCCACAAAGCGGGCGTCGCGCGAGAGTTGCAAATCGGTTTCGATGAACGTCGCCCCGAGAGCGACTGCTTTCCTAAACGCGGCCAGGGTGTTTTCCGGGGCGTGTCCGGAAGCACCGCGATGCGCGATTATAAGCACTTCGATTGTCTCCCCTTTGCATTTCTCGCGCGGCTGCCACCGCTCTTTCAGCGAGATCCCGGGATCCTATGCGTCCGCGTTGCAGGTGATCTTGGTCTTAAGTATGCTAGCGCCCGCACTTCTCTCTTGCGTGCCAATCCCCAAGCTTGATTCTAACCGACCGGAGTCAATATTACGTCTCTCGAGGAGGAAATCATGAGGAAGGATTCTCGGTTCATGTTCGCAGTCCTCGTACTCGCTGCTACCGCCGCCCTCGATTCCTCTGGCTACGCCTCTCGGTCGCTGAGGTCGAGTTCTCAGCGGAACGAGGCAAAATACGAGGCGAGGCTGGCGAAAGAAGTGAGGCATGAGCTTCTCCTGCTGCCGTACTACAGCGTGTTCGACAATTTAGCATTCAAAGTGGAGGGGGATAAGGTCATTCTGGAAGGGCAGGTGGTTCTGCCAACGTTGAAATCCGACGCGGAAGCAGCAGTAAAGAGTGTCGAAGGTGTGGCCAAGGTGGTGAACAACATTGAGGTTCTTCCGGTATCGCCGATGGACGATCAGTTGCGGCGCGCGGTGTATCACGCGATTTATGGTGAGCCGGCCTTGTTCAGGTACGGGTTCCAGGCCATGCCATCGATTCACATCATCGTGAAAAACGGCAATGTGACGGTGGAAGGTGTCGTGGACAGCGAGTCCGACAAAAACCTGGCTAACCTTCGCGCGAGCCAGGTCCCGAATGTTTTCAGCGTGAAGAACAACTTAGTCGTCGCCGGAAACCGAAAATGATCTTTTGAGGGATTCCTCTCAGCCGGGTTTAGCGTGAGTTGCCATTCGTTCCAACGAGAAGACCTTGCGACCTCAGGATTCTGCGAACTTTCTTTGGTGAGACCGATAGCTTTGCGGCTACTCGAGCCACCTTGCATCCTTCGCGCCTCCAAACCTTCGGAATCACGATGGCTGCAAATTCTTCGCTGACCTCTTGAAACGTCTTGTGGCCCACAATTCCCTGCGACCATTCCCGCAGCGTGGAGTTGATGCTGCCCACGCCGCGCAGCTTTTTTCTGAGCTCTTGCAATTCCCGGTGAACGTAGTCGTGGCTCGCGGGATTCAGCAGAGCGGCAGCATCGTCGGCGCATTTGCGCGCGGCTTCGAAATCGCCCGAGTAATCCAGGCACAAGGCCAGGCCGAGGGCGATGTGCGCCTTGGCGATCAGGCGGCGGTTCTGCGTGTTCAGCGCGAAGGCCACCGCTTCGCGCGCATACTCGCAGGCTAATTGCGTGGAAGAAGTGCCGCTGCTGCCCTCTTCAACCTGCTCCTCGAACTTCACGCATTCCGCGGCGGATTGCAGAATTCTCGCGCGGCTCTTGAGCACGCTGTCCTTCTTCTCTCCGCCGAGGCTGAAAGCGGTCGCACCTACCTCGGCGGCACGCTGCAGCTCGCCTTCGTCCAGGTAGAGATAACCATAGGTGATGGAAACGTTTCCGTTGCCGCGGTGGTCATCGTACCGGTTATAGATTTCGCGAGCCTGGACCAAGTGCTCGAAAGCTTCTGCGCGCAGCCGGCTCAGCTTTTCTCTGTCCTGCGTCTTTCGCGCGCCCTTTGCCAATCCCTCGCCCGATTTTTTCCTTCGTAGCCTAGCGGCATCCAGATCCAGCTTTTCGCGAAGCTGGAGCGCGAGCAAGCGTTTGACAAAGGCAATGTTTACGTAGGAGCGCGCGAGATTCCTGTTGTAGGGGTCGCGCTTTCGATAGAGCTCAATGGCCTGTCCGAAGCGGACAAGCGCTTGATCGTAATTTCCGAGTCTCCGGCTGATGCGGCCGTAGGCTGAGCTGATGTTTCCGAGGGTTACGTAATCGTCGGTTTCTGAGAGGGCGCTTTCGGCTTCGCCCAGAATTTTCGCGGCCTCGTCCGGCTGGCCTTCTTGAAAAGCAATCCATCCTTCGAGCACGCGCATGACTGCAGCCATTTGGGGATAGCCAAGTTGCAGCGCAAGCTCGCGGGCCTTGGCAACGTAGCCTAAAGCGTCGTCGTAGCGGCCTTGACGCCGCAAGCACCGCCCGGTCCAGAAATAGGCGATGGAAATGATCTGTTTATCTTGGATTTCCTCCTGCAGCGCCACCACGTTCTGAAAGCGGCGGATGGCGGCCGCAAAGTCCTCCTGGGACATCGCCACCTGGCCTTCAGCCATCTGGAGGTGAACGAATTCGAGCAGAGGGAGCTGCTCGCGCGGCAAGTTGGAGAATCGCATGAGGATTTTCTTGAGCCGATCGCGGCGCGGATAGCCCATGTCCACCCACTGCGCGAGATAGCCCAAGAGAACGGCGCCGCCGACGAGGTCGGGCGAGGCAGAATCCACAGTTTCGCGGTGGGCCTCCAGGCATTCGAATCCACGTTCGATGCGGCGCCAGACGATGTTGTCGCGGAGCTGCTCGAGAAGCTTCTCGGGGACCTTGTCCGAGTGGTTCGCGTTCTGTTTCTTATTTGCAGAAGACATAGATTTCGTTGGCCTTTGGCCTGGCGCGCCGCTTGTTGAGCTTCTGCAGGGCTATTGCAGGCCCGATCTGACCACTCGTCCGATTCGGACTACCTATTTTGACTCGGTTTTGCGTTTGAAGTCTACTTATTCGAGACCAGGGTGCTTCCCGCGCAGCGGTTTGTTCCCAACAGAGGTGAATGCGCAGCCATGGCAACTGCAACAGCACAAACGGGAGTTTTTGAGGGGCCGCTGCCCTTCGCGAATCGAATCGTGCCGGTTAACGCCGCGCCGCCCGAGTTCGACCCAGCGCGCGATCTGCCCAAAGGGTTTCTTGAGTTTCTTGCGCCGCTTCATGCAGCCCTCACGCTGCGGCAGCGGGCCCTCATCGCGCGACGCGAGACTGCTCTTGCTGATGCGCACGCCGGAAAGCTTCCGAATTACCTGCCGCCTTCGGTGGCGACGACGAATTCGTGGCGCATTGAGCTGCCGGCCTGGTGCGCGGACCAGCGGAACCAGATGACCGGTCCTGCCGATGATGCGGAGTTGGTCGTGAAGATGCTCAATTCCGGCGCACCGGGGGTCATGCTTGATCTGGAAGACTCAACTGCAAACACCTGGGAACACAACGTACAGGGGATACGGAACATCCTGGAGGCGCTTGCGGGCCGCCTCACTTACTTCGACAAAAAGCGGAATAAAACCATCGGGATTCAGCCGAGCACGACCGTGATTTTCACGCGTCCGCGCGGACTGCATCTTCACCAGGGGGGAGTTCTGCCCGGCGAGTTGCTCCCGGCATCGCTCTTCGATGTGGCCATGGTGGCGTACCAAGTGGATTTCAGCTCGCTGGGGCATCCACTGTGCATCTACATTCCGAAATCGGAGTCGGCTGACGAAGCCCTGTGGTGGCGCGATCTTTTCCAGATGATAGCGCGCGCGAAAGGGCTGCCGGCGAACGCGATCAAGTGCATGGCGCTGGTGGAGTCTCATCCGCTGGCGTTTCAGATGGAAGAGTTTGCTTGGAATTTGCGCGAGCACATTTTGGGACTGAACCTGGGCCGGTGGGATTACATGGCCAGCCTGATTCATTTTAATTTTGAAAACCCCGAGTGGGTTTTGCCGGATCGCAACACGATTCCGCACAACGTCGCGTTTTTCCAGAACTTGCGCGAGCTTATCCCAGAAACTTGCCACAAGCATGGCATGCTCGCCATCGGCGGCATGACGGCGCTGTATCCCAGCCGGGAAGACGCCGAGTTGAATGCGCGGGCGCTGAAAGTTTTGGCGGAAGACAAGAAAAATGAAGCTTCTTCGTTGATGGACGGCGCCTGGACGGGCCACCCCGATCAAAACGAAATTGCCGTTTCGCAATTTCCGACCCCGAATCAGTTGAGCGCCCGGCCGCAGAATCCAAACACGCATCCCAACCTGCGCCCGCTGCCAACGGGCGTGGGCAAGCGCACTCTGGCGGGAACCCATGCGGCCATTCGGACGGTGATCCGCTATCGCAATGGAGTTTTGAACGGCAAAGGCGCGAGCCTTCTCGACGGCTACATGGAAGACCTGGCCACGGACCGCATCTACCGGCTGATGATTGCGCAGCGGATGAATCATTCGAGCGCGGTCGAAATCGTAGATGAAGCGGGCACGCCGGTCCGGCACACTCCGGAATTGATCAGCAAGCTTTTTGACGAGGAGCTGGAGCGCCTTCTTGCCACGCCTGCAAACGGGAATGGTGCACAGGAAGCTGCCACGCTGCGGGAAGCGCGCAGGTTGAGCGAGGAAATGATTCGTCAACACGAATTTAATCCGGCTTGAAGACCGAGGGAACACAGATCTCGGCGAACTGAGAAATTTCGTTAAGGAGACGCGAGATGTCAGCACACGGAAGTAATGGAAGCAACGGGGCCAACGCCAGCGAACACAAGCATCATCACACGCACGCACCTTGGACAACGGACCCCCGCTGGTCCGGCATCCGGCGTCCTTACTCGTACTCGGATGTGCTTCGTCTGCGCGGCTCGATCCAGATTGAGTACACGCTGGCGCGGCTCGGTGCCGAGCGGCTCTGGAATCTCATGCAGACGGAGCCGTACGTTCCTGCGCTGGGCGCGATTACCGGCAACCAAGCCATGGAAATGGTGCAGGCCGGGCTGAAAGCGATTTATGGAAGCGGCTGGCAGGTGGCGGGGGACGGCAACACCGCCGGAGACGTGTATCCTGACCAATCGCTTTACCCCTGCGACTCGGCCCCGGCGCTGGTGAAGCGAATTAACCGCGCGCTGTTGCGTGCCGACCAAATCGAATCGGCAGAGGGCAAGCAGTCCGGCACGTATTGGTTTGCGCCCATCGTGGCCGACGCAGAAGCCGGGTTTGGCGGATCGCTGAACGCCTATGAACTGATGAAGGCGATGATTGAAGCGGGCGCCGCAGGCGTGCACTTCGAGGATCAGCTATCTTCTGCAAAAAAGTGCGGGCACATGGGCGGCAAGGTCGTTGTGCCAACGCGCGAATTCATTGAAAAGTTGACCGCGGCGCGGCTCGCCGCGGACGTTTGCGGCGTGCCGACGATTCTCATCGCGCGCACGGACGCCAATTCGGCAGGCCTGCTGCTTTCCGATGCCGATCCCCACGACCGCAAGTTCATTTATGGAGAGCGGACCGTCGAAGGGTTCTACCAGTTCCGGGGCGGAATCGACGCCGCGATTGCCCGCGGCCTCGCGTACGCTCCCTATGCCGACATGCTCTGGTGCGAAACCTCGACGCCGGATCTGGCCGAAGCCAAGAAATTCGCGGAGGCGATCCACGCGAAGTTCCCGGGCAAACTGCTGGCGTACAACTGCTCGCCGTCGTTCAACTGGAAGAAAAAGCTCGACGACGTGACGATTGCGAATTTCCAGCATGAACTGGGCAAAATGGGCTACAAGTTCCAGTTCGTGACGCTGGCCGGCTTCCACGCCCTGAATTTGTCTATGTTCAACCTCGCGCGGGGCTATGCACACTCCGGCATGACGGCTTACTCGAAGCTTCAGCAGGAAGAGTTCGCGGCGCAAGAACTCGGCTACCATGCCGTCACGCATCAGCGCTTTGTTGGCACCGGCTATTTCGACGAAATCACTCAGATCGTGTCGAGCGGGCATTCCTCGACCACCGCGCTAGCGGGCTCCACGGAAGAAGAGCAGTTTACAGAGCACGAGGCAACTCAAGAACCGCACAGTGCCGCCAGTGCCGCTGCTTAACTGATTCTTTCCCAAGCATGGTTTGATCGCTTGAATCGGATAGATTCATCCGTCCGTTTTGCATAACTTTGCCGTTTCATCTCGGAGCAGAGACGGCAAATGAGTGCTTCGCTGGAACAACGTATTGAGAAAGTAGACTGGAACGCGGCGGAGGAGTCGCTCTCCGCACAGGGTTATGCGGTTACGGTGCCGCTGCTCACTTCCGCCGAATGTACCTCCTTGGTTTCTCTTTATACCGATGATTCCCGCTTCCGCAGTCACATCGTGATGGAGCGCTACCGGTTCGGAATCGGCGACTACAAGTATTTCGATCATCCGCTGCCGGAGGCCGTGGCAGCGCTGCGAACGGCCGCATATCCTCACTTGGCGCCCATTGCCAACGGGTGGGCCGAGAACCTCGGCGACGAGGGTACTCGGTATCCGACGGAACATGCCGCGTTTCTGAAGATTTGTCACAAAGCTGGGCAAACCAAGCCCACGCCGCTGATGCTGCATTACGAAGCGGGAGGCTACAACTGCCTGCATCAGGATTTGTATGGCGAGGTGAGCTTCCCGCTGCAGATGGTTTTCCTATTGGGCCAGCACGGGCGCGATTGGGAGGGTGGCGAATTTATTCTGGTGGAGCAGCAGCCGCGAGCGCAATCCAAAGCGGAAGTGGTGGCCGCGGACGAAGGCCAGGCAATCATCTTTACGACGCGATACCGGCCGGTGAAAGGCTCGCGCGGCTACTATCGCGTGAATCTGCGGCACGGTGTGAGCCGCGTGCATCGTGGAAGCCGATATGCGCTGGGAATCATCTTTCACGACGCGAAGTAGCCGATTTGGGGTGCCCACTCGGCCGGTTCAGCTGCGGACTTGCCGGGAAGATCGCACCTCGTCCGGTATAATGCTGCGCATGCGAAGGCCGAAAGTTCTCGCGACGGCAATTCTCGCTGCGCTGCCCGTGGGCGAACGACGCTACCACGACGGAGCACTGGAAATTGTCCGCAATCTGCCAGAAAATGAATAGACTACAGGACAGATGAATTCTTCGGGCTCCAACTCATTTTCGGCGGGAAACAACGATTCCCCGGCGCGTGGGAAACTGATCGGGCTGCGAGTGGCGCTGCTGCGCCTCCACAAAACGCTGTTGGACATGGAGCGGCGGGAGTACGAGCGGAACAACGGACGCGTTTCCACGGGCGAGCTTTTCCGTCTGGTGATCGATCACCAGCAATTTGCCTGGCTGCATAACATCTCGGAGTTTGTGGTTCGTTTGGATGAAACGCTCAGCGGCGACTCTCCCGTTACCGATGATGACGCGCGCGTTGCCGTGGCGCTAGCCAGCAAGATGTTCGCGCCATCCGATTCCGGTGACGGCTTCCAGAAAAAGTATTTCGAAGCTATCCAACGCGAGCCCACCGTAGTGATGGAACATGCCGAGCTTGTCCGGCTTTTCAGCAATGAGCCGCCGGAAACAGCAACAAGTTGAAGCCAAAGAAACCGGCTCGCAGGTGAAGGTCCGGGGCGCTCATGCGACGCTGCGGCGATTGCAGCTTGCTGAACTCCCGCACGACACGGTGGAGCTGGCGCGTTTTTTGATCGGGAAAATCATCGTAAGGGAACTCCCCGAAGGCCGCGTCAGCGGGCGCATTGTGGAAACGGAAGCGTATCCGCCAGGGGATCCTGCCAGCCACCACTATCGCGGCCCAACTCCGCGCAACCGCTCCATGTTTTTGCGGCACGGCCACGTCTACGTGTATTTCAACTACGGCGCGCATTTTATGCTCAACATTTCGAGCGAGAAGGTAGGAGTGGGCGGCGGCGTGCTCATTCGCGCGGTCGCGCCGCTGGAAGGCGTCGAGCTGATGCAAAAGCATCGTAAGACCAAACGGCTGCTGGATCTCACGCGGGGACCGGGGCGGCTGGCGGCTGCGCTGCGAATTGACCGGCAGCTGGATGGCCTGGACCTTTTTTCGCGCGGGCCATTGTGGCTTGGGGAGCTGCGCTCAAGAAAAGGCATGGGGCGTTCCGATGGACCAGAAATTCTCGTCGCAAAGAGCGTGCGCATCGGAATCACGCGGGCGGCGGGCCAATTACTGCGATTCTATGAAAGCGGCAACCCGTTCGTCAGCGGGCCAAAACGGCTGCTTGAGAAAAACTGAGTGGTGGGCAAGGCCCCTGGCGGAGCAGAAGTTAATCCCCGCAGGCAAACCCGGGCGCAGCACTCAAGGCAGGAAACTCCTGGCTTCTGCGGCGGGTAGTGGTTTCTGCGGTTGGCGAGACTTCCGGGCGCTGGGATACGCGGCGATGAGCCGACAAAGGCTCACGCAGCCCTTCGCGCAACCTGCGATGCGCACGAAACAAGCGCAGCCGAACAGCCACCGTCGAGATGCCCAGGCGCTTGGCTACTTCCTGAGTCGAGTACTGCAAGACGTCGCGCAACAAACAGACTCGCCGCAACTCCGGCGTGAGCCGGGCGACCGCACGAGCAACCAGGAGCCGCATCTCGCGCCGCGCATACTGTTCTTCAGGATTCTCCGCGCGCGCGGCTATGTGGCTCCCAAACGTTTCTTCCGGCGCAGAACAAGGTTCTTCCAGCGAAATGAGCTTACCTTCGCGGCGTTGCCGGATGACGTCGATCGAGGCATTCGTGGTTATACGAGACACCCAAGCGTGGAGGTCGTCCTGACCGCCATCCTGCTTTTGCTGACCAGCAAATTGGTCGAGTCTAGAGAATGCTTTGAGGAGGGCTTCCTGGTGGGCATCCTCTGCATCTGCCACGCTTCCTGTAATTCGCAGCGCGCGGCGGTAGAGCCCCGGAGCGTACGGGAGCACCATCTGCGCGAAGGCCTCACCGTTGCCGCGCCTCGCTTCCGCAAGCGTCCTTCGTCTTCCCATCAAGTGCGGGGAGCCGAATGCAGCCGGGTTAAAAGAAGCTGTGTCCAGCAAAACTGTTGCCGCGCTCATATCGTGGATAGGAATGGCACCCCGAGCGCCAGCCCAGTACTAGTTGTAAGTTATTGAAAAGACAGGAGTAGTCCTCTTCACGCCAAGCTAAGGAAACGGGTGAGGCGTCCGATTGTGGGACGATTCGTTGCGTATCCGGTCATCTCAAGGGAGCTGCACGCAAAGAAAAGGTAAACTGTAACGTGCATCAAGAGAATGGAATGGCCTTCAACGGAGAAATCAAATGCGAAGAATGTTTGTAGTTGTATTCGCAGGGCTGCTAGCAATCGGATTGGCAGTGCTCGCCGGTCGCGCCCAGACCAGCGGCGCGATAGCGAGCCCGCAATTCACTCCGGAAGGAAAGTTAGTCCGCCCGGAGGGCTACCGACGTTGGGTTTACGTTTCCTCGGGATTCGGCATGAGCTACAACCCCTATGCAGGTGGAAACGGCGCTCCGGCCTTCACCAATGTGTTCGTGACTCCCGCCGCTTGTGATTATTTCCTGGCCAACGGGAAGTGGCCGGACAAAACCATGTTTGTTCTGGAAATCTATAGTTCCACTTCGCATGGCTCCATCAACAAAAGCGGGAGCTTTCAGCAGACGTTGCAAGGGCTGGACGTGGAAGTAAAAGACGAAACGCGCTTTGCGGACAAGTGGGCATATTTTGGTTTCGAGGGAGATGAGAAAGCCGCGAGCGCTACCACTCCAAGCAAGAACGATTGCTGGAAATGCCACGAAGCAAATGCCGCCGTAGAGCATTCCTTCGTGCAGTTTTACCCCGAACTGCTGAAAGTGGCGCGGGAAAAAGGGACCCTCAAACCAGGCGTGCATCTCGAATAGAAAAGCGCATTCGCAGCTAACTCGGGTGCGGTTATGGATGTATGATGCTCGCTTCGAGCGGGCATGATTCCACCACTCAACGAACAGACGGCGCTGATCACCGGCGCGGGCAGCGCCGAAGGAATCGGATTCGCGATTGCGCGGCGGTTGCATGCAGCGGGCGTGCGCTTGGCCATCACTTCAACTACTGAGCGCATCCGCGAACGGGCCCGCGAGCTCGATGCCACTGTGGGCAGCGTGCTTCCGTTTGTCGCAGACTTGACTGTGGAGAGCGAAGTCCAAAGCCTGGTGAGTTTGATTTTAGGGCTCACCGGAAGGATAGACATTCTAATCAATAATGCTGGTATGACACAGACCGGCTTGGCGTTGGAAAGCAAATTCCTTCGCGAGACCAGTTATGAGAACTGGAGAAAACAAATCGAGATTACGTTGCACACTGCATTTCTTGTGACGCGCGCTGTACTTCCCGGAATGATCCAAAGAAAATACGGCCGCATCGTAAACGTCAGCTCGGTTACCGGACCGCTCGTCAGCAATCCCGGCTCCGCCGCCTACGGCGCAGCCAAAGGCGCCATGGACGGGATGATGCGCGCCGTTGCTCTGGAAACAGCGGGCGATGGCATCACCATCAATGCGGTCGCTCCCGGCTGGATCGCGACGGCTTCCGCGACGGAACCAGAGAAAATCGCAGCACTTCGCACGCCCTTGGGCCGCGCCGGAACGCCGGACGAAGTGGCCGCAGCGGCCTGCTTCCTTGCGTCGCCTGAGGCCTCCTATATTACGGGCCAAGTTTTGGTCGTCGACGGCGGCAACATACTCCAGGAAAACAAAGCTTCTTGATCAGGCAGCCGGGTTACTTCCCGGATTGAACGTCAAAGATCACTGCTTGCCCGATTCCCCTCCCTGAGACAAACTCGTTTTCGGTTCTTGCATCCATTCGCGCCGGGCCTCTAACGGGGAGGACTTGCATGCTTGGCAGACTCTTTCGCCGATTCCTGTTTGTTTCTCTTCTAATCGTATTTGCCACGACCGCGCAAGAAGCGCCAAAGACACGGCCGCGCATTGGCGTGGCACTCGAAGGAGGCGGCGCGTTAGGGCTGGCTCACGTCGGCGTGCTCGAATGGTTCGAGGAGCATCACATCCCCGTTGACTATGTCGCCGGCACGAGCATGGGCGGCCTCGTGGGCGGCTTCTACGCCACGGGGATGAGCCCGGCTGATCTCCGAAAATTGATTGAGGGATTGGACTGGAACCAAGTCCTGCGGGGCTCGACGCCCTACGAGGACCTTTCTTTCCGGCGAAAAGAGGATCAACGCGCGTATCCGAATTCCCTGATTATCGGCCTCAAGAATGGCGTCTCACTTCCCGCAGGACTTAATGCCGGCCAGCAGATCAGCTTGCTGATCGACCACGAAACCCTCCCCTATTTCGACCTCAGTTCCTTCGATGACCTACCAGTGCCCTTTCGCTGCGTAGCCACGGACTTGGTCAGCGGCCAGCAAGTGGTCTTTCAACAAGGATCGCTAGCCGAGGCATTGCGCGCTACGATGTCGATTCCCGGCGTCTTCACGCCGGTGTACGACGGGAAACGCGTCTATGTCGACGGCGGACTCGTCAACAATCTCCCGAGCGACGTAGTGCGCCAAATGGGCGCGGACATCGTTATTGCCGTGCATTTGGAGACGCCCCCGGCTGAGCCGAAGAATCTGCAATCCATTTTCGGCGTCTTGAATCAATCGGTCCGTGTGGTGGTGGCGGAAGGAGAAATGCGCGGCATGGAGCGGGCCGACGCAATCGTCTCCGTCCCGCTCGAGGAATTCAGCACCACGGATTACGAGAAAAAGAAAACACAAGCCATCATGTCGAAAGGTTACGAAGCAGCCCTCGCGAAAGCGAAGCTGCTCGAAAGATTTGCGCTCGATGATGCGGCCTGGGCCGAATACACGTACGGCAGGGACGAACGGAAGCGCACCGCCACGCCCGTGCCACAGTTCATCCAGGTTCAGGGCACCAGCGGAGAACGCAAAGCGGACATCGAGAGATTCCTCGCCGCCTTCAAAGGCAAGCCGCTGAACTCAAAAAAGTTGCAGGACGCGCTGACGAGTCTCACCGGCGTTGGAAAATACAATTCCGTGGGCTACCGCATGACAAAGAACGACGGCCAGGACGGGTTGCTCATCGTGGTTCAGGAGAAAACGAATGCGCCTCCGACGATTCAGCCCGGGTTCGAGATGGACGGCTCAGAAAGCGGCGACGAAAAGTTCACCCTCGGCACCCGCCTAACGTTCCTCGACGCCACGGGATTCCGGTCGGAATGGCGGACGGATTTTTCCTTCGGCAACTCGTACGGAGTAGCCAGCGAGCTCTACGCGCCCATAACTGCGAAGACCCGCTGGTTCCTCGCGCCACACGCCGATGCCAGCGATACCGCATTTTACGTTTACAGGCAGAACGATCCCGTTTCGGACTACCGCATCTATCGGGCCGACGTCGGCGGAGACCTGGGATTTGCATTCAATCGCTTCAGCGAATTGCGGGCGGGCTACCAGGTCGGATACGTGAGCGCGAAGCTGCGTCTCGGCGCGCCGGAGTTCACCGCGGAAAATGGGCGCTTAGGGTCGGCGCGGCTGCGATTCTTCATCGACCACACCGACGATCCTGTCATTCCACGTCGCGGCTACAGCACGGAAACGAATTTCCGTTGGTTCGACACGAGTCCTGGCGCTACTGAGCCATTTCCCACGCTCGATGAGCACATCAACTATTTTCAGCCCGTGTCCGCCGAGGCCTCCGTATTTTTCGAGGCCGAAGGAGGCTCGACAATTGGGTTCAGCAAGACCGGACTGCCCCAATACTTCTTGGGCGGGCCGCTACGCCTGAGCGCCTACGGCCAAAATGAGCTTTTTGGCGACCAATATTATCTTTTCCGCGCCGGATACCTGCATGATCTGGTCACGTTGC